>Ga0180219_1000064_pt1 | contig 152675 bp, 130 predicted proteins | sample eDN3rd30CBELigMG_FD_151338 | JGI IMG/M metagenome (GOLD analysis project Ga0180219, IMG submission 151338) | Enriched Miracle-Growth compost microbial communities from Emeryville, California, USA - eDNA 3rd pass 30_C BE-Lig MG (version 2)... ...
ATCAGGTGGGGCAGACGGGCAAGATCGTCGCTCCCGAAGTCTATGTCGCGGTCGGCATTTCGGGGGCGATCCAGCATCTGGCGGGGATGAAGGACTCAAAGACCATCATCGCCATCAACAAGGATGAGGACGCCCCCATCTTCCAGGTCGCAGACATCGGACTCGTCGCCGACCTCTACAAGGCTGTGCCGGAGCTTACCGAAAAGCTCTGAGCGGATGAGGCGATAAGGGAAGGGCGCGCGCGATCCACGCGGGATCGATCATGACGCGCGCCCTGTTCCGTTGGCAAACGCAAGCCCCGGCCGCACCCCACGAGCCGGGGCTTTTGCCATGGCGCGATCCGGCAAGGATATCCATTTTCCCTTGCCCATCGGCTGGAACAGGTGATGTGTTGCTCAATCGAGCGTGTGCCCCCGGCATGAATAGGCTCAGCCGACTGGTCGGGCAGGAGGGACTGCGTCGTCAGACGATGGAAGACCGGAGCGCGTGATCTCATCATGGCGCGCCCACCACCTTGCGCGACAGGCATGCACCGGACCCGCACCCCGTCCGCCGCGGGGTATGCGGGGTTACTTATTGCAGACCTCCCGCATAGTGCCGCGAGGGTCAAGTGACAGATCACCGCCACCTGCTGCGGTTCATTCCCCCTTTTGGCTATACCGCTGAAAGGCCCTGACGAGCCACCGCGCAGAGGTGGCTTGACGGGTTATGGCCAGAAGGATGGGAATAGGCATGAGGATTAAGGATCGCGGATCGGCGGATGCCTGGATCGAGGCCCTTGAAGGGCTTCCCCCGCGCGCCCTGCTGGACCATGCGGAAGCGATGACGCAGGCGTCTTTTGGCGCGGTGGTGACCTATTCGCGCAAGGTCTTCATTCCCCTGACGCATTTGTGCCGGGATGTCTGTCATTATTGCACCTTCGCGAAGGCGCCGCGCAAGGCCGGATCGCCATATCTGTCCATAGAGCAGGTGCTGGAAATCGCGCGTACGGGGCAGGCTGCCGGATGCCGGGAGGCGCTGTTCACGCTGGGCGACCGGCCTGAGGATCGCTACCGCGCCGCGCGGGAGGCGCTCGCGGACAAAGGGCATGGCTCGACGCTCGGCTATCTGCGTGAGGCCGCAGCCGCCGTATTGGAGGAAACCGGGCTCCTTCCCCATCTCAATCCGGGCCTCATGGGGGAGGCCGATCTGGTCGAACTCCGGCCTGTCGCCGCCTCCATGGGGCTGATGCTGGAAAGCGTTTCGGAGCGACTCTGCGAGAAAGGCGGGCCGCATCATGGCTCCCCCGACAAGCAACCGGCGGCGCGGCTGGCCGCGTTGGAGGCGGCGGGGCAGATGGCCGTGCCGTTCACCACCGGCCTGCTGATCGGCATAGGCGAAACGCGGCGGGAACGGATCGAAACGCTGCTTGCCATTCGCGACAGCCATGCCCGCCATGGCCATATTCAGGAAGTCATAATCCAGAATTTCCGTGCCAAGCCGGATACGCGGATGGCGAATCATGCCGAACCGCCGCTGGAGGAGCATCTCTGGACCGTGGCGGCCGCGCGGATGATCCTCGGTCCCGGCATGACGATACAGGCGCCGCCCAATCTCCAGCCAGACGGGCTTGCGGCGTTGATGCGGGCCGGTGTCAATGATTGGGGCGGGGTGTCGCCGGTCACGCCCGATCATGTGAACCCCGAAGCGCCCTGGCCGCATCTGCTGGCGCTCGATATCGCTACGGCCGAGGCCGGGCGGGTGCTGACCGAGCGGCTGGCGGTGGGACCGGCCTATGCGAAAGAACCGGAACGCTGGATGGCGCCGGATATCGCACGGATCGTCCGGCGTTCCGTCGATGCGCGTGGCCTGCCGATCGTTGAGCGCTGGCGCGCGGGCGCGGGCGAGGCGCCACCGCGCCTGCCGATCGCGGGGCGCACACTCATGGCGGCGCGGATCGATGCGATCATCGACAAGGCCGCCGACCGCGAGGACATCGACGAAGCCGATATCGTAACCCTGTTCGAGGCGACCGGGCCGGATGTAGGCCGGGTGATCGAAGCGGCGGACGCCTTGCGCCGCGAGGTGAAGGGCGACGCCGTCACCTATGTCGTCAACCGCAACATCAACTACACCAATATCTGCACCTATCGCTGCGGCTTCTGTGCCTTTTCAAAAGGCACGGCCAAGGCTCTGCGCGGTCCGGCTTATCGGCTTGATCTCGATGAAGTGGGGCGCCGGGCCGCCGAGGCGCAGCAGCGCGGGGCGACCGAGACATGCCTTCAGGGCGGCATCCATCCCGCCTATGACGGCAATACCTATCTCTCGATCGTCCGCGCGGTCAGCGAAGCGGCGCCGGGCATCCATGTCCATGCCTTTTCCCCGCTGGAAATCGCGCATGGCGCGATGACGCTGGGCATGGAGCTGGAGACTTATCTCGCAATGCTGAAAAAGGCGGGGCTTTCGACCCTGCCCGGCACGGCTGCCGAAGTGCTGCATGAGGATGTGCGTGCGATTTTGTGCCCTGACAAGGTTTCGGTCGACGAATGGGTCGCGGTGATGCGCGCGGCACACGGCGTGGGCCTGAAGAGCACCGCTACGATCATGTTCGGCCATGTCGATGATTATCGGCATTGGGCGCGGCATTTGCAGGTGATCCGCGATCTGCAACACCAGACCGGCGGCTTTACTGAATTTGTGCCCTTGCCCTTCGTCCATATGGAAGCGCCGATCTGGATCAAGGGCAAGGCGCGGTCCGGGCCTGGCTTCCGCGAGGCGATATTGATGCACGCCATCGCGCGGATCGCCTTGCACGGCGCCATCCCCAACATTCAGGCCAGCTGGGTGAAGCTGGGCGAGGCGGGCGTGGTGACGGCGCTGCGAGCGGGTGTGAATGATCTGGGCGGCGTGTTGATGGACGAATCCATCACCCGTGCCGCGGGCGGAGCCCATGGCCAGTGTTTCGACGTGACGCGGATGCACGAAACGGCGCGGGCGGCGGGACGTTTCGCTCGCCAGCGCACGACACTTTATGAACAGGTACAAAAGGAGATAATGGCTTGATCAGGGACAAGACGATAGCGGTTATCGGTGGCACTGGCCATCTGGGCGCCGCGCTGGCCGGGCGCTGGGCGAAGGCGGGGCTGCGCGTGGTGATCGGTTCACGCGATGGCGGCAAGGCGCAGGCGGCGGCGCAGGCGCTTGGCCATGGTGCGATGGGCGCCGCCAATGCCGAAGCAGCTTCGCAAGCGGACCTCGTGGTTATCGCCGTGCCTTTTGCGGCGCAGGAAGGCACGCTCGCGGATATTCGCGATGCGGTGCAAGGCAAGATTGTCATCGATACCACCGTGCCGCTGGTGCCGCCCAAGGTGATGCGTGTGCAACTGCCGGCCGAGGGCTGCGCTGCCGCTCGCACGCGGGCGGCGCTGGGGGAAGGGGTCACACTTGTCTCGGCCTTTCAGAATGTCGCTGCGCACAAGCTGGCGACCGATGAGGAGGTGGAATGCGACGTGCTGGTGTTCGGTGACGACAAGGATGCGCGACAGGCTGGGATCGCGCTGGCCGAGGCGGCCGGTCTGCGTGGCCTGCATGGAGGCGCCCTCGTCAATGCGGCGGCAGCGGAGGCGCTGACCTCCATTCTCATCTTTCTCAACAAGACCTATAAGGTGGATGGAGCGGGTATCCGTATCACCGGTCATCTGACGCCGATAGAGATATAGGGTGAGCATACTCGACAGCACGGCCCTTTCGGATGGGGGAGAGAGTGTTCAGGGCGAGGGTCCGGTCCTGATCCTGCGCCGCCATGGGGCCTTGCTGTGACGCCGGACGCGGATCGCGCCGTATCCCCGCGCCGGGCCTGTGCATATGTCGATATCCCGATGTGCACGGCGGAGGACCGCATGCGCGGCGCGCGGGTAGTATTCTGTCATGCCGCGCAGGGCAGGCGATGAACTGGGCCGCCATCGTCCCGATCAAGCCCGCCCCGGCGCGCAAGACGCGTCTGGGCGGCATCGGGGCAGAGGAAAGGATGGCCCTCACCGACAGAATGCTGGCCCATGTGCTGGGGGTTTTGCAGGCTCATACGGATATTGAAGAGGTCATATTGCTGTCTGCCCGACCCTGTGAGGGTTTCGGCTGGATCGAGGATGAGGCACGCGGCCTCAATGCCGAATTGCAGGCCGCGCGGCGATATTATGGCGACCTGCTGATCGTTCATGCCGATCTCCCGCTGCTGAGCGAAGAGGATATTTCGACCCTGCTTCTCATGGCGCGGAAGACGGGAGGAGCGATCGCGCCGGATCGGCATGGCGGTGGAACAAATGCGCTGGCCCTGCCTTCAGGGGTCGACGTGGATTTTCGTTTCGGTCCGAACAGCCGTCACCTCCACGCCGCCGCGCTTCCGGGTGCGTCCATCGTCGAATGCCCCGGCCTTGCGCTGGATATCGATACCCCGGAGGATTTGCGGCTTGCCGGCGGGAGCGTGCTCGCCTGCCCCGCCTGATTTGCCTAGCGGAGAGGGGCGGATGGTCGCGGCAGGGGCGTCCTGCCTCCCGCTGTTCGGTGCGGGAGGCAGGTCCTTTTATTTCAGCTTGCCTATTGCTGGTGCTTTCGCAAATCCGGCAGACATTGTTGCAATAATTTGAGGCTGCTCCAGCCATGTTCGGGCGGAAGCCCGCCCAGCAGTGGCATAAGGCCGAGCCGGGCATTGGATTCCAGATTGCTTACCCGCGCGATCAGTTCTTCCGGCGTCCACACTGCGAACAGGCCGGAGGCGCGTAGCGCGGCGGCATCATGCAGATCCTTGAATGGGGAATGGGAGTTCGCCTCCTGATCGGCCCATTTCGCATATTCGGAGACGATATGCAGTGCATGGGGTTCGATCAGTTTCCAACCGGCTTCGGGGTCTTCGGCCAGATGGATGCTGAGCGGCAGCGCGGCGGATGGTTCCCATTTCTTGCCGGGGGCACGGCCCAGTTCGCGGCAGGCTTCCTCATATACCGGCATCAGGCCCGGCTGCATCGGCGCGAAACCCACGCCGAAACGCGCAGCGCGTTTTGCCGATGCCTCGACGCCGCCGCCGACCATGATGATGTCCTCAGGCGCCTGAATCGGCAGCGGTCTCACATATATCGGGCGGCCATCATGCTCGAACCGTTCGCCCCGAAGCGCGCGCAAAATCACATCGATGCCTTCATTCAGCAGCCGTCCGCGATCGCGGAGCGACACTGCGAACATCGCAAATTCCGAAGGGACATAGCCCGCGCCGAACACGATTTCGACCCGGCCTTTGCTCATGATGTCGAGGATGGCGATCTGCTCCGCGATTTTCACCGGGTCGTGCAGCGGCAGGATGACGGCGCCCAGCAGGATGCGGGCCTGCTTCGTGCGCGCCGCCACACCTCCCGCCAGCACGAACGGGGAAGGCAGATAGCCGTCGTCAGAGCCGTGATGTTCCATCACATTGATCGAATAGACGCCCATTTCGTCGCAGAAAGCCGCCATGTCGAGGGCCGCAGTATAAAGATCGGATATGGCCGCGCCGAAATCTGGCGCGCGCATGTCGAACATGATATTGATTTTCGGGATATTACTCATCTTCTCTTCATCTCTTGTCATTGTTGCGAAATCTTGCGCAAGCTCTCCGCTGCCTTAAAAAAATTCGTTGCGGCCCGATCAAATTCGGAGAAATTATTTGCTCCGCTGATAAAGGAGCACGCCGCCTGCACGCACCCTGCCTCGGCAAAACGGTGCAGCAGATCGATCTTTTCCTGGGGGTCGCCATGGCATCGCAGCCGCAACGTGCGGGGGATTTTCCGCCCGGCCATCTCGTCCAGCCGGTCTCCGGCCTCCTTATAGCGTTCCGGCGTCAACAACTGGCCCTTGGTATCGGCTTCGCTGGGGTGCCAGTAATCGGCATATTTGGCGACCCGCGCCAGCGGCGCCCCGCTCGTTGCCAGCGTGCCTATCCATAATGGTACACGCCCGCCCCTTTGCACCGGCGGGGGATCGAAGACGACGGGGGGGATATCGAACCATTGCCCCTTGAACTCGATCGTGCCGCCTTTCCAGCAGGAGAGGATCACGTCCAGCATCTCATTGCTATAAGGGCCGCGCGCGCTGAAAACCTCACCGACGCCAAGAGCCTGATATTCCCGTTGCAGCCAGCCCAGACCCACGCCGAAATCGACCCGTCCGCCCGAAAGCTGATCGAGGCTGGCGATCATCCGCGCGACGAGGACCGGGTTGCGATAGGGCAGCACCATGATGCCGGAGCCAATGCGGATACGGCTGGTCCGTGCCGCCAGATGGGTCATGGAAACGATCAGTTCCAGCCATTCCTGTTTGTGGAGATGGTCCTCGGCGATGCCGAGGATATGATCGGACAGCCAAAGCCCCTCCCAGCCCATGGCCTCGAAATGCGGCCCGGCGTTGATGGCCTCCAGCATATAGGCGCCCTCATTGGGCAGAACGAGGTCAAGTCTCATCGGGGTGCTCCTTGGTCGAATGCCGGGGGTGGACAGCGATGGTGAGGCGATGCCGCGCCAATGTCACGATACCGAAGATCGCCCCGGCCAGCGCCGCCAGCGTCACCGCGCCATAGATGCCCGCCAGGCCGAATGTTCCGCGCATGCCGAACCGCACCAGCAGGAAGCCGGACAGGCCGCCGCCGAAGTCCACCGCCATCGCCGGCAGTAGCGGCGGCATGACGGCAAAGATCAACGTGTCGCCCACGGCCGCCGGGAGGACCACAGGAAAGGCCAGCTTTCGTCGTCTCGCGTTGAGCGGGATGATGGCGTTTCGTGCTGTCAACGCTTATTCTCCCGATAAGGCGGTCTAGCTCGCCGCCTGCGTCCGGCGAGGAGTCAGCGCGTGCACGCCGCCATTGCCCTTCAGGCTTTCCGCCGCCCTCCAGCCGGAAAACATGCAGTCGCCCAGCGACAGTCCGCTGATATAATAATGAGAGCAGATGCCGATTGCGGTGCGCCCGGCGGCGTAGAGGCCGGGAATGCCGCTGCCGTTTTCATCCACTACCTGACCGCTTTCCTCATCGACAACGAGGCCGCCCATGCTGAGCGCCGGAATGGGAGAGAATTTGAGGCCGCCACTGATCTCCGTCGCATAAAATGGACCGGTTTCGACGGGCTTGCGCAGATCGTCGGATTTGCCGAAGGCGTCAGGACGGCCTTGCCGCAAATCCTCATTATGTTTCTCGATCATCGTCCTTAACCGGCCCGGCGGCACACCGATCTTGCTGGCCAGTTCCTCAAGCGTGTCAGCCTTCGCCGTATAGCGCTTGACGGCGGTTTGGGTCTGCATCTGCTGGAAGGTCATCAGTTCGGGGCTGACCATTTCCTCCCGCACCTTGGCCTGAAGGGTGGAATCGAGGATCAGCCAGCCCTTGCCGCGTCCCTTTTCGAATACGGCCTCGCCCGTTTGCGCGCCATAAAGCTCTTCGCTCAGCAGGCGTTCTCCATCCGGGCCGACAGAAACTGCTTTCGTCCAGGCCGAGGGCGGGTAAACGAACCGCCATGCCGACATGCGGTCAAGCTTGTCCGCCTTGCCGCCCGCTGTCATGCCGAGCTTCACGCCGGACCCGTCATCCGCCATCGTTCCCAGCGGCATCGATTTGCTATAGGCGGGCGCCAGCGCATCGATCATCGCCCGATTGAAGGCATAGCCGCCCGCCGAAAGGACGACGCCCCTGCGCGCGCGAATGCGCAGCGGCCTCGCTGCCTTGCGTTCCAGCCGGGCCGCCATGCGTTGCACCGGGCCGAGCAGGCCGAGCATGTTCAGCGTCATATGCCCGCCGATCTTCATATAGAGCGCATGCCGCCGTGCCGCGCCGGTGCCGGGCGGAATGCTCTGCACCTCGATGCCGACCACAGCGCCCTCGCGGTCCAGCACCAGCCGGGTCGCGCGGGTCTGCCGCAACAGGCGGATATTGGGCTGAGCATTGAGCGAAGCGAGCAGCGGGGTCAGCAATTCGGCGCCGCTTTGTTCGGAGAGCCGGGCGGGATCCTGCGGTAGCGCGCGATGGCCGCGAGGGGCTGGCGTTGCCGCCGCGCGGGCGGCGGGGGTGCGCTCATTGCCTGAAAAATAGAGGAAGCTCGTGCCGGGATAGGATGTCTTGGCCATCGTCACGGGGCCGCCGAAGCGCGCGCCATGGCGTTCAAGCCACGGAATGAAGGCCGCGCTTGCCTGCGCAAAGCGGCGCACGGTTTCCGGTTGCACCACTCCGCCCGTTTCGAGGGCGAGATATTGCGCCATATTATCGGCGGAGTCCTCAATGCCCTCCTGTCTCTGAACCCTCGTGCCACCCGCGTAGACGACGCCGCCTGAGAGCGCGCTGGCGCCGCCACCCGTGCCGCGATCCACCGCGATGATATCGAGCGAAGCATCCTCCGCCGCCTTCAGCGCGGTGGCCACTCCGGCGAGGCCCGCGCCGACGACCAGCACGTCACATGCCTCGTCCCACTGCTCTATGTCGGGATCGTCGATGACGATAGCGGGCTGTATCTCGTTCGATGTCTTGGTGAGATAGCCCAGAAGGCTGTGGTCGGGTCTGAAACGGCTCATCGATAACTCCTGCGGGCAGGGCTGGCGGTGGTCCGGGGAGGGAAAGCGAGCCGTCGCCCGTGGGCGATATCGCCGGCCATTTCTTCTCCTTCCGCGGGTATGGATTGCCCGTCATGCTTGAAGTTTTCGACCTGACACCGGCGACCCCCGCGTCTCAAGTAACATTCGACCCGTCATCCTGCCGAGCAAGGCGAGGATGCCATGACAGGCAAAATCGCCCCTCATGGCGCGGTGGGACAGATCATCATGCCAGTGCGGACGTTGCGCGGGCAGGGCGCCTTCGCCAGTTTTCGCGGCAAAACCGGAGAGAGATTATGGATGAGATTTCCGAGGTGCGGCGATTGGCTGATCTGGACGCGATCCGTCAGCTGAAGGCGCGCCGCATCCGTGCGATCGACACGAAAGACTGGGCAACCTATGAGGCGGTTCACGCGCCCGATCATTATTCCCATAATGACGGTGAGCCGCGCTGGGACGGGGCCAAGGCCAATACCGACCGGCTGGCGCTGCTGTTCGAGGGCGTGCAGACAATCCATCATGTCCATACCGCGGAAATCGAGCTGACCTCTCCCACCACGGCGACGGGCATATGGGCGATGGAGGATTATCTCTATTGGAAGCAGGGTGGCGAAGACCATTGGCTCCATGGCTTCGGTTTCTACTACGAAACCTATGAGAATCGGGATGGGCAATGGCTTTTCACCAGCCGCAGGCTGAAGCGCACGCGGGTCATGACCTCGGCGGGCGCCGCGCTCGGCCAGCATGATCGGCCCGTATGATTGGCCGGTATGACCGATGCCGGAACCCGAACGGATGGGACCCCCCCCCATTCGGATGACGCCATAGGACAGGCGGGGCGACTGGGATGGCAATCGGCCATTCGGTGCTGGAACCCTCGCGTCCGCCTCGGCCAATATCGCGGCATGCACCCCGCTGAAGCCCCCTTTTGAGGGGACCTGCGACATGGAGAGTGAGATGAACGTCCCGACACAAACCCTTCGTAAAGAACCGCACCCGCTCGGCGGCACGACCTATAGTGCGATCGGTGGCGGCAAGGTGCGGATCGACCATGAGGATGGCCGCTATGGCATCTTCACCTGGGAAGGCGAATGGATCGAGGGAGAGATCACGCAGGGCGACCTGCTGATGCTGCAATATATTGGTGGCCCCGATATGCCGCTCGATCACGACATTCTCTGGATGCTGGCGCCGCCGCTGACCTATGACGGTTCGGTCGAGGTCGAAGCGCCCTATGCGGACCTGTCGCAGATGCCGCGCATCGTCGGTCGATATAGCGCCGACAAGGGCCGGATGACCGATGAGGGCATGCGCTCCACCGCCTATATCGATCAGGACTTCTTTCTGGAAAACGACCGCCGTCCCGATCTGGTGCCCGATGTCTATCGCCTGAAATCGCCGATGCCCGGCGGGCCGGAAAAAATCCCGGTCGATCGCTATATCACCCAGGAATATCACGATCTTGAGGTCGAGAAGCTGTGGAAAACGACATGGCAGATGGCTTGCCGCGAGGATGATATCCCCAATGTCGGCGATTATCATGTCTATGAAATCGCTGACCTTTCTTTCCTCATCATCCGTTCTGCGCCCGACGAGATCAAGGCGCATGTGAATGTTTGCCTGCATCGCGCGCGTCTGCTCAAGACCGGCACCGGCGCGGGCGCCAGCGAAATTCGCTGCCCCTTCCATGGCTGGACGTGGGAGCTGGACGGCTCGCTCCGGGAAATCACCACCGAATGGGATTTCCCCGGCGTCTGCAAGGAGGTGAGCCATCTGCCGCAGGCCAGGGTCGGAACCTGGGGAGGTTTCGTTTTCATCAATCCGGATGAAAATGCGGGATCGCTTGAGGAATTTCTCGGCCCGGTGATGATCGAGCATTACAAGAAGGTGAAGCTGGAAAATCGTTACAAGCAGGCCCATGTGCAGGGGGTCGTCAAGGCGAACTGGAAAGTCGTGATGGAGGCCTTCATGGAAGGCTATCACGTCATCACCACCCATCCGCAGCAGATGCTGACCGGAGGGGACCTGTCGAACCTGCGCTATGACGTGTTCGGCAATTGGGGCCGCGCGGGCCATCTCAACCCGCCCGGTGTCAGCCCGCAGCGCGGCATGACCCCTTCGAATGACGAGATATTGATGATGTACCGCGTGCTGGCGGACACCAACAAGGAATTTCTCCGCGGCCAGATTGGCGAGGAGGCGGAGCAATATTCGGATGCGGAACTGACCGATCTCGGCACCTTTTGCGACCTGTTCCCGAACATGCATCCCTGGGGGGGCTGGACGCGCATCTGCTTCCGTTTCCGTCCCAATGGCAATAATCCCGATGAGAGCATCTTCGACATCATGCTGCTTGCGCCATGGGCCGAGGGTAAGCCGAAGCCGCCACCGGCGAAGATCCGCATATTGAAGGAAGGCGAGGCCTTCTCGGCCGCGTCGGAATTGATGGCGCTGGCCAAGATCATCGATCAGGACATCTATAATCTGCCCAATATTCAAAAGGGGCTAAAGGCGAAGCGGGACCCCTATGTCTGGTTCTCTTCCTATCAGGAAGGGAAGATCCGTAATTTCCACCGCAATTATGAAGCGAAACTCGGCCTTACCCGCACGGACGTGTGAGGCCGGCGGTAATGTCGGCGCGGGCCTGTTCGTCGATTCCGATCCGGCAAGCTGGGCGGGGGATATCGATTGCGCCGAAAGGGCCGGTAGTGGGCCTTGAAATCCCCCGGCTCGATCTTGCGGAGGCAGGTGTCGGCCCGGCGGAACGGATCGCGCCGGGGATTGCCGCGGCGCTGGAATTGCTGGCCGCAGGCTGATCGGGGAGAGGGGGGATGTTCCGTCCCGCCCCCCTGGCATTTTCACATAATCATATCGAGGGTGACGCGCACATGGCTGATACGCCAGCCATCGGGCGTGCGCCGATAGCGGTCATGGCAGGTCGCATAGGCGATGCCGCAGCCCGGCAGGTCGGGCCGGGCGTTCTTTACATAGGTTTCCTGTCGCCACACGCCTGTGGCTTCATCGCCGTCGAACTCGATTTCCGGCAAGGTGACAATGTGCAGCAGCCTGTCTACGTCCGAAAAGGCCTCCAGTTGCGCGATGATGGCGGTGCAGCCATGGATGGGCTGGCTCTCTATGCCGAGCGGCCCGCTCGCCTCGCGCAGATCGAGGACGCAATCGGTTGTCATGATTTCCGCCATCCGCCGAAATTGCCTGCTATCGACGAAGCGGCAATATTTGGTCCGCAGGAGCTTGATATCCTCCAGCGCGAGCAGGCGTTCCAATCCGTCCATTCGACCGCTCCCTAGCCCTGTTGCGTGATCGCGGATTTGATGGCGCCCGCCATCGCGGTAAGCGCATCGCGGCGTGGCATCGCGGTCATTTGTTCGAACATCTCGCGATAATAATCGCTGCTGACCAGAACCGGCCCATTGGTGATATTCTCGAACGAGAACAGCGCGACCTCTTCCGGCTGCATCACCGCGACCATGGTGGCGGGGTCGATCCCCTGCTTGGCCGGTGCCTCCGTGTCGGTCGCGCCGGGGCAGATGGTGAGGATATCGATTCCCTCCGGGCTCATCTCCGCCCAGAGCGCTTCGCCAAGGCTGTTCACGAATGCCTTGCTGGCGCCGTAGACGGCCGAATAAGGTGCGCCCATCAGCCCTTCGACGGAACTGATCATGATGATGCCGCCCTTGCCGCGCGCCTTCAGGCGGGGAATGAAGCCGTGGCTCAGCATCATCGGCATATGGCTGTTGACGGTCAGGATATCGATCAACAGCTGGCCATCGGCCTGCGTATGCTCGCCCTTGAAACCGAAACCGGCATTACTGATGACCAGCCCGACATCGAGGGACGCCGTCGCGTCGAGAATGGCCTGAACCGCGCCGGGATCGGCAAGGTCAAGATCGAGGATGGTCGATTGCGTGCCGTGCGCCGTTCCCATCTCGTCCGCCAGTGCGCGAAGCCGCTCAACGCGGCGGGCGACGAGGACGAGATCGAAGCCCCACTGCGCCAGTTGACGCGCAAAAGCGCGCCCGATGCCCGATGATGCCCCCGTCACCACAGCGACCGGGCCGTAACGTTCCCTGAAATCCGTGACATTCACGCTCATATTCCGTTCCTTCTTGAAGGGTGGCCGATATCAGGCCGTGACCGCGTCGAGCCGCGCGACGTCTTCGGCGGACAGATCGAGTGTCATCGATGGCAATATCTGCTCCAGCTGCTCGATCCGGGTGGCGCTGGCGATGGGGGCCGTGACGCCCGGTTTCGCCATGATCCAGGCGAGCGCGATGGCTGCCAGCGTCGCGCCCCGTTCCGCCGCCATCGCGTCCATCACGGCCAGCACCGCCGGGCCCTTGCCCTCCAGATAGCTGCGCACCTGCCCGCCAAAGGCGACCATGTCGCTGCCCCGCACGCTCTTGGAAAGATCGTCGCCGATCCGGTATTTGCCGGTCAGATAACCCTGCGCCAGCGCGAAATAGGTGATGACGCCGAGGCCTTCGGCCGCGCACAGATCGCGATAGCTCTGCTCGAACCCGCGCTCCATCAGATTATAGGCGGGCTGGAACACGCTATAGCGGGAAAGGCCGTTTGCATCGGCAATGGCGAGCGCGCTGGCAAGGCGCTGCGGTGTCAGGTTGGAAGCGCCGATATGACGCGCCTTGCCCGATCGCACGACATGATCGAAAGCTGCGGCGGTTTCCTCCTGCGGCGTGTCGGGATCATCGACATGGGCGAAATAGACATCGACATAATCGGTCCGCAGGCGTTTGAGAGAAGCCTCTATCGAGCGTTTGATATAGTCGGCGGAAAGGCTGCCGGGCCGGTCGCCGAACGGTCCGCCGGTTTTGGTGACGATCTGCACATCGTCCCGCCGCCCGCGATGGGCGAGCCATTCGCCGATCATGCGTTCCGATTCGCCGCCCTCATGCCCCGGCAGATAGGAGGCGTAGATATCCGCGGTGTCGATCATCGTGCCGCCCCCCGCGACGAAGGCGTCCAGCACGGCGAAGCTGCGATCGCGCCCCATGCCGTTGGCGCCGAACACGCCGCCGCCCAGCACCAGCGGCGCGATATCGAGATCGGTCTTTCCCAGTCGGCGTAACGCCACCATCTTTCTCTCCTCCATTCCCATCTGTCGGCGATCATTCTAGCGATGCGGGAGGGGAGCGCCGCATCGTCCCCTTGTCCGCGCATGCTCTTCGCATTGTCTGTTGCCGTTACCGGCGTCTGATGGATGGAGTGATCCCGTCCTCCGGCCTATCGATCAGGTCAGGATCGACAGGGCGGAAGGACCGCATGCAAGAAGCTCCGACAGCCGTATCGCCGTGCGGCGGCCCCTATGCATGGTTCGTCTTATCTTTTCTGCCTCAGCCTCATCGACACCGGCCTTGGGCCGACGCTCGTCGCGGCTTTGACCGATCATATGTTCGGGCTGGATGATGCGATTCACCTTTCCATGGCGGTGGCGATGCTGATGGCCGCGCCGCTGGGGGCATGGCTGCTGGGGCTGGCGCTTCTCCCCTATCGTCTGGCGATGCGGCATCGCATCGGGCAAAGGGAAGCGAACTGACCGAAAAAAGAGGAGGGGAGAAGGCCGCCGTCGCCTTCTCCTCTCCCGGATGTACTTTGCATGATGGGATGTCGTCAGGCTGCCTGTTCGTCGCGGGTGAACAGTGCCTTTACCCCCGGCAGGTCGATCTTGAAGCTGTTGTTGCGCGGCAAATCCTCGACGAAGCGCCAATCGGTCGGAATATGCGTCGCATAGACATGCTGGCGCAGATGGTCTTCCAATTCCCTGATCGTGGGTTGCGGCATGTCCCGCTTCAGGACCAGGGCGGCGGCTGGCACCTGGCCCAGACGCTGGTCGGCGAGACCGACGACGGTGGCCGCCGCAATCGCCGGATGTTCGCACAGCGCCCGTTCGATCGTTTCGGGCAACAGTTTGAAACCGCCGCGCACGATGGCGCCGTCGGCTCGTCCCCGATGATAGAGGAAGCCGTCCGCATCTATTATCGCGATGTCGGTTGTGCGTATCCAGTTCTCGCCGATGCGTGGTGCGATCACTTCCAGCAGGCCCTCGGTCCCGGCGGGAAGTTCCTCGCCCGTTTCCTGATCGACGACGCGCAATTGGGCGCCCGCGAAGGGGCGGCCAACCGAACCGCGCTTGGCGTCACCGAATGCGGCGTAGAGATCCGGCGTCATCGCCGTCACCGGCCCACCGAACTCCGTCGCGCCATAGGACAGCATGACGGGGATGCCATAGCGTTCCTCGAATTGTTTCTGCACCGTGGGGTCGAGCGGTGCGGCGCCGGACATGACGACCTTGGCGCAGGCCAGTTCCTCCTTCGGCACATCGGCGTCCAGCACCATGCTCATCGCGGCGGGCGGCAACACCGGCGCGGAGGGCTTGAAACGGCGCATATAATCGCGCCAGCCGTCGAGTGTGAAGCGATCGAGCAGTATGGCGCGACGGCGCTGCGCCAGCATCGGGATTGCCATATAGATGCCGGAGATATTGCCCAGAGGATAGGTCAGCAGCGCGGGGGGCAGGTCCTGTTCCGTACCCGATACGCCTGATACATTCTGCCCGACTATATATTTCAGGATCTGGTCGTAGCTGAACCCGACATGCTTGGGTATGCCGGTGGTCCCACTGGTGTGGACCTGTATCTGCGGTTCTGTCGGCGCATTTTCATCGAGTGGCGCGGTCGAGCGTTCGGCGCCTTCCACAGCCACCGCCGCCATCTCGCTGAGGGCGATGGCGGCGAGGCCCTGTTCCTTCACGACCGCCAGCACTTCCGGCGTGAAATCCTCCCGGGCGGCGACCACGGCGCCCAGTTTCAACCGCCCGATATCTCGCGCGATCCCGGCGGGGGCCTGAAATGCATAGATCATCCGGATGGTCCGGCCGGACGACACCATGCCGCCTTCCGCGGCGATTGCGGACGGGCGATTACGGGGCACGAAACCAATCGGTGCGCGCGCGTCGATGCCCGACAGGTCGAGAAGGGCGGTCACCTGATTCGCGACCGCGCGCATTTCGCCCCAATCATACCAACGGCCCTCGAATTCGATGGCCTCGCTCTTCGGATCGCCTGCCAGCGCAGTGCGTACCTGATCTTGCAACCTGTCCATTATTTTCCCTTTGTTGAACATGCGAGGAGTGCGGCGCCCGTGGCCGCAACGCTCACCGGACGGAATGGACCTCCTGGCCAACGAACTGGAAGAGACCAGTCATGTCCATGGCGTCGGTCAGCGGCATCTCATCGGTGCCGGCCTTGGCGAACATGGCGTTGATCATCGCCTGCGGTTCTTCCGATTCCAGTTCGTAAAGGGCCAGCGCGGAAAATTGCGGGACGCCCATGCCATCGGAAACCTGAAAATGCGGGAACAACAGGCGCGCGCTGACCACGCCCGGCATCCGCGCGACATCGTCCAAATGTTGTTCCCGATACCAGGTCCGGAATTCCTCCTCACGACCGGCCGCCCCGGTACTCAGCACCGCATAGGTATAGCGCGCCATTGATCTACTCCTCTTGATTCGGGTGAAACGGAGCGCCCGGCGTCGCCGCCGCCCCGATTTGTCGTCCTCCTCATCATAAGGGCGTAGCTTCCGACAGGGAGGCCGTATGACGGTTTTCACAATGCACTCTCATTTGTCCCGAAGTGCTCATCCGTCTTCTCGGTCTGGCCTGTACCAGCGGATTCCAGCCAAAATTCATTCTCATACCGGCGCCCGCGCCCTGATGGCATAGGCAATCACGGGATAAGAGTGATCTTTTTGGACATTTGCTATTAATATATGAATAGAAAAAACGGTATTGAGTGTTATATATAGAAGCACGCCGAGAGAGCGTTTTGGGTAGAGGAGCGGATATATGCCTGTGCTGGCTTTTGACATGACAACCGCAAACCATGAGTCGCGTCGGTACGAATTTCGCGGAAAGAACAATGTCGATTATTATGAGGGGGAGCTGAAGCCGCTCTCCAGCGCGGAAGTCGACATGAAGATCGAGAAGAGCGCCGCGGGTGAATATGGCATCTACAGGCTGACATCGCGGACGCCGCTCGCTTTTCGGCGGTCATGGACCCATATCCGCAACGACAATACGAATGTGACCATTTTCTGGTTCGTGCGTCGTGGACAGGTGGTGATTTCCCATTCGGACAAGCGGCACGAGGTCAATCCCGGCCATTGCGCGATCACCCGTTCCAGCAAGGCTTTTTACATGGAGTTGCTGCCCGACGCCGGTGGCCAGCTTGAGGTCAAGCATGTCGTGGTTCCGAGCCACAAAATGTATTCGATGCTGCATGATAATGTCGACATGGGTCAGCCTTTCCTGGCTTCGCGCGGGGACATGTATCTGGCCGAACGCATCCTCACGCTGCTGTTCGAGCAGGGGGACGACATCAGTTCCGACAATGCGGGGCATCTGGTCGAGACGTTGCTGAACGGCCTTGCGCGGACGATCGAGGCGATCGTTGGCGCGCCGGAGCCGCCGCCGACCATTTCGGACCGTCGTGTCGCCGCCATTCGCCAGTGCATCAACCAGAATTTCCCCAGCCTGGACCTCAATGCCAAGATGGTCGCCGACAGTTGCGGCATATCATTGCGTTATCTGTGCCATGTCCTGCGCAAGAACGACCTTTCCTTCTCGCGCCTCGTTTGGGAGCGGCGGATGTCGGCGGCGGAGGAATGGCTGGCTGACGAGAAGATGCAGCATAATTCGATCGGCGTGATTTCCTATCTCGCCGGGTTCAAGAGCAGCGCGCATTTCAGCCGCATGTTCAAGGTGCGCCATGGCCTCGCGCCGCGCGAATATCGGCAGCAGAAGCTCGGCCTACCGGGATGATATCCGTATCTCGCGAGACTTGCCGTCCGCCCGTTCCGCTCAGGTTGCGGAGCGGGCGGTGGCTTTTGTGGACGGCGCGCGCCACCGCATTGCCGCTGGACGCTTGACGCATAGCCATGAGGGGCATCGTCGCCGGGGATGCCGTCCGGTAGAGCATGTCCTGTCCTTTTGGGCGGCCGGGAATGCGGCGCCGATTGATAAGAGGTTAGGAGGATCATGGCTAGCACAGGGTTGGAGCCGGCGGGCACGAACAAGGCGATTCCGGATGCTGAAACGCAGTTGGAAATCTATCGCCGCATGACGCTGATCGCGCAGAATGATGTCGCGTCGCTCAAGGTCATTCGCACGGGGCGGCTGATGATGCCCTATTATTCCCCGCGCGGGCAGGAGGTGATACCTTCGGCCATCTCGGTGAACCTCGATGCCGAAGACACCATCTGCACCATCTATCGCGGCATTCATGACATGCTCGCCAAGGGCGTGCCGCTCAAGGATTTGTGGGCAGAGATCGCGGGCAAGGTTACGGGAACCTGCAAGGGCAAGGGCGGGCCGATGCATATCACCCATCCGGCGTCCGGCGCGATGCTGACCACCGGTATCGTCGGTTCTTCCATGCCGATCGCCAACGGCCTTGCCTGGGCGGCGAAACTCGACGGCAGCAAGCGTGTGACGATCGCCAATTTCGGAGATGCCGCCGCCAATATCGGTGCGTTTCACGAGAGCCTCAACCTTGCCTCCATATGGAAGCTGCCGGTGGTCTTTGTGTGTCAGAACAACCGCTATGGCGAACATACCAAATATGAGAAGACCACGCCGGTCGACCAGCTTTCGAAGCGGGCCATCGGTTATGGCATGCCCGGCGTGACGGTGGACGGCAATGATCCCTTTGCCATGTATGCGGCGGCGCATGAAGCCATTGCGCGGGCTCGCGATGGCGAGGGGCCGACGCTGATCGAAGCCATCACCTTCCGTTTCAACGGCCATGTCTTCGGCGATGACGACGCCTATATGCCGAAGGATGAGAAGGCGGCGGCGATGGAGAATGACCCGCTGCCCCGTTTCCGCGCGCAGCTTATCGCAAGCGGTGTCGCCACGGAGGAACAACTTGCCGGAATTGAGGCGGATATCGACGCCCGGATCGAGGAGGCCATCGAATATGCGCTGTCGAGCGATGTGCCGCCGGTCGAGGAACTGACGCGCGACGTCTATGCCGAGGAGGTTGCATAATGAGCGGCAACAGCAGGAAGATGAATACGATCCAGGCGATCAACGAGGCCATTGCCGAATCCATGGCGGCCGATCCCAAGGTCCTCGTGCTGGGCGAGGATGTGGGCGATGTCGAAATGGGCGGCGTTTGCGGCGTGACCAAGGGCCTGTCCACCCGTTTCGGAGAGGATCGCGTGCGCTCCACGCCGATTTCCGAGCAGGCGATCATGGGTGCGGCCATCGGTGCCGCGATGAGCGGTTACAAGCCGATCGCCGAGATCATGCTGATGAATTTCACCACCGTGGCGATGGACATGATCGTCAACCATGCCGCGAAGCTGCGCTTCATGTCCGGCGGGCAGACCAGCGTGCCGCTGGTGCTGCGCATGATGACCGGCACCGGCCTTTCTTCCGGTGGGCAGCACAGCGACTTCCTTGAAGCCTGGTTCGCGCATACCCCCGGCCTCAAGGTGGTGATCCCTTCCAATCCGGCCGACGCCAAGGGGCTGATGCTCTCGGCGATCAACGACCCCGATCCCGTCATCTTCGTGGAGACGCTGCGCGCCTATTGGACGCCAGGCGAGGTGGCCGAGGATCAGGGGCCGATCCCGCTCGGCAAGGCACGGATCATGCGGGAAGGCAGCGACGTCACCATCATCAGCTATTCGGATATCGCGACGCGCTCTCTCGCCGCCGCCGCCGAGCTGGAGAAGGAGGGCATCTCTGCGGAGGTGATCGATCTGCGTACCATCCAGCCCTGGGACAAGGAGGCGGTGCTCGCCTCCGTCCGCAAGACCGGCCGTGCCGTTGTCGCGCATGAGGCGGTGAAATCCTTCGGCGTCGGCGCGGAAGTCGCCGCCACCATCCAGGAAGAGGTGTTCGAAAGCCTGAAGGCCCCGGTGAGGCGCGTCGGCGCCCCGTTCACTTCGGTGCCCTTCTCCAAGGTGCTGGAAGATGCCTTTACCGTATCGGTCGCCGATATCGCCGCCGCCGTTCGCGCAACGGTGGGCGAACGCGCCATCGCTTAATCTACTTCAGGCAAGGGACATTTATGGCAACGGAAATCATCTTTCCCAAAATCGGTTTTTCGATGACCGAGGGCGTGCTCGCCGAATGGCTGGTCGAGGACGGCGCGTCGGTGAGCGAAGGGCAGCCGCTCTATGCGATCGAGAGCGACAAATCGACCAATGAGGTCGAAGCGCCCGCCGCCGGCGTTGTGCGGATCGCCGGCGTCCCCGGCGAAACCTATGAGGTCGGCGCGGTGATCGGATCCATCGAATAATCACAGGGTCGACGCGGCGGTATCTGGTCGCCGCGTCCGCATTTCAGGAACAGGAGAGAGTGTAATGAGCTATGAAGGCTCGGAGCGGCTGCTTGCCAGAACGCAGAATTTCGTCGACGATCACCGCGCGCTCTATCTCTCCAGCGGCGGGTCCAAGGGGCATCTGGTCGACATGAGCCACGCCGGGGCTCCCGGCATTACACCCACATTGTTGTTGCGGACCATCGGTCGCAAGTCGGGCAAAGCCCAGATCTCGCCGCTGATCTATGGCATTTACGGCCGCGAATGGGTCGTCATCGGCTCCAAGGGCGGAGCGCCGGAGCATCCGGCATGGTATCTCAACCTGCGCGAACGGCCCGTGATGGAGTTGCAGATCGGGACGCAGGCCTTCAGTGGTGAATGGCGCGAGGCTCAAGGCGAGGAACGGGAACGGGTCTGGGATTATATCGGCCGCGTCTATCCCCCCTATGGTGATTATCAGGGCGGGGCCGGGGATCGCGTGATCCCGGTGATCATGCTGCTGCCGAAGCAGGAAATAGCACCTTTCGAGGCTTGAGGCGGAGGCACGGCTCATGACAAGGCTGAACGGCAGGACGGCGCTCGTCACCGGTGCCGGGCGGGGCATCGGCAGGGAAATAGCGCGGCGATTGGCCCATGAGGGCGCTTTCGTCATCCTGCACCATGGTTCCAGCGAACCGGCCGCTCGTGACCTGCTCGAACAGATCGGGGCGGCGGGAGGGCAGGGCTTTCTTGCCGGGGCCGACCTGTCCGACATGGCGGGCATTGCCGGGTTGTTCGAGGCGGTCGATGAAGGTCTTGCACGGGCAGGGCGTGGCGGTGGACTGGACATTCTCGTCAACAATGCCGGAATAGGCATGCCCGGCGATATCACCACCATCACGCCTGCGGCGTTCGATCGGGTGATGGCCGTGGATGCGCGCGCACCCCTGTTCGTCGCGCAGGAAGCGGCGCGTCGCATGGGCGAGGGTGGGCGGATCATCAATATTTCCTCGATGGTCGCGCATCGCGCCTATCAGGGTTTTGCGATCGCCTATGGCGCGGCCAAGGCGGCGCTTGAATATATCACGCTGTCCATGGCGGTGACATTGGGTCCGCGCGGCATTACCGCCAATATGGTGATCCCCGGCGCCACCGACACGGATTTCATCGCCGATGTCATGCAGAATCCCGATATGGTCGGGCAGCTGAAATCGGCTACCGCGCTAGGCGGGATCGGTACGCCTCGCGATGTCGCCGACGCGGTCGCCTTTCTGGCCTCTCCCGAAGCCCGCTGGGTAACGGGAACCCATATCAATGTCAGCGGGGGCACCCTATTGTGAGCGAATCCGGCGGCGGAGAGGCGGAACCTCCCGAACAGTGGCGGGACGACGGACCTCGACAGGATGATGCAGAACCGGGCTGGACTTGCCAGGAGAGCTATGCTCAAGCGGTGATCGTGAAGCCGTCCAGATCCTCCGTCAATCACGTGGCCACCTGCCTGCGTACATTATCGCTCGAAGCGAACCCGGAGAGCTTGTTGGGGAGCGAAGAGGCGCTCGTCGCCAGTCTTGGTGCTGCGCGAGCCACGGTGCGGCAGGCCGCCCGTATTCTGGAACGCGAAGGCCTGCTGGTTGTGCGCCGGGGGAGCAATGGCGGCTATTTCGCGGCGCGGCCGGATGCCGAAACGATTGAAACGGCGGTCAGTGCCTATCTCGATACACTGGATATCGATGTCGCGGATGTCAGCATCGTTGCCGCGGTGCTGTGGATCGAGGCGGTTCGCAAGGCCTGTGCGTTGCAAACGGAGGCTGCGGCCGATCTCGCCCATACATTGCGTCGGCGGGTCATGCGTGTGCGCTTCACCACCTCTTTTCGGGAGGTGATCGATGTCGAGCATGAAACGCGCAAGGCGATCTTCAACCTTACCAATGCCCGCTACATCGAGTTGATTTTCCAGATCAACTACGTCTTTTCGCGCCGGCATTTCATGATGGAAGAGCGGATCGGCAATCGGCCTGATGATGAAAACTTCGTCCGCCAATGGCGTGATTCCAAGGTGATGGAATTGCAGGCGATCATTGACGGCGACATCGAAATGGGCGTGATGGCGGCGGCCTATGGCCGGAAACTCTGGCAGGACCGGTTTGAACCCATGCCCTCCGCCCGCATCGGCAAGACGAAGAAATCCTGAGAAAGCCTGACCTGACAGGGTTTGACCTGACAGGGCCGGATAAAAATATGGCGCGCTTTTTTGATGGAAGCGCGCCAAGGTGGAGAGGTTCCTGAATTGATGTCGGGGCGGGTGCAAATCTCCGCTTCATCCCCGGCCGATTGCCTACCGGTCCGATGCTGCCCCGGTGACGGCTTCAAGCCATGGTGAATAAGGGTAATTTGACATGGCCCGGTTCGATTCAAACCGGACCATGTCCGCAGCGCGATGCTCTTAAACGGTCATTTCCAGAATTTTGTCGCCAGTCCCGTTATTCTCGAAATAGCCGAGGCCATAGTCACCCCGGATCGTGGTGCGGTGCATGCAGCGGGAATATTTCGGATCGCAGCCGGTCACCGAATGCAGCAGCCGCCAATTATCCCATGTCAGCATGTCGGTCGGGCGCCAGTGATGCTCGTAAACCGTCATGTTCGCGATCATCTCGTCGCACACGGCGGTGAGCAAAGCATCGCCTTCCGCATCTTCATGGCCCTCGATACCCAGCGCCATCCATGGCGAGATGTGCAGGACCTTCTCACCGCTTTCGCGGGTCCACACGGCCGGATGCACGGCGCGGGGCAGGCTGTTCACCTTTTCGAGCAGGTCGTAGATGATCTTCTTCTTGGTGATCTCGACCAGATTTTCGGGCTTGCCGAAGCGCATATATTCGAAACGCATGTCGAGGGAATACAGGATGTTCCTGCCTTCGATCTCCTTACGCAGCGCGGGCGAAAGATCATTATACATCTGTATGCCGTCGGCAAAGCGGGTGAAGCCCAGTTCGGCCGGGATTTCGACCGCGCGCAACACGCCCGCGCGATTCAGTTCGTTATTGTAGCAATGGTCGAAATGCCAGGGCAGCCATTCGGAAACCCGCATGCCGTCGATTTCGACGATAGCCGCATTTTCCGGCTTGTGGCGGAGCTCGATGACGCCGGGCGCGAGATCGGAATGGGCACGCGCCACTTCCCCCAGCGGATGGTCCTTGAGCGGACCCAGAGTCTCGCTCAACTCGACCTGCAAATAGCTGTCGGGTTCGACATCCTCGAACACGATCATGCCGCGTTCCTCGAATGTCGCCCGAATCTGCTTGCGGACGCTCTCGTCCTTCAGCGTGTCGAAAGATACCCCGCGGATACGCGCGCCGAACGACAAGTCCTCGCGCAGTGGCTTTACCTCGATAGCGGTCACGGTGCTCTCCTCAAGATTTGACTTCGGGATGACCGCTTCAGGCGGCTCCTCCTTGCTATCTGGTTAGCATCGGCGTGGCCGTGAATCTCGACAGTTGGCGCAACTGATGCGGCAATATGTGCATATCCTGCGCGCTATGCCAGCGCCGCGCGGACCGCCGGCATTACCTCGCGCGCGAAAAGAGAGCCGCTCTCCCGGCCGCCATCGTCATGAAAACCGGGGCCGAAAATGACGAAACGTTCCAAGCCCAGCCGCACCAGCGCGATCAGCCTTTCTATGCAATGATCGGGATTTCCGACAATGGCAAAGCGGCGCACGAAGCCGGGGTCGATGGTTTCTCCACCCAGCTTCTCGCCTTCGAAGTCGCTGTGCTTCGACATCGCATAGCTTCTGCGGATCGCCGCATAATTGGCTTCATCGCCCGGCTGGGTGGGACCGGCGGCCTTGCCCTGAATGACCTGAAACCGGGCGAGCGGCAGGATCATGCGGGCGGCGGCGGCCAGTGCCTCGTTTTCCCATCCGTCCTTGTGGCAGGCGACGACGATCTGGGCGCCATAGGAAGGGCGCGGGCCGCTGCCATGAGGCGCGCGCGCGGTTTCGGCCTCCCTGATCGCCCAGCGCAGCCGGTCCGGCATCGCGCCGACGCTGAAGGTGATGCGCTCGGCAAGGCGGGCGGCCAGGGCGATCACCCTGGGGCCAGTGGCGGCGATATCCAGCGGCACCTTGGGAAGATCGGAAGGCAACCAGTCGAGGTGCGCGGTCAGCGGGCGGTCACCCATGGACAGCGCGGCGGCGGAGCCGGTCTGCTCCGCCAGCCGATGCCGTCCAAATGCCGCCGGTCTGCCGGAAAGCAACGCCTGAATATCCCCCACAGCATGTTCGAAGGTTTCCAGCGGGGACGGCGCATGGCCGAGATAGGCGAGCGCGGAATCACCCCGGCCGATGCCCAGCACATAGCGTCCGCTGGAAATGGCCTGCAAGGTGGCGGCGGCATTGGCCGTCACGGCGGGGTGGCGGGTCAGGGGATTGGTGACGCCGGTGGAGAGCTTCAGCCTTGTCGTCGTCGCCGCCCAATGGCCCATGAATACATAGGGATCACCACCGAGCGACTGGGAATCCATGAACATCTGCCCATCCCATCCTTCCTCTTCCGCATCCCGTGCGGCGATGGTCGGGGTCAGGCTGCCGGGGCCGCCGGAACGCCAGAATTCTACCATGATTTTCCCTTTGGCTGACAGGAAGATGGCCGGGCCGCCTCAACGATCGGACTGGTCGGGAGTAGGGCTATTGTCATTCCCCATGATTGGATTTCGTCGCCTTCCGGGGGGCCGGGTCGGCAGCTGTCTCCACCTGCTTGGGCGGCATTTTCAGGCGACTGGGGCTTTGTCCGGTCCATTTCTTGAAAGCCCGCCCGAAGCTCGCCTGTTCCGAATAGCCGAGTTTCAGGGCTACTTCGGCGATCGAAAGCCGGTCCTCGACAAGATAGATTTTGGCCAGTTCCATCCGCTGTGCGCTGACGATTTCGGAAAAGCTGACATGGGCGTTGTGCAACTGATGCTGCAATGTTCGCGTGGACATGCCCAGCTTTTCCGCGCAACGCGTCGCGCTGCACTCGCCCTGGCGCAGCGCGCCCCGGACATAGGCCTCCACCCGATCGCGCAGGGAGAAGTGCCGGGCCGCCTTCACGCGCTGCAAATAGCCGCTCAGCAATTCATGCACGAGGCGGTTGGAGGACGGGAGCGGCGCGGAAAGGGAGGAGGCCTCCAGGCCGATCAGGTCGACATTCTGATCGGCATGGACGGCGCAGCCGACGCCGTCCTCTATTCGCGCGCGCGCGTCGGCGGAAAGGGCGGTGGAAATATTGGCGTAGCGCAGCCGGAAACCATCGGGCGCGAGGGACCGGAACAGGTTGACCACGCGCAGCAACGCATGATGATTGACCTGGTCATAGGCGTCATAATCTTCCGAATGACGGAACCAGCGCAGTTCCACCACATCCCCGGCTTCGGCCAGCGTCACTTCATATTCGGGGGAGTGGGCCACGGGAAGGAAGTCGATGAAATCCTGCATCGCACTGCGTATGTCGGGTGCCGTGCGACACAGGGTCGAAACACAACCGAACACGTCGGGGGATTGTAGTTCGGCCAGATGAAAGCCGAACAGGGGCGCGTCGAGCGTGGAGGCGCAATATTGGAACGTATCCACCATCGCGCGGGAAGAGATATGATGTTCAGGGTCGCCGACGCGGAGCGGATCGATATCGTGCCGTTCCAGAATGGCGCGGGGATCTCCACCCAGATGAAGCACATAGTCGAAGAATTTCTGGAAGCTCGCCGCGCGCGTCCGCCCCGGCCCCGGCGTCAGCTCGATCGGGCCGGAGAGGCTGAAGAAGCTGTCGTCCATGTTCATGCCGCGTCGTCCCCCCGACGTCGCGCCGATCCGTATCCGGCAACGGTTTGGAACCTCATCATTCTGCGGATTTTAGCGCTTTTGCGGAGGGGTGGCCAGTAAAGGGGAGGGCACCGGGCCGCCGTTCCTTTTGTCTGTACCCGCCATCTCAGTTGCACGCGGCAAATTCCCGCCTGCAACTTTGGCGCTTCCCCCATAAATTGCGGCCGACAAGGCGAGCGGGCCAGACTGGATCGCTGTCGCATCTGCGCGGCCTCAGGGGTGGAATAAATGGGAGACGAAATGTCGAGACTGTTCATCGCACCCGCTGCGTTTGCTGTAGCCATGACGCTTGCGGGACCAGCGGTCGCGGTCGGGGGCGGGGACGGGGGCGGGGGCGGGGCTGGGATCGGGGGTGAAGCGGTTGCCGGTCAGCCCGGTGAGGACGGCTCGATGGCCGTTACCGCCGTGCCCCCCGAAGCCAGCGCCAATGCCAATGTGAACGGCATTCAGGAATTGAGCCGTGTGGCTTCCGGCATGCAGATCAACTTTGGCGACATCAGCACGCAGACGGCGATCCGGGGCCGCGCCCCGCTCACCCACGGCTATGGCGGCCGTATGAGCTACCGCTTCTAGGGCGCGGGCGGTGGATCTCCGTATCCGTGGGAAAAGGGCGCTGATATGCGCCGCGAGCCGGGGGCTGGGACGTGCCTGCGCGCAGGCTCTTGCCGGGGAGGGCGTTGCCGTCACCATCACGGGCCGGGATGCCGAAACATTGGCGCGGACCGCCGGGGAGATCGGCGCGGCGGGCTTCGTCGTGGGCGATATCGGGTCGGAAGAGGGGCGGGCAGCGGCCCTCGCCGCCTGCCCCGATCCCGATATCCTTGTCACCAATGCCGGGGGGCCACCGCTTGGCCGCTTTGGCGATTTCGGCGACACGGAATGGAGGCAGGCTCTCGAAACGACCATGCTTGCGCCGCTCGCGCTCATTCGCGCGGTGCATCCGGGAATGCGGGAGCGGGGCTTCGGGCGGATCGTCAATATCGGTTCGGCTTATGTGAAGGCGCCGGTCGAACTGTTGCCGCTTTCGGTAGGGCCGAGGGCCGGCCTGACCGCCGCGCTCGTCTGGCTGGCGCGGGAAGGAACGGCGGACAATGTGACGATCAACACCCTTTTGCCGGAGATGATCCTGACCGACCGCGCCCGTTCCGGTTTCGCCCATATGGCGCGCGAAGCCGGTGAGGAGCCGGACGGCTATATGGAAAAAGCCGCCGCGGCCTTGCCGTCCCGCCGTTTCGGCACACCGGAGGAGTTCGGGGCGATGTGCGCGTTCCTCTGCGGGGTGCAGGCCGGATATGTCACCAACCAGAATATCGTGATCGACGGAGGGCATTATCCCGGCCTGTTCTGAAAGCCTGGCAGTGAAAGGACCAAGACGATGATCAAGATCCTATGCTTCATGAATCGCAAGCCCGGTCTCAGCATGGAGGAGTTCAAGGCCTATTATGAGGAACGGCATGTGCCGCTCATCCACAGGCTCCTCCCGCACTGGATCGAATATCGCCGCAATTTCTCCGAGGAGCGTCCGCACAACAGCGCGCATATGGTGGAGACGCGGCCGCGCGACGTGGAATTCGACGTACTGACCGAGCTTACCTACGAAAATGAGGACATGTACCAGCGGACGCTCGCCGCGCTCGCCGATCCGGAGATCGGGGCGATTATCCGCGAGGACGAGGCCCGTTTCCTCGACCGTGAAACCATGCGGGTCGTCATTGTCGACGAACGCCGCTCAATCCCTGAAAATCAGGACTGAACAGAAGGAGAGGCGCTCATGCGCAAATATGAATGGCTGGTGATGAGCAAGTGCGATCCCGATCATCGGGACGAATTCAACACATGGTATGACGAGGTTCATCTCGCCGACCTGTTGAAGATACCCGGTATCGTCGGGGCACGGCGTTTCGACCTTTCGCCCTTTCAGTCCACCACGGACCCGGAAACGGGCGGGATCATGGTGAGCGAGGGGGATGCGCTGCCGGGGCAGTTTCCGTTCCTCGCCATCTATGAATTCGAAACCGATGATGTCAAATGGGTGATGGAGGAGATCGTCCGCCGCTCCGGGACGCCGGACATGGTGATTTCCGAACATCTGCGGGACGTTTCCATGCATCTCTACGAGCCGCGCTGATATGGGCGTGCTCGATCGTTTCCGCCTCGACGGCAAGGTGGCGGTGGTGACGGCGGGCAGCAAGGGCATAGGGCGCGGAATCGCGCTCGCTCTTGCCGAGGCAGGCGCGGATATTCTGATCACCGCGCGGGGACGGGCGGCGCTGGACGAAAGTTGCGTGGCGATCGAGGCGCTGGGCCGCCGTGCCGTCGGGCTGGTCGCCGATGCCACCGACGCCGAAGCGATGCGGCAGGTGGCGGAAAAGGCGATGGCGGCCTTTGGCCATGTCGATATCTGGGTCAACAATGCCGGAGGACAGCCTGACGGGAAGGTCCGGCCGTTCCTTGATGTCGATGCGGAGAATTTCACCGCGCAGGTCGATCTCAATCTTACCTCCGTCTGGGCGGGCACGCGCGCGGCGGCGCCGCTGCTGTCCGAGGGCGGGAGCATCATCACCATCAGCTCGGTCGCCTCGCGCCGCGGACTGCATGCAAATTACGCGCTCTATGCCGCGCTCAAATCCGCGATCGTCAGCCTGACGACATCCCTCGCGGCCGAACTGGCGCCCCGGTTGCGCGTCAACGCGGTCGCGCCGTCGGCCATTCCCACGGCGACCTTCCGGGAAACCATGGGCGTGACGGAGGACACGCAGGATAGCCTGCTGCCGCATATGGGCATCCCCCTCGGCCGCTGGGGTGCGCCGGAAGATGTCGGCGCGGCGGTTGTCTATCTCGCCTCGCCCGCCGGGGCCTTCGTCACCGGCGAATGCCTCTATGTGACAGGTGGCATGTAGGGCCTGCGATCAGGCTTCGGATCGAGACGGCGCAGATCGGGGCAAGACGGGCTGCGGGCGGAAGCATGGCCGGTCGCGCCCGCGATGATATGGCTGGGGGTGAGGTGGCCCTTTCGTGTCATCCCCTCTGGATATGGACGGAAAAGAAATGAGCGACACTTTCGTTCGCGTACTGGAATTGAGTGAACTGCCTCATGCCGGCAAGGCGGTGGTGACGGTGAACGGCAAGCCGGTGCTGCTGTGCAATTGGAAAGAGCAGATTTTCGCGGTTTCGAATATCTGTTCCCATGCCGATGAGAAGCTGGACTGCGGGCGCATGTCAAATGGCTGGATCGCCTGTCCGGTGCATGGGGCGCGGTTCGACCTTGCCACCGGGAAGGCGAAGAATCCGCCCGCGACCCGGCCTATCGCCACTTATGAAGTGCGGGTGGTCGATGGCTGGATCGAGGTGGCGGGGACCTGAATATTTTCCCTTTATCCGTTCAAGCCTCTATCCGTCCAGAAAGGGCGAGGGCAGGGCGGCGATCCGGTCCAGCGCCTTTTCCGCCCCGCCGGCTATCGCGGCGAAGGTGCGCGCGCGCTTCAGTACCAGATGGGCGTCGGCCTCGTCGCTGAAGCCCATGCCGCCGTGGATCTGGATATTGCGCCCGGCATTGTCGAGCGCGGCATCGATCGCCACGAACAGCGCGCTTTCGACCTGCAAGGCCGCGTCGGGGCGCCCGGCATCGAGTGCGACGGCGGCGAAGGACACCTGATCGCGGGCGGAACGCGTGGCAATCGCCATATTTGCGCAGCTATGCTTGACCGCCTGAAAACTGCCGATGGGACGGCCGAACTGCTCGCGGACCTGCGCATAGGCGACGCCCATGTCCTGCGCGGCGTGCGCGAGGCCTGCCAGAACGGCGGCATCGATCAACCGCAGGCGCAGAAGCGTGCGGGTGTCCCCCTCGGCCAATGGGGTAGGGGAACCGGTCACGCTATAAAGCCCGGACAGCCAGAGTTCTGTCTCGACCGGTTGAAATTCCAGCCCTTCCATCGGCAGCAGTTGCGGGCCATCCTCCCTGCGCAGCAGCAGCAGCAGGTCGGCCCCTTGCGGATCGATCGCGACGCGCTGTCCGCCTTCGTAACAGGCCGTCGCGACCCGTGCTCCCATGGGCAGGCCCGGCAGCGATTGCGCACCCAGCGTGGCGATGATGCCCGGCGCCACAAGTTGCCGTCCCAGCGTCGTCGCGATCAGGCATTCTTCAACGATCCCCAGTCCGCTGCCGCCTTCCGCTTCGCTGCGGGTGATGCTGAACAGGCCGAGATCGGTGAGTTGTTCGCGGATCGTATCCGTTTCCATCGGGGCATCATGCAGCCTCGCGATCGGCAACAGGTCGGCGAGCGCATCGCTGAATGTCTCCGCGAGGTCGGTTTGATCCTGATCGGGATGATAGCGGGATTGGGCGTCCATAATGTAGCAGCTCCTGGCGACGGCCTGTGATCGCCGCGCGATATGTCTTCATTTCCCGCTTCCTAGGGGCAGGCGGGCCGGTTGGGCCAGTCACTCATCGGCTAACCGCATCGTCAAGCAAATCATCCTGCATATGCCGTCATTGGGCATGTGGTGGCCTGTGCCGATAGTGACGCGAGGAAGAGAAGAAAGGGCATGGGGATGGACGGGACGGAATGCTACGATATTCTGGTCGTCGGTTCAGGCGCTGCGGGCGTGACGGCGGCACTTCGGGCGGCGGATCTGGGCCTGTCGGTTCTCGTCATCGAGAAAGCGCCCAAATATGGCGGCACCTCGGCGACATCGGGCGGCGTCATGTGGATACCCGATCATGGGCTGAGCGAGGGGGACAGCCGCGAGGAAGCGTTGCGCTATCTCGATGCGATCGTCGCCGATACCGTCCAGCGCGATCGGCTTGAGGCCTTTGTCGATCAGGGGCCGCGCATGCTCGCCTTCCTGAAGGAGAAGGGGATGGAACTGACGGTGTCCGCCTGGCCGGATTATTTCCCGGAGGCGCCCGGCGCCCGGTCCGATCGCGCGATTCTTTGCCCGACCTTCGACGGGAGGCGTCTGGGCGGGATGTTCCCGCTGATGCGGGAGCAATATGCGCGTTTCAAACTGTTCAATCGCTATGCGATGGATGTTGGCCAGACCTTCTCCATCCTCGCGCGCGCCAAGGGGTGGAAGCGTACCGTCGCAGGGATAGTGACCCGTTACTGGAGCGACCGCGAAGCCCGACGGATCGGGCGGCGCGACCGGCGTTTCACCATGGGCGGGGCGTTGATGGGCCGTCTTTGCGAGCGCCTCTTCTCCTCTGGGGTGGAGGTTCGGCTGGATACGCGGCTGGATGAGCTTGTGGTGGAAAAGGGCAGGGTGGTCGGCGTGCGCGTCAGCCGCTTTGGCGAGAGCCAGACCATCGCCGCGCGCCGCGGGGTGGTGATCTGCGCGGGTGGTTTCGAATGGAATCAGGAACTGCGCGACCGCTTCTTCACCATAGCCGGCCATGTCAGTCACAGCAGCACGCCCGAAAACGCCAATCGGGGAGAAGCCCTGCTTGCGGGGCTCGCCATCGGGGCCGCGACCGAGCATGTCGAGACCGGCTGGTGGATACCGACCATGGCCATTCCGATGCCCGCCGCATCCAATTATGAGCAGACCCATCAGGCGGCGTTCGATGTCGGGCGGCCTCACAGCGTCTGCGTCAACCGCAATGGGGATCGTTTCGTCGATGAGGCTTGCGGTTATGACCGGTTCGGCAAGGCAATGGTGGAGGACCAACTGCGTACCGGCGCGAATACGCCGTGCTGGCTCATCTTCGACGCGGTGTTCCGCGCCAAATTCACGGCGGGCGGCATCCTGCCTTCTCTGATCATGCCGGACCGCTCGATTCCGGTGGACTGGTGGGATCATTATCTCTTTCGGGCCGACAGCGTGGAAGCGCTCGCCCGCAAGATCGGGATATCCGAAGCCGCGCTGACGCGGACCGTGAAGCATATGAATCATTATGCCGAACAGGGGCTGGACCCTGAATTCGGGCGAGGAGGCAATGCCTATGATCGCATGTTCGGCGATGCGAGCGTCGCGCCCAACCCTTGTCTTGGATCGATAACCAAGGCGCCTTTCTACGCGGTGCCGATCCAGTTGGGGGATATCGGGACCAAGGGCGGATTGAAGACCGATGCCTTCGCACGGGTCCTCAATGAAGAGGGCAAGGCGATTCCCGGCCTCTACGCGGCGGGCAATGCGACAGGCAGCCCCTTCGGCGACTGCTATCCCGGCGCGGGCGGCACCATTGGCCCGGCGATGACTTTCGGTTTCGTCGCCGCCAATCATATCGCCGGGGCAGAGGTCTGACCTGCCCTGCAATGCCAGTTGATGACAATGGCAGCGGGCGGCCTTGCGGGCCCTTTTCATTGGAAACCGGCCGCGGGGCGCTTCAATCAGGTCACTGGAAAAGCGGACCGCTTGGCCGTGGCCATGCATCGGCCGGATTTAGGGGAGGATCAAAGTGACGGAGACAAGCGACAAGCCGGTGGTTCTGGTGACCGGCGCCAGCGTGGGGCTGGGCAAGGCGATCGCGCTGCGGTTCGCGCGGGGCGGCTTTCGTATCGTGGCGGTCGCGCGCGGTCAGGAAAGGCTCGATCTGTTGGCCGAGGAGCTTGAGGGTATAACCGAAGTCGCGCTCCTCGCCGCCGATGCGGCGGACCCGGAAACACCGCCGCGCGCCGCCGCGCTGGCGATGGAACGGTTCGGACGCATCGATTGCCTCGTCAATAATGCCGGGTCCGGCAAATGGGCGCCAGTGGGAGATACGCCCGACACCATGCTGGATGAGGTGATCGGCCTCAGCCTCAAGGCGCCTTTCCGTTTCGCGCGCGATGTGCTGCCGCATATGAAATCGGGTTCGGCAATCATCAATATCGGGTCGACATGGGGACTGATCGGCGGCATGGGCGGCGGCATTTATCCGGTCGTCAAATCGGCACTGGTGGGCCTGACGCGCTCACTCGCCACCGATTATGGTCCGGCGGGCATCCGCTGCAACCTGATCGCGCCCGGCGTTATCAGGACGGACATGACGAAGGATCACTGGGACATGGCGGCTTTCCGCCGCGCGAACCAGGAAATGACGCCCTTCAATCGCGATGGCACGCCGGAAGATGTCGCGGAAACCGCGTTTTTCCTCGCCACCGGACCGGGCAGTTATATCAACGGGCAGATGATCGCCCTCGATGGTGGCTGGACCGCCGCCAAATATCTTTCGCCGGAAGCGCTGATGGCCGAGCGCGTCGGATGATGATGTAAAAGGGCGACTATACCGGCGGTCAGGCGGCAGGGCCTGACCGCCCTGCCGAATTTGTCGCGGCGTCACCAGGCGCGCTGCGGATCTCCGCTTCATCCGGCGTGACGGACCCTGAAACAGGCTCAGGGGTGACGGTAAAGTGAGGAAAGGCGCGCGCGCCATGCCTGCGATGGATTTGACGCAGCGTGCCTCAGGCCCGCCGCCGAACAGGCTGGCATCGGCGGGCCGCGCGGAGGTTTTGTGCAGGGGTTGGCCATCCCATCGGGGAGGGGGGCCGTGGATGGCCGCCCTCTCGCTGCCTCGGTTCAGTGGAACAGGTCGTAGAGATACCAGCAGCAGATCAGCAGGGCCAGAAGCATGCACAGGCGATGGCCGATCCGATCGATGCGCGACATGCCGGTCACTTTTTCACGCCGCCGGCGTGGAGGCGAGGTCCTCCAGCCGCATATCGCAATGATCCGCCGTCTGCTGGATCTCGATGACATTGCCTTCGGGGTCGCGGCCATAGATGGTCTTGACATGCCCCATGTCGATTGGCTCGAAATGGCCGAAGGTCATGCCCAACCCCTTCAGCCGGTCATATTCCTTTTCTATTTCGGTCACATCGACGCAGAAATGGGTGTAGCCCTTGTCATAAGGGCGCTTGGGGCGGGTCTGTTCGGGCGACGGCGCCTCAAATTCGAACAGTTCGATATAGCAGGTCCCCGCGCGCATCATCGCGCCCTTGGCCGCCGACCCCGGCACATCCAATATGCGGTCCAGCGCCTCAACGTCTTTCCAGCCGAACTCTTCGCCAACCAGTTCGAAACCGAAGGCCTGACGGTAGAAATCCATCATCCGGCCGAGGTCGTTCACATGGACTGAAACATGATGAATGCCTCTGATCATTGCCTTATCCACTCCTCGTTCTTGCTGAGGGAAACCTAGACATTCCGCGCCTTCAGGCAATCGCCGCGCTCGTTCGAGCCAAGGGAGGCAAGCGCCCCTGCACATGGGGTCATTCGGCTGGCGCGCCGCCGTGCGTATATATCAGAAAGCGACAATGACAGGACGGTGGTAGCGAAGATGACTATTCTGATCGCGAATGTGACGATCTGGGATGGGTCCGGTGGAGAAGCCCGGACCGGCGACGTCCTGATCGAGGGAAATCTCATCCGCGCGGTTTCCTATGTGCCGGGCCAGTTGGCGCAGGCCCGGTCGTCGCGGGCGGAGTGCGAGGTGATCGACGGGGAAGGCCGGTTCCTGATGCCGGGGATGACGGAAGGTCATGCCCATCTCTCCTTCGAGAATGTCGTCGCGACGGAAAACCTGATCACGCCTTCGCCCGAAGCGCAGGTCTTTGCCGCCGCCCGTGGCGCCAAGGCGCTGCTGGATGCCGGTTTCACCAGCGCCTATGGCGCGTCGGAGGCCAAGCTGCGCCTTGCCGTGGCGGTGCGCGATGAGGTGAACGCCGGTCGACTGCCCGGCCCGCGTATCCGCGCGGGGGGCCTGGAAATCAGTGTTACCGGTGCAATGGGCGATGAGAGCAAGGAGCATAACCCCCGCATAGGCCCTTCAAGCATCGTCGATGGCGTCGAGGAGATGCGCCGGACGGTTCGCCTGCATTGCCGTGAGGGTGTGGACAATATCAAGCTGGATGTGTCGGGCGACCCCTTCTACCCTTCGACGCCGGGCCATACGACGCCGATGACCTTCGAGGAAATCCGGGTCGCGGCGGAAACCGCCCATGCCTATGGCCGCAAGATCAACGCGCATACCCGTTCGATTGAAGGGTCGAAACATTGTATCCGCGCCGGTGTCGACGGTCTCTTCCATACCGAATATGCCGATGAGGAATTGCTCGACATGATGGAGGAGGCGAAGGATCGCATCTTCGTCGTGCCGACGGTCGGTCTCTTCACCCAGATCATGAAGGGCGAGGCCTCCGCCTTCGGGCTGACCCCGGAGGTCGGCGGCTATATGAACATCCCCGAACTGATCGAACATTCGATCCGCACCCACACGGAATTGCGCAAGCGGGGCATCCGTCACCTGATCGGCGGCGATTATGGCTTTGGCTGGAGCCCGCAGGGCACGCAGGCGCGGGACCTTCAGTTCTTCGTCGATTATTATGGCTATTCGCCCGCCGACGCGCTCATCTGCGCGACCCGCAATGGGGGGCTGGCGATGCGCGATCAGGGGGATCTTGGCCTCATCGCCGAAGGCCAGTTGGCCGATATGCTTTTGCTTGATGGCAATCCGCTGGATGACATCGCCGTCATGACCGACACCGATAAAATGGTGCTGATCATGAAGGATGGTCGGATTCACAAGAACAGTGTCCGCCCGGCGTCCCGGCGCGCTGCTGCCTAATCCTGACTTTCTATTGATATCCGGAGAACACCATGAACCTTGAGACCGGCAGCCTGAAACCCGGCGAAGCCCGCTGCCCCGCCGAAAGCACGCAGGAGATCATCGCGCGGGACAAGGTGCCCGCCCCCGCCTGGGCGCGCGAGGAAAGCTATGAATATCTCGGCAGCGAGGATATCAGCAAGGATCGCTATACCGAGGCGGACTTCGCCAAGGGCGAGTTCGAGCGATTGTGGACCCGCACATGGCAGATGGTCTGCCGCGAGGATCAGATCGCCGAGGTCGGCGATTATTATGTCTATGATATCGGCGTCTACAGCTTCATCATCGTCCGCAGCGGCGAGGATGAGATCAAGGCGCATTACAATGCCTGCCTCCATCGCGGCACCAAGCTGCGTCCGTCACGCACGGAAGGTTATGCAAGCGAGCTTAAATGCCCGTTTCATGGCTGGACCTGGAATCTCGACGGCACCAACAAGGAACTTCCCTGCCAGTGGGATTTTAGCCATGTCGACCCGGCGAAGCTGACGCTGCCGCAGGCGCGCGTCGCGCGCGTGGGCGGTTTCGTGTGGATCAACATGGACCCGGACGCGCCCTCTTTCGAGGATTATATCGGACCCAAGGCGATGGCGCATTTCGATGCCTGGCAGCTCGAAAACCGCTATGTCTATGTCCATGTGCAAAAGAGCTATCCCGCCAATTGGAAGCTCACCATGGAAGCCTTCATGGAGGCCTATCATGTCGGGGACACCCATCCGCAGGTCGCGCCCGCCAATGGGGACGTGAATTCGCAATATGACGTGTTCGGCGACCATGTGAACCGGTTCATATCGACACTGGGCGTCGTTTCGCCCAAGCTTTATGGCCAGTATAGCGAGCAGGACATCGTCGACAATTTCACCATGGGAGACAGTTCCTCTCTGGGCGGGGAGAAGCCGCAGCTGAAGGAAGGGGAACGCGCCCGGCAGGTGATGGCCGACATGTTCCGCGACATGTTCCAGACGGCGACCAACACCGATCTGTCGGGCGTGTCGGATACGGAATTGCTCGATACCTATTCCTATACTATCTTCCCCAACCTGTTCCTTTTCCCCGGCATTTCGCTGCCGATGATCTACCGTTTCCGCCCGGATGCGCGCGACCATCGCCGCACGATCTACGAGGTGATGTTCATGCGGCCCAAGCCCAAGGATGGCGAAGTGCCCCCTCATGCGGAAATGGAATTGCTGGAGGATCACCAGTCCTTCACCGAGGCGGAGGGTATGGATGATGGCTTCGGCCGGATTCTCGATCAGGATACGGACAATCTCTATGCCCAGCAGGAAGGGCTGGAGGCCAGCGCCAAATCCGGCCTGACGCTCGCCAATTATCAGGAAATCCGCATCCGTCATTTCGAGAAGACGGTGGATAAATATATGGCGATGCCGCCCCGGAAGCCCTGCGTGAAGGGCGCCTGACATAGCCTTGCGGCCACGGCGGACTCCGTGGCCGCGACCCTGCCTGATGCCTCTTCGGGGGAGGTGAGGGGCGGTGCCCTGTGCCAGGTCGCCCCAATCGGCCCGCCCCGGTCGGCTCGCCATGTTTGAAATGGAGAAAAAGTGACCAAGACCGTCGTCAGCTTGCAGGACCGTTATGAGCAACGGTCGGGACAAGTCTTCCTGTCTTCGATGCAGGCTTTGGTCCGTTTGCCCGTCGACCAGATCCGTCGCGATCGGGCGGCGGGGCTGCGGACCGGCGGTTATATCAGCGGCTATCGCGGTTCACCCATTACCACGCTCGACGCGCAACTCTGGTCGGCGTCGAAACTGCTGGCCGCGCATGACATCCATTTCGAGCCGGGCCTGAACGAGGAACTGGCCGCGACCAGTCTGCGGGGCACGCAGCAGCTGCAATGGTTCGGCAAGTCGCGTTTCGAAGGCGTGCTTGCCATGTGGTATGCCAAGGGGCTGGGCGTTGACCGCGCATGCGAGGCGTTGAAGCTCGCCAATTTCGAGGGCACCCATGCGAAGGGCGGCGTGTTGGTCGTCGCGGGTGACGATCATTCGGCAAAGTCCTCCGCCTCTGCCCACCAGTCCGAGCATACGTTGATTGCCGGTTTCCTGCCGATACTGGCACCGGCGACCACGGATGAAATCCTGCTCTATGGCCAGCTCGGCTGGGAAATGTCGCGCTTCAGCGGCCTATATGTCAGCCTGAAAACGGTAACGGATTCGCTCGATCTCACTTCCTCGGTCATCCTGCCCGAATTTGACGTCGTGCGCCCCGACCTCTCCGGCGCCCCGCCGCTCAACCTGCAACGCGGCATGCCTGCCTTGCAGCAGGAGGCCATGGTGGTGAACCATCGCCTGCCCGCCGCGACGCTTTTTGCGCGGGCCAATGGCATCGACCGGATGATGATCGCGTCCCCGCGCCGGGAGCTTACCATCCTGACGGCGGGCAAGCCCTGGCTCGATGTGCAGGAGGCTCTGGGCGATCTGGGCCTCGATGCGGCCCGCTGCGCGGCGCTGGGCATCCATGTCGCCAAACTGGGCCTGATATGGCCGCTCGATCCCGAATTCGTGCGCGGCGCCTGCGCGGGCAGCCGGGAAGTGCTGGTGGTGGAGGAAAAACGCCCCGTCATCGAGGAACAATTGGCAAACGCGCTCTACAGTCTCAGCGACCGCCCCGTCATATCGGGGAAGCGCGATGGTGGGGGACGGCCGCTCTTCCCGCTCGACAATGTGGTCGATGCGGCGATGGTGCGCCGCGCGATCATGGCTCGGCTGGAGGCGCTGGGCCTCGCCGATGAGGCGGTGCGCCGCCGCGCCGCCGCGCTTGATGCGGTGGAGGAGGCCGCCGTCTCCCCCGCCGTCGCCATTCGTCCCGCCTATTTCTGTTCGGGCTGCCCCCATAACACCAGCACGAACGTGCCGGAAGGCAGCGCGGCCATGGGCGCGACGGGCTGTCATGGCCTTGCCGCCTTCATGCCGGAGCGCCGGACCATGAATGTCGTGGGCATGGGCGCGGAAGGGCTGCCCTGGATCGGCGCGCAGCATTTCGTCGAAACCCGGCACATGTTCGCCAATATGGGGGACGGCACCTATACCCATTCAGGCCTGCTGGCGATCCGGGCTGCAATCTCGGCCAAGGCGAACGTCACGTTCAAGCTGCTCTATAATGATGCGGTCGCGATGACCGGCGGCCAGCCGCTGGAAGGCAATATCCAGCCCGATCAGATCGTGCGCGAATTGCTGGCCGAAGGGGTGAAGCCCGTCATTCTGGTCAGCGATGAGCCGGAGAAATGGCATGGCAAGCTGCCGTCCGAGGTCGATATCCGCCATCGCGACCGGCTGGACGAGACGCAGCGCGAATTGCGCGAGGCGCCAGGCGTTTCCACCATCGTCTATGAGCAGACCTGCGCCAATGAAAAGCGTCGCCGCCGCAAGAAGGGTGCCTTTCCCGATCCCGACCTGCGCCTGTTCATCAACCCGGCGGTATGCGAGGGATGTGGTGACTGCTCCCGCCAGTCCAACTGCATGAGCGTGACGCCGCTGGAAACCGAATTCGGCCGCAAGCGCGCCATAGATCAGTCCAACTGCAACAAGGATTATAGCTGCGTGAAGGGCTTTTGCCCGTCCTTCGTCAATGTGCGCGGTGCGACGCTGGCGAAGCGATCGGTCGATATGGGGGGATTGCAGCCGTTGATCGACGGACTGCCCATGCCCGCCATGGCGGATGTGAGCGGGGGCTATTCGATGCTCATCACCGGTATCGGCGGCACGGGCGTGCTGACCGTGGGGGCGATATTGGGCATGGCCGCGCATATGGAAGGCAAGGCCGCCAAGGTGCTCGACATGACGGGCATGGCGCAGAAGGGCGGCGGGGTGATGAGCCATGTGCGTTTCGCCTCCCAGCCAGATATCATCGCCAGCGCGCGGCTGGGCACCGGCAAGACCGATCTGCTTGTCGCCTGCGACCTGATTGTCGCATCGGGGCCGGATGTTTCGCGCACGGTGCGGGCGGACACCCGGGTCATCGCCAATGCCGACGTTGCGCCGACCGGCGAGTTTCAGACCAAGGCGGATGCCAGTTTCGATGCCGCCCGTTTCCTTCCCGCCATCGATGCGCGGGTGAACAGGGGCAATATCGCGCTGATCCACGCCAATGCACTGGCCGGGAAACTGATGGGCGACACCATCTTCACCAATTTGATGATGGTCGGTTTCGCGCTGCAACTCGGCCTGCTGCCGGTCGGCCTCGACTCGATAGAGGAAGCCGTCACGCTGAACGGCACGGCGGTGAAAGCCAATTTGCAGGCTTTGACCCTTGGTCGCGTCGCCGCGCTGCATCCGGAGGAATTGCTGGCCTTTGCCGGTTTGACGGGCGATGAGTCCCCCTTCCCGAAGACGCTCGACGCGCTGATGGAAAGCAGGCGCGCGCATCTCACCCGCTATCAGGATGCGGCGCTGGCGCGGCGCTATGATGGGTTCCTCGCGGAAATCGGCCAGCGCCTCGCATCGCGGGGGATGATGGATACGGAAGCTTTCCTGATGAATGTCGCCGATCAGCTTGCGCGGCTGATGGCCTATAAGGATGAATATGAGGTCGCCCGCCTGTACAGCCAGCCAGCCTTTCGCGAGGGGCTGGAGGCGCAGTTCGCGGGGAAATATCGCCTGTCGGTCAACCTTGCCCCGCCCTTGCTCGCCTTCCGCAAGGACAAGAAGACGGGACGCCCGAAGAAGATCGAGTTTGGCGCGTGGATTTTCCCGGTTTTCCGTCTGCTCGCGAAGATGAAGGGGTTGCGGGGCACGGCCTTCGATCCCTTCGGCCATACCGCCGAGCGCAAGATGGAACGAGGGTTGATCGGTGAATATCAGGCGTTGATCCGCGATCTTGCCGACAGGATCGGCGCGGACCAGATGCCGCTTGCGACCGAGATCGCCAGGGCGCCGTCGCTGATCGCCGGCTATGGCCCGGTCAAGGAAGAAGGTGTCGAGGCCTATCATGCCAAAGTGCGGGACCTGTTGGCCCGGCTCGATCAGGCGGCCCCGACACCTGATGCAAGGCTTCGGGCAACCGAGGCCGCCTGAAGGGAAAGAGAAGCATGAACAGGCTGGGGATAGAATTTCTGACGGTGCTGGGGCTGCCGCCGGTCGATTTCGTTCGGCTGGCGGGAAAGCTGGAATGTCGCCACATCTCGGCCATGTTGGATGGCAGCTATGTAAACCCCAATGATTATCCCGCCTTCGATCTGCGGACCGACAGGGCGATGCGCGCCGATTTCATGTCGGCATTGCAGGATGAAGGGGTTTCGATCTCCCTTGGGGAAGGCTTTCTGGTGCGCGCTGATGGCGATGTGCGCGCCCTGACGGGGGATCTCGACCTGATGCGATCGCTCGGCGCCACGCGCGTCAACATCGTCAGCATGGACCCGGATCTACAGCGCACGCTCGATCAATATGCGATTTTTGCCGAACTGGCCGCCTCGGCCGGCATGGAAGAGGTTGTGATCGAATTTGCGCCGGTGCTCACCATTCGCGACCTGCCCATGGCGGTGGAGGCTGTGCGCCATGTCGGACGTCCGGATTTCCGGTTGCTGATCGATACCATGCATTTGTGCCGAACCGGAGGGACGGCGGCGGATATTGCCGCGCTCGATCCCGCGCTGATCGGCTATATACAGCTTTGCGACGCGCCATCGGTGCCCCCGATCGATGATTATATGCAGGAATCGATGACCGAGCGTCTCTCCCCCGGAGAGGGAGATTTCCCGCTCGCCGATATATTTGCGGCGCTGCCCGATGACCGCATCGTCAGTCTGGAAGTACCGCAATGCGCGAAGGCGCTGGCCGGGCAATCGCGGCGGGAGAGGATCGAACCGATGCTGGCGGCCACCCGCGACCTGCTGGCCCGAATACGCCGCCCGGATTGAAGCGCCCGGAGCGCGCGGTATCAGACCCGATGCGGGATGCGCGCTCCGTTGCCTCGATTGTGCGGCGTTTAGCCGGAAAACCGGTTCCGTCCCATTTTCCGCATGATGCCTCCGTCACCGACGGGCATTGGGGTCCGGGTTCCAATGCGGCGCGCGCTTCTCTCCAAAAGCCTTGGGGCCTTCCTCGAAATCCGGATGTGCCCAATGGGACTTCAGTAATTCCCAGCCGACATTGGCGGCTTGCGGATCGGGAAACTCCGTCGCCCCCCAGATCGCCCGCTTGGTGAGCGCCATGGCCTGTGGGGAGTTGGCGCACATGGCCTGCGCCAATTCGCGCGCGCGGGCCATTACGGCGGGGGCGTCCGGTTCCAGCATGTCGATCATCCCGATCTGCCAGGCGCGGGCGGCCGGCATGCGATAGGCCTTGCCCGCGAGGCCCATCAGCAAGGCCGCGCCAATGCCGGCGCGCCGCACTATTCCCACGCTTTCCAATGCCGACACCTGACCGACGCTGACATGGGTGTCCATGAAGACGACGCCTTCATGGGCGATGACGATATCACTGTCGGCGATGAAATGCAGGCCTCCGCCGTTCACCAGCCCGTTGACGGCGCAGATCACCGGCTTGCTGAACTGCGCCATGCGCGGCGAAAAGCGATTGGCGACCGGGTTGGGGAGGTTGACCAGAGTGCCTTGCCCCATCTCCAGCTTCTCCACGGCGGCACCGGTGCAGAAATGGCGATCGCCGGCGCCGGTGATGATGACGACGCGAATATCGGGGTCGGCCTCTGCCCGCGCCCAGGCCTGTTCCAGCGCAACGATCATTTCCGGGTTGAGGGAATTGCCGCGATCGGGTCGGTTGATCGTCACGACCGCGACCTGATCCTCTGTCGCGAAGGTCAAAGGTGTATCGGCCATGGTGGTGCTGTTCCTCGTCTTGTTGTCGGGTTGGTCATTGTCGCTTTCCTGCAACGACACCAACGGCAAATGTCGGCGGTTGACGGGGCAGGCAATCTGACTTGCCACCGCAGTCAAGGGACGATGCCAGACTATCGTTATGACGGAGCCGAAGCAAAAATGCGCGGACCCTATTGCAAGGCACGCGTGAACAAGAGGGGGCACCATCATGGGCAGGGTATCCATCATAACAAGCCATGTCGCGATCGTCACCGCGCTCGCCACGGGGCCTGCATGGGCGCAGGACAGGCAGCGGGACAGGCAGGGCGCGGCGGAGGAGCGCGACACGGGGGACATCGTCGTCACGGCGCGTCGCCGGGATGAGAACCTTGCGCGGGTTCCTATCGCTGTGTCGGTCATCAGCGGCGATCAACTGGAGCAACGTTCCATCCGGACCGATTCCGATCTTCAGATCAGCACGCCCGGCCTTACCATCCGCCAGACGCAGGGCAATAACTCACTCACCTATTCGCTGCGCGGCCAGTCCGCCGATACGTTCAGCGGATCGCCCTCCGCGGTCGTCACCTATTTCAATGAAGTGCCATTGACGGTGAGCGGTGCATCGACCTTCTATGATCTCGCTTCGGTGCAGGTGCTGAAAGGGCCGCAGGGCACCTTGTTCGGGCGTAACGCCACGGGCGGCGCGGTGCTTTACAGTTCCGCCCGGCCGACCAATGAGCTGGAGGCTGCATTGAAGGGCCGCATCGGCAATCTCGACCTGCGTGAAGTGGAAGGGATGCTCAACGTTCCGCTGGTGGATGAACAGGTTCTGCTGCGCGGCGCATTCAATGTGCAGCGCCGCGATGGCTATATCCATAATCTTTACGACGACAGCTGGCTTGGCAGGACGAAACGCGACAGTGGGCGCATATCGCTGACGCTGAAGCCCACGCCCGACCTCACCAATGACACGACGTTTCAATATACCCGCACGCGCGGCACCAATACGGGCGCATCCTATACCTACAGCGTCTATGGCTGCGGAGACACCAATAACGGCTTCGCCCTGACCTGCGGCGGTGGCCTGATGTTCGGCCCCGGTCTGGATTCGGTATATGGCGCGGGGTCGTGGGACGCCTATCTCGCCGCGCATCCCAAGGCCTATGCCGATGGCCTCATCGCCTATGTCGAGGAACAGAAGCGGCTTGGGGCTTATGTCACCAATCATCCCGGCCCGGCCTTTCACCATGGCAAGGACTGGATGCTGACCAACAACACCCAGTTGCAGTTGAATGATGGCCTGACGCTGAAGAATATTCTGGGCCTATCGCGTTCCGACGTGGATTCCGCCCAGCCTCAGCTCGGCGCTGCCTTCGTCACCATTGCGACGGCCAATGGGATATCTGGGGAAGTCGGCAATGAATTGCATGTCCGTTCCTTCTCCGAAGAATTGCAGTTGCAGGGCAAGGCGTTTGACGACGCGCTGACGTTCATCGTCGGCGCCTATGTCCAGCGGCTGCGAACCGATACCATCTGGCCGCAGACCTATTTCGATACGAGCCCGGTGGCGCCGCCCGCCTCGGTGACGAACGCCTTTCGTGTCCGCAACAAGACCGATGCGCTATATGCGCAGGGCACCTATGATCTTTCCGGCGCGGGGCTGGAGGGTGTGCGGCTGACGGCGGGGCTGCGCTATACGCGTGAACGGGTCAGCATCGCCCAGTTGCCGAATGCGACCTATACCTATGGCGCGCTGAACCAGTATCGCACCTTCAAGAGTCCGAGTTGGGAAGCGGGCCTCGAATATCAGGCGACGCCGCAGCTGTTCGCCTATCTCAAGACGCGGGGCAGCTTCCGCAGTGGCGGTTTCAACGGCGCGGCTCAGCCCATCGACGCCAATGCGAGCGCGGGCGGCAACCGTTTCGGGTCGGAACATACGCAGGATATCGAGGGCGGCCTCAAGTTCCGGGGCGATATCGCCGGACGGCCCGCGACCTTCAATCTGGCGGTCTACCATCAGTGGATTCAGGACGTGCAGCGCGTCGAGTTTCCCGATCCCGATGGCCCCGGCGGCCTTGCCTCCATCGCGGTGACGGCCAATGTCCCTTCGGAGGTGGTGCGCGGTTTCGAGCTGGAAGCAGGAATCCAGCCCGCCAACTGGTTGCAGGTCGGTGGTTCGCTCGCCTTTACGGCGGCGAAGTTCACCAATGGCGACATCAGCCTGTTCGGCAATGATTATCGTTATGGCCCGGTTGGCGATACGCCCAGATGGTCCGGTGTCGGCTATGCGCAGATCGATTTTCCGACCGATGAACGGACAGGCCGGATCAGCCTGCGCGGGGAAGTCTATGCCCAGACCGGGCAATATTTCTCCAATGCCGCCAATTCGATCGCACCCGGTACACGGCTGCCAGGCTATGCGCTGGTCAATTCCCGGCTTGGCTGGGATGACATATTGGGCAGCCCGCTTTCAGGGGCGGTGTTTGCGAAGAACCTGTTCGACAAGACCTATTTCGCGGGCGGTATGACGCTGGCAGCAGCACTCGGCCATAATGCCGCGGCGGTGGGCGAGCCGCGTACCTATGGTGTGGAACTGAGCGTGAAATTCTGACGCTCGTGCTGGTGGAAGCGGCGGTGTCGACATATTTGACTTCATCGGATCATCCGTTTCCACCAGTATGAAATCGGACGGCAGGCCGATGGACAAAGGCGCGACTTTGCCGCTTTTCACAGGCTGATCGCATTTGATGGAGCAGCAGATGAACTTCGAGCCGTCCGACGAGCAGGCCATGATCGCGGAGACGTTCGCGCGCTTTCTCGACGAACAGAGCAGCATGGCGCGGGTGCGTGCCGCCTGGGCGACCGGCTTCGACCCCGATCTGTGGCAGGGTATCGCGGAACTGGGGGGCTTTGCGCTGCTGGTGCCGGAGGCTGATGGGGGCCTCGGCCTCGGCCTGTTCGACGCGGCGCTGTTGATGGACGATATCGGGCGGACACTGGCGTCGGGGCCGATTGCCGAAGCCATGGTCGCGGCGCGCATCCTTTCCGACGCGGGAGAGGGCGAATGGCTGGCTAAGGCGCTGGCGGGCGAAGCGGTCGTCACCATTGCGCTGCATGACGCCGCCGAATGGCCCGTGCAATGGGTGCCCGGCGGCGCGGTGGCGGACAGGGTGATCGCGCGCGATGGCGATGCGCTCTATCTGGTGATCCCGGCCACCGGGGAAAAGGTCCTCGAACCTAATCTGGCCGGTATGCCGATGGCGGAAATCAGGCTCGATGGATCGTCCGACCGGGTGCTGCTGGGCGAAGGTGCCGATGCGCTCGCCGCCTTCGCCAAGGGGCTGGAACGGTGGAAGCTGCTGGCTGCCGCAACCTTGTCGGGGCTGGGGCGGGAAGCGGTTCGCCTCGCCAGTGCCTATGCTTCGGAACGGGCGCAGTTCGGGCAGCTTATCGGCACCTATCAGGGCATTTCCCACCCGCTCGCCGATCTTCATGTCGATCTTGACGGCGGCAGGCTGCTGGTGTGGCGCGCGCTCCGCGATCTTGCCGATGACGTGGCGGGTGCGGGCGCGGAAATCCCGCTTGCACTCTGGTGGAACAGCGATGCGGCGGGACGCGCCGTCGCACAGGCGCTGCATACATTTGGCGGCTATGGCCTCACCACCGAATATGACATCCATCTTTATACTCTGCGCGCCAAGGCCATTCCGCTCATGCTCGGAGATCCCTCGCTGCTGCTGGAAGAGGCCGGTCGCCGCCTCTATGGCGGGGAAACCGCCCCCTTGCCCGAGGCAGGCGAGGTCCCGGTCGAATTCGACCTGGGCGAGGAAGCGCGGGTGCTGGCCGCCGATGTCGATGCCTTTTTCATCCGCACGCTGACGCCTGAACTCAAGGCGAAAGCGCATTATTCCTTCGACGGTCATGATGCGGGCGTGCATCGCAAGCTGGCCGAAGAAAAATTGCTCTTCCCGGCATGGCGTCCCGAACTGGGTGGTCGCAACGCCGGGGCCTATGCGCAGCATGCGGCGCTGGGCATATGGGAAAAACATGGCTGGACCACGCATGCGGTCGGCGTCACCAAGATGGTCGGCACGATCATCGACCGTTTCGGCAGCGGCCGATTGAAGGAAGAGGTGTTGAGCCGCATCGTCGCGGGCGAGGTGATTTGCAGCCTTGGCTTCAGCGAACCGGCGTCGGGGTCGGATGTCTTCTCCGCCCAGACGCGCGCGCTGCGGGATGGCGACGACTGGCGGATCGACGGTCAGAAGATGTTCACGTCCGGCGCGGATCAGGCCGATTATGTGCTGATGCTGACGCGCACCAATTTCGATGTGGCCAAGCATAAGGGCCTTACCATGTTTATCGTCCCGCTGAAGGGCGAGGGAGTGGAGATTCAGCCGGTCCATACGTTTCAGGACGAGCGCACCAACATCACCTATTATGACGGCGTGCGCATCCCGGACGCCTATCGCCTGGGGGAGGTCGATGGCGGCGTCAAGGTGATGTCGGCCAGCCTTGAACTGGAGCAGAGCGCAACGTGGATCGAGGCGCAGAAGCATCTGCTGCATTCGGCGGAAACCGTCTGTCGCGAAACCTTGCGTGCAGGCCGGCCGATGATCGAGAAACCGGGTGTCGCGGCGCGGCTGGCGCGCGTGTTTGCGGGCAATCTGGTGACGGAAATGCTGGGTTTCCGCTCGCTCTGGGCGGCGACCTTGGGGAAGCCCGCCGATGGTTATGGATCGATGGTGAAGCTCTTTTCCTCGGAGCGTTTCCGGCTCGATTCCGCGGACCTGCTCGATCTGACCGCGCCGGAATCCCTTTCTCATCGCAAGGGACCGGGGGCCTATATCAACCTGTCCTATCGCCATGCCCAGGGCGCGACAGTCTATGGCGGCACCAGCGAGGTCCATCGCAGCGTCGTTGCCGAAAGGGTGCTGGGCCTGCCGCGCACGCGCGCCTGACTTGGGAGAAGGGAAGATGACGGAACTGCCCCATTTGCTGATCGAGGAAGAAGGCGCGATTCTGATCGCGACCCTCAATCGTCCGGAAAAACTGAATGCGATCAGCCGGGAAACGATGGAAACGCTGGAACGCGCCGTCCATCGCTTTCGGGATGATCCGACATTCAAGGTAATGCTGATCCGCGCGCGTGGGCGCTATTTTTCCGCAGGCGCCGATCTGGTGGAAGTCGATCCCGGCGAAATGGTGAATACAGGTGTCGGTATTCGCGAGATGCATCGGCTGAAACTCAATGGTATGCAGCGGCTGTGGGACGAGATCGAGCATATCGAAAAGCCGTTCGTCGTCGCGCATCAGGGCACCTGTGTCGGTGGCGGCCTTGAACTGTCGCTTTCCTGCGATTTCCGGCTGGCATCGGAAAAGGCGCGCTATAGTTTCCCCGAAGGAAAATTCGGGGTCCTTCCCGCCTCCAACGGCGTGAGTCGCCTCACGCGGATCGTCGGTCCCCATTGGGCGCGCTATCTGGTGATGGGGGGTTTTATCGCCGATGCGGAGAAGGCCATGCATATGGGCCTGATCCATGAACTTTGGCCTGATGAGAATTTCGAGGAGCGCTGCCTCGATTTCTGCCGTCATCTCGCGAAGCAGCATGGCGAGCAAATGGGCGCCGCCAAGCTGGCTATCGAAATGTGCCAGGATCTTGGCCGCGAGGAAGGCCGTCAGGTTGAACGCATGGCGAACAGCGTTTTGATGCTCGCGCCCAGTTATCAGGAAATCTACAAGAGCCATGTTTCCGGCATCGGCGGCAAGAAAGAGCGATAACGCCTCTTTTCCTCGCCGTCGCTGCCGGGAAATGGCTCAGTTGGGCAGGCGGATGCCGCCGTCGACGCGGATGCTGGTCGCGTTGAAGAAGGGATTGCGGATCATTTCCAGCGCGGCGCTGGCAAATTCCGCAGGATCGCCGAGGCGCTTGGGAAAGATCAGCTGATCGACAAGGCCGTCGATCATCTCAGGCGGCGCTTGTTCCAGCGCGGGCGTGGCATAAGGGCCGGGCTGAATGCAGTTGACGCGGATCGCATGACGTCCCAGATCGCGGGCAAGGGGCAGCGTCAATCCCTTGATTGCCGCCTTGGCTGCCGCATAGGCCGCCTGGGATTCCTGCCCGTCATCCGCCGCGACGGAGGCGGTGAGGATGGCGACGCCGCGTTCGCCCCCCACGGGTTCCAGCGCCGCGACGCCCGCTGCGAAGCGGGCGGCGGCGGCGAAGCTGCCGACGACATTCAGCTGCAATATCTTCGCGAAATCCGCGCTCGATCCCGGAAGGAAGCCGCCCGCCCCATCGGAGGCGATAGTGGGGAAGGGCGCGCCGCCGCCCGCGCAGGCGATCAATATGCGTTCCTGTCCATGGGCCGCGCGGGCCTGTGCGAAGCCCGCATCAAGGCTGGCGTCACTGGTCACATCGATATGACAGAAAACGGCGCCCGTTTCGGCCGCCACGCGCGCGCCGGTCTCCGGGTTGAAATCGAAAATGGCGACCTTGACCCCTGCCATGCGCAAGGCCCTGACGCTGGCGAGGCCAAGGCCCGACGCCCCGCCGGTAACGATTGCCGATATGTCGGAATGAATATGCACGGCCTTCTCCTGTCGTTGTCGATCCGTGGTTTATAATCGGGACAGCAAGCTGATGCTGCTGGAATGGCATGTTCAGACGCGCCATCCGCGTTGACCCCAATTCCCTCCCGTGCTTGGCCATAGGCTCTGAAATTCGGAGCATGACATGACGGAAAAGACCGATCCCGCCGCCCCGTTCGCGCCCTTTGGCGAGACTGAAACCCTTCCGCGGACAAGATTTCAAAAGATCGTCGCGCGCACCATGGCCGCCAATGCGAGCACCATTCCGCACGTCACCCACCATGACGAAGTGGATGCGACCGCGCTGGAGGAATATCGCAAGGCGCTGCCCCCCGAAGCCAAGGCCTCGCCGCTGCTTTTCATCGTGAAGGCGGTGATTGAGGCGCTGAAGGAATTTCCGGTTTTCAACGCTTCCCTCTCCGCTGACGGAGGAGCGCTGGTGCTGAAGAAATATTTTCATGTCGGCATCGCCGTCGACGGACCCTTGGGCCTGCTGGTGCCGGTGCTGCGCGATTGCGACCAGAAGGATATTCCTGCGCTTTCGGCGGAACTCAGGGAGATGATCGGCATGGCCCGGTCGAAAGGCCTGCCGCTTGAGAAAATGTCCGGAGGCTGCTTCACCATCTCGTCGCTGGGGGGCATTGGGGGAACCAGTTTCACGCCGATCATCAACGCGCCCGAAGTCGCCATATTGGGCGTGACCGGCATCCGGACCCGGCCGGTCTGGGATGGCGCTGCTTTCGTTCCCCGGCAGATGCTGCCGCTTTCGCTGAGCTATGACCATCGCGTTATCAACGGGGCGGATGCCGCCCGTTTCGTAAATCGCATCGGCGACGCGCTGGCCCGGCCTGCCACGCTTTGAGCGACAGTCACCCGATATCATCATAAGGAGAAGGATAATGACAGAACTGACCTCACGGCGTCGCGCGCTCATCACCGGCGCGGCGGGAGGGATGGGCCGGGCCTGCGCACGGATATTGGGTGCCACCCATGATCTCGTCCTGACCGATGTGGCCGAACCTGCGCTGGAGGGGTTTGCCAAGGACCTGCGTGCAGAAGGCTATACCGTGCTTGGCGCCCATGCCGGGGATCTCGGCAGCGATGCGGTATTGGCGGCGCTCACCGGCCATTTGCTGCCGGATCAGCCTTTCTCCGTCATCCATACGGCGGGACTGTCGCCCGCGCTGGCGGGTTGGGAAGCGATCATGCAGATCAATCTGGTCGCCACCGAAAAGCTGCTATGCGCGATCGAACCCAAATTGACGGCGGGTACGGCCGTGGTCGTGATCGCATCCTCCGCCGCCCATATGATGCCCCGCATGGCGGAGGCCGATGCGGTGATGCTGAACCCGCTGGCGCCTGATTTCATGGACAGGATCGCCCCGCTGGTGCAGCAGGCCTATGGGCAGACGCCGATCATGGGGATGGGCGGCGTCAGCTATACATTCAGCAAACAGGCGGTGCTGGACATCGTCCGCCGTCGCGCTGTCGCCTGGGGGACGCGCGCGCGCATCACCTCCATCTCACCGGGCATGATCGCGACGCCGATGGGCAAGCAGGAGATGGAGAAGACCGCGGGAGCGGTGGAGGTGGCGCAGGCGACGCCAGCCGGCCGCACCGGCACCGCGCTCGATATTGCGTTGGCGGCGCGTTTTCTCGTCAGCGAGGAAGCCAGTTTCATCAGCGGCTGCGATTTGCAGGTCGATGGCGGCGCGGTCGCCTGCGTGACGCTTTCCCGGGGCTGAGCCTTGGCGTCAGGGCGTGGCGGAGGGCGGTTCCTTCAGCCGCGCCAGCAGGGCCGCCCCCTGACCGTCGCTGCGTTGCAGATAATTCTGCCGGTGGACGATGCGCCATTGCCCGTCATCCTGCCGCGCCAGTTCGATGCGTGATGCGCTGAGGCGGCCGACGAAATAGCCGTCGGCTCCGTCATTCTGCACCACCATGGTGTGACAGGTGGCGACGGCGCGATCGCCCTCTATCACCACATGGGGCAGGGTCGAGACATGCCCGCACCCCGCCGTCACCAGCGCCAGATGGCTCGGCGCCGATGCGATGCCTTCTATCGCTTCGCGGCCCCGGAAAGTGCCGAAATCGCCGACCGCATAGACCCCGTCCTCGCTGTAAAGACTGCCGATGACGGGTGCGTTGCAGCCGTCGACGGCATAGCCATAGGCCGATATAATCTGATATATGGCAAGTTGGTCCTCGACCGCGCGCAACCTTTGCTCAATGTCCGTGGCCATTATCCGGTCCTTTCCTCAGCGAGAAAAATTCGTTCCGCCGTCAATGTTGATATTGGCGCCGGTGATATAGGAAATGGCCGCGCCATATTCCTCTCCTTGCCATAAAGGCGGCCTTCGGTGCCGTTTGTGCGAAGGGCGCCCCCAAGCGGCTTTGCTCGCCAGCTTAGGATGGTCGGCAGGATCGCGACACGGGTTTGGCTTGATTGCAACCGGCAGCCATTCTGTCTCCACAGGAAGCGGATGGGGATGATGCCAGGGTGGGCAAATGAGCAATCACGAAGGTGAAAGGCGCGATGCTGGACAGCCCGTGGCATCGCGCTAGCCTTTATATGTGAAGCCGCACAAGGGATGCGAGGCGGGAAAATTCGAGTTTTAGGGAGTGACAGGATGACTGCGATCGACGAGGCGAAACTGGAAGCGGTTCCATTCCGTGTCACCGATCCGGAACGCATTCCGGCCAAGCGTTATTATGACAAGGCCTTTTTCGAGCTGGAGCGTGAGAAGCTGTGGCCTCATGTCTGGCAAATGGCCTGTCGGCTGGAGGAAATCCCGAATATCGGCGATTTCGTCGAATATCAGATTCTCGACAAGTCGGTGATCATCGTCAACACCAAGTCTGGCGTAAAGGCGTTTCACAATGCCTGCCGCCATCGCGGCGTGCGCCTCGCCAATGGCGGCGGCAATTGCAAGACCAAGGGTTTCATTTGCCCCTTTCACGGCTGGCGCTGGAATATGGAAGGCGAAAACACCTTCGTCTTCGCCAAGCATATTTTCAGCGAGGACGTGCTGGGCAAGGCGGAGATCAATCTGGTCCCCTGCCGGCTGGAAACATGGGGTGGCTGCGCCTTCATCAATTTCGACGATAATGCGCCGCCGCTGCTGGAGGCGCTGGGACCGGTGGCCGAGCGCCTGTCCGCCCGCCATATGGAAAAGCTGAAGATGGAATGGTGGTGCCAGACGGTGCTGCCGACCAACTGGAAGCTGGCGATGGAAGCTTTCATGGAAGGCTATCACACGATGAAGACGCACCCGCAGCTTCATGTCGTCATTCCGCCCGAAGTCACGGCCTATGGCAATGACGTCGCGATCATGCAGACCATGCCCGCGCGCAATACCGAAGAGCTGATGAAGCGCACGCTCATCTATATGGAGCGGCTCAATACCGGCATGGCCGGCATGATCCATGCCGATGAAGTTGCCATCGCGCATGACATCAAGGATATGGAACTGCCCGATGATGTGCCGGCGGCGGCGGCAATGTTCTTCGACCGGCTGCGCGAGGAAATCACGGCGCGCGGGCGCGCGCGCGGCATGGATGTGCCCGACCTCAATGAGCTGGAAAAGCGGGGGGATTTCAGTGCGGTCGAATATATCTTCCCGCATTTCTTCCTGTTGCCGCTCTACAGTGCGATGTCCTCCTATCGTATCCGCCCGCTGACGGAGGAAACCTGCCTCTTTGAAATCTGGTCCCTGGCCTTTCTGCCGGATGATGAGGAGCGCGAGCCGGTAAAGCCCAGGATGCTGCCCTATGACAGCAAGGAATTCCCGGAAATTCCGCAGCAGGATTATTCCAACCTGCCGTTCCAGCAACTCGGCCTGCATGCCGTGGGGTTTGAGCATATGCGTCTTTCCAACCGGGTGGAGGGGCTGATCAGCAACTATCAGCGGTTGATCGATGGTTACCTTGCGGGGCTGGATCAGGAGACGCTGACCAGGGCAGGACTGCACATCAATGGCGCCTATGATGGGCCGATCAAGGATATCGGCATCTGATCATGTCGGGGGGTGAAGGAACGGAGAGGATGCGGGGATATCGCCGCTTCATCCTGATCGAGCCATTGCAGGGCGAGATATGCGCGGAACTGGAGGACGACTATCACCGCATGGTCGTCATCCTTCAGCATCGGGACGGCATCGTCACCCGCGTCACAAGCGAGATGAAGCGCGCGCCGTGGACGAGTTGTCCCGGCGCGATGGCGCAACTGGAGGCTACCTTTCTGGGGCAAAGGCTGGCCGATTTCGGACGGCGGGGGGAGCGGCCCGCCAATTGCACGCATCTTCATGATCTGGCGCTGTTCGCGGCCGCCCATGCGGATGATGCGCATCCACTCCGTTATGAGATATTCGTTTCCGATCCTCAGGCCGACGGCCAGCGCGAAGCCCGGCTGTCGCGCAACGGCGCGGCGTTGTTCGGTTGGACGCTGGTGGACCGGGATATCATCGCGCCCGCGGCACTTGCCGATCGTTCGCTGGCCGATCTGGGCGAATGGATCGCGACGCTGGACCGCGCCGATGCGGAGGCGGCGCGTATCCTGCGATGGGCGTCCATCGTCGCGCTTGGCCGGACGATGCAGATACCCGCCGGCCTTTCCGCAACAGCTTTCCCGGCCGGAACCTGCTATACGTTTCAGCCGGAAAGAGCGGTGTGGAGCAAGCGGCTGCCGGGCGCGGACATTGATTTCAGCGCGCCGGACATGGTTCCGCTTGCGGATCGATCGGAAATCTTCTCTCAGCCCAGCTTGCAGGCCGAGAATTTATTGCCTTCCGGATCGCGAAAATAGGACATGTAGAAACCGGGGCCGCGCTCGCCCGGCGCACCTTCGTCGCTGCCGCCCAGTTCCAGCGCCCTGGCATGGAAGGCATCGACCAATTCGCGGCTTTCCAGTTCCAGCGCGATCATGGTGCCATTGCCCTGCGTGGCGGGGCCGCCGTCAAAGGGTGTTGCGACGCCGAGCACGAGGCGTCCATCCTTGCCGAACAAATGGCCTCCGCGCGGAATGTCGAACAGCACGGTAACATCGATCGTTTCCAGCAGCGATTTGTAGAAGGCCAGCATTTTGTCGAGATCATTGGCGCCGACTGTGGCATAACTGATCATCACAGGTTCTCCGGATGGTGAGTGAAGGGGAGGGCGGGGGACGAGAAGATTATCCTTTGCCGGGATAGACGGACAGGTCACCTGCATAGGCGACCCCGCCCGGCCAGAAGCGAGAGCCGCTGATCTTGCGGAAATAATGGACGGTGCGAGCCAGCGAACCGGCGGTGGAGCGGGGTTCCATCGCGATGCCGCTGGGGCTGTTGCCGATGGCGCGCGCGATGAAATCGCCGATGGTGAAGGTGAGATCGTCGGTCTGCTGCGCGGTCATCACCAGCACTTCGCCAAGGCAATGGCGGCGCGGTTCCAGTTGGATGTCGGACAGGATGCCGCGCCGCATGGCGACATGGCCCGGCACGTTGGAAACTTCGGGGCCGTGCACCTCATCATACCATCTGGTATATTCATCCCAACGGCCCGGCGTATAATTGCCCAGAATGAAGCTCAGACCCGATAGGGGGTCCTCGCGCCGCCAATTCGGGCTGCCAACCCAGTCGCTGTAAAGCTCATAGCTATAAAGGCGCTCGGTGTCGTCATCGGCGATCAGGCCTGCCGTGCGGGCCTCGCCGATCTTGTCGCCCAAGGCCAGAAGCGGGGCGGTGTCGTCCCCCAGGTCAAGATCGTAAATGCTGGCAAATCGCCAGGGCTGCGGGATATCCTGCATCACCTGTTCGGGCGTCACTTCATAGCGTTCCGCGGAAATATAACCGGGTAGAGATGCAATCGCCTCTCTGTGGGGACCGTCGAACCATCGGGCATAATCCGCCTCGCCGCCTGCCGTGACGTTGTGGAGATGGAGGGTCGTGTAAAGGGGCATGGCGTTCCTCTCGCCGGTTCTTCCGGTGCTGTTCCCTTCTTCTTGATCCCGGGCGAGGCACCGGGCAATGACCCCATATGCCTACCCATATGCCGGTAGTGGCCGTTGGGGTAGGGCAGTGCAATGAAAAAAAGGGCGCCGCATGGAGCAGCGCCCTTGTCCCTGGGCAAGGGCAGGATCAGCCCAGCGCCTTGTCCACATCCGCGATTTCAGAACGAAGCCACATGGTTTCACTAAGGTTCGTCTGGCCGGACGTGGCGAGCAGTTTTTCCAACGCATCTTTCTTGACGGTCAGTGCCTTCGCATTGGCCGGCTCGGCGCCCAGCGCGATATCGAGCAGATGGATCGCCTCCAAAGGTTTTCCGGCGGCGACTTTCTGCTGCGCCCGCGTCGCCAGCGCTTCGGCGCCGCCCGCCAGTTCGGTGAGGTCCGCATCGATGCTGGATCGCGGCACCCCGTAGAGCGAAGTGGTCGAATCATAATGGAACCAGCCGGAATATTCCTGCCAGATGCTGCGCACCGCCCAGGATGCCTTGCCATGAAATTCGCCGATGGCGATATCCTCGGGTATCTTGATTTCACGCATCAGGCTATGGACATCCTTGCCCGCGTTCATGCCCGCCAGCGTATAATCGCGTACCCATGCCACGGCGGCATACATGCGGTCGAGATCGGCGCGAACCTTGTCGGCGCCGACAATCGGATCGCCATGGCCGGTGATCAGGATCTCCGCGCCCAGCTTGCGGACCTTGTCGAGTGAGGCGAGATAGCTGCGGACCATGCGGGGCTTGTCGCCGCGCAGCGTGTTGAGAAACGGCATGGACAGGAAAACCGGCCCGAACAGATTGCCGACGAAGACCACTTTCTCCTCCGGCATCCAGACGCTGATGCAGTCGGTGCTTTCGCCATCCGGCGTCCAGAACAGTTCAAACCGGCGGCCGCCCTGTTCGAAGGCATAGTCCTTCTCGAAAACAATGTCGGCGTTCACCTCCGGCGGGATCGGGGGCAGTTCGTCCATCTTTATTGCCGCGCCCCACAGCTTGCGCACGCGCGGGTTGAAAAAGGGATGCAGGAGCAGCGTGTCCTCCTTGTTCGCCTCAAAATCGGCATGGATGATCACTTCCGTGCCGTCCTCCCGGAAATCCGGCAGTCCACCAAAATGGTCGGTGTGATGCTGTGTCAGGATAATCCGGCGCAGCGGCCCGGTCCGGTGCGGATCGAGCACCGCCTTGTTGCGCGGCCCGGCATTGAGAAAGCCGGTATTGATCAGCACGTCGCCATCCTCCGTGGTGACGAGATAGAGATTGGAAACATCATGCGCCATGAAGATGAAATCGGTGATTTTCACGGCCTGGGCTTGATTGGCGCCGGCCTTTACCAGCGCGGCGACATGGGTGTCAGTCTTCTGGACCTCGGTAGTGCTCATAGGTTTTCCTCCGCAAATTCTATCATGACTTTCGCCGATTGCGGCGTGGCGGCCACGGCGAAGCCTTGCAGGACGTCATCGAAGCCGAAGCGATGGCTGATCATCGGTGCAGCCTTATCCTTGAGGCGCGGAAGCGCCGCGAGCACGTCATTCATCTCGGTGGGATAGCCCATCGCTGTCGTGATCGACAATTCGGACAGCAGCATGCGGACCAGATCCAGCATGCCGGGCCTGGTATAGGCCGCCGTCACGATGAGGCGCGCATGATATTTGGATAGCTGCACGACGTCGTCGAGGATGGTCGGCCCACCTGCGGCGTCGAGATAGATATCGGTATCGGCCACCGCCATGCCGTAATAGTCATGTGTCCCATGCAGCGCGCGAATGCGGTCGCGGACATTTTCCTTGCCGGCATTGATGAGGGTCGCAGCCCCCATCGCTTTGGCACGTTCCAGCCGCTCATCCGACAGGTCGATGGCGATCAGGTCGGTGACGCCGCGATCGATCAGCCATAGGATCATGCCCAGCCCGATCGGGCCGCAGCCGAAGACGACGACCTTGTCGCCCGGTTTGGCCTCCGACCGGTTCACGCCATGCAGGGCGACCGCCAGCGGTTCGGTGAGAGCGGCGACGTCATAGGGCAGGCTCTCGTCGATGGGCAGCAGGCTGTCGCCTATCCTTGCATGGCGTACGAGGACCGCGTCGCTGAACGCGCCTTCCGGCCCGCCGCTGCCTATGAAGCTCGGCGTGTTCATGGGGTTGATGACGACGCGCTGGCCTATATGGGCGCCCTTCACATCGGCGCCGACCGCGATGACCTCTCCCGCCGCCTCATGTCCGATAGGGACGATCCCGCCATCATTATGGGGGTTCATGCCGCCCCATTTGACATAGCTGAGATCGCTGCCGCAAATGCCGCAGGCCCTGATCCTGACGACGACGTCCTCCGCGCCCGCGACCGGCGGGTCGCGAGGGTCGAGGCGGAGATCATTGGTGCCGTGGATGTTCAATATCCGCATGGGATCCGTCCTTCCGTAACGGTGATCGTCAGAAGGGGCGGACCATATAGCCGCCGTCGATGGTGAGCGTGTCTCCCGTATGGAAAGACGAGGCGTCGCTCGCCAGATAGGCGGCGATGCCCTCGAAGTCGGCAGGCCTGCCCGCGCGCGGGATCGGCGTGACCTGTGCCATATGCTGGGCGGCGGGGCTGTCCTCGCCGCCGGTCATGTCGGTGGCGACAAGGCCGGGTGCCACGACATTGGCGCGGATGCCATGGCGGCCGAAATCGACGGCCATGCCGCGAATGATGGCGCCCAGAGCGGCCTTGCTGCCTGCATAATGCGGCATGCCCGGCAGGCCGAGGAACATCGAGAGACTGCCGCAGGCGACCAGCGAGCCGCCCGGCTCGCCCGCCTCGGCGCGCTTGACCATCAGCCGGGCGCCTTCGCGCAGCGTATAATAGGCGCCGTGGAGGCTGGGTTCGAGAAATTTCAGATAATCGTCGGTGCTCAGCGTCAGGGCGGAGCCGGGTGCGGCGGCCATGCCCGCATTGGCAAAGACGGTATCGACGCGCCCGAATTCATCGGCCAGCGCGCTGTAGCCGTCGATGATGGCCTGCTCGCTCGCGACATCGACATGGCGGGCGGAAACCCGAACGCCAAAGGCCTCCAGTTCGGCCTTGGCCTTCGCGTTCTTCTCTTCCGACCGGCCCCAGATGACGACGTTGCTGCCCTGCCGCGCGACGCCGCGCGCAAAGGCGAGACCCAGCCCGCCATTGCCGCCAGTCACCAATGTCACCTTGCCACTCAGATCAAACGGGTTCTTCGCCATCATGCTCTCCAAAATCCAGATAGGGTTTTCAGAACCAATTCTGGCGCGGGCTGTGTTTTCCTCAAAGCCCCAGACTGCGTCTAGAATAAGACATTATGGCGCTCACGGGACGGAAACCGGATTTGCGTTTTGGCGGCCGCCGATTAGGCTGTTCCCATAAAAAATCCATAAATACAGGCCATAAATACAGGAGAGCCGAGGTCATGATGTCCGGGATGGACTATTTCCAGTACAAGGCGCAGGTCGAGGTGCCCGGCGCCACGATTCGGCTGACCCGGATCAACGTCAACGAACCGATGGACGCCAGCTTTCGCCAGACGGAAGGCTATTGGCTGGACTGTAGCCTGACGCCGCGCACCCCCAATGCCCGCGGCTGTTTTTCCGAGCGGGCCGCCAGTCATCATTATCAGCCGTTCGGCACGATTTTCATGGTCCCGCCGGAAGAAACCCTGCTGGCGCGCACCGATTGCGGAGAGCAGGTTTCGCTGCTCTGTGTGCTGAAGGAAGACTATGTGAGGCGCTGGCTGGAGGAAGACTTCATCTGGACGCACCGGCATATGGAAGCATCAATGAATGTCCAGGCCGCGCCCATAATGCCGTTGTTACAGCGGCTCGGTGAGGAGGTGCGCAGGCCCGGCGTCGCCAGCGATATCTTGTGCGAAGCGATCACCGTCCAGTTGGCGATCGAATTGGGGCGGTATTACAGGGCAATCGGGGAGCGGCCGGAGCCGGGCGGCCTTGCAGGCTGGAGGCTCCGGCTGGTCGAGGAACGCATACGGGAGGTTGATGAGCCGCCATCGCTCAATGAACTGGCGGATATGTGCGGCCTGTCCGTGCGCCAGCTGACGCGGGGGTATCGGGCCGCCAAGGGGCAGTCATTGGGCGATTATATCACCGAAGCCCGCATGGCGCGGGCCAAGCGCATGTTGGTCGATGGGGAGCGTATCAAGACCATTGCCTTTTCCCTCGGCTTCGCGTCCTCCTCCAGCTTCTGTTACGCATTCCGCCGCGCCACCAGCTATTCCCCGCGCGAGTTCCGCCTGTTCGCGTCCGCCTGACGTCGCGGCCCCTGCGAACGAGTCCGGGTTTCGACATTTTGGCCCGACCTGAAAATCATCTGCTGTTGCGTGACAGCACGCCCTGCGGGACAAAAAGGGAAAATAGCCAATTCTCGAGAAGGATGATGCATGAACGCGCCCCTGGTTACAGATCAGCTGATAGAACAGGCCCAAAGCCAGACCGGCCTTACCGATTTTGGTGGGGACAGTTATCGGCCCGGACTTGAGTTGCTGATTGCGGGCATCAACAAGGACAGCGAGCGGCCGGAGCAGTTCCTTGCCATAAACCGGCACATGATCGTGAAGACGCTGGCCGATCGCTTGCAGGTCATCAACGCGCTGAAGGAAGCGCCGGAGCTTGTCCGGTCCGCTGTGGAAAAGCCCGTTTTCGTGTTCGGTCTGCCGCGCACCGGCACGACGCTGCTCAGCAACCTGCTGGCGGTCGATCCGGCGCGCCGCTCGCCGTTGACATGGGAGCTGGACAATCCCGTTCCGCCGCCCACCACGGAAACGCTGTTCACTGACCCGCGCGCGCTCGCGGCGCTGGAGGCCGAGCGCAATCTGCCGGCAAGCGTCAAGGCGGTGTATCGCACTTCCGCCATTTATCCGTTCGAGTGCGTTTCCATCCTGGCGCATGACTTCAAGACGCTGTCGCTCGAATCCTGGGGCAAGTTACCGGAATATCGGGAGTATCTCTTCTCGACCGATATGACCTCAGCCTATCGGTATCACAAGAAATGGCTGCAACTGCATCAATCGAAGGCGCCGGGCGTCTGGAACCTCAAAATGCCTTCACACGCGCTTTATCTGGAGACGCTGCTGTCGGTTTATCCTGATGCGCGGCTGGTCTGGACCCATCGCGATCCGTTCACGGCGACCGGCTCCTTCTGTAGCATCATCGCGCTGGGGCATCAGAATTTTGCCGGGCGCATCGACAAGGAATGGATCGGGGAGGATATGTCCTTCCAGGCGGGCGAGCATGCGAGGCGGATCATGGACAGCCGGGCGCGCATCGGCCACGATCGGATCATCGATGTTCATTATGCGGATCTGATGCGCGATCCGATGGCGACCGTGCGCCAGCTCTATGGCGCGCTGGGCGATGCGCTCACGCCGCAAGCCGAAGGGGCGATGCAAAGCTGGCTGGACAGCAATCCGCAGGGCAAGTTCGGCAAGCACGAATATAAGCTGGCCGAATATGGCCTGTCCAAGGAGCGGCTGGAGCCGTTGTTCGAGCGCTATCTCGGTGAATATGACATTGAACGGGAAGGGTGAGCATGTTTGAGGGCCAGCATTATCAGGTCGCCTATGTGACCCGCGATGTCCAGAAGGCGCTCGCGGATTTCAAGACCCGCGCCGATGTTCGTCACGAAACCTATTTTGAAACCGAAATGCCGTTGCAAAGCCCGCGCGGGCCATTGACGATGCACAACAAGCTGGTGCTGTTGTGGGTCGGTAATGTGCAATATGAGTTTATTGAGCCCGTCAGCGGCCTTGAGGATATTTATAATCCCGCCTTGCCGGAGGGGGATGGTCTCGGTTTCCACCATATCTGCTCCCGCGTTGCCGACTGGGATGATTTCCGCACCCGTGTCGACGGGCAGTCGCTGCCGATCGCCTTCGAAGGTGAGGCGGGGCCCCTGAAATTCCTGTACCTCGACGGCCGCAAGGCTTGTGGCCATTATCTGGAATATACCTGGATGCCCGACGAAATGTGGACAGGCATGGGCGGTCTGTGAATATCGGACGATGCCCTTGGATCTTTGTTGAGGGAAAGACAGGATTGATCGCTCTTATCTAGTATAGCGCGTATTTTTGACTGTGGCAGCGCCCACCTCTTTTTCGGTTGTAATATGGCCTGTGCATCGTTTTTGTAGAGACGGCAGCTTATGCAAGCGGCATCGTTCCGATGATTACAAAGTAAAATCTGAAAAAATAATATTTATATTTAATTCTCTTGATTAAGGGGAGGGATGGCTATGTCTTTTACTCATTACAGGAAAATTCTCTTGGGAGGCGGCGCGGTTGCAGTGGCTTTTTCCGCGCCGGTTCTGGCGCAGGATGCCGCTGAACAGTGGCAGGGCGGTCTTCAGGAAATCGTCGTCACGGCGCAGAAGCGTGAACAACGCCTTCAGGATGTGCCGGTTTCGATTACGGCTCTGGGCGGTTCCGCGCTCGAAGCCAACCGCGTGACCGATGTTTCGGCCCTCAACGCGATCACCCCCAATCTGACCGTGCGTGAAACCTCCGGCGGCGTCGGCCTGCCCAGCCTTACCATGCGCGGTGCGTTGAGCATCGGTGTCGGGCCGGGCGCGGATCGTGAAGTGGGCTTCTATGTGGATGGCGTCTATATCGGTCATGCCCATGGCTCGATGTTCGAACTGCCCGATCTGGAGCGCGTGGAAGTGCTGCGCGGCCCGCAGGGCACGCTGTTCGGGCGCAACGCGACGGCGGGCGCCATCAGCTTCATCACGAAGAACCCAAAGGGGGGATTCGCGTTCAAGCAGGAATTCACTATCGGCAATTACGATCAGTTCCGTACCAAGACACGGATCGATCTGCCTGCTGTTGGTCCGTTCAGCGCCGCGGTGACCTTCCTGCATACCGAGCGCCGGGGTGAAGTGCGCAATCTGGGCGAAGGCACGGTCTGGGATTTCAGTGCCGCCGGTCTTGGTTACAGGAAAGCCGCGAAGTGGTTGGGCAGCGACAATTCTGAAGCCGTTTCTGCCGCGCTGCGCTTCGACAATGGCGGGGCCTTTACCGCAACCTATAAATTCGACTGGATCGACAGCGATTCCACCCCGGTTGCCATCGGTTTCCCCGGTTACGGCCCCGATCTTGGCACCGGGCTTGCCGGAATGGTCGCCTTGCAGCCGGACCCGTCTATCCTGACGCCGGTTTCCCAGCGGCGGCCGAAGGCTGTCAACAATGCCTTCACGACGCAAACCCACATGAAGGTGACGGCGCATAATCTGACGGCCGATTGGCAGATCACCGACAATCTCTCGCTGAAGAATGTGTTCGGTTATCGCAAGGTGGATATGCTCACCTCGCAGGATCTGGGAGCATTTGGGGGCATGGTCGTGCCGGATGCCTATGCGCCCGGCTATGGCGTACCGGCAGGAACGCCCTTCATCGTCTATTCCAGCATGACGCAATTCCGTCACAGGCAGGTAAGCGATGAGTTGCAGCTCAATTTCAACAGCGATCCGGCGACGGTCACCGCGGGCCTTCTCTATTATCATCAGAAGCAGGCAAGCGGCGGTGCCGTGGGGCTTTCGAACCAATTCTTCTATACGCCCGTGCCGGGGTATGTGCTGACCTGTTCCTTCGCTCCTTCCTGTCAGGGGCCGGGGCCGACGCGGGGCACTTCCAAGGCGGCCTATATCCAGGTTGAAGGGCATGTGACGCCCCAACTCGATATCGTCGGCGGCTATCGCGTCACGGAAGACAAGAAGTCCGGTGGTTTCGCGCCCAAGACTTTCCGCATGAAGGACACCAATTCCAGCTATCTGATCGGCGCCAATTACAAGGCGACGGACGATGTGCTGCTGTTCGCCAAATATTCGACGGCGTTCATGAGCGGTGGCGGCAATACGGGTAACTTCCCGGAAGCCCTGATGACCTATAATCCTGAAAAGGCATTGTCGTGGGAAGCCGGTATCAAGTCGGACTGGCTGGATCATCGTCTGCGCGTCAACCTGTCGCTTTTCACCGTGAAATATAAGGACGTTCAGTTCATCATCGGCGGCCAGACCTGCGGTGATCCCCTTGAAGGGCTGTGCGTGTTCACTGCCGGTGATGCGCGGGCGAAGGGTGCGGAACTGGAAGTCACCGCCATGCCGGTTGACGGCCTGACCCTGTCGTCCGGTGTGGGCTATACCCATTTCCGGTATCTCGACCTCAGCCCGATCGCGCTGGCGACCACCGGTTATTTCAACCCCACCTATCGTCCGGACTGGACGGTCAATCTGGCCGCCCAATATGACACCCGGCCGATCGATGCGCTGGGGGGTGGCTATCTTTCCTTCCGCATAGACGGCAATTATCGTTCGAAGATGCTGCTCGCCGCCGAGGTCGCGCCGGAATATCGTTCGCTGGTCTCGACCCCCGGCATATGGTTGCTCAATGGCCGTATGGCGCTCACCGACTTCGACCTGGCCGGGCATAAGGCGGAGATCGCATTGTGGGGCAAGAACCTCACCAATGACGATCATATGAGCATGGTCAGCAGCTTCATCTTCATGTACCCGACCACCTATGAACGGGCGCGCACTTTTGGCGTCGACCTCAAATTCCAGTGGTGATCTGACACGGTGGCGGCGATCTTCGTCGCCACCTTTTTTATGCCTGCAAGGCGGAGGGGCTGATGACGAAATTCGACAGGTACAAGGATAAATATCGCTTCATCCGTTTTGCCCGTGAAGACGGCATATTGGAACTGACGATTCACAAGGATGGCGGCCCCGCCCAGTGGAGCGCCTTTCCCGGCGGTATTCACGATGAACTGGGGCAGGCTTTTTACGATGTGGGGCGAGATCCCGAAAACCGGGTCGTCATCATCACCGGCACGGGTGATGAGTTTCTGACGCAAGTTGACTGGTCAGAGCCCGACCCCGATTTCGGCAAGCCCGAATTCTGGGATCGCCTCCATAAGGAAGGCAAGGATCTGTTGATGAATCTGCTCGATATCGACGTGCCGGTGATCGGTGTCGTGAACGGGCCTGCCTTCATCCATGCCGAACTGCTGACCATGTCCGATGTCGTGCTTGCCGCGGATCACGCGGTGTTCGCGGACAAGGCGCATATTCCTTCCTATACGGTCCCCGGCGATGGCGTGCATATCTGGTGGCAGATGCTGCTCGGCCCCAATCGTGGACGGCATTTCCTGCTGACCGCCGCTGAAATCGATGCTCAGGAGGCCAAATCTCTCGGTTTTGTCGCCGAGGTGATGCCACAGGATCGGCTGATGGCGCGCGCGCGGGAAGTGGCGCGGAACATTGCCGGTCTGCCCATCGGGGTCCTGCGCGGCACCCGCTTGTCTTTCACGCAGGACATCAAGCGGCGCATGGTGAATGATCTCGGCTTTGGCCTGCAAGCGGAAGGAATGGGCGTTCTCGCGCTTATTCAGGCGAATAACGGGCAGCCGGCCATTTAGGGCCGATCATCCTGCCGAAGCCGGCGAACCGAAAATGGCGATTTACCGAGCCTTGGAGCGCCGCTTGCCCCAAGGTGTATGAGCGCAGAGGCGCGGAACTTCGCCATTTGAAGGCGGGCAGGCCTGAAAGCCAGGTACGGGCGTAAGTCACATCGGCCCTAAAGTCTGGTGAACAGGGATCATTGTGCCGGGAAGCGACGGATTCCGGGAGGAAGCGAGGTTGCCGCATTGTCGGGCCGGGTCGATGGAATCGTTGCGCATGCCCTTCCATCGATACGGGCGGGAAAGCGAAATGAGCGGAAAATCGGGAAGGTGCAGGTAATGCGGAGCAACGGAACGGGCAATCCCCAACGAACCGAACGCCGTCCCTATGCGTTGGGCACGCTGTTGTTGCTGATCGGCGGCTGGCTGCTCTGGCAGGGAAGCATTCTGCTCTCGCTTGACGGCTCGCCATATTATGTGGCGGCGGGGGCGCTGACCATGATCAGCGGCCTGCTCGCCCTGATGCGGCGGCGCGCAGGGGCGCAACTTTACGCCGCGATGCTGGCGGCATCGGTGGTTTGGGCGATCTGGGAGGCAGGATTTGACGGCTGGGCGCTGGCCGCCCGTCTCGTTGCGCCCATGATATTAGGCCTGTGGTTCCTCCTGCCCGCAACCCGTCGAAAATTGACCGGCAAATTCTGGTCGCGGGGCCTGACTGCCGGGCTGGCGGTGGGGTCGGTCGCGGCGGGCGCGATGCTTCACCTGACGATGGCGACAAGGCCTGTCGATCCGGTTTACCAGACAGGAGCGCCCGGCGGCCCGTTGCGGCCCGTCGCCGATGGTGCAGTCTCTGCCGACGAAGGGGATTGGCGCCACTATGGCAGGGATGAAGGGGGCACTCGCTACAGCCGTCTCGACCAGATCACGCCCCGCAATGTGGACCGGCTCGATGTCGCCTGGACCTATCGTTTCGGGCCGGGGCCGGAGGGTGCGCCGCGTTCGCTCCAGACGACGCCCCTGAAGATCGGGGATACGCTCTACGCCTGTTCGGCGTATAATGATATTGTTGCGCTGGATGCGGAGACAGGCCGTCAGAAATGGCGCTTTCGGTCGGAAACGGATGTCAGGGGCACCGCGCATGGCGCCTGCCGGGGTGTCGGCTATTATGAGGTGCCCGGCAGGAACGGGCTTTGCGCGAGCCGGGTGTACACCAACACCATCGATGCGCGCCTGATCGCGGTCGATGCACGCGATGGGCGTCCTTGCGCCGATTTCGGTGATAAGGGCATCGTCGACCTGCGCGCGGGCATGGGGGACGTGCCCAAGGGCTATTATTATGTCAGTTCCGCTCCCACCGTCGCGCGCGGGCGCATCGTGCTGGGCGGCTGGGTGTTCGATAACATGTATTGGGGCGAGCCGTCGGGAGTGATCCGCGCTTTCGACGCCGTCACCGGCAAATTGAGCTGGGCCTTCGATGTCGGACGGCTCGATCGGCGCGGCGAGCCGCCCGAAGGCGAAACCTATACCCACTCCACCCCCAATAGCTGGGCGCCGATGAGCGTCGATCCCGATCTGGGCCTTGTATATGCGCCTCTGGGGGGAGCGGCCCTGGATTATGCAGGCGCGCATCGCCGCCCCTTCGATGATGAATGGGCGGGCACCGTGGTGGCGATCGACGTGGAGACGGGTGCCCCGCGCTGGAAATTCCGCACGGTCTATCACGATCTTTGGGATTATGATGTGCCCGCCCAGCCCACACTTGTCGATTGGCCGACGACGGGTGGCATGCGCAAGGCACTGGTGCAGGCGACGAAGCGTGGAGAAATATTCGTTCTCGACCGGGTGACCGGCAAGCCCATCTTCCCGGTTACCCTGCACAAAGCGCCGACGAAAGGGGCGCTGCCTGATGAAAGGGTTTCGCCGGTACAGCCTTTTTCGGATGCCATGCCGTCTTTCCGGGGGCCACTGCTTGAGGAAAGACAGATGTGGGGGCTGACGCCCCTCGACCAGCTTGCCTGCCGCATCCTGTTTCGCAAGGCTCGTTATGACGGTCCTCTGACGCCGCCCGGACTCACGCCCAATATCGTCTCACCCGGCTTTCTGGGCGGCAGTGACTGGGGTGGCGTATCGATCGATACCGATCGGCAGGTGATGATCGTCAATTCCAATCATATGGCGAACTTCATCCGCCTGATTCCGCGCGGAGTGGCGGATGCGATGGGCATCAAGCCCTTTGACGCCGACAAGCCTGTCACCGCCCATGGAGGCTCGGGCATAGTCGCGCTCAAGGGCACGCCTGTCGCGGCGGAACTGGCGCCGTTTCTCTCGCCCATCTTCGCTCCCTGCCAGCAGCCGCCCTGGGGGCATGTCACAGCCGTCGATCTCGTCACGCGGCGCGTGCTTTGGCGGCACAGCCTCGGCACCGCGCGGGACAGCGGCCCTATGGGGCTGGCTTCGCAACTGCCTTTCCGTATGGGTGTGCCCAATATGGGCGGGGCGATGACGACGCGTGGCGGCCTTGTTTTCCTTGCCGCGACACAGGATCGCTATCTGCGCGCCTTTGACGAAGCCACCGGCAAGGTGCTCTGGCGTGCCCGGCTGCCGGCCGGTGGGCAGGCTACCCCGATGACCTATATCTCGTCACAGAGCGGACGACAGTTCGTGACCATTGCCGCCGGGGGTCATCCGATGATGAATACCAAGGCGGGCGATTATATCATCGCCTATGCGCTGCCGAAGGAATGACGGAAAATCGGGTGGGCAGGAGCGCGCGGCAGGACTGATGCCGCCGCCCTGCCGCTTCGCCTTCTTACCGCGTTATCTTATGTCCCTGGTGGGCCAGATAGCGATCATTATAGAGGAGGGGGGAGGGCAGATGCTGGCGCACCTCTATATGCCGGGCCCAGCGGCTTGACGCGATCCGCCAGCCCTCGGTGGTACGGATATAGCGGTCATCATAGAAATTCGTGCCGAACAGCAGCATATCCTGCGCACCGTCATGGACGATATCCTGAAGATACCAGATGCCCCCGGCGGTTCGCCCGTCCGGGTCTATGGTGATTTCCGGATGATGGCCATGATGCTGGGTCGCCATGTCGCTGTTGAAGTTGAGGCGCATCCGCTCAATGAAATCCTCGCGGTCGCTGCCCTTCATCGACCAGGTGCTGCCGCTCAGGTCGAAATGGAAATCCTCTGCCAGCACGGAACGGAGCAGGGCCATGTCGGCGCGGTCCATCGCGCGGAAATAGCGATATTTAAGCTGCTTTATATCCTCGATGGCCCGCAGTACGGCCAGTTCCCGCAAGGCGCCGGAAAGGGCGTCTTGCAGGGCTGAAATCTGCGTTGCGGGATCGTCCCCGTCCGTCCCGGCCATGGCGGGCTATTCCACTCCCGCGCAATGCCGGGCCGCGACATAGCCGAAGGTGAAGGAGGCCGCGATGCTCGCGCCCGCACCGGGATAGGTACGGCCAAAGACCGGCGCGCTTGCATTGCCGAAGGCATAGAGGCCGGGGATGGGGGTGCCGTCCTTGCGCAGCACGCGGGCATATTCATCCGCCACCACGCCGCCTGCCGTACCCACATCATGCGGGTAGATCGCGACCGCATAAAAGGGGCCTTGCTCGATCGCGCCCAGGCAGGGATTGGGCTTGACGCGATGGTCGCCATGCGCCTTGTCGAATGCCCGGTTGCCGCGCTTATAGTCCAGATCCTCACCGGTTGCGCAAAAGCCGTTGAACCGTTCGATTTCCGCCTTCAGGCCGTCGCCGTCGATATCGCACAGCCGCGCGAGTTCCTCGATCGTATCGGCCTTCTTCATATAGCCGCTTTCCAGCCAGTTTTCCGGGGTCTTGCCCGGCAGCATCGGCCCCCATTGATATCGCTCGCGGTGGCGCGCATCGAAGATCGCCCAGGCCGGAATGGCGCGACCGGTCTGGCCGTGGCGCGCATACATATTCTCGCCCACGTCCATATAGGAACCGCTTTCATTGGTGAAGCGGCGGCCATCCTGATCGACCAGAATGACATGGGGCAGGCTGAGGTCCAGATGGTGCTGGAACGGGAAAACCTCGCCGTCGGGCAGTGTCGTTTCGGGTGGCCATTGGCCATTTACGTTCCTGGATGTGACGACCCACCATGCCGTATCCAGATCGGCCGTGTCGGCGCCCAAAGCCATCATCGTTTCCAGAAGATCGCCGGTGTCGCCATGATTGGCGCTGGTCCATTGGGGCGTTCCGGGCGCCCTGTTGAATTTCTCGCGCAGGGACGCATTGCGGGCATAGCCGCCGCTGTCGATCAACACGCCGCGTCGCGCGCGGATTTCTATCGGCTTGCCGTCCTTTTCAGCGCGCACGCCGACGACCCGGCCATCCTCGACGATCAGGTCCCTGACCGGCGTTTCGATATGCGGGGCAAGGCCCTGACGGATCGCAAGCTCCAGCATGCGTCCCTGAACGGCGGCGCCGGTGGCGGAAACCTGTTCCCCCAGAAACCGGGCGCGCATCATCATCCAGCCGAGCTTCATGGCTTTCAGCTTGCCCGCGAAACTGCGCTTGAGGGACAGCAGCGTCGGAAATTCATCCGCGCCCAGCGGTACGGGGATGATCGGCCGATAGACTGCGAGATGGGGATACCAGTCGCCCAGCGTCTTCACGTTGAACGGCAGGGGCACCAGAGAGCGGCCTTCGGGTACGCCGCCGGGCAGATCGTCATAATAATCGGGATAGGTATTGACCGGCCGACGCAGCTTCATGCCCTTGCTGAGCAGAAACCGAACCATCTCCGGCGCTTGTTTCACGAAGGCTGTGCGCCGGGCCGGGGTGGTCGACGGGCTGTCGGGACCGATCAGCCGGTCGAGATAGCGGGTTGCCATCTCCGGCGTGTCGCGAACGCCTGCGGGGGCGAGAAGAGGGTGGTTCGGCACCCATAATATGCCGCCTGAAAGACTGGTCGATCCGCCCACCTTGTCGCGCTTTTCGAGGATGACGGAAGAGAGGCCCTGTTCCTTGGCGGCGAGCGCGGCGCACATCGACCCGCCTCCCGATCCGACGATGACGATATCATATTCGCTTTGCAGCGGAGTCTGTCCCGGAAGGTTCATCCTTCATTCCTTTTGTGAAGTGCGTGAGCGGCCGTCAGGTCGTGTTCGATCGTTTCGCAAGCGACGAGCCAGCAATGAGAACGGTCGAACCAGCGATGTTCATCTTCCTCGATTTCCGCCTGATGCTCGGCCGCGATCCGGTTCATTTCCTCGACCGCCGCCATGTCGGGAAAGATAATCTCGGAGATGGCGTCATAGCCGGGGTCGGCCGAGCGCGTATTCTCATTGTCGGCCCAGCCGATGCCATGGGCGAAATTATGCGCCGCACCCAGATAATTGCGGCGATATCCGGTCCACAAATGACCGAACAGCCTCACCGCGAGGCGGGCATGTCCGTTCTCATAGCCTTCCCGAAACTGATCGGGGGAAAGATCCTGCCTGCGCCGGACCATGACTATGAGCTTGACGGACATGCGCCTGTTCCTCTTCTCTGTCGTCAGAACCGGAAATCGGCCTGCAGGCCATATTGGCGCGGCGAGCCATAGGAAACGACGCTCGAAATCGCGCTTTCCAACATGCTACCGAGATAGTCCTTGTTGGTCAGGTTCTTGCCGTAAACCGACAACCGCACCCCGCCCAGCGCTTCCGGCTCAACAAAGATCTGGCCGTTGAGGATCGCATAGGCGCCCTGCTTGATGCTGTTATTGGCGTTGAAGTAAAAGCCGGAATTATATTTGAGATTGGCCGAGGCGCCGAGCTTGCCCCAATCGGCGGTATGTTCCCACGCGGCATCTGCCGTAAGGGTGAATTTGGGTGCGCGGATCAGGCGGTTGCCGCTTGCATCGACCGAAATGGTGCAGTTTCCGCCCGGATAGGCATCCGCGCAGGTCACGACCTGACCGTCCAGCGTGGAACCGAGCGGCGCATAGGCCTGCGCATTTTCGAACTTCTTATATTTGGCGTCCATATAGACCGCGCCGATACCCAGCGTGAAGTCGGGCGTCAGGCGATAGCTGAGGTCGAATTCCGCCCCGTTGATCCGCGCCTTGGCCGCATTCAGATAACCGCCGATGCTGGTGGCCGAGGGACGGTAGATGAAGACCTGGATATTCTTGTTCTCATAATGAAAGGCGGAGAGGCTGAGCGTCAGCCCGTCGACCAGTTTGCCCTTGTAGCCAATTTCGTAGGCGGTCACGACTTCCGGCTTCACCGGATTGGTGGGGGGGACGGGGTTGCCGCTCCCGTCCGTGCACTGCACCGCCCGCCCCGCGTTCGGATCATAGCAGGCAAAGATGGCGTTGGCGTCGACGAAGCCGCTCTTGAAGCCCTGCGAATAGGAGGCATAAAGGGAACTGTCCGCATCCGGCTTGTACCGCAGCACCGCGCGCGGGGTGAATTTCTTGAAGGTGAAGGCCCCGCGCGGATCGGCATACATGCTGTCATCCGGGATCGCCGAGGCATAGACTTTCTGCCGTTCGGAACTGTAGCGGCCGCCCAGTGTCAGGGTCAACTGATCGGTGAGATCGTAATTCCCTTCCAGATAGGCCGCATAATAATTGCGCTTGTTGCGCGAATAATTGCCGATCAGCATGATCGGATCGGGCGTGTCCGGATAGGCCTCTCCGCCATAGATGGCGAAATTATAGGGATCGTAGCTTTCCGTATTATACATATAGAAAAGACCGGCGGAGAAAGAGAATGCGCCGAATTTTTCCGAAATGAAGTTCACTTCCTGAATGATGTCATGTTGCTTGACGACAAAGGTGGACAGCGCGGCGAGATTGACGCCGGTGACGTCCACGTCCTGCACGTCGGATACCTTCACATTGCCATAGGCCGTGACGGTCTGGAGGGTGCCCGCATCGCCCAGCGGCACCTTGCCGAGCAGGCTGACGCCATAGGTGCGGATGCGGATATCGGGCTGGATATTATGCGCGAACTGGTGCGGTCCGGTCGGGACCGGCAGGCCGTAAAGCTCTGAGATCGGCACACCGCTCGACCGCTCGTTCCGGAACGGTTGCCCGGCATAGGCGGTGGAATCGTTGCGGCGTGTATAATAGCCGGCGAGCGTGAACGACATGTCCGATGTCGGTTCCCAGAGCAGCTTTCCCCGCACCTGATGCGAACGTAGGCCCTTGTCGTGCCCGCCCCGCAGCAGATCCTTGTTGAAGCCGTCGCGATCCTCCCACGCGCCCGCGACGCTTGCCGCCACCGTCTCGCCAAGCGGGCCGGTGACATAGCCCTGCACCGCCTTGTTGTCATAATTGCCGTAGCGCGCGCTCAGCACGCCCTTCGTCGTGAAGGACGGCTGGATGGTGTTGATGATGATCGCGCCGCCCGCGGCATTCTGACCATAGAGCGTACCCTGCGGGCCCTTTAGCACCTGAATGTCGGAAACATTGGGAATGTCGGCCATCTGGCCGGTCTGCGACGGCTGATAGACGCCATCTATATAGGTCGCGACGTTGGAGCTGTCGGCAAGGCCCGAACCCGCCGAGGAAATGCCCCGGATCGCGGGCTGGGTATAGGCGCCGTTGAGCGGCAGCTCGAGGCCCGGCGTCACCAGCGCCAGTTCCAGCGTATTGGTGATGCCTGCCTTGGAAAGCCGCTCGGCCGACAGGGCGGTGATGGTGATAGGAACATCGACAAGGCGTTCGGATCGGCGCTGCGCGGTAACGATGATATCGGTGCCGTCGATCGCGCCCGCCTGCGCGTCTCCGGCGGTCTGTGCCTGCGCCTGGGCCATCGGCAGGGTAGCGGGCAGCAGGGCGACGGCACTCAAAAGAAGCATGGCCCTGAAATGATTGTTTTTCACTGTTCTTCCTCCCTTGGCCTGTCTGCGCGCTTCATTCCGGCTGCACGCCGTTACCCAGGGAGCGCAGATGATCAGGCGTTGTTTTGGCGCGAATATGGTGCAGAGGGACGGGTCGGGGAATGTCTCGACATGCAAGCCTTGTTGCACCTGATGACCATCCTTCCGGCCGGAAGGGAGGGGGTGCCCCGCCGCATTGTCCCGTAATGACCATGGCTTTGATCGATGAGAACAAAACCTTGACAGCCGGGCGGATCGGGTGAGTGCGTGGCAACGCCTATCGCAGCTCGCAAGCTGTTTACATACAGGAGCGCCCCATGACCATCCCGACCATAGCCCTGACCGACCCCGACCTGCTGCGGGAGCAGCTCTATATCGATGGCGCCTGGGTGGGAGAGGGAAGCATCGCCGTCACCGATCCCGCGACGGGCGAGACACTGGCTTTCGTCCCCAGCGCCGACGCCGCGCAGACCCGCGCGGCCATCGCCGCGGCAGAAAGGGCGATGGTGGAATGGAAGGCGCTGCTGGCGTCTGATCGCGCGCGCATCCTGCGTCGCTGGTTCGACCTCATGCTGGCCCATCAGGACGATCTTGCCCTGATCCTGACCCGCGAGCAGGGCAAGCCGCTGGCCGAGGCGAAAGGAGAGATCGCCTATGCGGCGTCCTTCATCGAATGGTTCGCGGAAGAGGCCAAGCGCGTCTATGGCGAGACGATCCCCGCGCACCGGCAGGACAGCCGTATCGTGGTGCTGCGCCAGCCGGTTGGCGTCGTCGCCGCGATCACGCCATGGAACTTCCCCGCCGCGATGATCACCCGCAAGGCCGCGCCCGCGCTGGCGGCAGGGTGCGCCATGGTCGTCAAGCCCGCGACCCAGACGCCCCTGACGGCGCTGGCGCTCGCCGTGCTGGCCGAGCGGGCAGGCATCCCCAAGGGTGTGTTCAATGTGCTGACGGGGTCCTCGCGGGTCATCGGCGCGGAATTGACCGGCAGCCCCGCCGTCGCCAAGCTGAGCTTCACCGGCTCCACCGAAGTCGGCAAGACGCTGATGGAACAATGCGCGCCGACGATGAAGAAGCTGTCGATGGAACTGGGCGGCAATGCGCCGTTCATCGTCTTTCCCGATGCTGATCTGGATGCGGCGGTGGAGGGCGCGATCGCCTCCAAATATCGCAACAGCGGGCAGACCTGCGTTTGCGTCAACCGCATCTTCGTGCATCGCGACGTGGCGGCAGCCTTTCAGGAAAAGCTCGTCGCCGCCGTCGGCAGGCTGAAAGTGGGGCCGGGCAGCGCGGAGGGCACCACGCAGGGGCCGCTGATCGACGAAAATGCCGTCGCCAAGGTTGAGGAGCATATCGCCGATGCGCTGGCAAAGGGCGGCACGCTTCTCACCGGGGGCAAGCGCCATGGGCTGGGCCACAGCTTCTTCGAACCGACGGTGATCGCCGATTGCACCCCCGACATGGCGGTGATGCGGGAGGAGACGTTCGGCCCGCTGGCGCCGCTTTTCCTCTTCGGTTCGGATGAGGAAGCGCTCGCGCTCGCCAATGATACCGAGGTCGGCCTTGCCGGATATTTCTACACCCGTGACCTGTCGCGGGCATGGCGCGTGGCGGAAGCGCTGGAGGTCGGCATGGTCGGCATCAACACCGGCCTCATCTCCACCGAGGTCGCGCCCTTTGGCGGCATCAAGCAATCCGGGCTGGGCCGCGAAGGCTCCCGCCATGGGATCGAGGATTATACCGAGATCAAATATGTCTGCTTTTCGGGCATCTGAGAAGGGGCGGTAGGGAAGGGCCGGTCCGTGCAGGGATCGGCCCTTCCTTATATCAGCGCGGTCCCTTGGGCAGGCCCAGCAACCGCTCACCGATGATATTGCGCTGAATCTCCGAGGTGCCGCCGGCAATCGTCTCTGAAAAAGCGTCGAGATATTCATGGCCCAGGCCATGCCCGCCAATGACCTTCGCGCCATCAAGCCCATAAAGATCGACCGCCGCCGCCGTCGCCCGCTGTTCCAGTTCGGAGAAGCTCAGGCGGACGATGGAGCCGGAGGCGTCCGGTACCCCATGTTCGTTGTCCAACGCCACGCGATAGGCGGTCGCGCGCACCGCCGCCGCCTCGGCGCGCAACTGCGCGAGGCGCGCTTTCATCAGTGGGCGCGAGGAGGGGCAATCCGCCAGCATTTCCTCGATCCGTAGCGTCAGCGCGATCAGCAGGCCGAGGCTCGCCGTGCCTCGTTCGAACGACAGGGTCGACATCGCCGTCGCCCAGCCATTGTTGAGCCCCCCCACCACATTGGCGAGCGGGATGCGGACATTGTCGTAAAAGACTTCGCAATATTTATAGGCGCCGGCCATGGTGAGGATCGGCCGCACGGTGATGCCCGGTGCGTCCATCGGGCAGATCACCCAGCTTAACGCCGCGCTTATTTTCGCTTCCGGATCGGTGCGGATGAGCAGTTCCTGCCAGACGGCCATGTCGGCATAGCTGGACCAGATTTTTTGCCCTTCCACCACCAGTTCATTGCCCTCGATCCGGCCGCGCATCTTCAGCCCGGCGAGATCCGACCCGGCATTGGGTTCTGAAAAGCCCTGGCACCACACGACCATGCCCGCCAATATTCTGGGCAGATGATAGGCCTGTTGGTCGGCCGACCCGCAAGCGATGATCGTTGGCCCGGCATGGTTGAGCGCGACAAACAGGGGATCGAGCGTGCGTGGAGCGCCCGCGCGGGCATATTCCTCATACCAGATGATCTGCTGGAGAATGGAAAGCCCGCATCCGCCAGCTTTCTTCGGCCAGGCGAGGCCGGCCCAACCCCCTTCGAACTGGCGGCGTTGCCAGGCGAGGGCGTAATCGCGCGCGGCGATACCGTCGAGCGGGGCCTTGTCCGAGGGAATATTGGTTTCCAGCCATGAGCGGGCACGGCGGCGAAATTGTGCCGGTGTTTCGCTCATGCCGCCTCTCCCCAGATCGCGGCGGCGGCAGAACGGGACTGGTGGCTGGCTCCGCCCAGTTCGCCTGCCAGCGCGCGCAAGCGATAGCTCCAGAAATGCAGCGGATATTCGAGCGTCAGCCCCATTGCGCCGGAGAACTGATGCAGATCATAGGTGAATTGCGAGATATGTGCCTGCGCATAGCCCGCGGCGATCGCCGCATCGGCCTCGGTATCGGACCATGCCGCGCGAAAGGCGAGCCAGCGTGTCGATTCCGCGATTTCGGACGCCATGGCAAGGCGGTGCTGGACCGCCTGCAAGGACCCCAGTGGTCGACCGAAGGCGAAACGCGTTGTCACATGTTCCAATACGCTCGCCAGCGCAGACACCATGCAACCGGCGGCTTCAGCGGCCATGCCGATGCGCCAGCGGCGGCGCACCAGTCCGGCATCGTCGAAGCGTTCGAAGGACAAGGCCGTGGGCTCGACGAGGCGGCCATAGGGATAGGCCATCATCGTTTCGATCTCCTCGACCTGCCCGGCATCGATGGTGGCGATCGCGGCATGATCGTCGCGCAGCACGACCAGCGCGCGCGCCTGCGGCAGGAAGCGAATGGGGGCGGTAAGCGCCCCGTCATGCAGGGCGATCGGCCGCAGGCCCTGAGGAATAGGCAGGACCGGCGCAACCAGCGTGGAGGCGGCCACCTCCACCACCAGCGGAGAGCGCGCTACGCGTTCCACGATCAACGCGGCGTCGAGCGGGCCGAAGCCCTCTTCACGCGCAATATCGAGAAAGCCGGATTCCGTGAGTATGGCGTCCAGTTCCGCGCCATAGGCGAAAGGTACCGGCTCGATCGGCGGTGCCTTATAATCGGCGAGGATGGAATCCAGCGCCGAGAGGACGCTGCTTTGATCTTCCGACAGGTCGTAATTCACTTTCTGCTCTCCCCCGGCAGCTCAAGCCAGCGCCGTGCAATCAGATTGAGTTGGATTTCCGCAGCGCCCGACGCCACGCCCGCCGCGATGGCGCGCTGATGATGCGCGAGCTGCACCGGGTCGCCCCCGCACAGGCCATCGGGCAGGAACTCGGTCAGGAAATCATTGACGCCATTGTCGGCGCGCACCACCGCCCAGCGCGCGACACTGGGAAAAGCGTCAGGCGGCAGGTCGCGCGCCTTGCCATCGACGATGCGATAGACCAGCATCCGGGCGGCCTCGCACAGCATCAGCGCGCGGGCGGCGCGATCCTGCACGACGGGGTCGTTCCAACGGCCTTCCTCCTTCAGTCGCGCGACGCCGCGATCCAGCATGCGGCGCGAAAATTCATAGCGGGCGATGCCGGTACGCTCATTGGCCAGCACAGAGTTGATGATTTCCCACGCTTGCCCCTCGGCGCCCAGCCGGCAGTCCGTGGGCACGAACACCTCGTCGAAAAAGACTTCGTGGATATCACCTTCGCCGATCAGCGCGGGAATCTGCTTCACCTGAATACCGGGCGATTTCATGTCGGTGAGCAGGATAACGATGGCGGCCTTGCCGGTCGGTCCGCCTTCGCGTGCGGGCAGGCGGGCGAGCAGGAAGCAGGTGTCGGCCTTGCCCGCATAGGAGGTCCATATCTTCGCGCCGCTGACGCTGTATCCGCCCTCCACCGGCGTTGCGGTGGTGCGCAGCGCGGCAAGGTCCGACCCCGCGCCCGGTTCGGAAAATCCCTGGCACCAGATGGCCTGACCGGCGTGGATCGGAGGGATATGGCGGGCAATCTGGTCGGGGGTGCCGAATTTCATCAGCACCGGACCGACCCAGTTGACGTTCATATATTGCGCGCCGCGCGGCTCGCCCGCCGCCCACATTTCCTCGCCAAGGATGAACTGGTGCCATACCGGCGCGTCCTCACCCCCATAAGCGGCGGGCCAATGGGGAACGAGCAGGCCGCGTTCGGCCAGCATCGCGCAAAATTGCTTCGAATAGTCCGTCTGATAGTCGCTGCCGGGGCCGTGGACCGACAATTGCTCCCAATCGTCGGGCAATGTCTCGTCCAGCAGGGCGCGGATGCGCTGGCGGTGGGCCTGTTCTTCAGGCGACCATCCAAATTCCATGTGCTTATGCCTCCTCCAGCGCCGCGCTCAGCGCCGCGCATATGTTCTGTTTCAGAATTTTCCCTGCGGCATTGCGGGGAAGGGTGTCCCGAAAGACGACCTGTTCTGGCCATTTGAAGGCGGCAAGACCGCGCCCTGCCAGAAAGGCCGACAGTGTCGCCTGATCGGGCGCGGTGCCCTCATGCGGGACGATGACCGCGCAGACCTTCTCTCCCCGCGCGGGGTCCGGCAAACCGACGATGGCGACATCCCGGATGTCGGGATGCTCGGCGAGCGCCTCTTCCACCTCGCGCGGGGAGATATTCTCACCCTTGCGGATGATGATGTCCTTCGCGCGGCCCGATATGGAAAGGAAATGGCGGTCGACCCATCGGCCAAGGTCGCCGGTGCGGAAAAACCCTTCCGCATCAAACAGGCCTTCCTCGTCGGCCGGGTCGACATAGCCGACCAGCATCTGCGGCCCCCGTGCGAAAATCTCGCCTTCGCCTTCCGCCATGGCCGCGGCGTGGGGCGCCAGCTTGATCGTGGCGATCCCGGGTTTGCCATCGGTCGTCGCGGCATGGTCGATATCATGCGGATCGAGCACGCCCACCGTGGTCACGGGGATCTCGGTGGACCCATAGACCCGCGTAACCACGGCCTTGTCCAGTTGTTCAGCCGCCCTTCTGATGAGCGCGGGCGGGACGGCGGCGCCTCCGCAGATGAACAGGCGCAGATCGGGCAGCCCGGTGCCCGCACGCGCCGCCGCCTCCAGCAGTTGCTCCAGAAAAGGCGTCGCGCCCGCCATATGGGTGCAACCATGGCGCAGCATCAGGGCAACGGCCTCGTCCGCATCCCATTTTTCCATCAGCACCGCCGTTGTGCCCAAGAGCAACGGACATTCAAAGGCGTAGATCGATCCGCCGATATGGCTGATGGGCGAGGGAATGAGGAACAGGTCGTCCGGTCCGATCCGCCAATAATCTTCCAATTGCCGCGCCAGCGCGTGCAGGGAGTTATGACTATGTATCACGCCCTTTGACGCGCCGGTCGTTCCGGACGTGTAGAGCAGCATCTGCGCGGCATCGGGTTCAAGGGCGGGCAACTGCGTTTCCTGTTGTCCGGTCAGCAGGTCGGCATAGGGCGTATGATCCCGCGCGTCGCCGCGCAGCACGACGATTTCCGGCGCTTGCGGCAGGTCGCAGGTTTCCAGCATGGCGATATAATCATGGTCGCGAAAATGAGCGGGGATGAAGAGAAGCCGGCATCGCGCCTCCGGCAGCATGTGCCGCAATTCGTGCTGGCGCAGGGTCGGCAAGATCGGATGGATCACCATCCCGGCCATGGCGGCGGCCAGATAGATCACTCCCGCTTCAGACCAGTTGGGCAGCATGAAGGAGACGACATCGCCCGGTGCCGCCCGCGCCAGCAGGGCCGCAGCCATTGCTTCGCTTTCCGCCAGCAAGGCCGCGCAGGTGAGGGAGCGTGTCTCGTCGATCAGGACGACCCGATCCGGGGTATGGGCGGCCGCCTCTCGCAAGGCGTCGACCAGCGTGGTGCGTACCCACCAGCCATGGGCATAGGCCGCGGCGGCCCGCGCGACGTTCCACCGCAGCGAGCGTCCCGCGATCTCCCGGCGTCCCGCAGGGGCAGTCGCTGTCACTCGAATGCTCCTGTCGCGGGGCCAGGGGAAAAGATGGTCCTGCCCATTTCTGAATCCTTTCATCCGGCAGAGGTCACTGCCGATGGATGCCGCGACGTTGCCACGGCATGGCAGGCAAGACAATTAGAGCGGAGGGCGTCTTTATGAGCGGGCAGGAATGCTGAATTGACTGGATTCGCAACCGGTTCCCAGCACGTTGCGACAGAATTTTCCCTCTCTGCGGTGGCCCTTTCCAGCTGTGATGTGGAAAACGGTCTTGAGCACGCACTGCGGTTTGATCAGGCAGGCAGTGGCCGGTCCTCCCGGTTGCGCGAGTATCGCCCCGCCGATATCCGTGAAGGGAATTTCCAGAGGAGGATCCCGATGCGGCGGCATATGCGCTTTCAGGCCAGGGCTGGTATCCCCGGAATTGTGCGGCCGCGAAAGAGTGGGGCGGCTCAGGCGGGGATCGAGGGTGGGTCGGGCATCGATATCGGCTTCACGACCACGGTATATGGCTGCGATGCCGAGGGCAATTTCGTCGAGATCGACGAAGCCGACACGGCGGGCCTCCCGTCTCGCAAGCGGCATCCGCCGTGGCCGACGGAGCAATGATTTCACCATGATGTTCGCCATGCTCCGGTTGCGTCTTCCCGATCGATTGCCGCCAGGCATCGAAGGGCGGGCCCGAAGCGGCCGGGGGCGGACGATTGAAAGGAAGGCAGTCCATGGCTCGCTTGGCCATATCCGGTATTGAAATTGACTATGAACTGATTGGCGAGGAAGGGGCTCCGGCGATTGCGCTGACGCCGGGCGGACGTTTTCCCAAGACCACGCCGGGGTTGCGCGACCTTGCCGAAAAGCTGGCGGCTGGCGGCAAGCGGGTGCTGATCTGGGATCGCCCCAATTCGGGCGCGTCCGATATCAGTTTCCAGGGGGATAATGAATCCGCCCTGCACGCGCATTGCCTCATGGACCTTATCCGTGCGCTCGATCTCGGGCCGACCACATTGGCCGCAGGCTCGGCCGGATCGCGCGTGTCGCTGATCGCGGCGGCCTATGCGCCGGATATGGTTTCCAATCTGGTGCTCTGGTGGATCAGCGGCGGTACGGTGGGGCAGATGTTCCTCGGCGCCTATTATTATTATGATTCCGCCGTCGCCGCGAGCCATGGCGGTATGGAGGCCGTGGCCGCATTGCCGCAATGGGCGGGGCAACTTGCCGATAATCCGCGTAATCGCGATATTTTGCTGGCGCAGGACCCGAAAGCTTTCATCGAAAAGATGCAGATTTGGGCGGGCGCCATGCTGCCTTCGGATGCGACGCCCGTATCGGGCATGACCGCCGCCGATTTCGGCAGGCTCACCATGCCGATCCTGATTCTGCGCAATGGCCCCAATGATGTCAGCCATCCGCCCTATGTAAGTGACCAGCTGCATCGGGCGCTGCCCCATTCGGAACTGCGCGATCCCCCCTGGGCGCCCGATTGCTGGAATGATGCGATCGTGGCCTTCAACAAGGGGGAGATCCCCGGCCTTTTCCTTTCATGGCCGATGCTGGCGCCGATGATATTGGACTTTATCGACCGGTAAGATTCCGGAACGCGCCATCAGGATCAACGCGGATTGCCATCCTGGGCGGGGGTCCGCATTGAAGCTCCCAAGGCCGTCCCTTACTGAAAGAAAATGAAGCCGCCATGGAAAAGGCGAGCTTTCTGTCTCTTGGGGATGAAGCAAAGATGCGCGCGCAATATGATTATATCATCGTGGGGGCGGGGTCTTCCGGATGCGTGCTGGCCAACCGTCTTTCCGAAGACCCTCGCCACTCCGTATTGCTGCTGGAAAGCGGACCCGATGACGGGACGGCGCTCATTTCCATGCCGATGGGGCTCGGCAAGCTGCTGGTGCCCGGCAGCCGCTATATCTGGGAATATCAGGTCTCGCCCGGCGGCAACCGCCCGGCGCAGCCCTGGGTGAAGGGCCGGACGCTGGGCGGGTCGAGTTCCGTCAACGGCATGGTTTATACGCGGGGGATGCCGCAGGATTATGACGATTGGGCCGCGGCGGGGTGCTCCGGCTGGGGCTGGGATGATATCGGCCGTTGCTTTGCAGAGATAGAAGATCATGAACTGGGCGCGACCCGCTGGCGCGGTGCTGGCGGGCCTCTGCATGTCGGTATGCCGCCGCGTGGCGATGCGATCAGCCGCGCCTCGATAGAGGCGGCGCGGGAAGCGGGCGTCCGGACGGTGGACGACATCAACGACATGGAGGCCGTCTGCAATGGCGGCTATGGCTGGCAGCCGCGCACCATCCTGCGGGGGCAGCGTTTCAGCGCCGCGCGTGCTTTTCTGAAACCGGTCCGCCAGCGGCCCAATCTCGATATCGTCTGCGAGGCGGACGTGCTGGCCATCACCTTCGAGGGACGCCGCGCGACAGGCGTGCGGGTTCGCCATCATGGCGCGGAAACGACCGTTGCGTCGGGCCGGGAGACGATCCTGAGCGCCGGAGCGCTGCATTCGCCCGCCCTGCTGCAACGGTCGGGCATTGGGCCTGCGGGGTTGTTGCGCTCCCTGGGCATCGACATGGTGCTCGACGCGCCGCAGGTCGGGCGCAACCTGCAAGATCATCGCAGCATTCCGATGATGTTCAGCGTCCGCAAAGGGGGCAGCAATGCGGATCTGCGCGGGGTTGGCCTTGTTTTCTCGGTATTGCGTTACCTGTTGCTGAAGCAGGGGGCGCTCACCCAGTCGACCTTCGCGACCGGCGGCTTCGTGAAGACGCGGCCGGAACTGGATCGCCCCGATGTGCAGATCGGTTTCGGCCCGTTCACCGCTGGTGCGAACGGCGTCAACAGGCAGCCCGGCTTCACCCTTTTCGGCTATACGCTGCGCCCCGAAAGCCGGGGGGAACTGGCCATCGCCTCGCGCGATCCCTCGGTGCCGTTGCATATCGACATCAAGTATCTCTCTACCCCCGGCGACCGGGAAAACGCCGTCGCATTGATGCGCACCATGCGGCGTATCGCCGGGCAGCCTGCCCTTGCGCGCCATCTTGTCGGGGAGGACCTCCCCGGCCCGCAGGCGGTGGATGACGAGGCGCTGATCGAGGCAAGCTTCCTCTACGGCACCACGGGATATCATGTGGCCGGCACCTGCCGCATGGGCAACGACGATGCGGCCGTGCTTGATCCCCGGCTGCGGGTCAGGGGAGTCGATGGGCTGCGGGTGGTGGATACCTCGATCATGCCGACCCTGGTGTCGGGCAATACCAATGGCCCGGCCATGGCGATCGCCTGGCGTGCGGCCGAACTGATACGGCAGCAGGCTTGAGAGGCTGCGGCGCAGGAGAGAAGAATATGAGCAGGATTGCAGTGGTGACGGGCGCGAGCAAGGGGCTGGGGCGGGGCATCGCCCGTGCGATCGGCACGGAAGGATGGACTGTCTATGTCACCGGCCGCAGCCTCACCGGGCTGGAAGAGGCGGTGGCGCAAATCGACGCGCTGGGCGGCAAGGGCATTGCCGTCGCCACCGACCATGGTGACGACAAACAGGTCGAGGCCCTTTTCGCGCGGGTGAAAGCTGAACAGGGCCATCTCGACCTGCTCGTCAATAATGCCGCGGCGGTCCATGGGCAGGAGTTGGTGCGCGAAGGGCCGTTCTGGGACAAGGATCTTGCCCTCGTCGACATGCTCTCCATCGGCCTGCGGTCGAATTATGTCGCCGCCTGGCATGCCGCGCCGCTGATGATCGGGCGCGCAGACAGCCTCATCGTCAATATTTCCTTCTATGGCGCTGTATCCTATTTCCATGGCCCGGCCTATGGTGCGGCGAAGGCGGGCACCGATAAAATGACCTATGATATGGGTCTGGATTTCGCGCCGACGGCGACGAGCGTCGTGTCGTTCTGGCCCGGCTATATCCTGACGGACGAGGTGCGCGCGCTGCCGCCGGAATATGTGATGTCCGAACTCAAGGAGATGCTGCCGGAGTTCGAGACGCCCGAATATAGCGGCCGTGTCATCCTGGCGCTCCATGCCGATCCCGGCAAGAAGTCGCTCTCGGGCCAGGCTCTGATCGGTGCCGAACTGGCCACCCGCTACGGCATCACCGATATGGGAGGGGAAACCCGCCGGGTCTGGAGCGAGCAGCTCGGGCGGCCGGTCGCCTATCCCCATGGTCTGGAGGCAGGGGCGTGATCGAGGCGCTTCTCGTCGTCCTCAGCAACCCCGTCGCCGGGCGCGATGAGGATTTCAACGACTGGTACACCCATGTCCATACCCGTGACGCGGTGGGCTTTCGCGGGTGCCTTGCCCAACAACGCTTCGTACTGGCCGACAACCAGCCGTCCCGCGCGATCCCATGGCGGTATCTGGCTCTCTACGAGACCTATGATGCCCATCGCTTCGGGCAGGAGCATATCGACAATATGAACACGCCGCGCATGGTCATCGAAGACAGTTTCGATGCGTCGCGGATCAATGATTTCTTCTATTTTCCGCTGCATTTCCGGGACAATGCGCCGCGCCGCGCGGCGTCCGGCAGCGTCGTGATGGAACAGATGAACGCTCTGCCGGGCAGGGCCGCGGATTTTCGCGACTGGTATGAAAATCACTATCTGCCGGCGAAGCTGAATGTGCCCGGCGTTCTTTCGGGCACCTTGCTGGGCTATGAAGCGGATGGGCAGATGCTGAACTATGCGCCCGATCACCGCTTCGTCGCCCTCTACCGTCTGTCCGACGATGGCGCGCGTGCGGCATGGCAGGATGACGAACCGGGCAGGCAGGACAGTCTCGACCGGAAAAGTCTCGCCGTCAGTTTCTGGGACATACTGACCCCGCGCATCACCGAGGACGAGATTTATCATCCGACCGCAGCGGGTCTGGCCGCTGAGGAGGCCGCCCGCGCCCGCATCGCCCGTCAGGGAACGCGTGTCGTCAATGATGGCCACGTGCTGCGCGATTAAAGGAATTTACCGGCTTCGGGCCAGGGTTGAGAGGAGTTGCAAATGACTAAAATGCCTGAGTTAAAGGATTTCGACGATCCGCATTACAATCCGTTCAGTTCTGACGAGGCCCATTATGGGGATCATATTGACCCCAACCCGGCCATTGCCAGTTGGCGTTCGGAAGGAACGGTCCTGCCCGGTTCCTTTCGGGAACGGATCGGCCTGCCGTCGCCCATGCTGCCGGACCGCAAATATTTCACCGTCATCGGCACGGCGGAGATCGATACGATTTTGAGCGATCTCAAGCGCTTTTCCAACGCGGCCTATGCCTTCAATATCGGCGCAACCTTCGGCATGGGCAGCCTCAGCGTGATGGACCCGCCGGAACATACGCGCTGGCGCCGCATCTTTCAGAAGATTTTTCTGCCTCAGCACGTGAAGACATGGGGCGACACGATCGTCGATCCCGTGGTGCACGACCTGATGGGCAAATTTCTCGATAAGGGCGAGGCCGATCTGGTCGAGGATTTCGCGCTCCGCTATCCCTTTCAGGTCATTTATCGCCAGCTCGACCTGCCTCAGGAGGTGGAGGAGAAGTTCCAGCGGCTGGCGATCGGCCAGACCGATTATCTCAACTCCGACAAGGCCGTCGAAGCAGGTGAGAAGCTGGGAGAATATTTCCGGGAACTGGTCGCCTATCGCCGTGAACATCCCGGCGATGATCTGGTGACGATGCTGGCGACGACGGAAGTGGATGGGGAATATCTGCCGGAACTGGTGCTGCTGTCTTTCCTGCGCCAGTTGATGAACGCGGCGGGCGACACCACCTATCGCAGCACCTGCGTGCTGTTGACGGCTTTGCTCGACAATCCCGATCAGCTCGAAGCCATTCGCCAGAATCGCGATCTCATCCCTGCCGCGATCGAAGAGGCCGTGCGGTGGGACGGCCCCGTCAATGCGCCCTTGCGCATGGCGACCCAAGATATGGAACTGGGCGGCGTTCATATTCCGGCCGGCTCGTTGCTCGATGTCATGACCGGCGCGGCCAATCGAGATCCGGCGATTTATGAAAATCCCGACAAGTTCGATATTTTCCGGCCCAAAAAGGCGCATTATGCCTTTGTGCGCGGTCCGCATATCTGCGTCGGCCAGCATCTCGCCCGCGTCGAAATGACCCGCGCCATGCATGCGATCCTCGATCATCTGCCCAATATCCGCTATGATCCGGCCAAGCCGAAGGCCGAGATCAGGGGGGCGATGATGCGCGTGCCCGCGCATATCTATGTCCGGTTCGACACGCCGCAATCCGCCGCAGCCTGATTATTGGCCGGGCGGGGGACGCAAGCCCGCCCGGCCACAATATCCCCCGTGCCCATATTTCCGGTTCTCGCCGGTCGATTTTTCCGGCAGGACAGGGCCATGGCACAGGATACTCCGTCCCCGAAACGCCGCCGCTCAAAGAGCTTTGAGCGCACCCATAGCGACATTGTCGAACAGGCGGTGCGCTTGCTGGCGGAAAAAGGGGAAAATGCGCTCTCGGTGGCGGAACTCGCCCGCAATATGGGGGTGGACCGCACCACTATCTATTATCATTTCGCCAACAGGGAGGCGCTGCTCGATGCGGTGATGGCCTGGTCGTCGGATCAACTGACATCCGCCTTCGGCCCGCAACTGCCCGCGCAGGACGATGCGGCCTTCATCAACCGCTTCGTGCTCGACAATCCCGATCTCATCAAATTATGGATCGGGCGGCTGATATCCCATGATGATATCAGGGAAAGCTATCCTGAATGGGACAAGCTGATCGAAATGACCGGGGATCATCTGGCGCGATCCTTTCCCGATGAAAAGGCCGATGTCGAAATATTCTGCGTGATCCTGCTGATGACCACGATCATCGGGCCGAGGATTTTTCACAACAGCGTGGATCCGGCCAGCAGCATTGACGATATTGTGGGACGGTTCCGGCGGGAACTGAACCGGATTCTGCGCATGAACCGTCCCTGAAGGCGGCATCCTCAGGGGAACCCTGGTGAAATCCGCGCTGCCGCTGGTCAATCAGAACAATGCCGCTCCTGTCGTCGCTTCGTCGCTAAGATGCATGCGGAGACGCGACGGAGTGTTGTCTTCCTCGCTTTGGCCCAGCATCTCTATGCCGAAGCCTATATGGGCGAGCGACAGCATGATCCGCATCAGCCGCTGGTCCGCTTCATCCCATTTCTCCTTCGTGCGCGCATCCAGATGGGCAAGAGCCGCAGGCAGGAGAGGGGCCGCGGCGTCGTAAAAGGCCTGACGCTCCTGCGCGTCGGTGCAGGTGCGAGCCTTGTCCCGCGCGACGATGCCCTGTGCCGCCCAGAGGTCGACATAAGAGGAAAGGGCTTCGAAGCCGATGGGCAGAGAAATCGCCGTCATTGTCCGTTCTCCGCAATCCGGCGCTGATATTCTCCGACCTTTTCCATAACCATGTTATGGAGATGGCGGCAGAGCACTTCCTGCGTCTGGAAATGAATATGTTTGAGCGCGCCGCTCGCAAGGCCGCGATAGCCGCCCTCGATGACATTGATATCCTCGCCATGAACCTCGCGCAGCATGGTCAGGTAAAATTCGCGGCTGAACGCTTCGCTCGCATTTTCCGGCTCGCCGACCCAGAACAGGCGGATGACGCCGCGTGATCGGCCCGCCGAAATCGGATAGACGACATGCAGGAAATTCTGCAATGGATTGCCGAGAATGAAGCTGTTCGGGAACAGCGCGAAATATTGGTCGCCCGCCGGTTGGCCGAGCAGGCCCTTTTTGCCGAGTATGTCCAGCGCCCGTTCGGCTGCCGTCTGTTGTACGACGCCCTTGGACGGGGCCTGTAGATTATACCAGATTTTCTGCCCGCGATGAGGGCCGTTGAAATGATAATCAATTGGATAGCCGAAGGGGTTTTCCGCGCCCACCCCGGCATAGCCGGTCCGGGGATGGATGAAGCGGAGATGGTAGTTTTCCTGGAAATTATCATAGCATAGCTTCCAGTTGCTCTCGATCTCATAGCTATATTCGAGAAAAGTGGTCGCCTGACCCAGGGGGGTCGCTTCCAATTGGGGAAAGAAATCCCCCAGTTCCTGCCGCAGCGGTTCGGCCTTTTCATCGAAATTGACGAAAATCAGCCCGGCGATGACTTCCACCCGGACAGTCGGGAGCGAGCAGTCCTGCTTTTTGACATGGAAAGCCTCGAAATCGGGCGCTGAAAGCAGCGCGCCGTCGGTGCCGAAAGTCCACATATGATAGGGGCAGGTAAAGGCGGACCGCTGGCCCTGCGCTTCCCTGACCAATTGCGTGCCCCTGTGGGTGCAGACATTGTAGAAGGCGCGGATTTCCTGTTTCCTGTCACGCACGATCAACAAAGAGGCATTGGCGAATTCCAGGTCCCGGCGGATGAAGCTGCCGGCATCGGGCAGTTCGCAGACATGGCCGATCACGATCCAACTGCGCATGAAGACGGCCGCGCGCTCCAGTTCGAAGAAATCGGGATCATGATAGGGCTTTGCGGGAATGGGATCGGTTCCCAGCCAGTCAAGGGCGGATTGGTCCACGCGCCTGAATGTGGAAGTGGCAATGTTCATGACATTCATTCTCCTCATGGCGGCCTTCATCCGGGCCGTCACCATGCCGGGAAGAATAGAGGAGGTCCTTATTTTTTCAACAGTGTTGTTGGAAATTGGTCGGGGCCGGAGCTTTGCCGCGGCAAGGATATCGCCGCGACGCCTCCCCTGGATTTGACATCCGTTGCGACGGAACAGCCAGTCGAACGGCCCGTTTTCCGGTCGCGCTCCGGCCTCTGTCATCCCCCTTATGAGCGGGGGCGGGGCGGGGGCTTCGGTCAGGGCAGTCAATGCGGAATGCGCGTTCAGGCAATCGAGGGGAACGGTCTGCACCGCCGATATCTGTCAGGATGCGCTGCCCCATGGAGAATCGGTGCTGACAGGGAGAGGGGCCACGATCATGCGGAAGCGCGTGGTCGAAAGCTGAGAAGGGAGGGGGGACGATAAATGGACGAGAATTTTGATTTCGTCGTCGTGGGCAGCGGGGGAGGCTCCATGTGTGCCGCCCTGTACATGCGATCGGTGAACAAGAGCGTTGTCGTCCTTGAAAAAACCGATCTGGTTGGCGGCTGCACCTCTCGATCCGGCGGCGTGATGTGGGTCCCTAACAACCGCTTCATGAAACGCGACGGCATATCGGACAGCGAAGAACAGGCGATGACCTATCTTGACGCTTTGCTGGGGGATGCGGAAGACCTGCCGGGCGCGGTTCGTGAACGGCGGCACGCCTATGTCAGGCAGGCGCCCGCGATGGTGGACTTTCTGGTCGATCAGGGCATTCGCCTCACCCGCGCCGAATATTGGCCCGATTACTATAATGACATGCCCGGCGGGTCCGAAGCCGGGCGGACCGTGATAGCCGAGATTTTCAATGTGAGCGAATTGGGGGAATGGAAAAGGAAGCTGCGGCCGACCTTTCTGGAACTGCAAGCCTCGATGAAGGAAATGGGCGAGATCGCCACATTCAAACATAGCTGGAAGGGAAAAAAGGCGCTCGTCAGGGTCATGCTGCGTACCATCCGGGCGAAGCTGACGGGGCAACGATGGGTTTCCTGTGGCGCTGCGTTGCAGGGGCGAATGCTTCAGGCCTCGTTGAAGGCGGGCGTGGATGTTCGCACCGAAGCGGGGGTCAAGGAATTGCTGGTCGAAAATGGCCGCGTGGTCGGCGTGGTCATCGAACGGGATGGCCGTGACTGGCGCATCGGCGCGCGCCTTGGCGTCCTCATAAATGCGGGAGGCTTTGCCCGGAATCAGGCCCTGCGGGATCGATATCTGCCCGGCAGCTCCGTTGAATGGACCAATTCTCCCCCCGGCGACACCGGGGAAATGATCGAGGAAGCGCAGCGGATCGGCGCGGAGCTGGCGCATATGGGGGAGCGGGTCGGTCATCAGATCGTCCAGCCGCCCGAACATAAGGGCCTGCATCCCATGATGCAGACCGAGGTTTCCAAGCCCCACACCATTCTCGTCGACCAATCCGGCGTGCGCTACATGAACGAAGCCTGTTCCTACATGGAATTCGTCAAGAACCAGATGGAGCGTGATCGGTCCGTTCCGGCGATCCCAAGCTGGATGATCCTCGATAGCCAGTATCTCGACCGCTATTTGCTGGGCGCCGGGGTGATGACTGCGAAAAAACTCCGCGCGTGGCAGGAGAAAGGCTTTATGCGGAGCGGTGCCACGATTGGGGAACTGGCTGCCGCCCTCGATATCGCTCCGGAAACATTGGTGGCGACGGTCGGGCGCTATAACGGGTTCGTGCGCAAGGGCCGGGACGAGGATTTCAACAGGGGCGCTCGCGCCTATGATCGCTATCTGGGCGATATGTCGACGCCGCTCGGCTCGCTCGGCTCGATCGAAAAAGCGCCTTTTTACGCCATTCCGGTTCTACCGGGGGATATCGGTACTTTCGGCGGTATCCTGACGGACAGGTTCGCGCGCGCGCTTCGGGGCGATGGATCGGTGATTGCCGGTCTGTACGCCACGGGAAATTCAACGGCCTCGGTCATGGGGAACAAATATCCCGGCGCCGGCGCGAGCGTCGGACCATCCTTCACATGGGGCTATGTCGCGGCAACCCATGCCGCCCATATCTGACATTCGGCCGGGCCATTGCGTTGCCTGATCCTTGTTCCGAGGCCCTTCTCGTCCGTGCCGAAGCAGGAGCCGCCGGCATGAAGCGAATGCTCCGCACGGGAAAAGGCGCCTGACGGGGTGGCCTCACGGCATGAAACAATTTCATCTATTCCAGGGGAAAATTATGGGCGGAGAAAGCGGCATACGCGCGCCTCATGGTATCGAACGCGGCCTGATGTGTCTTTTTGCGTTCGTTCTGGGCATCATGGCCCTGATTTTTATAGGTGGCGGCGCCTATCTCTCCACGCTTGGCGGCTCGCTTTACTATCTCGTCTCCGGCGTGTTGTTCCTGATTGCGGCCGTGCTATTGTTCCGGGGCAGGCGCAGCGGCGCCTGGCTTTTCGGCCTGACGCTCGCCATCACCATCATCTGGGCGCTTCGGGAGGTCGGCTTTGACGGCTGGGCCCTGATGCCGCGCCTGCTGATCCCGATAGCCTTCGGCATGTGGCTGCTGCTGCCCTGGAGCCAGCATGCGCTTTCGGGTGCCTTCGCGCCCGCCCGGCATGTGCCGCTTGGCGCGACGGGCCTTATTCTTTTCGGCGCCGTGGTTTCGGTGGCCGTGGGCACGGCGCTATATGCCGTTGGTGCCCCCGGCCGCCCACAGGACCCGCGCTTTCAAACGGGTTTTGGTCCCTTTCCGGCTATCAACGGCGCCAGCCCGGCCGGTCAGACGGGGGCCGACTGGCCCTATTTCGGTGGCGATCAAGGTGGCCAGAAATATTCTCCGCTCGATGAGATCACGCTCGACAATGTCAACAGACTCGAACTTGCCTGGTCGGTGGATGTGGGCCGGATTCCGGCCAATAATGCGTCCCTGCTCAAGGTCGGCGACGCCATCTATCTTTGCAACGCCTTCAGTCAGGCCTTTGCACTCGATGCCCGGACCGGCGCGGAACGCTGGTCCTATGACGGCTCGGAAGGACATGGAGGCATTTGCCGTGGCGTGACCTATTATCAGGTTCCCGGTCTTGCCGGGCCATGCGCCGAACGCGTCATCTATGGCACGACTGCGGCCAGGCTTCTGGCACTCGACGCCAGAACCGGCAAGCTCTGCGCCGACTTTGGCGATGGCGGAAAGGTCGATCTGCTGGTCGGCATGCAGGATCACGAGGGCCGCATCATCGGCGGCTATTACTCGATCACCTCCGCCCCCATTTTGGTGCGTGGCAAGCTTGTGATCGGTGGTTGGGTCACGGATGGGCAATATCGGGGTGAACCCTCCGGCGTCATTCGCGCCTTTGACGCCGTCACCGGCAAGCTTTCCTGGGCATGGGACATGGGACGTCCGGACCTGACCGGCGCGCCGCCCGAAGGCAAGAGCTATACCGTGGGCACCCCCAATAGCTGGGCGCCCGGCGCGGCGGATGAAGAACTCGGCCTCGTCTATTTGCCCACGGGCAATGCGACGCCGGACTTTTTCGGCGGACAGCGACGCGCGTTCGATGACCGGTTCAGCTCCTCCATCGTCGCGCTGGATGCCGAAACCGGGCGCCTGCGCTGGTCTTTCCAGACCAAGCACCACGATATCTGGGATCATGACGTGGCATCGCCGCCGACCCTGCTGGACCTGCCCGACGGGTCGGGCTGTCTGCGCAAGGCTCTGGCGCAGCCCACCAAGGCAGGCGAGGTTTTCATCCTTGACCGCGTCACCGGAAAGCCGATCTTCCCGGTGACGGAAACGCCCATGCCGCAAAAGGGTGTCGTACCGGAAGAACGCAATTCGCCGACCCAGCCTTTCTCCAACGACCTCCCGTCCTTTCGCGGCGCGGACCTGACGGAAGCGGATATGTGGGGCATTACGCCCTTCGATCAGCTTTATTGCCGCATCAAATTCAAGGAAGCGCGCTATGAAGGGCCCAATACGCCGCCGGGGCTGACCCCGTCTGTGCAGTCGCCGAGCACTTTCGGCGCGATGAACTGGGGCGGTGTATCGGTCGATCCCCGTCGCGGCGTCATGGTGGTCAATTCCAACCGCTTCGCCAGCTATGTCAAGCTCCTGCCGCGGGCGGAGGCGGACGCGCGCGGCCTGAAGCCGCAGGGCGCGTGGAGGGATCGGCGTGAAGTGGGAGGCGCGGTGGCCCAGCTCAACGTGCCTTATGCGGCTGAGATTGCTTTCTGGCTTACCGCGCTCAACATACCCTGCATCGATCCGCCCTATGGATATCTGAGTGCCGTCGATCTCAATTCAGGCAAGCTGTTGTGGACGCAGACCTTTGGCTCGGCTTTAGGCAGCGGCGCGCTTGGCATTTCGGTGCCGTTCGAATGGCCCATGGGCACGCCGAATCATGGCGGTTCGATGGTAACGGCAAGTGGTCTGCTTTTCATCGCGGCGACCAAGGACAACCTCTTCCGCGCCTATGACCTCAAGACCGGAAAGATCGTCTGGAAGACCGAATTGCCGGCGGCCGGTGGTGCGCCGATCAGCTACACGCTGGACGGCAAGCAGTATATCGCCCTCGTGGCGGGGGGCCAGCCGGCGATTGCATCGCGCTTGTCGACCAAGGTGGTGGCCTTCAGGCTGCCCGATTGAACGCACAACAGCCATTGGGAGATACTCCCGATGGTTGTCGGTAGGAGGTGTCAAAACCCTGTCTGGCGGCAGGACGGGTTTGGCGGCCAGCCCTCTGCCGGCAAAGCGGGATGGTCCGCACTGTGCCGGGCGGGAATGAGGCAAGGCTCATCAGCGAGGCTGGTGCGCCTGTGTTTCAGCGAATAATCTGTCCGCCGTCGACGGTGATGACCTGTCCCTGAATCCAGGCTCCGTCCGCCGACATCAGCATGGCCACCATTGCCGCGATATCGTCCGCTTCGCCAAAGCGCACCGTGCGGTTGGCGGCAAGACAGGCATCCCGAAAATCCTGGGGCAATGCCATGACGGCGGGGGAGGTGACCAGCCCCGGCGATATGGCATGCGACCGAATCCCCTGTTTGCCCCAAGCTGAAGCGACATGGCGCATGAGGGCGTTTACTCCGGCCTTGGAGGCGGCATAGGCGACGCGAACCGGTTCTCCCGCAAAGACGACGCCCGAACTGGTATAGACGATCGCGCCGCCGCCGCGTTCCAGAAGCAGCGGCAAGGCGGCCCCTGTGACATGGACAAAGCCCTCGACCTTGGGCAGCATCGCCAACTCCGCCACTGTCCAGCCGATGGCGACGGTATCGCAGCGAATGCCATGCTCGCCTTCCTCCGCCGCGATCTGCTCTGGGGAAAATCGCTGCTTCTTCACCGGCGTACCTCGTTAGCAAGGAAAATCCGCCGGAATTACTAACAGTACGTCTGGACCACTTTGCCCATGCCACCTCAGGCGTTGCGGGCTATGCTTGAGGTGTCAACCTAGCTGTCTGGTTGCGACACATCATTGGGACATGGCAAAGAATACCGGCGCGGCCATAACTTCGCTTTGCAGAAGGTCCGGCAGTTCGTCTAAAGGCAGGCCGTCAGGATTTTGAACCACAATGAATTATCGCCATTCCTTCCATGCTGGCAATAGCGCCGATGTCGTCAAGCACAGCCTGCTGATCGCCCTCGTGCGGGCCTTGCAGCACAAGCCGGGTCCGCTGACCCTGATCGACACCCATGCCGGCTGCGGGCTGTACGACCTTGGCGGCGACGATGCCCAACGCACCGGCGAGGCGACGCAGGGCGTGCTGCGGGCCTTTGCCGACCCGAACCCCTTGCTGGACGACTACCGCGCCGCCGTACAGGCGGTGAATGGAGGTGGCGAACCGCAGCTTTACCCTGGCTCGCCGCAGTTTCTGGCACAGCTTTTGCGCCCGCAGGATTTCCTGATCCTCAACGAAAAGCACCCGAAAGACGCTTACACCCTGCGCGGCGTGATGCGCGGCACCCGCGCGGCCGTACATGAACGCGATGCCTACGAACTTTGGCTGGCTATGGTGCCGCCCCGCACCGCGCGCGGCGTGGTGGTGGTCGACCCGCCCTATGAGCAGGCGGACGAACGTGCGCGCATCACCGCCACCCTCGCCGCCGCTTACCGCAAATGGGCGCATGGCGTCACGGTGATCTGGTATCCGCTGAAAGACAGCGCCACGCATTGGCGGTGGAAGCAGCAGATACGCAAGCTCGGCATCCCGAAAGTGCTGCTGGTGGAGCATTGGCTATATGATAGCGAGCAACCGGGAATCTATAACGGCGCGGGCCTCTATATCGTCAATCCGCCCTATGCTTTCACGCAGACACTGCCACCGCTGCTGGAGGCGTTGCGCGCGGCGTTAGCGCCCGAAGGGCATAAAGGCGAGATTATATCCGGCTGGTTGGGCGATTAAGATAAACCTCATCTAAGATAAACCTCATCCCACCCTTCACCCAGAGGGGGAATTGCCGCGTTCCGGACGATTGTGCTTATACGCCCTTTGGCGACGGACTCGATCCTATGATCCTGTTCGCCCAGAATGGCGACTGAGGGCGCCGGGAAAATCTGCGATATCATGGATGGAGTACCGCTGCGGACATGCTAAGGACATGACATGTTTCAAGCACCCGGCCGCAGCGGCACTGTAGAGATTGACGGTTTCAAATATGATTGGGAACTCCTGAGCGAGCCTCTATTGTCCTCTTCCGATGGCTGGAAGGGAATGACTGTCTCCCTACGTCAGAGAGATATGCCGCGCGCAGCCGTGCTGGAATTTCCGGCACCCAAGCGCCTGATGAGAGGATTGCCGAAAGGGCGTTTGCACATCAACGATGCGATTGCTTCGCGCGGGGTGCGGGCAGCATTATCGGCGGGATGGGATCCTGCGTCGCGAGGCAAGCCCACGGTTTTCATGGTTGATGCCAACGGTGACTAAGGGGTCATCCACCGCATCCGTTCAGCGAGCGGCCGGTTTCCCAAAAATCGTTAATCCCCAAACCGGATTTGGTTGCGCGGCAGGGGTTATGGGGATAGGGCTTTGTTGATAACGTCTCGCAACTAGGTCCATCATTCCTGCGCGAGCCGCGTGTTTGAGGGATGTGGAGTTGAAGTCCGAGCGTATCGCCGCCAGCCTCTATGAGTCGCACCGGGACTCGCTCGTATCCTATGCGGGCAGGCTCTCCGGCGACCCGGTGGCGGCTGAGGATATTGTCCAGGACGCATGGCTTTTGTTCGAGCGCCAGCCCGACAGGAGCATCCGCGAACCGCTGGGCTACTTCCGGCGGATTGTCCGCAATCTGGTGTTTTCCAATGCACGGCGCAGTCGGCGTGAAGACGGGTTCCTCGGCAAAGGGATGACCGATGCCGTGTCCCAGGTGGCTGACGATGCTCCATCAGCCGAAGCGGAACTGATCGCCCGCGATGATTTGAGACTGGTCATGCAGGTCGTGGATGCGTTGCCGGAACGACAGGTGACAGCGTTCAAAATGTATTATTTCGAGGGAATGAAATTGCGTGAAATCGCGACGCGGCTCGGAATATCAACTTCAATGGCGCATTTACTGGTGACGGAAGCGATGCAGCTTTGCGATGAACGACGCAAACGGGCTTCGGAATGACAGGGGCAGGGGGAATAATTTTGGAAAATCGGCGCGCCCAAGCATCTAGGCGATATGAGGCCCAAGCGTTCTCCTGTTCTGCGTCTGGTGCCGATGGCCGTCCCCGGTTCATCGCGTCGAGTGCTGTTCATGGCAGGTGACGAAGATGAGGCGCGCCGCGATGCTTCTCATTGGTATGTTCGTCTGCGGGAAGAAGAGAGCGACGAGGCGGTAAGGGCCGGGTTCGCGCGCTGGCTCGATGCCGATCCGGCCCATGGCGAAGCGTGGCGCAGCATGTGCGCGACGATGGAAGCCGTTGGCCGCGCGCCCGCCGAATGGCGGTCCTATTCCCTGCCGGGCCAGTCCCGGCGGGGAAGCGGTAACAGGCGGCAGGGGCGGCGTTGGTCGCAACCGCGCAAGCGTCGCGCCGGGGTCGCGATTGCCGCCGTGGCTGCTGCCTGCGCATTCGCGCTGGCCGTCCCGACCATCAGCTTGCGGCTGCAATCCGATCATATGACGGGCGCGGGGGATATCGAGCAGGTCCGCCTTGCCGATGGCAGCACCGTGCAGGTTGGACCGAACAGCGCCATTGCGGTCGATTACAGCGAGAGCGGACGAACCGTGCGGCTCCTATCCGGGCAGGCGATGTTCGACGTAACCCATGACGCGGCGCGGCCTTTCCGTGTCCAGGCGGGCGAGGTGACGACGACGGTGCTGGGGACCAGCTTTGACGTGCGAATGCTGGGGGATGCAACCAGCATTTCGGTAGCGCGGGGCCATGTCAGGGTTGAGGATGCCGGGGCAACGCCGACAGCGAAGCGCGACCTTTTGGCAGGCGATACGGTTCGGATCGACGCCAGCCATGCAATCGAGACGGGCAGGGTTGCACCCCAGCTTGTCGGCGGATGGAGGAGCGGTGAAGGGCTGGCCGAGAACCGGACCATTGCCAATATGGTTGAGGAAATCCGACCTTGGTTCCGGGGGCGGATTTTCATCACTGACGCAAAGCTGGCCGCTCGCCGCGTGACCGGTATCTATGACGTGAGGCATCCCGAACAGGCGCTTGCGATGATTATCCAGCCTCATGGCGGGCGGATCACCCATATCACGCCCTGGATAATGGTCGTCAGCGGGTCATAAAAATATTCTTGAAAATCAGTAAGGTGAAAATTTCTAACCGGCAATCTTCACTTTTTTTGGAAAAAATTCCGAGCGGAGCATCCTGTTAGTAGGCGAATTTGCAAATGCCTCGCAAATGCGCCTGTCACGCTAACTGGAGATTGCAATGTTTGGGGGATTGAGTGTGATGCGGTGCGGAAAGCGTGCCAAGGTTATCGGTGCGGTGCTGATGACGACGACGGCAATGCTGGGCATTGTCGCAACTCCGGCGGCGGCGCAGACCGCCAGCGCGCAGCGTAACTTCGACATTCCAGCCCAATCGCTCCCACAGGCGTTGATGATCTTCGGCCGCCAGGCTGGCTTGCAGGTGACGGCCGTAGGCGATGTTACGGCCGGGAAGAGTAGTTCGCCGGTGAAGGGCGATCTTGCGCCAGCGCAGGCACTGTCCCAGCTTTTGGCCGGAACCGGCCTGACCTTCCGCTTTGTCGGTAATAATGGCGTGCAGATCGAACCCGCACCCCAAACGGCCGATGGCTCGATCAAGCTTGGCCCGGTGCGCGTGGAAGGGGAAGGTGGACCCTATTCGGGCCTTGCGCCGAGCATCACCAGCGATCCGGCAGCGACCGAAGGAACCCGCTCCTACACGACCGAGAGCATGGCGACCGCGACGAAGCTGCCGCTGACGATCCGGGAAACGCCGCAGTCGGTCACTGTCGTCACACGGCAGGCCATCGAAGACCAGGGGGCGTTGGCTCTCAAAGATGTCATCCAGAACGTGCCTGGGGTATTCTACTGGACGAGTGGTCCCCAGCGGCAGCGCTTCTATGCGAGGGGCTTGAGCGTCGACAATCTTCTGTTCGATGGGCTGCCGGTCACGCTCTCGAGTTCGCAGCTATCGCAGGATCTGGTCGATCCGAACATCGCCATCTACGATCGCGTGGAGATCGTGCGCGGAGCGGCCGGGCTGACGATCGGTTCAGGCAATCCCGCAGCGGCGATCAACCTCGTGCGCAAGCGTCCCACTTTGGAGCCGCAGTTTTCCATCGCGGCCAATGCCGGCAACTGGAATCGATACGGCGTCGAGGTCGATCTCTCCGGGCCGCTCGACAAGAATGGGACGCTCAGGGCTCGCGTGGTCGGCACGTACAACGATGAGGACAGCTTTCGCGACCGCGAACACAGCAAGCGGAACATGATCTATGGCATCGTGGAGAAGGACTTCGGGTCCCGCACTACGCTCAGCATTTCCGCCATGCGGCAGGAAGACGATCTCGATGGCAATGGCTTTACGGGGATGCCCGTCGCGGCCGATGGCAGCCACTTCGATCTCCCGCGTTCGACATCCTATGCGAGCGACTGGGAATATTGGGACAAGGACAGCACATCGCTGCTCGCGTCGCTGGAGCATCGGTTCGACAGCGGGTGGAAGGTCAATCTGTCCGCCTACAAGGTATGGGCGAAGCTGAATATGCTCGGCCATTACATTCGGTCGAACGTTACCAGCGGCACCTACGACCTGCTGAATGCCCTGAACGAGCATGAGGAAAACCAGAGCAGCTACGGCCTATATGCCAGCGGCCCCTTTAAGCTGTTTGGCCGGGAGCATGAACTGGTTCTGGGCGGCGGGCATCGCCGGGTCCAGTTCGACGGTAATACCAATCAGGGTGGTCTGATGGCCAGCAACATCGACCTCTACGAATTTGACTCGTCCGCGATTGCCAAGCCCAGCCTCACCATCCTCCCGTGGCTGGACAGCGACATCAAGGAGTTCAATGCCTATGCCACGACGCGGTTGAATCTGGCCGATGGTTTGAAGCTTATAGTGGGCGGCCGTCTGGACTGGTACAATTATACGGATGCGCAACCGCGCTGGAATCTATCGAACCATTACGAGGTTCATCATCATCTGACGAAATATGCCGGTCTGATCTACGATCTGGACAGCCATCATTCGGCCTATGTCAGCTATACGGACATCTTCAAGCCTCAAAATTATTACGACGTCGATCACAAATTGCTCTCACCGATTATTGGCAAAAACTACGAGATCGGCATCAAGGGCGCCTATTTCGATAACAGCCTCAATGTCTCCCTGGCCCTGTTCCGGATGGATCAGGAGAATCGTGCCGCACGGATCAGCGATCAGACGCAGTGCAGCACTTATCCTACCGCGACTTGCTATGAAGCGGCAGGTCTGGTGCGAGCGGAAGGGATCGATTTCGAGATTGATGGCGCCATCACGCCGGACTGGCAGATTACCGCTGGCTACTCCCACACCCTTGCCAAATATCGCGCGGATGCAGATGTCACGAAGATCGGCACATTGTTCGACACCGACGTGCCCCGCCATTTGGTCAAGGTGCTGACAAACTATCGGCTGCCCGGAAATCTGGACACGGTCCGGATTGGTGGCTCTTTCTACTGGCAAAGCACGATATACAATAACGGCACGACCTCCGGCATTGTCTATCATGAGGAACAGAAGGCCTATGCGTTGGTGGGCTTGAATGCCAGTTGGCAGGCCACGCCGAATCTGGACATTCGGGTCAACGTCAACAACCTGTTTGACAAGAAATATTATCGTTCGCTGACCGGTCAGTCCGGTCTCGCTTATCCCACCAGCGTGTATGGAGACCCTCGTAACGCGATGATGACAGCGCGTTACCGCTTCTGACGCCACGATCATGAACCGCTACAATCGGCAGATACCGACGGTATCGGTTGCATCAACGTCGTTTCGGCAATTGATGGCATGGCTGCACACCTGGGTGGGATTCCTGCCCGGGTGTCCAGCATCCACACTCGAGCCTGTCCAAGGCGATCGAATTGCTCGGCGGCGGGATGGACGTAACCGGCGTGGCGCTGGAACTGGGCTATAGCTCGCTCTCAGCGTTCATTTATGCTTTCCGGACCGCGATGGGTGTTACACCGCAAGCCTTTGAGGGTGGGAAGGTCGGCAGATACTGATGACGATGGGCCGCATGCTTCGCTGTACGCAGTCTCGGGCACGCAGATATCGATGGGGCGGCATCGTACCCTTCCGACCTCTCGGCGAGCTGGAGCGCGGCTATCTGCGCGTTGAGGGCCATGCCAAGCCGCATGGTCATGATCTGGGCCACGAATGAAATGGAAATCTTTCATTTCTTCCATTCGCTGAAGCGATGCTTTACGAATCTTGCGAAAGGAAATCGCCGCGCCGCATCGGGTTGCGATAGGGGATACACGGATTTTTGAAGTGCTCGCATAAATAACGCTGGCTGTCCCGGAAGACTAATGACTACGTTACGGCAAAACGGCGGTCCTATCGGAACCTTTTGTAGCGTCAGGAGTAATGGTTTTCAGTGGTGGTCCTACCGCTGAAGCAGCTCGCAACCGGCTTTGAGAATGGAAAAAGCTCCAGTGCGTTGTCGTTCCACCGAAATTGGTTCGGAGAGGAATGAGAATGCCCGAACGCAGCGAAACATTTGTGTCACCTGGCCTCACCAATAGCCTTCACGACCATGCGCCAGGTTCGGGACAAATAGAGCCGCAGCTCAATATAGGAAACGGTGGCGAGCTTCATCAGAACGTGCCGGCTGATGCGGATCATGGCGATGGCACCGCTCATCTGACCGACAATTTCGGTCACCGCATTTCCGACAATCAGAATAGCCTGCGCGCCGGCGAGCGTGGCCCGACGTTGCTGGAGGATTTCATCCTTCGCGAGAAGATATTCCATTTCGACCATGAGCGTATTCCCGAGCGCATTGTCCACGCGCGCGGCTCCGGCGCGCATGGTGTGTTCGAATGCACCAAAGCCATTCCCGATTTCACCAAGGCGTCAATCTTCCAGAAGAAGGGCAATAGCTGCCCTGTGTTCGTGCGTTTCTCGACGGTGGCGGGCGGTGCGGGATCAATCGATACGCCGCGTGATGTGCGCGGCTTCGCGGTCAAGCTTTATACCGACACGGGCAACTGGGATCTCGTCGGCAACAACATCCCGGTATTCTTCATTCAGGATGCGATGAAGTTTCCCGACCTTGTCCACAGCGTGAAGATGGAAGCCGATCGCGGCTATCCGCAAGCTGCATCGGCGCATGATACCTTCTGGGACTTCATCAGCCTGATGCCCGAATCCATGCACATGATCATGTGGGCGATGTCCGACCGGGCTATTCCTCGCTCGCTCAGGATGATGGAGGGGTTCGGGGTTCATACGTTCCGGCTTGTGAACGCGCAGGGAGAAGGCCGGTTCGTCAAGTTCCACTGGAAGCCGGTGCTCGGGATCGAATCCACCACCTGGGACGAAGCGGTGAAGATCGCTGGCGCCGACCCGGATTTTCACCGCCGTGACCTGTTCGAGGCGATCGACGCGGGCGACTATCCACAGTGGGATCTGGGCGTGCAGCTTTTTGACGAAGCCTGGGCAGCAAAACAGCCCTATGATGTGCTGGATGCCACCAAGCTGATCCCGGAGGAGGATATCCCCGTCGAGATCATCGGGCGCATGACGCTCAATCGCAATGTCGACAATTTCTTTGCGGAAACCGAGCAGGCAGCCTTCCTGCCCACCAATATTATTCCCGGCATCGATTTCACCAATGATCCGTTGCTTCAGGGACGGCTCTTCTCCTATCTGGACACGCAGAAATCGCGGCTGGGGACGACCAACTTCCACCAGATTCCGATCAACGCGCCCAAATGCCCGTTCCACAATTTCCAGCGCGACGGGATGATGCAGACGCTGGTGCCGACTGGACGCGCCAATTACGAGCCGAACAGCCTGACGGAAGCGGGTGAGACGGGCGGCCCGCGTGCCTGCCCGGAAACCGGCTTCACCAGTTTTGCGGTGAACGGCGAACGTAACGATCCTGCGCAAAAGCTGCGTGTCCGCGCGGAGTTGTTCGCTGACCATTATAGTCAGGCCCGGCTGTTCTATCGTTCCCAGACGGCCAATGAGCAGGCGCATATCGCTTCGGCCATCGTGTTTGAACTGTCAAAAGTGCAACTGGAGCATGTCCGCAAGCGCGTCGTTTCCCGCCTGCGCAATATCGATGAGGATCTGGCGAAGCGCGTGGCCAATGGCCTCGCCATCAACCTGCCGGAGAAAGCAAAGGCAGCCAAAGCGCCGGTGGAGATGAAGCCCTCCGACGCGCTTTCGATCCAGAAACAGGCGAAGGACATGCTCAAGGGCCGGAAGGTCGGCATTCTGTTCGCCGAAGGCTCGGACAAGGAGAGCATCGATATGTTGCGGGATGAGATCGAGAAGGCCGGGGGTACGGCCTTTCTGGTCGCACCCAAGGTGGGTGGCATCAAAGTCAAAGGCGGTGAACTGAAAGCCGACGGTCAGCTGGCCGGCTCACCTTCGGTCCTGTTTGACGCGGTGGCGTCCATCCTGATGCCGGACGCCGCCGAAAAGTTGACGAAAGAGGGCGCGGCGATCCAGTGGTTCATGGACGCCTATGGTCATTGCAAGACCATCGCCCACTGCAAGGGTACGCAGATACTGCTCGACAAGGCCAATGTCGAACCGGACGAGGGCGTGGTGCCGATAGAAAATTTCATGAAAGTGGGCGTCAAACGGCACTGGGCGCGCGAGCCTAAAGTGCGCGATCTGGCCTGAAGCGGAGGGTAAGCCATGACAACGCAGACTATCCAGAACGGCAAGGCGAAGCGCACTCCGCCCGCAACCGCAAAGGCTGAAGCGATCGCAAAAGCGAAGGCGATTGCGCCCGACCTTGCTGCACGCATCGGCAGCACGCCCAGGACGAAGTTCCGGGGAAACCCGGACGTGTTCGGGCGGCTGGTAGAGGATCATGACCGGCACCGGGCGCTGCTGGCGATGATCGAGGAAACTCACGGAAAATCGCCGGAGCGCCAGACGCTGTTCGTGGAACTGGTGAAGGAACTCAAATCCCACGCTGCCGCCGAAGAACAGGCGCTCTGGTCCACGGTGCTGCGCGACCCTGAGACCACCGACGATGCGCGCCATGCTGTCGCCGAGCATAAGGAGATCGACGACATGCTCGCTGATCTTGCGGCGCGTGACATGGGCTCGCCGGGCTGGCTCCGCCGTTTTGTCGGCCTCAGGGACGAATATCTGCATCATATCCGCGAAGAGGAGCAGGAGCAGTTCGTCGCAGCGGAGAAGCATCTGACTGCCACCGATGTCCGCTATATGCGCCGGGTCTTCAATCGCCGGAAAAGCGAAGAGAAGGCCGCGGCACAAGTGGAGAAGAAGATCAGACTCACGAAATGAGACGTCGAGCCATGGATGTCTGAGGTGGTAGCAATGAAGAGACTGAAAGATATTTTCCCCGCCCCGCTCACGGCCCTGATTATAGGGCTGGTGGAAGCACTTATCGCGCTCGCCCTGCTTATCGGGGGCATCTGGCTCGCGGCGCTGGGCGGCTCCGCTTATTATCTGCTGGCCGGCGCGGCCATGCTGGTTTCTGGCCTGCTGCTGATGCGTGGACACATGATTGGCGGGTGGGTTTATATCGCTGTTTTCTTCCTCACGCTCATCTGGGCCTTGTGGGAGGTCGGCACCAATGGCTGGGCGCTTGTACCGCGCGTAATCGCGCCGCTGGTGCTGCTGGTGGCGGTGCTGTTCGCCATGGCTAGCCTGTCGACACGCCCCAACCGCTGGAAACTGGCGGCCGGGGGCGCCATTATCGTCGTCGGTTTGTTCACCGTCAGCGGCGTGATGATAGGCTGGCTCAACCGTTCCTCTCCCTCTATGGATCTGCCTGCAGCGCATATGGCGATGGCCGATCCGGCGCTGATGCAGGCCGGTGCGGACTGGCCTGCTTATGGAGGGTCCTTCAGTGCCCGGCGCTATTCGCCGCTCAGCCAGATTACGCCGGATAATGTAGGCAAGCTAAAGCGGGCCTGGCTGATCCATACCGGCGACCTGCCTTCCTCGCAAAAGGTGCGCGGCACCTATGGCGCGGAGAACACGCCGCTGAAGGTCGGCGACAGCCTTTATGTCTGCACGCCGAAGAATATCGTCATTTCCCTCGATCCGGCGACGGGCAAGGAACGCTGGCGTTTTGATCCCAAGGTGTCTGACGACGCCATTCCCTATACTGCCGCATGCAGGGGCGTGAGCTATTATGCAGTGCCGGACGCAACGCCGGGTCAGGCCTGCGGGCATCGCCTCCTCTTCGGCACGCTGGATGCCCGCCTGTTTGCGCTGGATGCCTCCACAGGCCGGCCTTGTCAGGATTTCGGTTCTAACGGACAGGTCGATACGAAAATTGGCATGGGGGATACACCGCCGGGCTATGTGTCGATAAACTCGCCGCCGACCATCATTCGAGGCGTCGCCGTCACCGGGCACCAGGTGCTGGATGGACAGGATCGATGGGCGCCCTCCGGCGTGATCCGGGGCTTCGACGCGGTGACAGGCAAGCTGCGCTGGGCCTGGGATATGATGAACCCGGACTGGACCGGCTATCCACCGCCGGGAAAGACATGGGCCAGAGGCACGCCCAATATGTGGACCATCGCCTCGGGCGACGAGCAGCTTGGGCTGGTCTATCTGCCCATGGGCAATGCGGCAGCGGATTATTATTCCGGTCTGCGCCGTCCGGCGGAGAACCAGTACGCCACCTCGCTGGTCGCGCTGGATGTGACGACCGGCAAGCCGCGCTGGCATTTTCAGGCGGTGAGGAAGGATGTGTGGGATTATGATTTCGGTGCGCAGGCGACGCTGATCGATTATCCTTCCTCGGCGGGTCCGGTTCCTGCTCTGGTGTTGCCCAGCAAGCAGGGTGATATTTACGTGCTCGATCGCCGGACGGGCCAGCCGCTCACGCCGATCGGCACGATAAAGGCACCGGGCGGCGGCGTGGAGCCGGCTGAGCGCTCCCCCACGCAGATGGTGTCGCTCTGGCAGACGCTGCGCAAGCCGGACCTGACCGAAAAGGACATGTGGGGCATGTCCCCCATCGATCAGATGATCTGCCGCATCCAGTTCCGCAAGGCGAGCTATAAGGGGTTCTACACCCCACCCACAGCCGACCGGCGGTCCATAGAATATCCCGGCTATAATGGCGGGACCGACTGGGGCGGGATCGCCGTCGATCCGGTGCGCGGTGTGATCGTCGCCAATTACAACGACATGCCCAACTATGTCCGCCTTGTCCCGCGTGCGGAAGCCAACAAGAGAGGCTGGGCGCCGCGCGATCAGGCGCGGGGGAATATTGGCGGCGCGGAAGGTGCGGGTGATCCGCAGGCGCACACCCCCTATGCGATCGATGTCAACGCAGGGTGGCGCCTGCCGCTCACCGGCATGCTCTGCAAACAGCCCCCCTATGGCGGCATCCGCGCCATCGACATCGCTACCGGCAAGACGATATGGGATCGTCCATTCGGCACCGCGCGGACCAATGGCCCCTTCGGCATTCCGTCCATGCTGCCGATCACCATCGGCACGCCCAACAATGGCGGGGCGGTGGTGACGGCAAGCGGCCTCGTGTTCATCGCAGCAGCGACGGACAATCTGATCCGTGCGATCGACCTGCGCACCGGCAAGACGATCTGGTCGGACGTGCTGCCCGCCGGCGGTCAGGCCACGCCGATGACCTATGAAATGAACGGCAAGCAATATGTCGTCATCTATGCGGGGGGCCATCATTTCATGGAAACGCCGATCGGAGACGAGGTCATTGCATATGCTTTGTCCTGAGAGCATCGTATCCAATGAAGCCCTCTTCGTGCTGACCGAGAGACCATGAAGACGATCGCGATTGTCGGTTCGGGGCCGACAGGGCTTGCTCCAGCGCGTCAAAGCGTTCAACCAATCGGCTGAGATCGGTCGATATCAGTTGGCACGGAATGGTATTTCATCTGATCGGGAAAGGGCGAAGTCGCTCTGCCAATTGATTGAGTCCCGGAGCGCCTAGTCTGGGAGCGCCTAGTCTGGCAGAAGGTGGGTGCCGTAACAAAAGGGTTGGTACGTGGAGGTCGCAAAACGCGAAAGCAGGGGCAAACTGAGCCGCTGGTGGAGCATATGGGTCGTAGGCGGTGTAGATCACGCCGCCGTTCTCGATCAGATCAATGAGGATTCCGGTTGGTCTGGACGCTATCTCTTCCTGGTTCTCATTTCTGCGTCGCTTTCCCTGCTGGGCCTGTTGATGCCTTCGGTTGCGGTGCTGATCGGTGCCATGCTGCTTTCTCCGCTGATGATGCCGATCATCGGCCTGGGGTTCGGAATAGCAACACTCGACTTCCGGGAGATACGGCGGGCCGCCACAGCTCTGGGACTAGGGTCCGCAGTCGCGATCATCCTATCCGTCATCCTCATTTCCCTTTCACCGGTCCAGACGATCACGAGTGAGATTGCCGGCCGAACGCAGCCTACATTGTTCGATTTGCTGGTGGCGTTGCTATCCGCCTTGGCCGGGGCCTATGCCCTCATCCGTGGGCGAGGCGGCACCGTTGTCGGCGTTGCCATCGCCATCGCCCTCATGCCGCCGCTCGTCGTGGTGGGTTTTGGTATCGCCACATGGAACTGGACCATCTTCTCCGGGGCGCTGCTACTGTTCACGACCAACGCGGTTACTATTTCCCTGACCGCCGCGCTGGTCGCGCGGGTCTATGGTTTCGGCAGCCACCTCTCGCCACATCATACCGGATGGCAGTTGATCCTGTTCTTCGCAGCGCTCGGCCTTCTCTCCATCCCCTTGAGTGCGGCGCTCCGGCAAATCGCGTTCGAAGCGGTCGCTCAACGGCAGGTGCGCGATACCGTGCGGGCGCGCTTCCCGTCCGATGCCCGTCTCAGTCAGGTTGAAATCGACTATACCCACACGCCCATTCGTGTGCGCGCCGTCATGCTGACGCCGGGCATCATGCCCAGGGCGGACGCACTGATCGCCGCCGACCTTCAGGCGCGCCTCAACCGTCCGGTCGATATTCATGTCGACCAGTTGCGCACCTCTCTGGATGCAGGGGCAACCGAAGCCGCGCAAATTGCCCGCGCAAGCGAGGCGAGCCGTCAGGATATCGGCAACAGCCGCGATAAGGCCGCCATGATCGTCGGGCTGATTGCCGGAGTCGAACCAGCGGCTGTCCGGTTTGCGCCTGACCAGCGCAGTCTGGAAGCAACCGCTGCCTTGTTGCCCGGTCTGGGCATGGAAGGCTATCGGGCGCTGGAAGAACGAGCTCGCCGCGCCTTGTTCGGCTGGACAGTCCTGCTGGCGCCGCCGGAACAGGCGCTCCTGCCGCAAGTTTTGATCGATCAGGGTGTGGTCGATGGCACGCTATTGGACCTTGCAGCCTGGGCATCGGCCCGAAGAGAGCGCGAAATAATGGTCGAGGGCGGAACATTGGCCCAGCGGCGCGCTGTGGCAGAAGGCATCGTGTCTCGTGGAGGGCGTGCGAGCGCAGGTGAGATGTCCGGTAAGATCCGGCTGGACTGGAAGAGGCCAGAGATAATCGTGCCTGACCCGAGCCGGTAGGAAGCTGGCAGGCCGGAGAGACCCCGATCCTGATGCGTCACCCGCTTTCCTATATTCCGCGCCGCTACCGGATATTGATGCGTCGACATGGGCCGGAAGCCCTGATCTGGCGCCGCCGCATTGCGATTCTGGGTGGCGTGATTGCGATTGGCCTGATCGCCCTGCTGTTTGCGGCGCTTGCCGACTGGGCGAACGAGCTTTTCCACGCGATGATCGGCTGGCGTTGGTGGTTGCCACTGATCCTGACACCAGCAGGGTTCGCAGCCTTCGTCTGGCTTACCCTGCGCTTTGCGCCGGAGGCCGGGGGATCGGGCATACCGCAGGTGAGGGCCGCGACCCGCGATCCGGCAAGGGGGCTGGATCGACTGGCATCGACCCGTACCGCCCTAGCCAAATTTTTCCTGACGATCGGTACATTGCTGTTCGGCGCGTCGGTAGGGCGGGAAGGACCAACGGTCCAGATCACCGCGGCCATCATGGGGCATGCCCACCGCTGGATGCGCATTCCGCTTCGATCATCGGTCTATATTGCAGGCGGCGCGGCGGGCGTGGCGGCTGCGTTCAACACGCCGCTCGATGGAGTTGCCTTTGCTATCGAAGAACTGGCCGCGGCCTATGAGCAGTGCATGACGTTGCTCGTGATGGCGGCCGTTCTGATCGCGGGCATGGTCAGTCTCGGCCTTGCGGGCGATTATGTCTATCGCGACAAAATCATCCGTTCACGATGATGCCACCATTAGGATGCAGGACCTGTCCGGACATGTAGCTGGAATCCTCACAGGCGAGGAACAGGAAGGCCGGAGCCACTTCATTGGGCTGCCCTGGCCGTCCCATCGGCGTGTCCTCGCCAAAATGTTCGAGCTTCTCGGGGCGGGCTCCACCACAGGGGTTGAGCGGTGTCCAGATCGGCCCGGGAGCAACTGCATTCACACGAATGCCATCACTCACGAGGTTTTCCGAAAGTGAGCGGGTGAAGGCGGTGATGGCGCCCTTGGTGCTGGAATAGTCGAGCAGGTCCTTGGAGCCCTTATACATCGTCACCGAAGTGCAGTTGACAATGGCACTGCCGGATTTGAGGTGTGGTCGTACAGCCTGGGTCAGAAAGAACATCCCGAAGATGTTGGTCTGGAAGGTCCGGCGCAGTTGTTCTTCGGAAATATCGGTTATGTCCTCATCCGGATGTTGTTCGCCGGCATTGTTGACGAGAATGTCGATACGGCCGAACGCTCCCAGTGTCTCGCTGACGATCCGTCCGCACATTTCCGGTGATCCGACATCGGCCTTGATGATAATCGCGCGCCGGCCCTCGGCCTCCACGATTCGCCGCGTTTCCTGCGCGTCATCGTCTTCAAGCAGATAGACGATCGCGATATCCGCACCCTCCCGCGCATAGAGGGCCGCGACGGCACGACCTATACCGCTGTCGGCGCCGGTGATGATGGCGACCTTATCCGTCAGTCGCCCGGAACCGGGATAGCGCGGCTGCCACTCCGGCTTAGGCTCAAGAGTGCTTTCGTGGCCGGGCAGCTTGTCCTCATGGATCATCTCTTCGGTCTGGGACATCGCATTTCTCCTTGGCCTGGCAACCCTCCTGAAGCGATGTCGTTCATCCCAATGCGCCAAGTCGCGGCTTCAATCCGATATGTCGCACACAGGGCGGAATCGGCGATAACGGTAAATATTGTGATCCCGCCGCGCGCGATTGGCGTTCAGCAGAAAACCGGGCGGCCTATCGGGTTCGAATTTATGGATGATGCTCCTGCCAGCCTGTTGTGAGGGAACTGCGCGATGGCTCGCTGGAAGATTATGGCTGAGCCGCACCGATCCATGTCTCACAGGAGCGGAAGCCAGTATGCCCACCGGTTCGGTTCTATGTGGTGGTCCCCATGGAGGGTAGCAGATGCAAAGCTGCTGGCTTTACGGTCTTCATCGATATTGTCACTCAGAACCTAAATCCTAAGTCCTACAAGTTGAGAAATATGCCAATACAAGCTGGATTTCAATGAAGTTATGATAAATATTTCAACTTTTCAGGTGGAATGAGGTAAAGTCGATGGTCGAGGAGGCGATGCCCGGAGCAGAATGGCCAAAATCGCAGAAGCAGAGTGATCGACTGATTAAGGGGGAATAAATTGGATTTTATTTCAGAGATTTATGAGGCAACGGCCAATTATAGCCATTGGTCTGTCGTGCTGAACGGAATCGCCAGTAAAATCGGGGCGTGCGGGATGGCCATCGTCCACCGCACCGGTAACGCTGCCTCCTGGATTCTCAGCCAAGGTCTGGAAGATTTCGGGGCGGCTTATATCGAAGCCGGATGGATAAACCGGGATGATCGTGTGTCGCCCGTCCTTGCTGAACATTATCCGGGATTTCGGGTTGATTCGGATTACTGGACGGAAGAACAGGTGCGGGAGATGCCGATTTACCGGGATTTTCTCTTTCCCCGCAATATGAATGCAAGTGCCGCCACATTGATTCAGGGCTCGCGGGATGATGCGCTGCATATCGCTGTGGAAGGACTGCCGTCCTATGCCGATGCATCATCGGTCGTTCCTTTTCTCAATTCTCTTCGACCTCATCTGGCCCGTGCGGTCAGCCTTTCGATGAAACTGGCGCAAGTCTATGCAGAGGGCGTTGTGAAGGGTCTTGAGGCCAGAGGGGTCGGCGCTGCGGTTGTCGGTCCGACAGGACGGCTGCGCGCCGCCAATGAGTCGTTCGGCGGATGGTTCGGCGGCGACATCACCGACCGCGCGGGCAATATAAGATTTCGGGATCTGGCGGCCAATCGCCAGATATATCTGGCGTTGGGGTTGGAACCGGGCAGTCAGAAAGGGGGGCGTTCCTTTCCGGTGCGGAGTGGAAGCGCGGTTGCCGCCCTTCACTGCCTTCCGTTAAGGGGGAGATCGCAGGATATATTCGAGTCTGATGGATTTGCCCTCATGCTGGCACGGCCAGATAATCGAATGGTCCCAACCGCCGATCTTCTGCGCCTTCTGTTCGACCTTACGCCAGCCGAGGCGCGATTGGCGCGACTGCTCGCCCAAGGGAGGACGGTGGGGGAGGCCGCGGGGGAATGCGGCATTCAGCCCAATACGGTGCGTGTGCACTTGAAAGCTGTGTATGCCAAGACGGGGTTTTCTGGCCAAAGCGACCTGATCGCCGCCTTTTCTTCGCTCGGAACCCGAACTGACGGGAATGACAACGACGCCGGTCATTGAGAGGGCGGCCATAGCGGGCAGTAACGTGATCCTCCCTTTTTCGGGCGCGTCTTACCCAAGTGGGTAAGGCGCATCAGCAAGGTTCGTTCTATCAGCAACATGCAAGCCATGGTGCATGCGGGGATGAGGAAGCTGCTAGGAAAATATAAACGGGCTGACGCTTTCTGATGAAGGCGAGAGCCGTTGCGCGAGTATGTCTCGGCTGCCTCCTTCCCGGCTGTAACTGGATTTGCAGATATCAAATTGCTGTTACACCGAAGGGGTAAAAATGAAAAAAATTGCTTCATGCGCGATGGTCCTTGTTGCGACTCTCGCGTCTCCCGCATTCGCTCAGGACGAAGCGGACAAAGGCTGGTATATTCAGCTTCGCACTGGTGTGGCTGATCTCAATAATCCGGACTTTTCCATCACCGATCTGTCGGTTACGCCGAGTGATCGGCTCGATACGAAGCTCCAGACCAAATCGGCCTGGGCGATCGGCGGGGAGACCGGTTATGATTTCGGCGGCGTGCGCGTCGGGCTGGACCTGTCCTATCAGAGGAACAAGGTGAAGGGCATCGACCTGCGCAGCTTGAACGGTACGGCCCTCGATGCCGATAATATCGATGATGTCATCGATGCGCTCGGTGAATATTATGATCTTGAGGGCGCGGAACTTGATGGCACCACCATTCGGGCGAGCAGCGGCTCGGCTGCGAAGATGCGCCAACTCGCCGTGATGGCGAACGTCACCTATGACATTCCGGTCGGCGGCGACATGTTCAAGCCCTATGTCGGGCTTGGTCTTGGCGCGGTTGGCACCCATTTGCGCGCACTGGGCGAAGATGATGGATCCATCCGCTTTGCCTGGCAGCTTCGCGCGGGCGCTGCGGTGAAAGTGACGCGCGGCGTCGATGTTACCGCCGACTACACCTATCGGCAAACCAGCGCCGGGAAATTTTCCTTCGGTGATGATGACGAGGTCGAATATCGCCTCGGCAAGACGAAGGCGTCCCTTATCCAGATCGGTTTGCGGTTCACGCTCTGATTGGTTCGTTCACAAGGAGAGGAACCTTTTTCCCATAGGGGAGAAAGGTTCCCGATTGGGGGTATTCGATGGAGAATCTCAAATCAGCTTCCGTTTCCACGCGGACAACAGGGCCCTCCAAAGTGGGATATCCCCATTCCGCCTGCCGGAAGGAAGAGCGATCTTCTCGTTCCCGGCTTCCGGTATCGCTCTGCTCGACGGCGTTGGTCGGATTGCTTTCCTTTCACGTTGTCAGCAGGCCTGCCAGTGCCCAGACAATTATCTATGGCAGCACGGAGAGCGTTGAAGATAATGCGAATGCGGGCATTATCGGGCGGCCATCCGTCGCCAGCGGAACCATTTCGATCGTTGGCCCCACGCTGGACACCATTACCTATATTCGCGACAGTGATGATGTGATCATAGGTATAGTGGACGATGGGCACTATGACAGATCGGTGTTCATCAACGGATCAAGCGCCGGATCCGCTCAGTTCAACATAAGCGGGGAGCCCTATTTTCTTGAAGGGGCGTCAGTCTCTTTTTATGATACAAGTAATGCTGGCAATGCCACGATAAACAATAATGGGATCGGCGAGGTAATATTTTACGATAGCAGTTCCGCGTCGAGTTCCGTTATCAAGGACGGAAACATTATTTTTGCTGACAGAAGCACAGCCGGAGGGGCTACCCTCAGTGGCCATATAAGTTTTCAGAACAACAGCACTGCCGATCACGCCGCTATCAGCATCGTCGATAAAGATGATGGCGGCCTTGTGGGCTTCAGTGGCAGCAGCACTGCCGGCAGCGCTACTATATCGAGCGACGGCGGCGATGTGCAATTTTCGGATGCCAGCACGGCCGACAGCGCTGTTATCACCAATCATGGCGGTCTGATATTCTTCATGGATACCAGCACCGCCAGCCTTTCCACCATCGATAACGATGGTGGCAGCACGATTTTCGGCAATATCCTCGCCACCAGAAATGGCGCCGGCGATTATGGATATTTCGGCGGTGACGACGATGGCGGCGTAAGCAGTGTCAATGATGCCCAAAGCACAGCGGATCGCGTCACCATCACCAATAGAAATGGTGGATATACGCAGTTTCAGGGCGCCACCACCGCAAATGACGCCACCATCACAAATGACGGTGGCAATACGGGATTTGGTGGAACCAGCTCGGCCAATAATGCCATTATCACCAATATTAATGGCGGCGTTGCAGGTTTCTTTGGGAACAGCTCTGCCGAGAACGCCGTTATTCATAATAGTGACGGCGGCAGCGTGCAATTTTTCCATAACAGCACCGCCAAAGATGCCGCGATCACCAATGCCAGCGGCGGCAACGTCCTATTCTCTGACAGCAGCACCGCTGAAAATGCCAATATCGGTAATGACGCCGGTTTCGTGAATTTCGGGGGGAGCAGCACTGCCCGGAATGCTGTCATTACCAATAGCAACGGTGGTGGCACAAGCTTCAATGAAGCCAGTATCGCTGACGGGGCGACCATTACGAACGATAATGGCTACACGGTTTTCGGATCCTCCGTCCTTGTTGGAAATGTTGCAGTCACCAATATCCATGGCGGATATGCGCTATTTTCGGGGGCGGGAAGCGCGGATGCCGTTACCCTGAACAATGATGGGGGCAATACGCAGTTTTTTAACGAAAGCACGGCCGGTGCCGCTACCATTACCAATACCCACGGGGGAGCATTGTCTTTCGGCTTCACCAGCACCGCAGGCGATGCGACTATCGTCAACGACGGCGGTTTCACCATCTTCGGGGATTCCAGCACAGGCGGTAATGCTTCCATAACCAACAGCAACGGGGGGTATACGGTTTTTGGTGCGGTCGGTCCGCTTGGTCTTGCGGGTGTTCCTGTGGCCCCCGATAGCAACGCGGGCAACGCCATTATCAATAACGGGATGCAGGGGGCGACCTATTTTGTGGGTCAGGGCGATGCAGGCACCGCCACGCTGAGCAATATAGCTTCCACGGGCGTTTTCGATTTCTCCGGCACGACCGGCCGCAATGGGAATGGGGAGATCAGCGCGGGTTCGATCAAAGGCGGCGGCACCTTCTATCTCGGCTCAAATCAGCTCTCGCTCAATGATAATGGGCGTACCAGCACTGTCAGCGGCGTCATCTCGGATGGGGGAGATCAGGGCGGTGTGGGGGGTGGCCTCCTTCTGAACGGCTCCGGCAGCATGTGGATATTCACCGGAGCAAACACCTATACCGGCACCACCGCCATCAACGCCGGGACGCTGCAACTGGGGAATGGCGGGACGACCGGCAGCATCATGGGTGATGTGGTTGATAATGGCATATTGACGTTCAACCGTTCCGACATGGTCACTTTCGGTGGCGCGATCTCGGGATCGGGCAAGGTTAATCAGAACGGGGCCGGTACGCTCATCCTGACAGGGGACAGCACCTATATTGGCGGTACGACGATTACCGCCGGGACGGTGCAACTGGGCAATGGCGGTGCCTCCGGCGGCATCATGGGGGATGTCGTCAATAGCGGCACTCTGGCGTTTGAGCGGTCCGATACCCTCACCTTTGGCGGTGCCATCTCCGGCTCGGGCGGGGTAAGTCAGAACGGCAGCGGCACGACCATATTGACCGGGGCCAATGAGTATACCGGCGCGACCCGCATTGACGGTGGCGAGTTACGGATCGATGGCGCAATTGACAGCAGCGGCGGAGGGGTGGTGGTCAATGACGCAGCGACGCTCTCCGGTCGAGGTTCCATCAAGGGGGATGTGGTCATCAACGCCGGCGGCATTCTGGCCGGCACGGCGGAAGAGACCCTGACCATGGGCGCGCTGACGCTTGATGCCCGGTCCAGTGTCAACGTCACGCTTGATGCTCCCTCTGCGACGGCTTTGTTCAAGGTGAACGGTAATCTCGTTCTTGACGGCACGCTTAATGTCAGCGGTACGGGTAATTTTGGCGACGGCCTGTATCGCTTGATCGATTTTAGCGGATCTTTGACCAATAAAGGTCTGGATATAGGTGCAGTTTCAAATGGTTATACGCAGTCCAACCTGGAGGTCCAGACCTCTCTTTCCAAACAGGTCAATCTGGTTGTCAGTTCCATCCCCGACGGCAATACCGATGAGGAACCACCAGTCTCATCCGGTCCGAAGACATTCTGGGATGGCGCGCATGTAACGGCGAACGGCATCGTGGATGGAGGGCGCGGTACATGGAGCGTCGGCGGAACCAACTGGACCGACACCAAGGGGACCACGAACGGCGCCTATGATCGAAATGCGATGCTGATCTTCGCGGGTGCTGCGGATATAGTGGATGTGAATGGCCCCCTGACGCTGGGCCAGGGACTTCAATTCGCCGAAGACGGCTATCTTGTCCAGGGCAATGGCCTCATCTTGGAAGGAGCTACCACGGTTCGTGTGGGTGATGGCACTGCCGAGGGTGCGGACATGACCGCGACCATCGCCTCCGCATTGGACGGATCGGGAAGTCTCACCAAGACCGACCTCGGTACATTGGTGCTGAGCGGACAGAACAGCTATGCTGGCGCGACGACAATCGATGATGGCACGCTGGTGATTGCCGCTGGCGGTTCGATCATATCGAATGTCACCAATCACGCGACCTTCGTGATCGCTGGCACGGTGACGGGTGATCTCGTCAACGATGGTCAGGTCACGATCGACGCGGGCGGCTTGCTGAACGCGCCTACCGGTATCGTCAACAGCGCCGGCAGCCTGATCGTGAACAATAGTACGATTGTCGATGATCTCGATAATGCAGGGACCGTGACCAACACCTCCCAGTATAGCGCGAACGTCCACTCCAATACCGGCACGATCAACAACGCGGCCGGGGCGACATGGACCGGTGATTTCAATACCGCAGGCGTTGTTAATAATGATGGTACGATCGACGGCAGCTTCACCCAGACCGATGGCGCAACGATCAACAATGGCGTCATCACCGGTTCCATTGAGGTGTCGGGTGGGACTTTGACGGGGACAGGTTCTGTCGGTGGCTTGATCGTCAACGACGGTGCGGTGCTGAATCCGGGTGTCGATGATGGCATCGGCACGATCAATGTCGCTGGCGGCCTTGGTTTTTCGACGGGGTCGATCTATCGGGTCGCGGTGAACGCTGCCGGCCAGAGCAGTCAGGTCAACGCGGCCGGTACGATCGAGATTGAGGGGGGCACGGTCGATGTGCGGGCAGGTGATGGGAAGTACGCCCCGTCCACCCGTTATACCATTCTCGGCACGACGCTCGAAAATGGCAGAACGGGGGAGTTTGCCAGCGTCACTTCCAATCTCGCCTTTCTCGATCCGACGCTCGATTATGATGCTGGTCATGTCTATTTGACGCTGACCCGTAACAGCGCTGACTTTGCAGATGTCGGTGTCAGCGACAATCAGCGGGCGACAGGCGCGGCGGTTGAGAGCCTTGGTTTCGGCAATAGCCTCTGGGACGCTATGGTCCAGCTTGATGCCGATACCGCGCGGAGCGCCCTCGATCAGCTTTCCGGCGAGTTTCATGCTTCTGTGAAAACGGGGTTGATCGAGGATAGCCATTTCATGCGCGATGCCGCCATCGATCGATTGCTGGTGCCGGGTAAAGGCGGCGCGCTGTGGGGGCATGCTTTCGGGTCATGGGGCCGCACTAAGGGCACGGGGGGCACCGCCGAACTCCGCCGGTCTACCGGTGGCCTGTTCATCGGGGTTGATAGGGTGGTTTCCGAGACCCTTCGAGTGGGCGTGCTGGGCGGCTATAGCCACACTGGTTTCAGTCGTGCGCATGGTTCCGGTGATAGCGACAATTATCATCTGGGCGCCTATGCTGGCGGCAAGTGGGGAGGCCTCGCGCTGCGGGCGGGAATAGCCCATAGCTGGCATGATCTCAAAACCACCCGCTCGATCGCCTTTACCGGATTTGAGGACAATCTCAGGAGCGATTACAAGGCCGGAACGACACAGCTCTTTGGTGAAATGGGCTATAGCCTGACAAACCGGGGGATCACAGTGGAGCCATTCGCCAATCTGGCCTATGTGGCGCTACATACGGATGGTTTTGCCGAACGGGGCGGCGATGGCGCACTGACCGCCAGGAGCCAGAACAGCGATATCGTCTTTTCGACGCTGGGTGTTCGAGGGTCCGCCAATGTCGGTATGAACGGCATCAAGACGACCGCTGTTCTGGGCTGGCGTCATGCATTTGGGGATGAAACCCCCGACGCCACCATGGCGTTTGCCGCTGGCGCCAATGTCTTCACCATCACCGGCGCCCCCATCATTCGCAATGCTGCCATTCTTGAGTTGAAACTGGGCATGGCCATTGGCGAGAGGGCAAGTCTCGACCTTTCCTATAATGGGCAGTTGGGATCCCGTTTTTCCGACCATGGTGTCCGTTCGGCCCTGCGGATATGGTTTTAACGGCCTGATCGAAGATAGGGTGAAGGCATTTATGGCGCGCCTGACGGGCGCTGTGATTGGTCAGCATGGCGCGGATGTCCGCTATCCCATTTGCTCAACTATGAGCGGTTATTCCGGAGTGAACTCATAAACGCGGAGCTATAGGCGCATGGAGGCGAGTTGAACCATGACCAGAAAGTTCATGGTGAGTGGCAGTGCGCTGGAAGTGCTTCAGCTTGGAGAAGAAACGCTCGACCAGGTTCCACTCGCGGTAGAGCCAAATGCTGAAATACGGTTTTGACTGGCGATTAGACTGGGGTGTCCGTCATCGTCTCCAGCCGGGTGTCGTCCGAATAGAGCCGCGGATCGTCCAGTATGAGAGAGATCGGCGCTCCGTCCTCCAGCAGAAGGTCCGCGAACGCCAATGCGCATGATGAAGGTGTTATTGCTCGATCCGCAGCTCTCGGCCTTGCAGTATGGCATTCGAAATCGCTTGTATCGCTGGTTCCGGACCGTGGGCACAAGTGATCAGGTCGCGTGCAATCTGTTCCTCCACTTTCTGGCGTGGAAAGCTACCTTGGAGCACGCGCTGTCGTCGTCGATTGTAGGCTCGGGTGAAGCCTGCCAGCAGGATTTCGAGATATGAGTGGCCGGCAACATTGATGCCCAATATCTCACTTGCAATACGCCCATTGAAGCGTTCGACTATGCCGTTGGTTTGCGGCATTTTCGGCTTCCTAGACGTTGAGATGGACGAAACGGGAGCAGCGATCGATGACCACATAGAGAAAGCGCTTCCGGATTTCGCCGTCTGCGGTGCGCAGCCCGGGTAGACGTTTTACATCGATGTGCACGAAGGTGAGATCATCCAGGGAGAAGCCTGTCGTCCTGCGCACAGCGCAGATAATGGCACGCTCTTCCTCGATCATGCGCCAAGCCAGACGATTGGGTCGACTTGAGCGATCCAAGACCGCCTGCTCACTGCGTCTGGGCCATCACGAAACCTCATCAGCAAGAGTGGTAAAGCGACATGGGTCATCCACGATGGCGCTACTTCCCATGTCCCAATAATGTGTCGCAGCCAGACCGCCTAGTTTACCGGTAGTGCGAATGCTGCCGAGGGTGACGGGATTGTCGTGCGGCACTCGCACCATCAAATCCCGCGCTATAAGAGATTTTTGTGGCTGGAGACAAATTTTTGCGAATTCCGGGGAAGGCTTTCCCGGGCTTATCACCCCTCCATCGAGGCAGACGACAGAGTCGACGCCATATCCAATGGGGAGGAAATGATGACATTATCGCAAGGGACAAGTCGCCGGAAGAGCATGAAGGCGGCCATTCTGGCTGGTGGCGCCCTGCTGTGCGTCCAGGGCGGAGCCTGGGCGCAGGATAGCGCAGGCGGCGAGGTGCCGGTAACCGATATCATCGTCACCGGGTCGCGCCTTGCGACGCGCGGCTTTTCCGCACCTACACCGGTCACGACGCTTGCCGCCGACGATCTGGCCAAGCGCGGCCTTTCCGGGATCGGTCAGGCGGTTAATGAGCTGCCCGCCTTCCGTCCGTCGACCACGCCTGCCACCAACCAGTTGGGCAGTCAGCAGATCGGCGCAGTCTTTGCCGATCTGCGTGGACTTGGGGCTGCGCGCACGCTGGTGCTGATCGATGGCCGTCGCCATGTGCCCACGACGCTGACAGGGCAGGTCGATCTCAATGTCATCCCTTCCATCCTCATCCAGCGTGCCGAGGTCGTGACCGGCGGGGCCTCGGCCGCTTATGGTTCGGATGCGGTCGCCGGTGTCCTCAATCTCATCATGGATACCCGTTTCACAGGGGTTAAGGGCGAAGTTTCAAGCGGCATCTCCGAGCAGGGCGACAATGCCGAATATAAGGCCTCGATTGCCGGGGGGATGAGCTTTGCCGATGGCCGCGGACATATCATCGTGGGTGGCGAATATGTGAAGAACCGGGGCGCGGGCGATGCCTATAGCCGGAGTTGGGGACAGAAGGAATGGCAGCAGATTCGCAATCCCGGCTGGCCGTCGAACGGGCTTCCTAATCGCATTTTGGCTTCCAATGCCCACTTCACCTCCTTGGCGGAAGGCGGCCTCATCACGGCAGGCCCGCTCAAGGGGACGACCTTCCTGTCCGACGGCACGCCGACGCAGTTCGTCTATGGCGATCTGGCCGGAACGCAATATCAGGTCGGCGGCAGCGGCTATGGCGAGACCTTTCTCAAGGGCATCTACCTCTCCGTTCCGCTGGAGCGTTATAGTGCCTTCACCCATGCGGAATTTGACGCAACGGATAGTCTGACCCTGTTTGGCGAACTTTCCTATTCGAAATCCACCGGCTATTCTCATGGACCGCAACCGCGCGATCAGGGGACGATCACGATCCAGCGCGACAATGCCTATCTGCCCGATGCTTTGGCCGCGATGATGGATCAGGCGGGCGTCACCAGCTTCACAATGGGGCGCCTCAGCACCGATCTGGGTTTCCCTCAGGCGAAGTCCGTCACCCCGGCGTTGCGGGCGCTGGGCGGCCTTAAGGGGCAAATCAACAGCAACTGGTCCTATGATGCTTATTATCAATATGGACGCGTCAATTACCGCAGTATGATTGACGGTGTGCGTGTGGAAAGCCGCTGGGCGCAATCCTATGATGCGGTAAAAAATTCCGATGGCGCGATTGTCTGCCGTTCCACGCTTGCCGATCCGGCCGATGGCTGCGTGCCCGTCAATCTGTTCGGCAATGGCTCGATTTCCGATGAGGCGCGTGACTATCTGACCGATACGCAATGGAGCCGTCGTCATATCACCCAGCAGGTGGTCGCGGCCAATCTCCGCGGTTCACCCTTTTCTACCTGGGCGGGCGAGGCATCGCTGGCAATTGGCGGCGAATGGCGGCGGGATAGGGTGACCGCCACTTCCGACGCGATCTCGCAGATCAACGGGTTCAATTATGGCAACCCGAAGCCGATCCACGGGCGAGTGGCGGTGAAGGAAGCCTATGCCGAGGTCGGCGTGCCGTTGTTGCGGGACAGCAGCCTGGGCAAGGCGCTGGATCTGAATGGAGCGATCCGCCGCACCGACTATTCGACCAGTGGAGCCGTCACCACATGGAAGGTGGGGGCGACCTATACGCCGATTGCCGGCCTTCGTCTGCGGGCGACCAAATCGCGCGATATCCGCGCGCCCAATATCTCCGAACTGTTTACGGGGTCGCAATATGGCACGACGCAGGTGATCGATTCCGTCACCGGATCGCAGCGACTGACGCAGACCGAAACGAGGGGAAATGTCGACCTGTTGCCGGAGCGGGCCAACACCTTCACGGCAGGCATCGTGCTGGAACCGGTGTTCGCGCCCGGCCTTCGTTTCTCCGCCGATTATTATGATGTGAATATCAAGGGCGCGATCGCGACGCTTGGCGCACAGACGCTGATCGATCGCTGCAACGCCGGGGCGACGGAATTTTGTCAATATATCACGCGGGGCAGTGGGAACCTGATCTCGCTCATCACCCTGGCGCAGCTCAATCTCAACCGGGTACGGACCCGGGGCATCGATTTCGAGCTGGATTATCGCCTGCCGGTGTCGCGCTTCATCTCGTCGTCCGACGCGACGCTGGGTTTCCGCCTTGTCGCCAACTATGCGATCGACCTCATCACCACGGACAGCAGCGGCTCGATCGATCGCGCGGGCCAGACGGGTCTGGCCGTGGGCGCAACCGGGGGTGTGCCGCGCTATACGCTGAATGGCACGATCAGCTATGCCGATGGTCCGTTCACCCTGACGACCAATATGCGCTACATCCCGCGCGGCATCTATGATGTGACGCTGGTAGGACCGCAGGATGAAGGCTATTCCCCCACCCTGTCCAACAGCATCAACGACAATCGCGTAGCCAGCGCCTTTTACACCAATATTTCGTTCGATTTCGCGATCGGGGAAAAACGCAATGTCCATTTCTTTGGCGTGGTCAACAATCTCTTCGACAAGGACCCGCCGGTCGCTCCGGGAACGAGCGTTACCAACCCGGTGTTGTTCGATGTGATCGGTCGCAGCTATCGCGTCGGCATGCGCTTTGCGATGTAAGGAGGAAGGGGATGCGCTTTCTTCCTCTATTGGCCGGGCTTCTAGCTGGAACAGGCCTTTGGGCCGGTGTTGCGGAGGCAAAGGCCGCCGGTCCGGTCGTCGAAACGCAAACAGGTGCCGTCGAAGGGGTGGAGGAAAAGGGCCTCTCCGTTTTCCGCGCGATCCCCTTTGCGGCTCCACCGGTCGGTGCCCTGCGTTGGCGCCCGCCGCAAGACATGACCCGCTGGCAGGGCGTGAGGTCCGCAAAGGCGTTCGGTTCCCCCTGCATGCAGGAGATGGCCCCCGCGCTTCAGGCTCTGGGCGAGACGCCCTCCGAGGATTGCCTCACCCTTAATATCTGGACGCCCCGGCAGCCGGGCGAAGAGGGAAGCAGGCTACCGGTCCTGGTCTGGATTCATGGAGGCGCCTTCCGCGGCGGAACCGCTGCCGATCCGCGCATCGCGGGCGATCTGTTGGCCCGGCGGGGGATCATCGTCGTTACCGTGCAATATCGGCTCGGTGTGTTCGGTTTCCTCAGCCATCCTCAATTGTCGGCGGAAGAGGGCGGCGCGTCGGGCAATTATGGCCTGATGGACCAGATCGCCGCGCTGCGTTGGGTCCAGGATAATATCGCGGCCTTTGGAGGGGATCCGGGCAAGGTGACGGTCGGCGGCCTTTCCGCCGGAGCGATCTCTGCCGCGATACTGGCGGCTGCCCCGCAGGCGCGTGGATTGTTTCGCGGCCTTATTTCGATGAGCGGCGGCTCCTTCGCCCCGCCACGCAGCCCTGCCGAGGCGGGAGAGAATATGGAACCGCTCACCCGGTCCGAACATAATGGCGAGCGCTTTGCAGCCGCGCTCGGTATGCGGGATATTGCGGTATTGCGCGCTGCGCCGCCGGAGCGCCTCCTGTCCGTTGATCGCAACGGGGTCTCCTGGCCGGTAGTGGATGGCAAAATTATCCGCGACGACGAATACCGCCTTTTCACGCAGGGGCGCATTGCGGACGTGCCATTGCTTCTCGGTTCGACTTCGGGCGAGGGCTATGTTTTTTCCCGCATTCGCTCGCTTGCCGATTATCGCGCGGAGGTGGTGCGGCGCTATGGTAACTTCGCCCCTGAAATTCTGCGGGGCTATCCTGCCGCCAGCGATGAGGAAGCCGTGCGGCAGGCGCGCGCCCTCACGCGCGACGTGATGTTCGGCTGGGGGACATGGGCATGGGCGAATTTGCAGAAGCGCTATGGCTCCGCGCCGGTGCATGTCTATTATTTCGATCATCTCGCCCCGCAATCGCCCCCGGACGCAGGGGCCGTGCATGGATCGGACCAACCCTATCCCTTCGGGATAGCGCATCAGGATCGGCCATGGACGCCGATCGACTATCGCCTTTCCGACGCGATGCTGGGCTATTTCGCAAATTTCGTGCGGAACGGCGACCCCAATGGCGCGAATTTGCCCGATTGGCCCGCTTTCTCCCACGAAGAACAGCAGGCGTTGCACATCACCGATGATCTGGCGGTGGGGCCAGTCGCCAACAGGCCTGAGATAGAGCTGATCGATCGTTACATGGCCATCCGGCGCAAGGATGGCGGACTGGGAGCGCCGAGATGAAGACGCTATTTGCGAATGTCACCCTGTCGATCGCTCTCATGACTACCATGGTGACGGCGGCCGAAATGCCACAGGTCGGGGACAGGCGTGTGGAATATCCCCTCACCGCGGATGTGGAGAGCGCCTATCGCCTATTTGTTCCGGAGGACTGGCAGCCGGGGCAGCATTGGCCGCTCGTCGTCATATTGCATGGCGGCGGCGGGAATGAGAATACACCGTTCGACCGCGATCCCGCTTTTCGGGAGCAGCTCCAGGCAGCAGCGCGCGCGCATCATTTCATCCTTGTCTCTCCGCGAGGGTTGAAGGGGTGGTGGGGCGCGCAGATGCTTCCTCCCGACGCGAAGGGTGCCATCGGCCGGGGCACCTATCGCATGCCGCCCGCAGGCAAGATCACCGGCCCGCCACCTGCCCTGTCCCTTCTGTCGGCTGAGGAACGCGCTCTATCCCGCAAAAGCGTGGAGATGGCGATCGGCGCCGTTCAGAAGGCCTATGGCACCGATCCCCATCGGCTGTTCCTGATGGGAAATTCCATGGGATCGGTCGGTACGCTGCATCTGGCGCAGGAAGATCCGCGCCGCTGGTGCGCCATCGCGCCGAGCGACGGCCCCGTGGATCCCGCGACCTTTCCCTTCAAGCGGGTCAGGGGTCTAAACGCCGCCTTCTTCATCCATGGCGATGAAGATCATGTCGCCCCGATCGAGAGCATGACGGAAATCGTCAATGGTTTCCGCCGCGCAGGTGTGCCGACCGATTACCTCATCGTGAAGGGGGGAACGCACGGCGATAGCTGGCATCAGGCGCTCGATCCCATCTTCACTTTCTTCGCGAACAGCAAATGCGGGCCTGTGCCGCCCAAATCCAAGGATTGAGAATGACCCCTTATCCCGATCTTCATCTGGCCATCGACGGAGAGGAAATCCGCGATGGGCGAGACCGCATGCCTGTATTCAGTCCCGCGACGGGCAAGGAAATCGCGTCGCTGCCCATGGCCAATGCAGCTGACCTTGATCGCGCGCTGGCGGCGGCGGAGCGTGGTTTCCGTCTGTGGCGCGCCACGCCGGTGGAGCAACGCAGTGCCGTGCTGCGCCGCGCTGCGCAACTGTTGCGCGAACGCAAGGACGGGACCGCCGCCATAGCCACGCGCGAACAGGGCAAGACGCTGGCCGAGGCGGGAGCAGAAGTCATGATGGCGGCGGCGTCCTTTGAATGGGCAGCTGAAGAGACGCGTCGCATTTATGGACGGATGCTGGCACGTCCTTCCGGCCGCCGCTCGCTCGTAACGAAAGAGCCGGTCGGACCGATCGCGGCCTTCGCGCCCTGGAATTTCCCGATCGACAATCCGGCGCGCAAATTTTCGGCGGCGCTGGGGGCGGGATGTTCTGTGATCCTGAAGCCGGCGGAGGAATCGCCTGCCTCGGCGCTCGCGGTGCATCGCGCCCTGCTTGATGCCGGATTGCCGCATGGCGTGGCGCAAATCATATTCGGCGTGCCCGATGAGGTTTCCCGCCATCTCATCGCTTCTCCGGTCATTCGCCAGATTTCTTTCACCGGGTCGGTGGCCGTGGGCAAGCATCTGATGCGCCTTGCCGCCGACGGTATGAAACGCACCACGTTCGAACTGGGCGGTCATGCGCCGGTGCTGGTGTTCGACGATGCCGATCTCGACAAGGCGGTGACGATGACATCTGCATCCAAATATCGCAATGCCGGGCAGGTGTGCATCTCGCCCACCCGCTTCTATGTGCAGGAGGGGGTGTATGATCGTTTCGTCGAAGCCTTCGCCCGGCGCGCGAACGCGCATGTGGTGGGGGATGGCCTGGATCCCGCTACGACGATGGGGCCGATGGCCAATGCCCGACGCCTGCCCGCGATGCAACGGCTGGTCGAGGATGCGGTCGCTCATGGCGCGAAACGGATCGCGGGGGGTAGCCGTGGCGAGGGAGAGGGCTTCTTCTGGCAGCCTACGGTTCTTGCTGATGTGCCGTCCGACGCCGCAATCATGAATGAGGAGCCTTTTGGTCCGGTCGCGGTCATGGTTCGGGTGCGTGATTTCGATGAGGCCATCACGCAGGCCAACCGACTGCCCTTCGGCCTTGCCGCCTATGCTTTCACCAATAGCGCCGAGCGCGTGCTGGCGCTGGGCGAGGAACTCGAAGCCGGGATGGTCGGCATCAATACCACGATGGTCGCGGGGCCGGACACGCCCTTCGGCGGCATCAAGGAAAGTGGTCATGGTTCGGAAGAAGGGCCGGAGGGCATCGAATCCTGCCTCGTCACCAAGGCCATCCACCAGGGCTGAAACGCTCGCCAATTTCCCAATCGAAAGACATATCCATGACCGACGCCATCCCGCCGGCTTCCGGCTATAAGCGCATCGCCGCCGAAGAGGCCTTCTTTCCTGCCGAGGTAGAGCGTGCCTATCGTGACCTGCTCGATGCCGGTACCAGCAATGATCCCGGTTTCATCAGTGCCATGGGCTATTTCCTCAACAGTCCCAGCGAGCGGGCGAGCGATGTACGTCGCCGCCTGCTCGATCTGGGCGAAGGGCGCATCGCCGATATGGATGCGACCGGCATCGACAGGCAGATCATCGCGCTTACTTCCCCCGGCGTGCAGGTGTTCGGGCGCGATCTGGCGGTGGGCCTTGCCGCGCTTTCCAATGATCAGCTTGCCGATGCGGTGCGCCGCCATCCGGATCGTTTCAGCGGCATGATCGCCATCGCCCCTCAAGACCCCGCCGCTGCCGCGAAGGAAATCGAGCGCGGTACGAAGCTTGGCCTCAAAGGCATTATCGTCAACTCGCACACGTTGGGCGAGTATCTCGACAACCCGCGCTGCGCGGCGATCTTTGAGGCAGCCGAGGCTTGCGATCAACCGCTTTACATCCACCCCAATACCCCAAGCCCGCAGATGATCGCGCCTTTTCTGGAGGCTGGGCTGGAAGGCGCGCTTTTCGGTTTCGGGGTGGAGACGGCGCTGCATGCGCTGCGCGTGATCGTCAGCGGCGCGTTCGATCGTTATCCCCGGCTGCGCATGGTGCTGGGGCATCTGGGCGAGGCGCTGCCCTTCTGGATGTACCGCCTCGATTTCATCCATGGCGGCACGGTCCGGTCAAAGCGCTATGATTTCATGAAGCCGCTCGACAAGCCGATCAGCGGCTATCTCCGGGAAAATATCTGGATCACCACCAGCGGCATGGCCTGGGCGCCGGCGGTGCGCTTCACGCAGGAGGTGCTGGGCCTCGACCGCGTGCTCTATGCGATGGACTATCCCTATCAATATGTCGCCGAAGAGGTGCGCTGGATGGATGATCTGCCGCTCTCCCCGGAAGACAAGAAGCGTTTCTATCAGACCAACGCCGAGGGTGTGTTCAATCTTTAGGGTTTGCCGGGGCCGCCAGCAGGTCGCTGATCGGCTCCACCGCGCCGGGATGGGCTTCTATTGTGGCGCGAATATGCGTAAGCAGCGCCTGTTCCAGCGCTGGCGAAAGATTGGGGGAACAGATCATCTGCACCTCCAGCGTCAGCGCCGGATCAATGATCCGGCGCGCGCCCAGCGTGCTATTCTCGATCTCGTTGATGAACATCGCATAGCTGGCGACCGTATAGGCATTGCCGCGAAGGACGAGCGCACGGCGCAGGCCGCCGGGTTCCAGTTCCTGCGCGATATCGAGGAAAACGCCCTGCCGCGCGGCCTCCATGTCGAGGATTTTGCGTGGCAAATGATCTTTCGGCCCTGCCGTCAACCGATATTGGGGCAGGTCGGCGAAGCGGATTTCCCGCTGCGCGTCGAGCAGGCCGGGGCCGACCAGATGCAGGTGCTCGCGATAGAGCGGCACGGTGCGCAGGTCGAACAGCTTCTGCGTCAATATGCAGATCGCCACGTCGAGTAATCCGCTGCGGACATCCTCCACCAGCTGAACGGAAAGCCCCTCGCGAAAGGCGACATGCATTTCCCTGCCCTCGCAATTGAGCGCGGTGAGGGAAGGGGCGAGCAATTGCTGCGGTGTTGGGGAAAGGCCGATGCGGATTTCACTCTGCTCGGCGCGGATGAGGTCACGGATCTTGCCGCGCGCCTCGCCGACCGCGACAAGGATGCGCTCGGCGTCGGTGAGGAAGGTGGCACCCGCGGGCGTCAGTTCGATGCCGCGCGAATGGCGGACGAGAAGTTCGGTCCCAAGGTCCAATTCCAGTTGCTTGATCTGATAGCCAAGGCCCGGTTGCGACACGTTGAGCAGGCGGCTGGCGGCGGCGAAACTTCCTGCCTTCGCCACCGTCACAAAATCCCGAAGTTGCCGCAGTTCCATTCCTGTCTCCTGCCGGGTTTGCTATCGAAGATATCTTCGGCTGGCTATAAAAATTAGAAATTTTCGTGCCTGTGGCCCTCTGACATAGTGCCTGCGTCCCTTGGCAAGCGGACCGACAAAAAATCAGGAGAGTGAAGTGCAGGCCTTCCCCAAGACCCGGAATTTCAGCGGCTATTTCGCTCCTTCGCGCGTGGAGGCCGATATTGCGGATCTGGAAGTGATCGCAGGTGCCATTCCCGCCGAACTCGACGGTATTTTTCACCGGGCCGCCCCCGATCCGCATTTCCCGCCGAAGGGAGAGGACGATATCTGGTTCAACGGCGATGGCATGGTGACGGCTTTCCGGTTCAGGGATGGCCGGGTCGATCTGCGCCAGCGCTGGGTGCAAACGGACAAGTTCCGGATGGAAAGCGCGGCGGGCCGGGCGCTGTTCGGTGCTTATCGTAATCCGCTGACCGACGACCCGGATGTTAAAGGCCAGTATCGCGGCACCGCCAATACCAATGCGATCGTCCATGCCGGGACCCTGCTTGCCCTGAAGGAGGACAGCCCGCCGGTCGCGATGGACCCCTGGACGCTGGAAACCGTCGGCAATTGGGACTTTTACGGCACGATGCACAGCCCTACCTTTACCGCGCACCCGAAGATCGACACGCGGACCGGCGAGATGCTGGCTTTCGGCTATGCCGCCAAGGGGCTGTTGACGCGTGACATGGTTTATTATGTGATCGGCTCGGATGGGAAGGTCGCGCATGAAGTGTGGTTCGAGCTACCTTATTATTGCATGATGCATGATTTCGGCATCACCGAGGATTATGTCGTCTTTCATGTGGTGCCGATCACTTCCAGCTGGGAAAGGCTGGAACAGGGCAAGCCGCATTTCGGCTTCGATACGGGGCTTGATATCTATCTGGGCGTATTGCCCCGGCGCGGCACGGTGGAGGATTTGCGCTGGTTCCGTGGCCCCAATCAATTCGCCAGCCATGTGATGAATGCTTTCAACGAGGGTACGGCCATCCATTTCGATACGCCTGCGGCCAGGGGCAATATGTTTCCTTTCTTTCCGGATATTCACGGCGCGCCGTTCGACCCCGTTGCGGCGCAAGCGCGGCTGACGCGCTGGACGGTCGATCTGGCGGCCAATGACGATGGCATTCATGCGCGAGTGCTGAGCGATCTGGTCGGTGAGTTTCCTCGCATAGACGACCGTTTTGCTGGGCGACCCTATCGCCATGGATATTTGCTGGCGCAGGATCGCGACAGGCCATTCGAGGCGGGCGACGCCAAAAGCGCTACCGGCCTCATTATGAATATACTCGCCCATATCAACCTCGAAACAGGCGAGAAGGATCTCTGGTGGGTGGGCGCCAGAAGTTCCTTGCAGGAGCCGTGCTTCATCCCGCGTCCGGGATCGACCGAGGAGGCGGATGGCTGGCTGGTTGTCATCGAAAATCTGCTGGTCGACATGCGTTCCAATCTGTTGCTGTTCGATGCGCGCAATCTTGCGGCCGGGCCCGTCGCCGTGATTGCCGTTCCCTTCCGGCTTCGCCCGGCGCTGCACGGCAATTGGGTCGATGCGGAAAGCATCGGAAGGGCGGTGGCATGAGCAGCGGCGTTGTGGAGGAATTGCAGCAGGACGATCAGGCCGCTTCCGATCAGGGATGGGGTGGCAAGGGGTATCGCATCTGGGCGATGGTCCTGTTGCTTCTCATCTACGCGTCCAATTTTGTCGATCGTGTCATCCTGGCGGCGCTCGGTCCCTCCATCCGGGCCGATTTGCAGATCAGCAGCACCCAATTGGGATTGCTGGGCGGCATTGCCTTCGCGCTTTTCTATACCTTGCTTGGCATACCGATTGCCCGGCTGGCCGAACGACGGAGCCGCGTGGCGATCATCGCCGCGGCGACGGCGCTCTGGTCCGCGATGACCGCCCTTTGCGGGACGGCGGCGAGCTTCGGGCAGCTTTTGCTGTATCGCATCGGCGTGGGCGTGGGGGAGGCGGGGCTGACGCCGCCGGCCTATTCGCTCATCTCCGATTATTTCCCGGCGCGGCGCAGGGCTTCGGCGCTGTCTATATTCCTCTTGGGGATTCCGCTCGGTTCCTTTCTGGGCGCGACGGTCGGCGGCTGGTTCGCACGGGAGCATGGCTGGCGGGTGGCCTTTTTCGTCGTCGGCCTGCCCGGCATCGTGCTGGCGCTTCTCGCCTGGGCTACCTTGCGGGAGCCTCCACGCGGAGCCACCGATCCGCGCCATCTGCGGGGAGGGGAGACGCCACCGCTCAGGGATGTGCTCAAGCTGCTCTGGGCGAAGCGCTCTTTCCGCCATATTGCGATGGCCGCCTCGCTCACCAGCTTCGCCAATTTCGGCAATAACCTCTTTCTGCCGAGTTTCTTCGCTGGCGTTCATCATCTCGATATCGCGACATCGGGTCTGCTCTTCGGTCTGTTGACGGGGCTTGCCGGGGTAACGGGAACTTTCGTCGGCGGCTTCGGCACGGACAGGGCCGGTCGGCATGATCGACGCTGGGCGCTGTGGCTGCCTGCCATCGGCCTTGTCGTCGGCGCGCCCTTTTTCATGATCGGCGCCGCGCAATCGAACTGGCTTGCGGGCTTCCTCATCATGCTGCTGTCCAGCATCTTCTTCTATAGCTGGTCGCCCGCGCTGAACGGAGCGTTGCAGAATATGGTGACAGCGCGGATGCGGGCATCTGCGGCGGCCATTCTCTCCGTGATCTTCAATCTCATCGGAACAGGCCTCGGCCCCGTCTTTGTCGGTTTCATGAGCGATTATTATGCGCAGCGGGCCTTTCCGCTGGGTTCTTACGCGGCATCCTGTCCCGGTGGGCATGCGGTGGCGGATGCTTCCCGCATGGTCGTGGAAGCCTGTGCCTCCGCTACGCAGGGCAGCGTGCAACTCGCCATCATCACCACGGCTGCCGTCTATTTCTGGGCGGCGATCCATTTCTATTTCGCGGGGCGGCATATTCGGAACGACATCCTCGCCGAAGCGCCGCTGCCGCCTTCATCCGGAGATAATGAATGACCGCTAGTTCTCATGCTTTCCAGCCTGATCTGGAGCACGCCTTCTCGATCGAGATTGCGCTTGATCCTTCAATGCGGGTGGAGCCTTCTCCCACGGGCTATTCGCGGGTGGCGGTTTATATCCGGGAAGGAAAGATCGAAGGACCGTTGCTCCGGGGCAGAGTGCTGCCGATGACCGGCGGCGATTGGGCGCAGTTGCGACCCGACGGCACCATCGATTTCGATGCGCGCTATATGCTGGAGCTGGACGATGGCTCCATCGTTTATATGCAGAACCGGGGTTATCGCTGGGCTTCGGAAGAAGCCATGGCAAAGCAGGCCCGCCGGGAAGAAGTGCCATTCGGAGAATATTATATGCGCGTCTCTCCCAAATTCGAGGTGCGCACCGGCCCTCATGACTGGCTGACGCGACATGTCTTTGTCGGCGTGGGCGAGAAAATCCCGGCGGGCAATCGCATTCATTATTTCGTGGTACGGTGAGCTTCTTCCCCCAAATCCGATCAGGGTCCGGCCTTTCCTCGCGGTGTCGTGTATCGCGTGCTTTCAGGCCTGTTGATTGTCCATTCCACGTTCCGCCCGCACGACAAGGGTGGTTTGCAGACGGGGCCGCTCATCAATCCTTGGTCCTATGGCCGAAATTAAGAGGAAGAACGATCGGCGTCGTTCGACGGAAAATCCCCTGATCATCAAACAGCGATCGTCCTCTCCATCTACCATGAGCGTGCCGCGCAACGGCGCGATGCTTCGCGCCTGTCACCACGTGTCCAACGTGACGAGGCGATGAAGCCACAGGTTCGGCGCGTGTTCGACGCCAACTTCAAGGTCTATGGCGTGCGTAGGGTCTGGCGGCGGATGCAGCGCGAGGGGGGCGACATTGCCCGTTGCACGGTCGAACGGCTGATGCGCGGGCTGGGCCTGCAAGGGGTGATCCGGGGCAAGCCGGTGAAGACGGCGATCAGCGACAAGGCAGCGCCGGGTCCGCTCGACCAGGTAAACCGGTAGTTCCACGCACCGGCGCCGAACATGCCGTGGGTGTCCAGCTTCACCTATGTCGCGACCTGGTCGGGGTTGGTATATGTGGCCTTCGTGATCGACCTCTACGCTCGCTATATCGTAGGCGGGCGGGTAAGCAGCACGGCGCATGATGTATGGAAATTGCGAGCTGCCTGTACGGCCATATCCCGGCCACCGATCTCGATCATTTCGAGTGATCAGAGCAGGCGATGCCCTTGATTGAAATCGCGCTCGCTGGTGCAGTCTTGCACCACCTCGGTCAGAATAAGATCGCCGATCGAAGGGGCTTTTTCCCGCGCAGGGAAGCAAGCAAATCCGCCTGCGGAGATGAAAGAGAGAAATCGGGAGTTTTTGGAACAGGAGCAAGGTCCGGCCTCGACGGAAATTCCGGCTAGGTCGACCGATGTGTCTGGTTCAGGCCTTGACTTCCGTTCTCATCTTCATGAACAAGACCTATAAGGTGGACGGCGTGGGCATTCAGATTACCGGCACGCTGATCCCGCCGGAGAACTGACGGATCTGGCGGCATGCATATAATTCCCCTTACAACAATCGGAGAAGTCGTTCCGGGCGAGGACCTTGCCGGTCTGCTGCGGCGGGCGCTGACGGAAGAGGGGCTGACCCTGGAACCCGGCGACATCATCGTCGTGACGCAGAAGATCGTGTCCAAGGCGGAGGGCCGGTTCGAGGATCTCGACGGCGTCCTGCCGGGCGCCGAGGCGCTTCGCCTGGCGGAGATCACCCGCAAGGATCCGCGCCTTGTCGAACTCGTGCTGCGCGAGTCGACGGCTGTGCTGCGCGCGGTTCCCCATGTCCTCATTACGCGCCATCGTCTGGGTTTCGTCATGGCGAATGCCGGTATCGATCGGTCCAACATCGGCGGGGGCGGAGGTGAGCGAGCGCTGCTGCTCCCCCTCGATCCCGACGGAACGGCTGGGCGTTTGCGCGCGGCGCTGGGCTGCGCGGTCGTCATCTCCGACAGTTTCGGGCGACCCTGGAGGATGGGCGTGACGGCGGTGGGTATCGGCGCGGCGGGGCTCCCCGCCCTGCTTGACCGCAGGGGCGATCTCGACCGCGACGGCAGGGTGCTGGAGGTCACGCAGATCGCCGTCGCCGACCTGTTGGCGAGCGCGGCCGCTCTGGTGACCGGTGAAGGCAGGGAAAGCATCCCCGCTGTGCTGGTGCGCGGGCTGGCCCTGACCGGCCCCGACCGGCCCGCCGCCGCGCTCGCCCGGCCGCTGGAGGAAGACCTGTTCCAGTGAAGGTCGTGGTGCTGACGGGCGGTGTCGGGGGCGCCAAGCTGGTGAAGGGGCTCTGCGCAGTCGTGCCGGCGTCGGACGTGACTGCCATTGTCAACACGGGCGATGATTTCCGGCATCTGGGCCTCGCCATCTCGCCTGATATCGATACCCTGCTGTATACGCTCTCCGGCAAGGCCAATGTTGCGCAAGGGTGGGGCAGGGAGGGGGAAACCACCGGCTTCATGGCCGCGCTGCGCGAACTGGGCGGCGAAGACTGGTTCCTGCTGGGGGACCATGATCTGGCGCTCCATGTGCTGCGCAGCGTTCGGCTCGCGCAGGGCGAGGGTCTGGCGGCGATCACCGGGGATTTCGCCCGGTCCTGGGGCATTGCTGCGGCGATCCTGCCCATGACCGAAGATCCGGTCGCGACCATGCTGGACACCGACGAGGGAAGGCTGGAATTCCAGCGCTATTTCGTCGAGCGCCGCTGCGCGCCACGGGTACGCGCGATCCATTTCGCCGGCGCGGCGGGGGCAGCGCCGACTTCCGGCGCGCTGGAGGCGATCGCGGGCGCCGATGTCCTGCTGATCGCGCCGTCCAACCCCTTTCTCAGCGTCGATCCGATCCTGGCCGTGCCGGGCTATCGGGCGGCCCTTGCTGATGCGAAGGCTCCGGTCGTCGCGGTATCGCCCATCATCGGCGGCCAGGCCGTCAAGGGCCCGACCGCCAAGCTGATGCACGAAATGGGGCTGGCCATTTCCAACGAGGCGATCGCCAGCCATTATGCGGGGATCGTGGAGGGGCTGTTGATCGACCATGCGGACGACGCGCCGTCAGGGGTCGTTACGGCGCGCGCCGACATATTGATGCGTGACGATATGGACAGGGCCCGCGTCGCGGCGGCGGCGATGTCGCTCGCCTCGCATATCCGAAAGCGGCGGGCATGAACTGGCTTTTGATCGTCCCGCTCAAGGCCGAGTAGGATCGCAAGACATGCCTGACCGGGCGCCCCTGCGCCGAGGAGCGCATAGCGCTGATGTCGCGGCTACTTCAGCGGAAGGATTTCGATCCCGGAGGACTGGACCATGGATTTCCGGCTGGTCCTGACCGCCCGGAGCATTGGGCTGATGGGATGGGCGGGCTTTTATACTGATCCTTGAAATTAACTATTCATGATAGGGAATATTCTCGGATAGATATTCATCACTGAAGGTTCGCTACAAGTCCGCCATCCACCAATATATCCGTTCCTGAAATATAGGAGGCCTGATTGGACAACAGAAATGCGGCTACGTTTGCGACCTCCAATATCGTTCCTTCACGACGGACCGGAATTGCTTCGAACAGAGATTGTTTGATCGGCGATTGCTTATAGGCTTCAGCGCCCATAGGCGTGGCGATTAATCCGGGCGAGAGAGAAACAATCCGCAAATTTGCCTTGCCCCAGCGTGCCGCTTCCCGCCGACAGAGGCGGTTGACCGCGATTTTCGAAAAGAAATAGGCGTCGCCGGGATCGCAATCGCCACCGCTCTCGGCTTGCAGGGCATCGAGAAAACCGGGTTGCAAAGGATCGTCGATCAGCGGCAGCAGATGGTCTGCCATGCTTCGCATATGGGCGGCGGAAGAGGATATGAACAGTGCGCAGCCATGCGGGGCAAGGATGGGATGAAAGGTGGCGGCCATCATGGCCGGGCCGAGCAAATTGACCGAAAGGATCGTACGGAAATCCGCCGTGCCCACGGACAGCCCGGCGACATGGGCAAGGGCGAGAACCGGACCGATCGCCTGCGCGGTGTCGCCCAGCGCCTCGACATCCGCCGCATGCGTCACGTCGCAGCGCATGGTCCGTATATCATGCCCCTCCTGCTCAAGCATGGACTGGCAGTCGACGAGATGGTGTTCGTCACGATCCGCCAGCAGCAGCCGATATTGCAGGCCGAGCCTGCGCGCGACCGCCATGCCCATATTGCCTGCGCCCACCACCACCGCGAGGGGAAGGTCCGGGCGATTATTTGCGCGCGGTCTTTCCATATTCGCGTTCTCTCCTTTTCTGTGTCGCACGGAAGACCCGCGTCTAAAGGGTCTCGCCCTTTACGAGTTCTTGTTTGACGGGATAGCGATCATAGTAAAACTGGAAGCGCTCGCGGATTTCGCCGACCTTGACGCCGAAATCACCTTCCAGATCATAGAGTATCTGGCCATGCCGGCCACGGGGATTGGCGCGGATATAGGCGTCCGTCTGAGCTTTGGACCGGGCATCCTGCGGCAGGCCGGCCATGTCGAGTACGCGCGCGGTGATGGCTTCCTGATCCCGCATATAGTCATGGAACAGCAGGTCCAGCGATTGGCCTGCCGGAAGCAGCGCGCGATCCCTGACGCAGGCGCGCAGCATATGCTCTATACGATCGATCCAGTAAGCGATCGCTTCTTGCAGGTCGATCCGGGTCCGGCGTAGGCGTTCCCCATAGGTCAGCATCGTAACGGCTGATTGCAGCACCGCGATCGGGTCGCGATGGATCACCACGGTGATCGCGTCGGGATAAACATTGGCGATCGGACCGAAATTTTCCATGTGCGGCGGTGATTTGAGAACCCAGCGATTGGGCCCGCGCAGCCAGGTCATCGCTTTCAGCACGCGCTTGGCATAGCCATAGTGCGGGGTCTGGTCATGGGCGTAATAATAGTCCCGCCAGCGATAGGGGCGGCCATACCATTCGGGGACATAGCCGGAGAAATCGAGGCCCTGCAACTCGACATCCTCATGCACCAGATGGGGTTCGACCTCATGCATGGCGGGCAGCAGCGGCAGGGTTTGTTCGATTTGCCCCCAGATGGCCTGCGCGCGCAGATGGCGCGGATCGGGATCACCTTCCTCGCCGGGGATCGGCAGCGGCTCCATGGTCTCCCACATCGGCATGGAACGCAGGCGCGGATCGGCGGCCAGCATATTGACGAGGTTGGTTGTGCCTGACCGGGGCAGCCCGGCGATGATGACCGGCCGGTCGATCTCGACCGCATCGATCTCCGGGTGGCGCTTGTATATATCCTCCAGCCTCAGCCGATTGGAGGCGAGGCGAATGCAGTCGCCGAAGATGACGGCGCGGCCCAATGGGCTTAATCCGCGATCTTCCTCGAAGCTTTGCAACCAGATAGCCAGCCGCTCGCGAAAATCCGGCGCGCCGAAATCGGAAAGGCCGGTCGTGGCTTGCGCGGCGTTCAGCACATGCTCGATATTCAATTCGACCGTGGGGGCCTGGGTGATGACGGCGCGCTGCGCCTCCGTCAGGCGCGGCTCCCCTAAATCGTCAATCCGGATGGGGGCGGGAGAAAGGGGCTGTGTCATGATTGAGCTTCCATTTCCGATGGGCGAACGATCCGGTCGGCGGGGTGCGTCCCACCGAGGCGGAGATTCGCCTGCCAATAGGCGAGAATAGAGATGCCCTGACTGAGGAGAACGATCATCATCGCCTCCCGCAGGGCCGCAGGATTGCCGCCCAATTGATCGGACAGCAGGCCCACGGTCAAGGGACCAAGGCCGGCCCCGATGACGTTGGATACGAAGGTGAAAAGGGCAAAGCCGACGCCACGGGCATAGGGCGGCGCAATTTCGCTGATCATTGCGTTGGTTGGGCCGACATTCACCAGCATCACCGCGCCCATGGCGCACAGGCCGATCACCGATAGGACAAGATTGTTGCAGGACAGGACAAGCAATCCGATCACCAGATGCACCGATGAACCGGTGATGACGACGCGCAATGGCCCTTTGGTCGACCGGCGGCGCAGACGATCCGACAGCATGGAGGTCGCGACCATGCCGATGGTCGAGAAGAGACCCGTGCCCAGCGCCAGGATCAGCCCTGTGGTCGCCAGATCGAGCTTATAGCTCCGCATGAAGAAAGGCACCATCCAGGTCCAGATGCCCGTCACCGACAGGGTGGAAAAGGCCGTCGCGACGTAGAGCGAGCCAAGGCCGGGAGAGCGTAGCGTATCGGCAATGCCGCGCAGGAGATGCACGCGCGGGGCGGCATCGCTGGCTGCCGGTCGATTGCGCGCAGGCTCCCCGATAACGAAGAAAATCAGCATCGCCAGCAGGATACCGGGCAGGCCATAAAGGATGAACACTGCCCGCCAGCCATAATGGGTGGCGATATAGCCGCCCGCCATGAAGCTGGCGATCGCGCCCAGTCCTGACCCCGCGAAGAATATGCTCGAAATGGTCGCACGCCGTTCCGGCGGAAACATGTCGCACAGGATCGAGAGGGCCGCGGGCGCGGCGCCCGCTTCCGCCGCGCCGATACCCAGACGGGCGATGGCAAGTTGCACATAGGAAGTGCTGAGTCCGCATATCGCGGTGAAGGCGCTCCACAATCCCACGAGGGCGGCGAGCAGGTTCCGGCGATTGACGCGATCGGCGGCCCAGCCGAGCGGAAGGCCGGCCAGCGCATAGGCTATGCCGTAGATTGTGCCGGTGATCAGCCCCATGGCGGTGTCGGAAATGCCGAATTCGTGCTTGATCAGTTCCTGACTGATCACGATCGCTTGCCGATCCACCATGTAGACGAAATAGACGAGGACCAGCAGCAAGACGGAGCAGGCCCGATAGCCGCGTGATGGTCCGGTTGTTGATGCAGTCATAGGCGTCCCCGCTGCCGCTGGCATTGGTCAGGGCGAAGGCGTACGGGGCCTCCCCGCCAGGGGCATTGGCAGGCCTCGTACATTGGCGTCCCCCTTAGAATTGATATTCGAACTTCACGCCGTAGGTGCGAGGTTCGGCATAGGAAACGGAATCAGCCAATTGGCTTTGCAATGCGCTCTGAAGATAGGTCTTGTTCGTCAGGTTCTTGCCCCACACCGACACTCTCATGGCTGGAAGGGCGGCGGGCTTCAGGGACAATTCGCCGTCGAGCAGGATGTAGCCGTCTTGCCGGATGCGATTGCCCGGATCGAAATACATGCCCGAATTATAGCTTCCTCCGGCATAAAAACCTATTTCGCCTGCTGCGGTATCATGCACCCAGTTTGCGGACAGATTGGCCGTCCATGTCGGCGTGCGCAACAGGCGGTTGCCGCTTACATCCTGTGCGGTTTGGGAGTTGCCGCAAAGGCTCCCCGCCGGCAAACCGGTGGAGGCGGGGCAGGGATTGGGGATATAGACGGTTGCCGCCGGGAAGCTGCCATAGCGTGTATGCAGATAGGAAAGCCCCCCGTTCAGCGTCAGGCTCGGCGTTGGCCGATAATGGATATCGATATCGGCGCCGGTGATCTTGCCCGTCGCGGCGTTTTCGAACCGGCTTCCCAGAATGGGGTTATAGACGAATACCTGTATATCCTTGTAATTATAATGGAAAACCGAAATATTGACGTCAAGTCCATGGAAGAGGCGTCCCTTATATCCGCCCTCAAATGCCTCGACGACTTCCGGTTTGACGGGCGCGTCGATGCAGGAGAAATCATTTGTCGCATCACCGCAGCGAATATTCGCCACATTCACATAGCCGCTTTTGAAGCCCTGCGAATAGGATAGGTAGAAGACATGGTCGTCATTGGCCTTGTAACGCAGCACCGCCCGCGGCGTGAATTTGGAGAAGTGGAACCCGCCGCGCGGATCGGGCAACAGATTGGGCCGGGGCGTGCCCGGTACATAGGCGCCGATGATCGGAGTGTTGCTCGCCCGCTGGGTTTCGCGGGAATATCGTCCGGCGAGGGTCACGGTGAGCTGGTCCGTGATATCGTAATTAAGCTCGCCATATACGGCATAGCTGGTTTTGTGAGAGTCCCCGAAATAGGCGCCCTCGCCGCCCCGATACGGAGAGGGGGCGGGCAGCTCCGGATAAACGCTCGGCGGCGTGCCCGGCGCGAAGCTGAAGCGCGAATTGAAAAGATAGGGGCTGTAGCCTTCATGCTTTTCGAGGAAGAAAACACCGGTCGTCAGGGTGAAGCCCCCGAATTTGTTCGAAACGAAATTCGCCTCGCCGATATAATTATGCCCGCGCAGGTTCATGGTGAAGTCGCCGAGATTGACGGCTGTGCCATCGATATCGGAATGATTGTCGGTGTTCACCACATTATAGGCGGCGACCGTGTTGAGCGTTCCCAACTCCTCCACGCCAATCTTGCCGATGAGGCTGACGCCGCGCGATCGGGTGACGGTGTCGCCGACGACATTCGCGGCAAAATCCCGTTTGTTGCCGGATTGCGGAAACGTAATGCAGGCCAGCCCGCCCTGGGCGCAGGGCAGATATGTATAGAGGGTGGCGGTGCCATTGCCGTTGAGCAGTTGCGTGGCATAGGGGCCGGTATCGCCCCGGCGGGAGATGAAGCCCTGCAACCGGAAGGAGGTTGTGGGCGATATTTCCCATAACAGCTTGGCGAACAGCCCGGCCGACCTTAGCCCCTTGTCATGGCCGCCCCGAAGGATGTCATGCGCGAAGCCGTCGCGCCTTTGATAGGAACCGGAAAGCGAAATCGCCAGCGTGTCCGTCAGTGGGCCCGAAATATAGCCTTGAGCCAGCTTTCTGTCGTAATTGCCATAGCTGAGCGTGGCCTTCCCCTTCCAGTCGAAGCCCGGCAAAATCGTATCGACGATAAGGGCGCCGCCCGCCGCGTTCTGGCCGTAGAGTGTGCCCTGCGGTCCTTTCAGCACCTGCACCGACTGCACATCAGGCAGGTCGCCCAGAACGGACGCGGTGGCCGTCTGATAGACGCCATCAATATAAATGGCGACGTTCGGGGAATCCCCCTGCGATGTGCCGCTGGACGAGATGCCGCGAATGGAGGGGAGCACATAGGCGCCATAAAGCGGGAGCGTCAGGCCGGGCGTGACCTTGGCGAGTTCGGTCGTATTGGTGATATTGGCCTTGTTGAGGGCGTCCGCCGTCAACGCGGTTATGGCGATCGGAACGTCCCGAAGCCGTTCGGAACGGCGTTGAGCGGTAACGACGACATCAGGTGTCTGCGCGCCGTCATTGGTTGCGATGGTCTCTGGCGGGGGCGTTTGCTCTGCGGCCTGTCCCTGCTCTGCCCCCGCGAGTGCGATTGCCGAGGCGCTCATCAATATGATGCGTGCGCGAAATCCTCTTGCTTTCATTTCATCCCCTCCTGCCGGCTTTCCGACTATTTATGGATCGTGAGCATCCGGCTCATCGTCGCAGATTATATAAACTTGAAAAATAAATCAGGATCCTATTTTGATCCGAGATGGGTAATCATGTGTCTGGGCCTGCTATGCGGGTCTGTGTTTGTGGAAATGCCCCGCGAATATCAGCTCATTCCCGCTGAAATCACCGCCTGTTTTGTCGTTGGCCATGGTGTGTGACTCGGCACGTCCCGGGTGGTTGCGAAAGGGTTTTGCGGGTGTCGGTTTTCGGTTGATCCCGATTGCGCCGTGCTCATTCGAAAGAGATGCATATCTTCTGCGCGGCCTGCGGATTGGCGGCGTGGCGGATCGCCTCCTCAATCCGTTCGATCGGATATTCATGCGAGACCAGCGAGGTCAGATCATATCTGCCGGAGCGCATCATTTCCAAAATCTCCGGCAGCAGATCCTCGGTGGCGCCGTCGCCGCAGCCGTGGATATGCCAATTGTTGAAGGACACCGCCGTCCAGTCGATCGCGGTGCGTTCCTTGTGCACGCCGACGACCGACAAAGCGCCGTTGCGCGGGGCCAGCATGGCGAAATTATCCAGCACCGCGCCCACGCCAACGGCGTCCACATAAAGCCGGGCGCCGCATTTTTCCTGCGGATAGCCGGGGCGTGACCCGAAGGCCGCAAGTGCCTTTTGCTGGAGGTCCTCTGTTCCCAGATGGCAGGTCAGAAAGCCCAGTCTTCGCGCGCTTTCCAGGCGATATTCGGAATAGTCGCAGACCATTATCCTGTCGCATCCATACCAGTCGAGCATGACGGCGCTGGCCAGGCCGATAATGCCCGCGCCAAAGACGATGGCATCATCGCCCGCCTGCGGTTCCAGCACCTTGACGCCGCGCGTGCCGATCACGAATGGTTCGAACAGAACGGCGGCTTTGAGCGGCAGGTCCTTGTCGATCGGCAGCAGGCTGAAACCGACTTCGCATTGGGGAATGCGCAGATAGTTGGAGAAGCCGCCCGTTGCCGAAATACGGCGGATATCGCGAAAGGCCTTGTCCTGATTGACGAACACGCGGTCACCTATGTTCAGGCCCTGCACATTCCGGCCGACTTCCGCGACCTCGCTGATTGCCTCATGGCCAAATTCCTCATCGACCCATATCCGGCTTTCCGGACCATGTTTTTGGAAGGCGTAAATGTCCGAGCCGCAAATGCCCGTCAACATGTTGCGCACGATTGCTTCATCGTCGCCACAGGGAGGATAGGGCAGGTCGACGACGTCGACATGGCCCACTCCACGAAAGATGGCGGCCTTGAAGGTGCTGGGCCTCATATTCAATGCATCCTTGATCAGATTCTTTGAGAGGGTTGGATTTTGTTGCGCAGGGTGGCGCCGGAGGAATGCGCCGCCAAACTACACTCGACATATTTTAAATAGGAAGCTAATTAGGAATGGTTATCTCAAAAATATTGAGAATCAAACAAAAGAAGAGCCCTCTTTTGAGGGGTGTCATCAAGGCCTAAGGGTATGGGCCGTCATGGGATGGCCGGTTGCAACCCTGGGAAGGGGCGATGGCAAGGGCAGGCAATTCGATGCAGCGGTCGGTGCCTATAAGGCAAAGCGAACTGGGAAGGATATGCGATGTCGGATACCGCCGAAAAGGGATTGAAGATATTTGGGGAGGTCTATGGCCGCGACAAGGAAGAGATGTGTCGCGCCATGATAGAAAACGACCCGGATTTTTCCGCCCTGCACGCAAAATGGTCGATGGAATGGGCCTTTGGTACGGTGTGGGCGAGGGAGGGTTTGCCGCGCAAGATGAGAAGCCTTGCGGTCCTGGGCATGATGATTGGCCTGAAGCAGCCGGAGGAGATAAAATATCACACCATCATGGGGCTTGCGAATGGCCTGACGCGGGCGGAGATTGAGGAAATCTTCTTCACCGCTATGCCTTATTGCGGCATCCCTGCCGCGAACACCGCCAAGGCGGCCATGGTTGCGGCGTTCGCGGAGGTGGAGGAAAAGGCCGGGTGTCAGGCTGAGGCAGGGTAAACTGAACGCGAGCCGGGCTGCGCGCCGTTCGATAGGCGGCCCGGCCTGTTTTCCGACAATTTGATTGACATGCCGGGACATGCGGGCTTCTCCCGCAAGGCGGACATATAAGATAGCAGAGACAATGACTGAAGATCGCTCGATCGCTCCAAATGAAATCGAGAGACCGGGGAAACTCGGCCTTGCGCAAGCCACGGCCTTGCTCCGCCGCCATGTCCTGGGCAGGGACGATGGCGCATTTCTGGGGACCGAGGACGAGCTTCTGACGCTGCTGGGGGCTTCGCGCGGGACGCTGCGGCAGATTGCGAGAATTCTCGAACGGGAAGGCCTGCTGGTGGTGCGGCGCGGCATCAATGGCGGCTATTATGGCACGCGGCCCAGCCTGGACAGCATCGAAGCCGCCGTCAGCGGTTATCTCCATACTCTCGACGTCAAGTCCAGTGATGCGACGATGATCGCATCGACCTTATGGGTTCAGACCTTGCGCAAGCTGGCGGGATGGTCCGATCCGGGCAAGTCGCAGCTTCTCGATCGTTTTCTGGAGCGATTGGCGAAGATGGACGTGGATGCGTCTTTCCAGGATATCGTTTGTTATGAAATGGATTTCCGGGACGCGATCTTCGATTATATGGGCAGTCGTTATGTCCAGCTCATTTTCAAGATCAACACCAAATTCTCGGCTGGAAATCTGGAAAATTCGATAGAATTGCCTCCAGACCAACATGCCGAGTTCGCGCGCGCTTGGCGCAATACCAAATATCTGGAGTTGGCTGCTGTGGCGAACGGAGATCGCGCTATGACGATCGAGGCCGTAACACGTGCCCGACGCGTATGGCACGAACGCTTCGGATCGGATGAGGACCTGATGTGAAAGGGATATAGGCCCGGTGCGGCCACCATATTTGGCCTGACCGTGGTGCTATCTCCCTATTTTCGGATGGCCACCTGAATCTTGGTGCGTGGCGGCTCAAGGGGGCTTCGCATTCTTGCGAGAGGAGCGCGGCGATTGAATGGCCGGTTGGCCGGTTCGGAAAAAATGCTGCATTTGGGATGGTGAAGAAGATCCCGTCTGTCCCCCGTTTCAAAGGGGTAAGATGCAATGAAGCCGCCGGTGGGAGTTTGTCCCACCGGCGGCATGATCATCCCTAGTCCATCGTCGGGATGACGAAGCTCTGGTCGATGACTGAACTGCCGCTCGGCCAGCGCTGCGTGACCTTCTTGGTGCGGGTGTAGAAGCGCACGCCGTCGATGCCATATTGATCGAGATCGCCGAAGCCAGACCGCTTCCAGCCGCCGAAGCTATGATAGGCGACCGGCACCGGGATCGGCACGTTGATCCCGACCATGCCGACCTCGACCTGGCTGGCGAACCTGCGCGCGGCGTCACCGTTGCGCGTGAACAGCGCCACGCCATTGCCATATTGATGCGCGCTCGCGAGGCCGATCGCTTCATCGAGCGTTTCGGCGCGAACGATCTGGAGCACCGGACCGAAGATTTCGTCCTGATAGCTCTTCATATCCGGCGTCACGCGATCAAGCAGGGTGGGGGACAGAAAATAGCCGTCCTCATAACCCTGTAAGGAAAAGCCGCGACCATCAATGACCAGTTCGGATCCTTCCTCCACGGCCATGCCGATATAGTTTTCGATCCGCTCCTTGTGCTGGCTGCTGACGACGGGGCCATAATGGGCGCTTTCGTCGGTCGAGATGCCGACCTTCAGCTTCTCGATCTCTTCCACCAGCTTGCCGCGCAACGCTTCGGCGGTCTGTGCGCCGACCGGCACCACCACGGGCAGGGCCATGCAGCGTTCACCGGCCGAGCCATAGGCTGCGCCCAGAATGTCGGCGACGGTCTGGTCGAGATCCGCGTCGGGCAGGACGATGCCGTGATTCTTGGCGCCGCCCATGCATTGGGCGCGCTTGCCCGCGGCCGCCGCGCGTTGATAGACATAGTTGGCGATGTCCGACGAGCCGACGAAGCTGACCGCCTTGATGTCCGGATGATCGCAGATCGCGTCCACGATGACCTTGTCGCCATGGACGACGTTCAGCACACCCTTGGGCAGCCCGGCCTCGATCAGCAATTCGGCAAGCCGCACCGGCACCGAGGGATCACGTTCGGAGGGCTTGAGGATGAAGGCGTTGCCGCAGGCGAGTGCGGGCGCCATCATCCACAGCGGGATCATCGCCGGGAAGTTGAACGGGGTGATGCCTGCCACGACACCCAGCGGCTGGCGGATCGAATAGACGTCGATGCGGGGGCCCGCGCCTTCGGTATATTCGCCCTTCAGCAGATGCGGGATGCCGCAGGCGAACTCCACGACTTCCAGTCCGCGCTGAATGTCGCCCTTGGCGTCCGATACGACTTTGCCATGCTCGGAGGCGAGCAACTCGGCCAGCTCCTGCATATTATCCTCGATCAGCCCCTTGAAGGCGAACATCACGCGAGCGCGGCGCTGCGGGTTGGTGGCGGCCCAGTCGATCTGCGCTTGCCTGGCATTGGCGACTGCCCGGTCGAGCAGCGAGACTTCCGCCAATTCCACCTGGGCCTGTATTTTGCCAATGGTGGGGGCGTAGACATCGCCCAGACGGCCCGGTTCGGACACGGTCTCGCCGTTGATGAAATGGCTGATCAAACGCATGATTGCTCTCCTTGATGCAATGGTCTGCTTGAGCTTGTGTCCGTTTTAGTATATGCAAATTGACACAGGAATAGGCCAAATAACCGATAGGGTTGTGCAAAAATGTCGAATCTGGATTGGGACGATCTGCGCCTTTTCCTTGCCGTCGCACGCGCCGGGCGCATGGCGGGGGCAGGGCGGCGGCTGGGGCTGGACCATAGCACGATCGCCCGCCGACTGACGCGGCTGGAAGGGGTGGTCGGCAGCCGCCTGCTGGATCGTGGGCCGCGCGGGGTGGAATTGACGGAAGCGGGTCAGAAGCTGGTCGATCATGCCGAGCGGATGGAGGGCGAAGTTGTCGCTGCCACCGGGATGCTTGGCGGCCGCGACGCCAGGATATCGGGCGCGGTACGTCTCGCGACGCCGGAGGCGTTCGGGACCTATCTGGTCGCACCAAATGCGCATCGGCTCTATCAGGCCTATCCGGACCTGCGGCTGGAACTGGCGCCCGAATCGCAACTGGTCAGCCTGGCCAATCGCGATGCGGACGCGGCGATCATGCTGAACCGACCGGCCAGCGGTCCCATCGTCGCCCGGCATCTGATCGATTATCGCCTCGGCCTTTATGCATCGCGCGCCTATCTGGATGCACATGGGCCGATCCGTGTCGATCAGCTTTCCGATCATCCGTTCGCCTGGTATATCGACGCAAGGATCGATATTCCTGAATTGCGATTTCTTTCGGAAGTGTCGGTGGACGCGATCCCGGTCTTTCGCTCCACCTCCATCGCCGCGCAGCACGCCGCCGTGACTGGCGGGCTGGGTCTGGGGGTGCTGCACCTTTTTGCGGCGGACGATGATCCGGAGCTGGTGCGGGTGTTGCCCGAAACGGTGGAAATAACCCGCAGCTACTGGCTCGCCATTCACGCCGATCAGCAGCGCTTGCCCAGGGTTCGGGCGGTGGTCGACTTTCTGAGCGATATCGTCGACAAGGCGCGCTTACGTTTCTAACCGAACCAGCGTTGGCGCGGATTATTGATGCGACCGAAAGACAGCGAATTGCTGGGCGCCCTTTGCGAAGGGACTTTTGAGTGGCCTTTGTGGGTCGGCTTCCTCAATCTCCTTCGCATTGCGCGCCTCGGCCTCGGTCAGCGGCGCGTCGATGAAGACCTCGACGAATTTGCCCGGTTTCACCGCGCCGGTCGCGATCTGGTCGAAAAAGCCCCGGGAGTCGAGATTGGAGCGATTGACCTGCTGCACCGTCATGCGCAGCGGCTTGTCCCGGTCGCCGGTCTGGCCGGCCTCCACCGTTTCAAGATGCTCCATCAGCACCGGTCCCTGATACCAGATTGAATGGAGCGGCTGCTGATCAACCGCCCCCTTGAGTCAAGCTCATGGTTCGAGCCCTTTCATCAATATGTCGACCATTGATGCGGCTATGTCGCTGGCGGACATGGGTCCTGCCTGCTCATGCCATCGTGCCGGCCAGTTCAGCGCGCCCGCCAGGGTGAAGGCCGCCATCTTGATGTCGACAGGAGCGATGGAACCATCGGCGACGGCAGCGGAAAGCATGCCGCGCAGGGCCGTGTCGATCTCACGCTTCAATGCGCGATAGCGCGGCATGCTCTCTTGTGCCAGCACCTCTTCGCCGGTGCGGATGACACAGCGGCCAAACTCTCCCATGTTGATCTCGGCATAGCGGCGGAGGAACTTGATGAGCCGGTCCCGGCCCGTGCCCGCCTCCTGCCGCGCCATTTCCGCGGCCTGAAGCAATTGTTGCAGGCCAATGGTGATGCATTCCAGCAGGACCTGATCCTTATTCGCCAGATAATGATAGATGGTGCGTTTCGAGATGCCCAGGCTCGTCGCCACATCGTCGAGGGAGGTGGCGTGAAAGCCGCGTTCATTGAACATCCGCACCGCAGCCCGCAACACCGCGTCGCGCTTTGCCACGCGATCGGCCTCCCGCTGCGAGGGAGTTCTGAAGGGGGAAGATGCTGCCATGATCGATTCTCGCGCCATGCTTTCCGGATTGACAGGAAACTTGCAGAAGCGCAATACACTCATGAGTGTACAGTGTTCCTATAGGTTTTATGATTCTTTCCGACACACAGAAAGCCATTCGCGACAGCGTGCGCGATTTTGCGCAGGGTCAGATCCGGCCGCACAGCCTCGCGTTCGAGGCGGCAAGGGCCTATCCTGCGGACCTGTTCGAACAGCTGGCCGCCATGGGCCTGATGGGCATGACCGCGCCCGAGCGTTTCGGGGGCGCAGGCGCGGATTATGTGTCCTATGCCTTGTCCCTCATCGAAATCGCGGCGGCAGACGGCGCACTTTCGACGATCCTGAGTATCCAGAACAGCCTGATCGTGTCCGCCCTCATCAAGGATGGCACGGCGGAGCAGCAGGAGCGTTTCCTGCCCGCGCTGATTTCAGGGAAGATGATCGGCGCCTTCGCGCTTACCGAAACCGATGCCGGGTCGGACGCGGCGGCGCTGCGCACGCGCGCGGTAAAGGTGGATGGCGGCTATCGCTTGACCGGCGCCAAGCAGTTCATCACGTCCGGGGCCATTGCGGGGCTTGCTGTCGTCTATGCGGTGACCGATCCTGCGGCGGGCAAGCGCGGCATGTCCGGTTTTCTGGTGACGACCGACAGCGAGGGCTATTGCGTCGACAAGGTGGAGCATAAGATGGGGCAGGCGGCATCCGATACCTGCGCGATCCGCTTTGATGCCATGTTCGTGCCCGATGCCCTGCGCCTTGGCGCGGAGGGCGCGGGTTATGGCATCGCCCTTGCCAATCTGGAGGCGGGGCGCATCGGCATTGCCGCCCAATGTGTCGGCATGGCGCAGGCGGCGCTGGAGATTGCGGTGGGCTATGCGAAGGACCGGCGGAGTTTCGGCAAGCCGATCATCGAGCATCAGGCGGTGGGGTTCCGTCTCGCCGATCTGGCCGCGAAACTGGAGGCCGCCCGGCATCTGGTGCTGCACGCCGCCGCATTGAAGGATGAAGGGCTGCCCTGTCTCACGGAGGCATCGATGGCCAAGCTGGTTGCTTCCGAAACCGCCGAGGCGGTGGTGTCGGGCGCCATGCAGACATTGGGCGGTTATGGGTATCTGGAGGAATATGGCATCGCCAAAATCTACCGCGATGTTCGTGTCTGCCAGATTTACGAAGGTACGTCCGACATCCAGCGGATGGTGATCGCCCGTTCTTTTTGAAGGCTCGCTCTATTTTGAAGGCCTGCTCTATTTTGAAGGACTGTTGCAATGAGTGCTGATCCCGTTGTTATCGCCAGCTACGCCCGCACCCCGATGGGCGGGTTTCAGGGCATATTCTCATCGATCAAGGCCACCGATCTGGGCGCGGTTGCGGTGCGGGCGGCGGTCGGGCGCGCGGGCGTCGCCGGTGATCTGGTGGAGCGCATCTATATGGGCTGCGTGCTGCCCACCGGGCTGAGGCAGGCCCCTGCGCGGCAGGTCGCGCTGGCGGCGGGCCTGCCGATTTCGGTTGAAGCCACCACCCTCAATAAAATGTGCGGATCGGGCATGCAGGCGGCGATCATGGCCTATGACGCGCTGGCGGCGGGGTCCATCGACGTGGCCGTCGCGGGCGGCATGGAAAGCATGACCAATGCCCCTTATGCGCTGCCCAAGCATCGTTCCGGCGCGCGCATCGGCCATGATCGCATCATGGACACGATGATGATGGACGGGCTGGAGGATGCCTATGAACCGGGCAAGGCCATGGGCGTGTTCGCCGAGGATATCGTGCGGGAATATCAGTTCACCCGCGAGGATCAGGACGCCTATGCCGTCCGGTCGCTCGCCCGTGCGAACGAGGCGATCGCAAAGGGCGCCTTTACGAAGGAAATAGCGCCGGTCGCTGTTCAGGGCCGCAAGGGCGAGGAACTGGTCGATACGGATGAACAGCCCGGTCGTGCAAAGCCTGAGAAGATACCGACGCTCAAGCCCGCCTTCGTGCCGGATGGCACGATCACCGCCGCCAATGCCTCATCCATTTCGGATGGCGCGGCCGCGCTGGTGATGACCCGCCAGAGCGTGGCGGAACGTCTGGGCCTGCCGATCGTCGCCCGGATCGTGGCCACGGCCGCCCATGCCCAGGAACCGGGCCTGTTCGCCACGGCGCCGGTGCCCGCCATCCGCAAGCTGCTGGCCAAGGCCGGGTGGACCGTCGGGGATGTCGATCTTTTCGAGATCAACGAGGCCTTTGCGGTCGTCGCGATGGTGGCGGCCAAGGATCTCGGCATCGCCGATGAGAAGTTGAACGTCAACGGGGGCGCCTGCGCCCTTGGGCATCCGATCGGCGCGAGCGGCGCGAGGATCATGGCGACCTTGCTGGCGGCGCTCGAAAATCGCGGCCTCCGGCGCGGGGTCGCCAGCCTGTGCATCGGCGGCGGGGAAGCAACGGCTGTCGCCGTCGAATTGGTCTGATCTTGCGAAGGGAGGGGCAGGACTATGGATATCAGGAATTTGGCCGCCATTGTAACGGGCGGCGCATCGGGTCTGGGCAATGCGACCGCGAAGATGCTGGCTGCCAACGGGGCGAGGGTCACGATCTTTGACCTCAACGAAGAATTGGGCAAGGCGAAGGCCGATGAAATCGGCGGCCTGTTCCAGGCGGTGAACGTCGCCGATGACGCCAGCGTCACAGCCGGTCTGGAAGCTGCTGCCGCCGCGCATGGCGAGGCGCGCATCCTCGTCAATTGCGCTGGCATCGCACCCGCCGTCAAAACGGTGGGCAAGGAAAACCAGCCGCACCCGCTGGATATCTATCGCAAGACGATCGAGGTGAACCTCATCGGCACGTTCAATATGATTTCCAAATTCTCTGCGCGCGCTGCCGCGCTGGAGGAAATCGAGGGCGAGCGCGGCGTGATCGTCAACACGGCCTCGGTCGCGGCCTATGACGGCCAGATCGGGCAGGCGGCCTATAGCGCGTCCAAGGGCGGGGTGGTCGGGATGACCCTGCCGGTCGCGCGCGATCTCGCCCAGCATAAAATCCGCGTGATGACGATCGCGCCCGGCATCTTCCTCACCCCCATGCTGGAGGCATTTCCCCAGCAGGTGCAGGATGCCCTCGGCGCGCAGGTGCCTCATCCCAGCCGTCTGGGGAAACCGGCCGAATATGGCCAGCTGGTCGAGGCCATCATCCGCAATCCCATGCTCAACGGCGAGGTGATCCGCCTCGACGGCGCCATCCGCATGGCGCCGAGATAACCCGCCCTTCGCGGCGCGCCTTTGCCCGCTTGCCAGAATGATTGTTGAGGAGAAGCCGGTGACCGATACGCCCATTCTGCTGTCGATCGAAGGCCCTGTCGCCACGATCACGCTCAATCGCCCGGCCGGAGGCAATGTCATTGACATACCGATGGCGCAGGCCCTGCTGCGGGTGGCCATGATCTGCGATGCTGATCCATCGGTCCGCTGCGTGGTGCTGACCGGCAGTGGCAAGCTGTTCTGCGGCGGCGGCGATATCGCGGCCTTCGCGGCGGCCGATGGAAATGTGCCTGCTTATTTGAATGAGCTGGTCGGCCTGTGGCATATGGCGGTATCCCGCCTCATGAGGATGCCCAAGCCGTTATTGGTGCTGGTGAATGGCCCCGCCGCGGGCGCGGGCCTCAGCCTTGCCCTGGCGGGCGATCTGGTGATCGCTGCCCGCTCCGCTCATTTTACCGCCGCCCATAGCCTTGTCGGCTTGACCCCAGACGGAGGTCTGACATGGCTGTTACCGCGCCTTGTCGGCCTGCGCCGGGCGACCGACATGATCGTCACCAACCGGCGCGTGAGCGCGGAGGAAGCCCTTTCGATCGGCCTTGTCAGCTCGCTTGTCGAGGAGAGCGACCTGATGGCGGAAGGGATGAAACAGGCGGCGGGGCTGGCCGCGTCGGCCACTTCGGCGATTGGGGCAATTCGTTCCTTGTTGCTTGAAAGCAGCAGCAGTTCGCTTGAAGACCAGCTTGCCAGGGAAATGCGTCATATCGTGACGGCTGGCGGCACAGCCGAATGCCGAGAGGGTGTCACCGCCTTTCTTGACCGGCGCAAACCCGATTTCGCAGGAGTATCCTGACATGGCGGAAGCCTATATCGTTGAAGCCGTCCGCACGGCGGGGGGCCGCCGCAATGGCGCTTTATCCGGCTGGCATCCCGCCGATCTGGCGGGCGAGGTGCTCAGCGCGATTGTCGATCGGTCGGGTATCGATCCCGCTGTCATCGACGACGTCATCCTCGGCTGCGTGACGCAGGCAGGCGAACAGGGCTTTGCCTTCGCCCGCAACGCCGTGCTTGCTTCGCGCCTGCCGCAAAGCGTGCCGGCCGTCACGGTCGACCGCCAGTGCGGATCCTCGCAACAGGCGCTGCAATTCGCGGCGCAGGCGGTGATGTCCGGCACTCAGGATATCGTCATCGCGGCGGGTGCGGAAAGCATGAGCCGGGTGCCGATGTTTTCCAACATCACTCTGCACGCAGGCGCGGGCATGGGTGTCGGCCCGTTCAGCGAACGCATCAGGAAACGTTTCGGTGTCGAGGATTTCAGCCAGTTTGAAGGGGCGGAGATGGTCGCGGCCAAATATGGCTTCGATCGTGAGGCATTGGACCATTATGCGCTGCAAAGCCATAAGCGGGCTGCCGCTGCGACGCTGGCCGGCAGCTTGGATGGCCAGATCGTGCCCATCGCCGTCGATGGTGGCGTTCACGACAAGGATGAGGGCATACGCTATGATGCGACGCCCGAAAGCATCGCGTCGGTCAAGCTGATCAAGGAAGGGGGCGTCCTGTCCCCCGCCAATGCGAGCCAGATCAGCGATGGGGCCTCTGCCGTGCTGGTGGTGAGCGAACGGGCGCTGAAGGAATGTGGGCTGACCCCGATTGCCCGGATAGTGAACCTGACCGTGACGGCGGGCGATCCTGTTATCATGCTGGAAGAACCGGTATTTGCCACGCGCAAGGCGCTGGACCGCGCGGGGATGACGATCGGCGACATCGATCTTTACGAGGTCAACGAGGCCTTCGCGCCCATCCCGATGGCATGGATGCAGGCGCTGGAGGCCGATCCCGCCAGGCTTAATGTAAATGGCGGCGCGATCGCGCTGGGCCATCCTCTCGGCGCGACCGGCACCAAGCTCATGACAACATTGATTCATGAATTGCGGGCACGCGGCAAGCGCTATGGCCTGCAAGCCATATGCGAGGGCGGGGGCACCGCCAATGTTACGATTGTGGAGGCATTTTGATGGGGATCCGGACACGCTTTACGGACTTGCTGGGGATTGAGCATCCCATCGTGCAGGGTGGCATGATGTGGGTAGGCCGCGCGGAACTCGCCGCCGCCGTTTCCAATGCGGGCGGGCTTGGGATATTGACGGCGCTTACGCAGCCGACGCCGGATGACCTGCGCCGCGAGATCGATCGTTGTCGATCGATGACGGACAAGCCTTTCGGCGTGAACCTGACGATATTGCCTTCCGTCAATCCTCCACCCTATGCCGAATATCGCAAGGCCATCATCGAAAGCGGCGTCAAGGTGGTGGAAACCGCCGGACACAGGCCGCAGGAACATGTCGATGACTTCAAGGCGCATGGCGTTATCGTCATCCATAAATGCACCGCGGTGCGCCATGCATTATCGGCCGAGCGGATGGGTGTGGACGTGATCTCGATCGATGGTTTCGAATGTGCCGGCCATCCCGGTGAGGATGATATTCCCGGCCTCGTCCTGATACCGGCGGCGGCGGACAAGGTGACGGTGCCGATGATCGCCAGCGGAGGGTTCGGCGATGGGCGCGGGCTTGCCGCGGCGCTGGCCCTGGGGGCGGAAGGGGTCAACATGGGTACCCGTTTTTGCGCAACGGTCGAAGCGCCGATCCATTCCAAGGTGAAGCAATTCCTTCTGGCCAATGACGAGCGTTCGACCAACCTCATCTTTCGCAAGTTCCATAATACCGGTCGCGTCGCGAAGAACAGCGTGTCCGATCAGGTGGTGGAGCTTTCCGTTCCCGAAGCGGCCGTGTTTGAGGATATTCGTCCGCTGGTGAGCGGAGCGAAGGGGCGTGAAGCGCTGGAGAGCGGTAATCTGGATGCGGGTCTCATCTGGGCGGGGCAGGTGCAGGGCCTCATCCACGACATTCCCACCTGCCATGATCTCGTTCGCCGTATCGTGGCCGAGGCAAAGGACATCATGGCCGGTCGTCTGACTGCGATGATAGCTTGAGCGGAAGGAAATCCATGATGTGTAGCCAGGTGGATAGTATGCGTCGGCCAGTCTCGCTGCCTGGGGGGCGGAAAGTGAAGGAAAGATCGATCCATGCCTGAAAAGGCTTCCGGGCCGCTCTCCGGTTTGCGCGTCCTTGAATTTCAGGGGATCGGCCCCGGCCCGCATTGCGCGATGCTGCTTTCCGATCTCGGCGCGGACGTTCTCCGGATCGGCCGGGAGGAGGGGAATGGCTGGCCCAATCCGATTGTTGATCGAGGGCGCGCAAGTGCCGTTGTCGATATTCGCTCACCGGAAGGGCAGGCCTTCTGTTTCGACGCCATCGCTCATGCGGATATAGTGATCGAAGGGTTTCGGCCGGGCGTGATGGAGCGGCTGGGCTTCGGTCCCGAAGAATGCCTGTCCCGTAATGAGCGGCTGATATATGCCCGCATGACCGGATGGGGGCAGGATGGGCCGCTTGCGAAGGTTGCGGGGCATGACATCAATTATATTGCATTGTCCGGCGCTCTTGACGCCATTGGCCGTGCAGGCGCCCCTGCGACGGTTCCGCTGAATCTTGTCGGCGACTTTGGTGGCGGATCGATGTTTCTTGCCGTGGGAATCCTTGCCGCTCTGCTTGAACGGCAGAAATCCGGAAAGGGACAGGTCGTGGATGCCGCCATTGTCGACGGCGTGTCCTCGCTGATGACCTTCTTCGCCGGTCTGCTTTCCTCTGGCTCGATATCCCTGGAACGGGATAAAAACCTGTTGAGCGGGGCCGCCCCCTTTTATCGCAGCTATTTGTGTAAGGATGGCAGGGAGATGGCGGTCGGGCCGCTGGAGGCAAAGTTCTTCGGTGAATTTACCGAAAAACTGGGGCTCCATTGTTATAATGAAATGCAAAATGACAGTAAATGCTGGAAGGATCTGGAGAAGGAATTGGAAAGAACCTTCCTTCAGGAAGATCAGGCGCATTGGGTGGAATTATTTGACGGGAGCGATGCCTGCGTCGCGCCGGTGCTGACGTTGGAAGAAGCGGCGGATCACCCTCATATGTCGGCCCGGAATGCATATGTGATGCATGAGGGAAGGAAACAGGCGGCTCCGGCTCCCCGTTTTTCCCGAACACCGGCTGCTATTCAGCCGTCCGGAGACGGTCATGCCATGCTTTCACAATGGATGGCGGATAGTTGCAGATATTAAGGGGGTCTTCATGGCCGGTTTGTCGGCCTGCGTCGAAATTCTGTCTGAACGATTTCCTTATTTCCATGTTTCTTATCAAGAATAAGGAGAATGAACATGAAGCTGTTGGTACCGGTAAAGCGGGTGATAGATTACAACGTGAAGCCGCGAGTGAAGGCGGATGGGAGTGGTGTTGATCTTGCGAATGTGAAGATGAGCATGAACCCGTTCGACGAGATCGCGGTGGAGGAGGCGATCCGTTTGAAGGAGAAGGGGGTCGCCACCG
>Ga0180219_1000065_pt1 | contig 150776 bp, 143 predicted proteins | sample eDN3rd30CBELigMG_FD_151338 | JGI IMG/M metagenome (GOLD analysis project Ga0180219, IMG submission 151338) | Enriched Miracle-Growth compost microbial communities from Emeryville, California, USA - eDNA 3rd pass 30_C BE-Lig MG (version 2)... ...
CGGCTTCGGCGGTGGTGATCGCGGTGGCTTCGGCGGCGGCCGTGGCGGCGGCTTCGGCGGCGGCGGTGGCGGTGGCGGCGGTTTCCGCGGCGGCATGCCGGCCCAGGTTGTCGGCGAAGGCACCGGCGTCGTAAAATTCTTCAACGGTCAGAAGGGCTTCGGCTTCATTGTCCGTGACGATGGCGGTGAAGACGTGTTCGTACACATCAGCGCGGTTGAACAGGCCGGCCTCACCGGCCTCGCCGAAGGCCAGCCGCTCGGCTTCACGCTCGTCGATCGCGGCGGCAAGGTGTCCGCGACCGATCTCAAGATCGACGGCGAACCCCTGCCCGTGAGCGACCGTCCGGCGCGCACCGATCGCCCGGAACGCTCCGACCGTGGTGGGCCGCAGCGCCAGCTGACCGGTGAACGCGCCAGCGGCACCGTCAAGTTCTTCAACGCGATGAAGGGCTTCGGCTTCATTCAGCGCGATGACGGCCAGCCCGATGCCTTCGTGCACATCAGCGCCGTCGAGCGTGCGGGCCTGCCCAGCTTGCAGGAAGGCGATCGCCTCGAATTCGAGATCGAGATCGACCGTCGCGGCAAATATGCTGCGGTCAATCTGCAGAACAAGGCGGACTGATCCGGTCTTTCCGTTCAGCGAAAAAGGCGGTGGAGCTTTCCACCGCCTTTTTTATTGCCTTTGCCAGCGATTTTCCTGTGCGCACCCGGCCGCGGCGGTGGGGGAACGCCGCTAATAGCGGACACAAACACCTCCGTTCGCCCTGAGCTTGTCGACCCGCGGGACGGGCGAAACCCCGCGGCTGCTTTTCTCCTGGGGCAGGAAAGGACAGGGCTTCGACATGGAAGCAAGGCGAGTGACTCGCTCAACAGCCCGAACGGGGAGTAGGGATTAAGGGCCGAACCAGCGTCCGCGCCCACAACCTCTGGCGCCCGGCACGCCGCATCGGTCACGAGGGTCAGGGGCATTTCCCCTTCTCCGGCGCTATAGCGCTGATCCATGCCGCTCCGTGCACGAGGGATGGAGTATAAAGAATCCGGCCTTCGAGACCCTCATGCCAGCATAGCTGGCATCTTGGGAGGCAAGGCGGGCATCGCCTGCGATCCCAGCCTCCGCTGAGATGGCAAGCGGGGAGAGAAATGTCCGCTCCCCACCTTAAGGCGGTTATTCCGCGGGCAGCTTTCAAGCTTGCCTGCCAGACCAGCTTCCAGACCGGCTGCGGTTCACACCGGCCAGCGCACGACTAGGGCGGATCGACATTCAGAAAATAGCGAGACGAAAATGGGAGATTTCCGTGACCCTTCAAACGAGTCACGCGCCTCGTTTGAACGCAGCGACCTGAAGGATCAGGCGCATCGGAAGCGCGGAAAGTCACCATTTGCAAGCCGTCCGGGCTGAATGTCGATTGACCCTAAGCCCGCTCCCGCTCCCGCGCGGCTTCTTCCAGCCCGCCGCATAGGTCTGCGCAACGCACGCAACCGCTTCCCCGATACCCGTAACGCGAAAGGGCCGCGCCTCCATCGGAAACGCGGCCCTTTTCATGCCATCAAGGCTGCCCCGCAACGACGCGCCTCGAAGGGCGCACCCGCGCGCGGTTCATCAGGCCGAGCGGCTCGCCTCGAACAGGAACCAGGCGCGTTCCTCAGCCTGATCGGTCCAGTCGTCGACAATGCCTTCGGTGGCATTGTCACCAGCCTCGGTGGCGGCGGCCTTCACCGCGCGGAAGCTCTGGACCAGCGCCATATTATCCTGCCGCAGTTCCTCCAGCATATCCCTGGGGGTGACGAAATCCGCGTCATTGTCGCGAATCGTCTGATGCCGGGCGATATCGCCGATCGAGCGCAGCGTGACATTGCCGGTCTTGCGCACGCGCTCCGCAATCGCGTCGGTCACCGCATGAATCTGCGTGGCCTGATCGTCGAACAGCAGGTGATAGTCACGGAAATGCGGGCCGGACACATGCCAGTGGAAATTCTTCGTCTTGAAGTAGAGCGCATAGCTGTCAGCCAGCGCCCGATTCAGGGCCTCCGCCACGCTCAGCGTCTCATTGCTGTTGAGGTCCGTCGGCGTATTCAGCTTCTCCGGCGACGATTTCTGCTTCTTCGATGCCATGAATTCCCTCCTTCAAAAGACCAGCTACCCAACGCCTTATCGCGCAATTTGTGCCAAAAGGCGTATGGATTATTGCAGTATCACTAATCGTATTTCTCAATCATACAATCTCTATACGGCCGATCCCGTCAGCCGCAGCGCGTTCATGGCGATGATGAAGGCGCAGAGCAGTAGAAACAGCGCCAGCGCGATTCGCCCGCCCTTGAACAATCGGGGCGGAATCTCCTTCCCGATACTCCCCATCGCCAGCATGGCGCCCACGCCGCCCAGCGTGCCGCCTATGCCCGCCATCCACGGATCGGCGCGGGAAGCGGCGATACCGGCGATCAAAAAGGCCGGGGCCTCGCCAAAGCCGAGCAGGAAGAGGCCGAGCGCACTGGTCGGCAATGCCCCGACGCGCCAGCCGGAAAGCTCCTTCTCCAGCCCCTTGCCGCGCCAGAGCAGCCCCCCGGCCGCCCCCGCCAGGGCCAGCGCCCAGAACAGGTTGCGCGCCTCGGGCGAGAGCATCGACGCGATAAGGCCACCCGCGATCGCGCCGATCGCCGCATTGGCCGCCATCGCGACGATCATGCCGACGGTGACGGCAACAGACCCCTCATAACGGCGCTTCAGGGCCGCGTAGAGCGGCGGCAGGCGTCCCCCGGCCTCCACCAGCAGGGTAAGCAACAAGGCGATCAGCAGGGCGTCCATGGGGCGCTCTTATGCATGAGAAGGACCGGTCCCGCCAAGGGCCGCTGGCGCGAGGGCGTTCCCTCCTCCCGTAGATAAAGCTTAATGGCCGAATCGCGATGTCAGCGCGGAAAGAAACACCCGCCCGCTTTCCGGGCCATTATCCTCACAGTCCAGCGCATCGCGCATCAGGTCGAAGGAAGAGGCGGCCGCCCAGCCCAGCGTGCCCGCCGCCAGCATTTCCCCCAGCGTCGCTGCCAGCTGCGCGGCGGGGAAAAGCCCATGGCTGTGCGCTTCCCGGCGAATTCTCTCAATCTGTTCGCAAAGGCCGGTCAGCGTATCCCCGGCGTGATGATCGGCCAGCGCATCGAGTCGCGCGCGAAGATCGGACCGGATGGCGGTGATGCTTTCCTGCTGCATGGCGATTCTCCCCTCTGTGATGGATGATCATGATGCCGATCAACAGTTAATAGCGCGCTTAAATGACCCTGATTTGACGCTTTAGCGCCACTTTTCCGGATGTGCTGTTGACAAGCGGGCGAAACTGCCTCATGAGCGCGCGCTGAAACAGGGCGGCAGCTTGGCCGCCTTATTTTTTCAACGTTTTTTGAAGGAACGGGCCATGGCAAAGCCAGCCACAGTGAAAATCCGGCTTGTGAGCAGCGCTGACACCGGCTTTTTCTATGTCACCAAGAAGAATCCGCGCACCCAGACCGAGAAGTTCAGCTTCCGCAAATATGATCCGGTTGCGCGCAAGCATGTCGAATTCAAGGAAGCCAAGATCAAGTAAGGCTTCCCCACGGAGCCGCCCCGGCGGCCCGATGGCGAATCGCATCAGGCAGAAGCCCGGCCAGCTGGTCCGGGCTTTTTCCGTTGGCGGGGCTATGGATTGCGCCGGGGCTGTGGATTACGCCGTGCCGACCCCGCCTGCGAAGGGCCGGCCGGAAGAGCGCCGGTCAGAGCAGGCTGTCGACCACCTCGACGAACTTCGTCACCGATATCGGCTTGGAGACATAGGCTTCGGCCCCCGCCTCGCGGATGCGTTCCTCATCCCCCTTCCCCGCATAGGCGGTCACCGCCATGATCGGCACCGCCGCGAGCGACGGGTCCGCCTTCAGCGCGATGATGAGATCAAGGCCGCTGATATGCGGCAGGTGGATATCCATGATAACGAGCTCCGGCTGAAATTCACCGGCCAGTTGCAGCACTTCCCGTCCATCCGACACCGCCATCGTCTCATGGCCATGCGCCCTCAGCAGGTCACAAAAAAGCTTGAGATTAAGCTCATTGTCCTCGACAACCAGAATGCGCTTTACCACCTGTCACCCCATCGCGGCCCCTTGACCGAAATCCTCGCATATTCGAAGGAACCTCATGCTCTCCCCCGATGAAAATGGCAATGGCGGCGGCGGTTCGCCCGATATCATCGCCTTGCAGGCGCTGGCCTGGATCGTGAGCGAGGAAGGGCGCGCCAACCGGCTGTTGTCGCTGACCGGCCTTGACGCCGACCAGCTGCGCGACCGCGCCGCCGATCCGGTGCTGTGGCAGGCCGCATTCGATTTCCTCGCCGCGCATGAGCCGGACCTCCTCGCCTGCGCGCAGGACCTCTCGCTGGCGCCCGAACGCCTGATGCAGGCCGCGCGGGAGATCAGCCGATGAGCCGCCCGCTGCTGATAACCGATTGCGACGAGGTGCTGCTGCACATGGTCGTGCCCTTCCGCCAGTGGCTGGAGGAAGCGCATGATGTGGATTTCAGCTTCGCCCATCATGATTTCGCGGGCGCGCTTACCCGGCGCGGCGATGGCGGCACGCTCGAAACGGCCGAGGTCTGGGCGCTGTTGCGCGGATTTTTCCAGACGGAAATGCACCGCCAGCATCCGATCGAGGGCGCGCTGCCGACACTGATGGGCCTTGCCGATATGGCCGATATCGTCGTCCTCACCAATATCAGCGAAGAGGATCATGGCCGCCGGGTGGACCAGTTGCGGGCGCAGGGCGTGCCTTTCCCGGTCCACTGGAACCAGGGGGGCAAAGGGTCCCGGGTGCGGCGGCTGATCGACGAATATCAGCCGAGCACCGTGTTGTTCGTCGATGACCTCGCCCCGCATCATGCCTCCGTCGCCCGCCATACGCCGCAGGTCTGGCGCCTCCATATGGTCGGGGAACCGGAAATGGCGAGGCATGTCGATCCGTCCCCCGACGCCCATGCCCGCATCGACAGCTGGGCCGAGGCCGAGCAATGGATCAGGGCGCGCCTGTCGGGCGATCCGGCCCCGATAACGGCGGACGATGGCCTGCACAGCCGATCGTGCGGATAGGGCGGTCATGCGGATAGGTCAGGCATGAGGATCGCGCGGGCATGAACGCGAAGGCGCGCGCGATTCCCGATCGCCTGTCCTTCCTTGCCCGGCAGGGCTATGCCCATCGCGGCCTGCATCGTCCCGATGGCCCGGCCGAGAACAGCCTGCCCGCTTTCGCCGCCGCGCTGGAGACCGGCCATGGCATGGAATGCGATGTCCGCCTCTCCGCCGACGGGGTGCCGCATGTCTTTCACGATGCCCGGCTCGACCGGATGACGCAGGACAGCGGGCCGATCGCCGCCCGCACCGCCAGCGAACTGGCGCAACTGCCGTTGAAGCAGGATAGCGGCACCATTCCGACCCTCGCCGCGCTGCTGTGCCTGATCGCGGGGAGGGCGCCGCTGCTGATCGAGGTGAAGATCGGGCATCGCCGCGAGATCCGCCCGCTCTGCGAGGCCGTGGCACGGGAGATTCGGCATATCGATGGCCAGCCGGTTGATGGCCAGCTGGCGCGCGCCGCCATCGCCGTCATGTCGTTCCATCCCGGCGTCGCGCGCTGGTTTCATCGCTTCGCGCCCGCCATTCCCCATGGGCTGGTGGTGACGGAGGAGAATCGCAAGGGCCTGTCGGGCGACCTGCTGCGGCATCTTGCAATGCGGTACGGTCATCCCGATTTTCTGGCCTATGATATCCGCGACCTTCCCAGCCCCTTTGCCCGTCGCCAGCGCGCGAAAGGCATACCGGTGCTGAGCTGGACCGTGCGCACAGCGCAACACTGGCGAACGGTCGAGGCCGAAGCCGATGCCGCGATTTTCGAGGAGGAGGAGGACCGCTGATGGCGACATCCACGCCCCTCCTGCGTCTGGGACAAGGGGTGCTTTCCGTCGCGCCCGACCATTGGGATCGCTGCGCGGGCGAGGGCGATCCCTTCCTTTCCCATGCCTTTCTTTCCGCGCTCGAAGAATCGGGCAGCGTCGGTCCCGGCACCGGCTGGCAGGCCGCGCCGATCCTGATCGAAGCGGGGGAGGAAGAAGGGGAGGAGAGTCGCCTGCTCGCCTGCGCCCCCGCCTATTTCAAGACGCACAGCCAGGGCGAATATGTGTTCGACCATAGCTGGGCCGATGCCTGGAGCCGGGCAGGGGGACGATATTATCCCAAGCTCCAGATCGCCGTGCCTTTCTCCCCCGTGCCCGGCAGGCGGCTGCTGCTGGCGGACGAGACCGACCGGGAACTGGCGAGCCTGCTGATTCGCGGGGCCGAAGCGGTGGTCGACCAGAATAAGCTCAGTTCCGCCCATGCCACCTTCATCGCGCCCGAGCAGGCGCCGCTGTTCGAGGAGGCGGGCTGGCTGCTGCGCGAGGACAGCCAGTTCCACTGGGAAAACCAGGATTATGCCAGCTTCGACGATTTTCTGGGCGAACTCTCCAGCGCCAAGCGCAAGACGCTGCGCAAGGAAAGACAGCGCGCGCGCGAGGGGCTGGAAATCGTCCACCTCACCGGCGAGGCGCTGCGGCCTGAACATTGGGAGGCCTTCTGGGCCTTTTATCAGGATACCGGCGCGCGCAAATGGGGGCACCCCTATCTCACCCGCAATTTCTTCGACCTGATCGGCAAGCGTCTGGCCGATCGCATCCTGCTGATCCTCGCGCTGCGCGACGGGCGGCCGATTGCGGGCGCGCTCAACATGATCGGCGAGGAGACGCTCTATGGCCGTTATTGGGGCTGCGTCGAGGACGTGCCCTTCCTGCATTTCGAGCTATGCTATTATCAGGCGATCGATTTCGCCATCGCCCATGGGCTGCGCAGGGTAGAGGCCGGCGCGCAGGGCGGGCACAAGCTGGTGCGCGGCTATCGCCCAGTGGCAACCTGGTCGGCCCATTATATCGCGGACCCGAATTTCCGGGCAGCCGTCGCGCATTTTCTGGAACAGGAACGCCAGTCGGTCGAACAGGACCGGGACTGGCTGGCGCAGCGGACGCCCTTTCGCAAAATAGACGGGTGAAGCCGCAGGGGCGCACCCGCTTCCGCGTTCAGTGCATCGCTGCCGGGCTGCCCCGCAAAAAGGCGCGGGCCAGACGCTGCGCCTCTGCGATTTCGCGCGTGGACATTTCCCCAGCGACCTCGGCCCGCAAGGCCTGCCCTTCTTCACTGCCCGCCAGCGCGGCGAGATTGAACCATTTATGCGCCTGCACGAGGTCGATATCGACCCCGCTCGTGCCGCAACTATACGCAATTCCGAGGTCGTAACAGGCGTCGCCATTGCCCCGCGACGCATCAGCCATCCGACTCTCGATCAGGAATTGCGCAGTTTTCTGACTGTTAGCCACAATCAAACCCCCTGACTTTTGTGCAGGGGGAAGATTGCCCAACATGGCTAATATTTGGTTAACCGCGAAAAGGCGCGGTTCGCCGCCAGATTATTTTACAATTTAGCGGGGATGGACCGGGAAATTATCGATGAGCCGCGTCTGGCCGAGGCGGGCGGCGGCCAGCAGCCGGGCCTCGGCGCGCAGGTCGCTCACCGGCGCCAGCGAAACGGCGTCGCACAGCTCGACATAATCGACCGGGCCGAAACCCGCCGCCGCCAACCGCGCGCGGATATCCGCCAGCACGCCTGCGACCGGTGCCCCCGATTCGAGACAGGCCACGCCTTCCTTCATCGCCCGCGACAGTTCGACCGCCTGCGCGCGCTGCTCCGCGCTCAGATAGGCGTTGCGGGAGGAGAGGGCGAGGCCATCGGCGGCCCGCGCGGTCGGCACGCCGACAATCTCCAGCGGCTGGTCGAGATCGGCCACGAAGCGGCGGATCACCGCGAGCTGCTGATAATCCTTCTCCCCGAACAGGGCGACATCGGGCCGCACCTGATTGAAAAGCTTCGTCACCACCGTCGCCACGCCGTCGAAATGGCCGGGCCGGGCCGCGCCGCACAACCCGTCGCTGATGCCGGTGACGGAAATATTCGTGGCGAAGCCCGCCGGATACATCTCCGCGACGGTGGGCGCCCACAGGATCGCCGTGCCTTCCGCCTCCAGCAGCGCGGCGTCCTGCGCCTCCTGCCGGGGATAGGCGTCGAGATCCTCATTCGGCCCGAACTGCTTCGGATTGACGAAGATCGACGCGACGACATGATCCGCCTGCGCCTTCGCCGCACGGATGAGGGTCATATGCCCTTCGTGCAGCGCGCCCATGGTCGGCACCAGCGCGATCCGCGCTCCCCCGGCGCGCAACGAAAAAACAGCATCACGAAGCGAAGCAAGGTCACGGATTATTTGCACGGCGGTTGAGGCTCCGGTAAGGCACGAACAAAGCCCGCCTATGGTGGGCGGGGCAGCGGTCATAGCGCCGCATTATACAGTTTTCGGGGAGTTCAAAAGTCTTCTATGGCGGGCCAGCAGACTCATATTATCGTTTTCGCCAATGAAAAGGGCGGCACCGGCAAATCGACCACGGCGGTTCATACCGCCGTCGCGCTGGCGACGATGGGCCACAAGGTCGGCCTGATCGATCTCGACCCGCGCCAGCGCACGGTCACGCGCTACATGGAGAATCGCGTCGATACCGCGCGGCGGCGTGAGATCGAGCTGCCCGTGCCGGAGTTCCGCGTCTTTACCGGATCGACCGAGGAAGAGCTGGACGCCGACTATCGCGGCCTTGCCGAGGGCAAGGACTTCCTGATCGTCGATACGCCCGGCCGTGACGACCCCTTCGCCCGCCATATGGCCGCGCGCGCCAATACGCTGGTGACGCCGATGAACGACAGCTTCGTCGATTTCGACCTGATCGGCCAGGTCGATGCCGAAAGCTTCAAGGTGAAGCGCCTCAGTTTCTATTCCGAACTGATCTTCGAGGCGCGCAAGAGCCGCGCCAAGGCCGATGGCGTATCGATCGACTGGGTGGTGCTGCGCAACCGCGTGCAGCATCATGACGCCCGTAACAAGAAGCGCGTGGGCGACGCCCTCAACGAATTGTCGAAGCGCGTCGGCTTCCGCGTCATTCCCGGCCTGTCGGAACGCGTGATCTTCCGCGAACTGTTTCCCTCCGGCCTCACGCTGCTGGACAAGGGCCATCTGGGCGATCTCGGCTTCAGCCACCTGACCGCGCGGCAGGAACTGCGCGAGATGGTGGCGGGCCTCGCCCTGCCGCAGGTGTCCGACGCCGATCGGGAAAAGATCGAACAGAGCGCCGCGTGATCGGCCCGGCACGAAGCGCCCCGGCAGGACAGGCAGCATGACGGGCAGGGCCTGATGGGCTTTCTTGTACTGCTGCTGCTCGCGCTGGCCGGCTGGCTGATCCTGACCGGGCGGTTGCAGCGCATGACGATGACCGATGGCCTGATGCTGGGGCTGGCGATCGTCGGCGCGATCATGGCCGCCAAGGGGCAGGGCCTGATCGGCGGCGGCGCGCTCACCCTTGCCGGACTGCATGGCTGGCGCCGGATGGCGGCAGGGGTCCGCCCTCGCCGCCGCGCCCGGACCGCCGCGCGGAACCCCGCACCGCCCGCCGCCGCGCCGGACCGGGAGGAAGACCGCCTCGCCGAGGCCCGCGCGCTGCTCGGCCTCGATGCCGGTGCCGATGCGGAGGCCATTCGCGCGGCCCATCGGCGGCTGATCGCGAAAAACCATCCGGATGTCGGCGGAACGCAGGCTCTGGCGGAAAAAATCAATGACGCGCGTAGCATTTTGCTACGTCATGTGGATGAAAACAACAGGTCGCATCCCTCAGCTTCTGGCTCCCCTCAAGAACCGACAGGAACCTCATGACCCATAATTTCCATCCTACTTCCCTGCGCGAATATGACATTCGCGGCATCATCGGCGAAACGCTGGGCAATGACGACGCCTATGCCATCGGCCGGGGCTTTGGCACGCTGATCGCGCGGGCCGGGGGAAGCAGGGTCGCGGTGGGCTATGACGGACGGCTCAGCTCGCCGGTGCTGGAGGAAGCGCTGGTGCGCGGCCTCAACGACAGCGGCATCTACGCGGTGCGCGTCGGCATGGGGCCGACCCCGATGCTATATTATGCCGAGGCGACGGAGCAGGTCGATGGCGGCATCCAGATAACCGGCAGCCATAATCCCGCCAATTATAACGGCTTCAAGATGGTGTTTCAGGGCCGTCCGTTCTTCGGCGCGGATATCCAGACGCTGGGCACCATGGCGGCGGCAGGCGACTGGGTGGAGGGCAGCGCGGGCAGCGAGACGATCGATATCATGGATCGCTATGTCGCGCGGCTGATGGAGGGTTTCGACGGCGGCGCGTTCCGCATCGGCTGGGACGCGGGCAATGGCGCGGCCGGCCCGGTGGTCGAGAAGCTCGTCAAGCTCCTCCCCGGAGAGCATTATACGCTGTTCACCGATGTCGACGGCGATTTTCCCAACCATCATCCCGATCCTACCGAAGAGAAGAATCTGGCGGACCTGCGCGCGCTTGTCGCGGACAAGAAGCTCGATTTCGGTATCGCTTTCGATGGCGACGGCGATCGGATCGGCGCGATCGATGGGGAAGGGCGGATCATCTGGGGCGACCAGCTGATGATGATCTTCGCCGAGGCGGTGCTGAAGGACGAGCCGGGCGCGACGATCATCGCCGATGTGAAGGCCAGTCAGGCCCTTTATGACCGGATCGCCGAGCTGGGCGGCAAGCCGCTGATGTGGAAGACCGGGCATAGCCTGATCAAGTCCAAAATGAAGGAAACGGGCAGCCCGCTGGCCGGAGAGATGAGCGGCCATATCTTCTTCAAGCATCAATATTATGGCTTTGACGACGCGCTTTACGCCGCCGTCCGCCTGATTCGCGCCGCGACGCAGCTCGGCAAGAGCGTCACCCAGTTGCGCAGCGACATGCCGCAGATGATCAACACGCCGGAAATGCGCTTTCAGGTCGATGAGAGCCGGAAGTTCGCGGTGGTCGATGAAGTGCTCGCACGGCTGAAGGCGGCGGGCGCCAGCGTCAACGACACGGACGGCGCGCGCGTCAACACGCCCGATGGCTGGTGGCTGCTGCGCGCGTCCAACACGCAGGACGTGCTGGTCGCCCGCGCCGAGGCGAAGGACGAGGCGGGCCTCGACCGGCTGATGGCGCAGATCGATTCGCAATTGGCCGAATCGGGCCTGGAACGCGGTCCGCAAGCCTCCCACTGAGGCAGCTGGCCGGCAAAACAAGAAAATGATTCTAATTTTGCGGAGAAGGTGACGCTACGGAAAGCAGGTGAAAAATGGTGAGATGCAATTTCTGCAACTATACCCATTTCCTTCGCACTTGCGGGATTCCCGCCCACACCGCAAAAGGGACCTGCCTTTCAGGCATCCTCTCCTAAAACTTTCAAGCCGCCCTCCGGGGCGGTTTTTTTTGCCTGTCGCAGATGGAGTCGGCAAAGACTCCGCAAAGGGGCAGAGGTGTCCCGCCTGCTTCCCGGATTTCGTAAGACCTCCCGCCGAAGTGCAGTGCCAGATTTGTGGATTTACGGTGTCCGCAGGCGCCAACGGCAGGACGAAACCGGCCTTCCCTGCCCTTCTATTCACCCCTTTACGGGGCCGTCACTCATGCAAATATGTGAACTGTCCGCCGGATAGGCCCGGCCGCAGGCGCGGCACAGACGATCCTGCGTCAGCGTCAGCCCCTGTCCCACCGACACGCGCTCATCGAACACGAAGCAATTGCCCCGCCACCGGCTTTCCTCCGCCGGAACCTCCTCCAGATATTTGAGGATCCCGCCTTTCAGATGATAGACCTCCTCGCAGCCGATGCTGCGGGCGAAGGCGGTGGACTTCTCGCAACGGATGCCGCCGGTACAGAACATCGCCACTGCCGGGGCGGGCTTGCCCTCCTCCCGCCATTGGTCGCGCAACGCCGTGAACCATGCGGGGAACTGGCGGAACGTGTCGATCGCGGGATTGATCGCGCCCTCGAACGTGCCGATCTCCACCTCATACTCATTGCGGGTATCGATAAGGATCACATCCTCCCGCGCCAGCAACGCGTTCCAGTCGCCCGGTTCGACATACAGGCCCGCGTCGCGCGATGGATCGAGATCCTCCACGCCCATGGTGACGATTTCCCGCTTCAGCTTCACCTTCATGCGCGCAAAGGGCCGCTCCTGCGCGGTGGAATATTTAACGTCCATGTCCGCGCAGCCCGGCAAGGTGCGCAGCCAGCCGACCAGCGCCTCGATCGCGTCGGCCGCGCCCGCCACCGTGCCGTTGAGGCCCTCCCTCGCCAGCAGCAACGTACCGCAGATATCGAGCGCCCGGCATTGCTCCAGCACCGGCGCGCGCAGCGCGGCGGGCTCTTCGAAGCGGGTGAAATGATAGAGCGCCGCCACACAAAATGGCGATGGGGAAGGGGGCAGGGCAGCAGCGGGGAGAGACGACATGGAACGGCGCTATACCCCTCCCCCGCGCTGGAAGAAAGAGGTCAGAAAAATGCTGGAAAACGCTCTTCCCTTCCCCCGCTCTTTTGTTAGCCTCTCCTTACAAATCAGAAAGAAATAATGTGGCAAAAGGCCACAAACAAAAGGGAGATTCAGGATGAAGAGGGGGCATTATCTGCTCGGGACCGGCGTGGCGCTCGTGGCGCTCGCCCTGCCTGCGGCGGTGCAGGCGCAGACAGGCACTCTCGCCGGGTCGGGCGAAGGGAGCATGGCGGAAAACGAGACGGTCGATATCATCGTGACCGCCACCCGGCGCGCCAGCCCGCTATCCGATGTGCCGATCGCGGTATCGGCAGTGTCGGCGGCCAGCCTCCAGAACAGCGGCGCCAATGATATCCGCCAGTTGAACCAGCTCGCGCCGTCGCTGCTGGTGTCGTCGAGCGGCACCGAAGCCAATGGCGCGGCCCGTATTCGCGGCGTCGGCACGGTCGGCGACAATCCCGGCCTCGAAAGCTCGGTCGCGGTGTTCATCGATGGCGTCTACCGGTCCCGTACCGGCGCGGGCCTCAGCGACTTGGGAGAGATCGAACGGGTGGAGGTGCTGCGCGGGCCGCAAGGAACGCTGTTCGGCCGCAACGCCTCGGCGGGCCTTATCAACATCGTCACCAAGGCGCCCGAATTCACCTTCGGCGCCAAGGGCGAGCTGACCTATGGCAATTATGACTATTGGCGCCTGTCGGGCAGCGTCACCGGTCCGGTAAGCGACGCGATCGCGCTGCGCCTCGATGGCGTCTGGTCGAAACGCGACGGCTTCATGAAGCTGGTCGATACCAGCGGGGCGAAGGTCGGGGAAACCAATGATCGCGATCGCTGGTTCCTGCGCGGGCAGGCGCTGATCGAGCCGAATGACGCGCTTTCGATCCGGCTGATCGGCGATTATACCCATCGCAATGAGAGCTGCTGCGGCGCGGTTTATATTTCCAACCGCGAGGTGATCGACCCGACGCCCGGCGTGCCCGGCGACTATCTCGACAATGGCACAAGCCGCATCGCCACCATTTTGGGGACCATCAGCGGCCAGCCGGTAACGGTCGATCCGGATCGCCGCGAGGCCAGCATCACGCCCGGCCGGGACTATGTCAGCCGGCTGCGCGACTGGGGCTTTTCGGGCGAGATCAATTATGATTTCGGCGGCGCGAAATTGACCAGCATCACCGCTTATCGCGATTATAAATCCCGCGATTATGGCGACTATGACTATAATCCCGCCGATGTCCTCTATCGCGACCCCAATACCTATCGCCAGTTCCGCACCTTCACCCAGGAGGTGCGGGTTCAGGGCGCGGCATTTGGCGACCGGCTCGACTGGCTGGTGGGCGGCTATTATTCCAATGAAAAGCTGACGCTGGTCGATAATATCCGCTTCGGCAGCGATTATGGCCTGTTCGCCACCTGCCGCATCCTTGCGACCTCGCAGCAACTCGCGGCCGCCCTGCCCTGCAACAGCCGCGCGGCGATGAGCGCCTTCGTGATCGACCCGAGCGTCACCAATCCCATTCTCAACAGTGCGCTAAAGACGCTGCTGGGCATCGGGGCCAATGGCACGACGGCGGGCGACAATGATGCGCGCTATCGCCAGAAGAGCGAAAGCATCGCCGCCTTCACCCATAATATAGTGCATCTTACAGATAAGCTCGATCTGACGCTGGGCCTGCGCTACACGCATGAGAAGAAGCGGCTGCGCGCCAGCTTCTCCAACGACAACACCGCCTGCGCCACGCTTCAGGCACGCAACCCCGGCGCGGTGGACGATCTGGTCGATCTGGCGCTGGGATCGTTCGGCACCGGCACCACGCTGGCCCAGGGCATCCTGGCGCTGGGCTGTCTGGGCAATAGCGGCTCCAATCTCAACGGCGTGGATCTGGACGACAGCTTCAGCGACGACGAACTGTCCGGCACCGCCGTGCTGTCATACAAGCCGACCCCGGAAACGCTGGTCTATGCCAGCTATTCGCGCGGCTATAAAGCGGGCGGCTATAATCTCGACCGGTTCGAACTGGGCAATACCGGCCTTTCGGCGCTGGCAACCTCTCCCGCCACCTATTTCTTCGCCCGCAACGCCTCCGATGCCTCGACGCTGCGCTTCGACCCGGAAAAGGTCAACGCCTTCGAGATCGGCCTCAAATATGCGACGCGGCAATTCAGCGCCAATATCGCCGCCTTCCGGCAGGAGTTCAGCAACTTCCAGCTCAATACCTTCAACGGCACCAGCTTCGTCGTGCAGAATATCAACGGTTGCGGCGAGGAGCTTTCGGCTGTCGGCACCTGCGGCGACGTGACGGCCGGGTTGATCAGCCAGGGTTTCGAGCTGGAGCTGAGCGCCTCGCCGGTTTCCTATGTCCGGGTCGGCACGGGCTTCACCTATGCACGAACGAAATTCCGCGACCGGCTCGTCGGCAGCGGCGATGGCAATACCCCGCTCGACAGCGCGCTGTTCCTGCTGCCCGGCAGCCTCAACAGCAACGCCCCCGAATATGTCGCGACAGTCAGCTTCGCCTGGACGCCGCCGCTGGGATCGGGAGGCCTCTCCGGCCTCGTCTATTTCGACGGGCGCCTGACCAGCGACTATAATAGCGGGTCCGACCTGTTCCCCGAAAAGGAGCAGGACGGCTATAGCCTGTGGAATGCGCGCATCGGCGTGCGTGGCCCGCAGGAACGCTGGGCGGTGGAGTTCTGGGGGCAGAATATCTTCAACACCCGTTATACGCAGGTGGCGTTCAATACGCCGCTGCAAGGGGCGGGATCGGCGGCGCAGGTCGCGGCCTTTGGTTCGCCACGCTTTGCGGCCGGAACGCAGCTTTTCTCCGCCTATCTGGGCGAACCGCGCACCTATGGCATTACCCTGCGCGGTAAATTCTGAAGTATATGCTATAAAATAAAGGCGCTTCTCGGTGATCGGGAGGCGTCTTTATTTATCAGGCGCTATAATTTCTGCCGCCAAAGAGTGCGGTGCCCACGCGGACATGGGTGGCGCCGAGCATGATCGCCGTTTCATAATCGCCCGACATCCCCATGGAAAGGCCATCAAGCCCTTCCTCCCGCGCCATTTTCGCGAGCAATGCAAAATAGGGTGCGGGTTCGACATCGGCGGGCGGCACGCACATCAGGCCCGCGACCGGGATATCGGTATCGCGCGCGCTGGCAATCAACGCAGGCAGGTCCGCGATCGCGCAGCCGCCCTTCTGCTCCTCCATGCCGATATTGACCTGGAGGAAACAGGGGAGCCTCCGGTCCGCCGCATCCATCGCCCGCGCCAGCGCGGTCAACAGCGAAGGGCGGTCGAGGGAATGGATCACATCGAACAGCGCAACCGCTTCCGCCGCCTTGTTGCTCTGCAACTGGCCGACGCAGTGGAGCAGAAGATCGGGATAACGTTCGCGCAAGGCCGGCCATTTGGCCTGCGCTTCCTGAACGCGATTTTCCCCGAACTCCCTGTGACCCACCAGCAGGAGAGGATTGATCGCCTCGACCGGCTGAGTCTTGGAGATCGCCACCAGATGAACATCCTCCGCCGTGCGCCCGGCAACGGACGCGCTATGGGCGATGGCGGCGCGGACCTCTTCCAGCGGGGTCGAGGGGATGGGGTGATCGGGGGTGGCACTCGTCATGAGGCACGCTATAGAAAAGCCGATGCGCCGGTTCCACCGAAAAGACAGGAAAGTGCAGCAGGCGGCGCCCCTGCCCCGGCTGTGGCTGTTCACCGACCCGCGCATCCCCGAAGCGCGCCTGCTCGAAGCACTGACGGACCTGCCGCGCGGCAGCGGCCTCGTCTTTCGCCATTATGAACTGGAGCCGACGGAAAGGCGGGCGCTGTTCGAACGCGTGGAGAAGATCGCGCGACGGCGCGGGCTATGGCTGCTGTTCGGCGATGCGGGTGACGGGCTGACGCCCGGCCCGCGCCGGATCGACGGCCTGCATGTGCCGCGCTGGCGACGCAGAGGGCACAGGCCCGCCCGGCCTGCTCCGGGAATGCTGCTTTCCCTGTCCGCGCATGGGGGGCGGGATATCATCGCTGCCCGGCGCGCGGGGGCCGACCTGCTGTTCCTGTCGCCGGTCTTTACGACCCGATCCCATCCCGGCGCGCACAGCCTCGGCCCGCTGCGCTTCGGCTTGCTGGCGCGAGGGGCGGGGACCACCATCATCGCCTTGGGAGGGATGAACCGGAAGCGCTTCCAGCAACTGCGCCCGCTCGGCGCACAAGGCTGGGCCGCCATCGACGCGCTGAGTCACCAGAGGACGGGCTGATCGCCCTTCGAAAGATGAAGGAGGGGTCCCGCCACGACGAATTGTCGTGCGCCAGTGCAGCGCCTTGGAATAGATTCGAAAGTCCGATAAACCGCGCCTTAGCAGTCGCGGGAGCTGAAACCGAAGGCGATCGCCGGTCAATGCCGCCATATCAAGGCTGCGATCACACCGGTTCGTGATCCCCTATAGCAGGAAAATTCCCGCCCCGGACACCCAGGCCCGATCGCGCTCCTCCCGATGAGGAAAGCCCGGACGCCAGCCTCCCGCCATCCGGCAAGGCCGACGAACGCAGCGTCAGAAATCAGAACTTAAAGATCGTGCCCACATAGACCGCCTGATTGTCCTGACGCTGATCGGTGATCGGCGCGAGGCGGTTGTCCGGCGCATTATAGCGGACACCAGCGGTCACATTGAGGTTGCGGGTCAGCGAATAGCTGCTGCCCAGATCGAAGCCGTAATTATGCTCGGCCGTGAGGGTCTGCGGCGTCGGGCCGAGATCGCGGCGGCCCTCCGCCTGCACATTCGCCTTCAAGCGCGAGGGCGCCTTATGCTGTTCCAGCGAATAATTGCCGGCGCCCGCCATGTCGATCGAAACCGGATCGAGCGGCTTGCGTCCCACCGCTTCGGGCAGGGCGAATTTGCGCCAGCCACGGGTCGCGTCAAGATTGAAGGCCAGCGGCTCGATCTTCACGGGATTCGCGCTGCGCTCCGCCGGACGGGCGACGGTATCGGCACGTACCAGCACGGTGATCGAGCGGCGGCCGCTCATCGAACCGCTGGTCGGCGTGAACCGGAAACCACTGGTATTATGGCTGAGGCTGGCGCGCGCATAAGCCGAGGAAAGGCGTTCGTCGCGGATGCTGGGGGTGAAGGAGGCGATGCTGCCCAGTTCATCCAGCGAGACAGGAGCAGGGGAGCCGCCCTTTATCAGGCCGCTGGCTGCGCCGATCGCCGGCGCGGCGACGATCGCTGCGGAAACTGTGCCCGCCAGTGCGATCGCTGTGATATACCCCCTTAGCCCTGTCATGACTCCAACTCGACTCTGGCAATTCAAGCCTGTTTATATAGGGCCATGTATAGGCGAATGAGTCGCAAATGACCAGCAGCCGACTCCACTTATTTTGCCGTTGTTGCCAAAAGCACACAGCCCGGCGGCGCGCCGGGACGTCACCGCCGAACCAAAACCGCCGGATTTTCTCGCGATCGCTTGCATGGTGACCGCCCCCGTGCCATCAGGCGGGCTTGCCGATTGCCCAAGTCCGGCTATAGATGCGGCAAGCGATCAAAATGGGATCGGGCAGCCCCCGCCCCGTCAGTTGAAGAAAGTGCCCCATGACCGTGCGGTTATCGTCCAGCCTCGTTACCAGAATCTGCGTGCTTGCCATGGTGGGCGCGCTTGCGGCCTGCGGTGGCGGCAACAAGGCCAGGCCAAAGGCCGATCTCGCCGCGTCGAAGATCACGACCATCGGCGTGAACAGCTATTTGTGGCGCGCGACGCTCGACACCCTGTCCTTCATGCCGCTGGTGCAGACCGACTCCAACGGCGGCGTGATCGTCACCGACTGGTACGCCAATCCTTCGGCCCCCAATGAGCGGATGAAGCTCACCGTGTCGATTCTCGATCAGGACTTGCGCGCCGATGCGCTGCGCGTCGCGGCGAGCCGCCAGCTGATGCAGAACGGCCAGTGGATCGACGCCCCGGTGAAGGCCGCGACGGTACAGAAACTGGAAGAGATCATCCTGACCCGCGCCCGCAGCCTGCGCCACATGGCGCTCGGCGAAAGCTGAGCATCCCGCTGGATCGCGTCTGATATCGCCCAATTATATATCGGGCGTTTCAGTTTTGTTTTGCCGCATTTCCTGCTGACCGGATGCCTTCTTCCGGTCCGGAAATGCCCTGAATTTTGAATTGAACAGGACGGGCGCAGCAGCAGTATCCCGTCAGGGAGCCAAGAAACCATGCAAAGGCGCTTCAACCCGCTGGAAGCCGATGCCAAATGGCAGCGCATCTGGGACGAGAAGCAGAGCTTCCGCGCCGATGACGCTTCCACCAAGCCCCGGTCCTATGTGCTGGAGATGTTCCCCTATCCTTCCGGGCGCATCCATATCGGCCATGTGCGCAACTACACCATGGGCGACGTGCTAGCCCGCTATCGCCGGATGATCGGCCATGAAGTGCTGCACCCGATGGGCTGGGACGCGTTCGGCATGCCCGCCGAAAATGCGGCGATGGAAAAGAAGGTGCATCCGGGCGACTGGACCCGTTCCAACATCGCCAACATGAAGGCGCAGCTCAAGAAACTCGGCTTCGCGCTCGACTGGAGCCGCGAGATCGCCACCTGCGAGCCGGATTATTACGGGCAGGAGCAGGCGTTGTTCCTCGATCTTTATGAGGCCGGCCTCGTCTATCGCAAGGAAAGCGCGGTCAACTGGGACCCGGTCGACATGACCGTGCTGGCGAATGAGCAGGTAATCGACGGCAAGGGCTGGCGTTCCGGCGCGCCGGTCGAGAAGCGCAAGCTGAACCAGTGGTTCCTGAAGATCACCCAGTTCGCCGACGACCTGCTCGATGGCCTCGACGGCCTCGACCAGTGGCCGGACAAAGTGAAGCTGATGCAGGAAAACTGGATCGGCAAGAGCCAGGGCCTGCAATTCCGCTTCAAGCTGGACGCGCCGGTGGGCGATATCACGGAACTGGAGGTGTTCTCCACCCGCCCCGACACCATTTTCGGCGCGAGCTTCGCCGCGATCGCCGCCGATCACCCGATCGCGCTGGCGCTCGCCGAAAAGGACGCCGCGCTCGCCACCTTCGCCGACGAATGCCGCCAGAGCGGGACCGCCGCCGCCGAGGTCGAGACACAGGAGAAGAAGGGCTATGACACCGGCCTTTCCGTACTCCATCCCTTCCTGCCCGGCGCCAGACTACCGCTGTTCGTCGCCAATTTCGTGCTGATGGACTATGGCACCGGCGCGGTGATGGCGGTGCCTGCCCATGACCAGCGCGACCTCGATTTCGCGCGCAAATATATGCTGCCCACGCCCCGCGTGGTCGCCGCTTCCGGCGACGAGGCGACGCCGGTCGGCGAGGAAGCCTATACCGGTCCCGGCAAGCTCATCAACAGCGACTTCCTGGATGGAATGGACGTGGAGGCCGCCAAGGCCGCCGTCATCGCCCGCGCCGAGGCAGAGGGCTGGGGACAGGGGACGACCGTGTGGCGCCTGCGCGACTGGGGCGTCTCCCGCCAGCGCTACTGGGGCACGCCGATCCCGTTCATCCATTGCGATGACTGCGGCGTGGTGCCGGTGCCCAAGGATCAGCTGCCGGTGACGCTGCCGGAGGATGTGAGCTTCGACATTCCGGGCAATCCGCTCGAACGCCATGCGACATGGAAGCACACCAGCTGCCCGCACTGCGGCAAGGCGGCCCGGCGCGAGACCGACACGCTCGACACCTTCGTCGATTCCAGCTGGTATTTCATCCGCTTCGCCAGCCAGCCCGACGACAAGCCGTTCGACAAGGCCGAGGCCGAACGCTGGATGCCGGTCGGGCAATATATCGGCGGCATCGAACATGCGATCCTGCACCTGCTCTATGCGCGTTTCTGGACACGGGCCTTGAACTATTGCGGCAAGATCGACGTGAAGGAGCCGTTTGCGGGCCTGTTCACGCAGGGCATGGTCACGCATGAAACCTACAAGGCGCCCGATGGCCGCTGGCTTGCCCCGCAGGATATCGAGAAGCGCGGCGATATTTTCATAGTCACCGATACAGGTGAGCCGGTCACGGTCGGCCGCGTCGAGAAGATGTCGAAGTCGAAGAAGAATGTCGTCGATCCCGATGACATCATCGACCAATATGGCGCGGATGCGGTGCGCTGGTTCATGCTGTCCGACAGCCCGCCGGAGCGCGACCTGCCCTGGACGGCGAGCGGCATCGAGGGCAGCTGGCGCTTCGTCAATCGCCTGTGGAGGCTGTTCGGCGAGGCGGACGAGCAGGGCGAAGGCACCGACAAGGCGCTCGACCGCAAGCTGCACCAGACCATCGACGGCATCGCGAAGGATATCGAGGCGCTGTCCTTCAACAAGGCGGTGGCGAAGCTCTATGAACTCGCCAATGCGATCGAGAAGGCAACTCCTTCCGCCAGCCGTACGCAGGCGATCCGCACGCTCGCGCTGCTGGTCGCGCCGATGGTGCCGCATCTGGCCGAGGAGGCATGGGCCGATCTGAATGGCGAGGGGTTGATCGCCGACGCCGCATGGCCCGCCGTCGATCCGGCGCTGCTGGTCGACGACGAGGTGACCATCGCCGTGCAGGTGATGGGCAAGCTGCGCGACACCATCACCGTGCCCAAGGGCCTGCCCAAGGCCGATCTGGAAGCACTGGCGCTCGCCGCGCCCAATGTCGCGCGCACGCTGGATGGCGCAAGCCCGAAGAAAATCATTGTGGTTCCCGATCGTCTGGTCAATCTGGTGGTATGAAACGCCTGATCGCCCCGCTCGCGCTGGTGCTGGCCAGCTCACCGATGCTGGCCTCCTGCGGCCTCCACCCGCTTTATGCGGGGGGATCATCGGGGGCGGTCGCGCGCAATATCGGCCATGTCGATATCGCGCCGATCGAGGGCAAGGGCGGCTGGCTCGTCCGCAATGCGCTCAATGACCGGCTGGAGGCGATTTCCGGCGGCAACGGCCCGCATTACAAGCTGGTGGTGAAGCTGGATGACGACATCATCGGCATCGGCGTCCGTCCCGACGATGCGGTGACGCGCGAACGGCGCACGCTGCGCGCCCGCTATCAGCTGATCGACTCGGCCACCGGAGCTATTGTAATGGACGCTACAGCCGGATCGGATGTCGGCATCGACGTGGCCAGCAGCGAATATGCGACCATCGCGGCGGAAGATACCGCGCTGGAGCGCCTGTCGCAACGCGTCGCGGACCAGATCATCATCCATCTGGCGCAGAAGGTCGCCCAGAATCCGGCCCCGACCTCCGGTCCGCAATAAGAACGCGCGCGCATGACGACGGTCAAACCCGCGCAGATGGAAAAGGCGCTGGCGGCGCCGTCGCCCGATATCCGCATCTTCCTGCTCTATGGACCGGATGAGGCCGGCAGCGCGGCAATGGCGCGCAAGCTCGAACAGGCAATGGGCGAGGGGGCCGAGCGCATCGACCTCGACGGCGCGACGCTCCGCGGCGATCCCGCCCGGCTCGCCGACGAGGCCGCCTCGCTTTCGATGTTCGGCGACCGGCGCTGGATAAGGCTGAACGGCGTGGGGGAAGAAAGCGTGGCGGCGATCGACGCGCTGCTGACCGCCCCTCAGGCGGGCAATCCGGTGGTCGCCATAGCGGGCGCCATAAAAGCCACGTCGAAGCTCGCCAAATTGTGCGGCGACCATCCCGCCGCGCTCGCCTGCATCAACTACGCGCCCGACGACAGGAACGCGGCGCAGATCGTGATGGGGCTGGCGCGCGAACGCGGGCTGCGCCTGACGCCCGATCTCGCCCGCCGCATCGCCGAAAATTCCGCCAACGACCGGGCGCTGATGGCAGGCGAGGTAGAGAAACTGGCGCTCTATTGCGACGCCACGCCCGATCATCCGGCCGACGCCACCGCCGAGGCGGTCGAGGCCCTGTCGGCCGAGACGATCGAGGGCGATCCCGGTCCGCTGGTCAATGCGGTGTTCGGCGGCGATATCGACATGCTCCATCATGAGCTGTCGATGATGGCGGCGAGCGGCGCAGCGCTGGCGTCGGTCACCCGTCCGCTGATCAACCGGGCGATGCTGATCGGCGAAATCCATGCAGAGGCGGAACGCGGCGGCGGCCTCGATCGCGCGATCGAGGCCATGGGCAAACGCATTTTCTGGAAGGACAAGGCGCTCGTCCAGCGGCAGGCCCGCGCCTGGCCGCTCGGTTCCGTCGCCCGGCTGATGCACCATCTGCTGGAGGTGGAACGCGCGACCCGCGATTCCCGGGGACCGGGCGATCTGGCCGTGCGTCAGGCGCTGCTCACCATATCCCGGCAGGCCGCCCGCGCGCGCGGATAGGACAGGATCGGATTGCCCCTTGCACTCGCCGGGCAGGCGCAACATATTTCCCCCATGGCTGACAAACTCCTTCTTTCCGACGCCGAATGGCGTGAACGGCTGACGCCGGAACAATATCAGGTGCTGCGGCAGGGCGGCACCGAGCGCGCCTTCACCGGCGCTTATGAAAAGCTGAAGGCCGACGGCCTCTATCTCTGCGCCGGATGCGGGGCGGAGCTGTTCGATTCCGCCCGCAAATATAATAGCGGCTCGGGCTGGCCCAGCTTCACCGAACCGGTCGAGGGGGAGGCCGTGGACGAACATGTCGATTCCAGCCATGGCATGACCCGCATAGAGGTGCGATGCGCCCGCTGCGACGGGCATCTGGGCCATGTCTTTCCCGATGGGCCGGGCGAAAACGGCCTGCGCTATTGCATCAACAGCGCATCGATGGACTTCGAACCGCGCTGATCCGGTTCAGCGACGATTAAAGCCAGCTATGTTTTGGGGCAAAAACGCGGTCGGAAGGGCTTTCCGGCAGCCTGTTACCTTGCGGCCGATTCCCTGACAGGCTAAGCCGCTGATGAACGATAAGGCGGACAATATTCAGCATGGCACTGCCGCAAAAGGCGAAACTCTGGCTCGTGCGTTTCCTGAAGCTGGGCATATTTGCGACACTGGGCGGCATCATCGCGCTGGTGGCGGCGGTTTTCATCGCCATGCAATCGCTGCCGAGCTTCGAGAGCCTCAAATCCTCGCCCAATGGGCAGATGATCCGCGTGCACGCCGCCGATGGCTCGGTGATCGTGTCGCTGGGGCCGAGCTTCGGCCGCTGGCTCGATTATGACCAGATCCCGGAGGTGATGACCCGCGCGATGGTCTCCGTCGAGGACAAGCGCTTCTATCATCATCCCGGCGTCGATCCGGTGGGCATGGCGCGCGCGGCGCTGTTCGCGGTCGAGAATCGCGGCACCGGCCGGCGCATGCAGGGCGCCTCCACCATCACCCAGCAGCTGACCCGCAATATCTTCCTCAACAACAGCTATTCCTTCGGCCGCAAGATTCGCGAGATGGTGCTCGCGCTGGCGATGGAGCGGAAATTCTCCAAGCAGCAGATTCTCGAACTCTATCTCAACAAGGTCTATTTCGGCGGCGGCGCCTATGGCATCGACGCGGCCAGCCGCAAATTTTTCGGCCATCCCGCCACCAGCCTCCGCCTGCCGGAAGCCGCGATCATCGCGGGCCTCGTCAAGGCTCCGTCCAACTACAGCCCTACCGCCGATGTGGAAGCCGCCCTCGGCCGCGCCAGCGTCGTGCTCGACGTGATGGAGGAAAATGGCGACCTTTCCCGGCAGGAGCGGGCGGAGGCCAATCTTCAGGATGTGAAGATGGCGCCCGAGCCGCCGCAAAACAGCGTGCGCTATTTCACCGACTGGGCGCTGCCGCAGCTCGACACGCTGATCACCGAGCAGAATGAGCCGTTGGAAGTCTATACCACGATCGACCTCGGCATGCAGAATGCGGCGACCGCTTCCCTGCGCGCCAGCGCCCCGGCCGGTACGCAGGCGGCGCTGGTCTCGCTCGACCGCGACGGCGCGGTGCGGGCGATGGTCGGCGGCCTCGATTATGTGACGTCCAATTATAATCGCGCGACCAAGGCGATGCGCCAGCCCGGCTCGGCGTTCAAGCTGTTCGTCTATCTCGCCGCGCTGGAAGGCGGCTATACGCCGGACACCAAGGTAGTGGACGAGCCGGTCGACATCAACGGCTGGAGCCCGCGCAACAGCAGCGGCCGCTATTCGGGCGAGATCAATATCCGCACCGCCTTCGCTTATTCGGTCAATACCGTCGCGGCGAAGATCGGTCAGGATGTCGGTTTCAATACCGTCGCCGACATGGCGCGCCGTTTCGGTGTCACCACGCCGGTCAATACCCAGCCGTCGATGGTGCTCGGTTCTTCCGACGTGCATCTGATCGACATGACCCGCGCCTTCGCCTCGGTCGCGCGCAAGGGCGTGGCGGTGACCCCCTATGGCATTACCAAGGTGACGACCGCGGACGGGCGCATCCTCTATACCCATCAGGACGACACCAGCCGCGTGCTGGTCGCGCCCTGGGTGGCGGCGGGCATCACCGACCTGATGCAGACCGCCGTCAACACCGGCACTGGCCGCGCCGCGCAGATCGGCCGCCCGGTCGCGGGCAAGACCGGCACCACCAACAGCAACAAGGACGGCTGGTTCCTCGGCTTTTCGAGCGGCATCACCACCGGCGTGTGGATGGGCCGCGACGACGCCAAGCCGGTCGGCGGCCTTCAGGGCGGCCGCGCCCCGGCGCAGGCCTTCGCCAGCTTCATGCGGGTCGCGGTCGCAAAGCGGCCGGTCGAGAATTTCGAGACCGAAGTGACCCTGCCCGAATGGCAGCTGGAGCCGGACAATGAAGCCTATTATGGCAATCCCGACGATGGCGCGATGGTCGATGAGGATGGCAACCCCATCCCCGGCGCGGCGCATGACGGCCCCTATCCGACCGGTCCCGACGACAGCGCAGCCCCTGCGCCCGAGGACCAGCCTTCGGGCAAGCTCGACCAGCAATGGATCGACAATGTTCTGGGCCGCGACCCCAATCGCAACAATGGCGGCAGGCCTTCGGGCAACCGTCCCGCCGATCAGGGTGCGCAGCCAGCATTTAGGCCCTGATACCCCGGCCCTGACACGCAAGCCCTGACAACCTAGGCCCTGATCGTCAGCGACCTCTCGTCAGCTCCCGACGCGATGCAGCGCCGCGCCATGGGCGCGCAGCCAGTGCCGGGCAGGGGTGGGGTCCTGCCCCAGCAGCCGGGCATGGGCGGCGTGAAAGGCCGGGCTGTGATCCATGTGGAGAAGATGAGCAACCTCATGCGCGACAGTCGCCAGCCGAACCTCCGGCGGGGCGAGAATGAGCCGCCAGCTATAGCGGATCGCGCCATCGCTGGTGCAACTGCCCCAGCGGCTGCGCGGATCGCCGATCCTCACCGAACTGACCCGCAAGCCTTCGCGCGCCGCGATCATCAGCGTTTCCCGGCTGAGGGTATCGAGCGCATGGGCGCGCAGCCAGCGCAGCAGGCGCGGGCCGACCTGTTCCTCCGGGCCGCCCAGACTCAGTTCCGCCTCCGCCAATATCGGCGTGCGCGGGAAGGCGCGATCCCAGCGGATCAGGCGCTCCTTTCCCTCGACCGGGACAAGCGCGCCCGGCGCCAACGGCAGCCGGTCCGGCGCCTTGCCGATCTGCGTGCGGACCCAGCCTTCCTGCGATTGCGCCCAGCTCAGGGCGGCGCGCAGCCCGCCCCGCGCGGGCAATGAAAGCAACAGGCGGCGATTCGCCCCGTCATAGCGGAGCCGATAGCCGCGCGACCGGGCATAGCGGCGCACCAGCAGCGGGATCGTCTCACCATCGACGACCAGCGAGGATTCAGATCTCGCGCTCGACAAGATGCTCCTCCCAGTCGAGCGCATCATCCTCATCGACGGTCCAGCCGCGCACCGATACCCCCGCGCGATGCACCGCCTCCCGGTCGCCGCTCAGCAGATAATGCCAGTCGGGCAGGGGCTGTCCTTCATTGCGCAGGCGATAGGCGCAGCTGCGCGGCAGCCAGGGAATATCGTCCAGCATATCGGGCTTCAACCGCACGCAATCGGGCACATAGCGATGGCGCGTCGCATAGCTGGTGCAGCGCCCACTCTCCTTGTCGAGCAGCTTGCAGCAGATATTGGTGAAATAGATGCGGCCAGTGTCCTCATCCTCCGCCTTGTGCAGGCAGCATTTGCCGCATCCGTCGCACAGCGCCTCCCATTCCTCGCCGGTCAGCGCGGCGAGCGGCAATTCCCAGAAGCGCGGGCGCAGCGCCGTCATTTAACCCAGCGGTCGAGCATTTTCGTGACCTCTTCCGGGCGACCCTCATCGGCATCCGTCGTCGCCGGATCATCGACCGGCACCAGTGCGATCGGCTCGCCTTCCGGGCCGAACAGATAGGGGGTGCGGCTGTGGCTGACGAGATATTCGGTTGATCCCTTGGGCTGCTCCTTCATATAGACCACGACGAAGGACCATGCGACCGCGGCGATCTCCTCCGGCGTGCCGGTAAGGCCGATCAGCCGGGGATGAAAGGCGCTCACATAATTTTTGAGCGCCTCGGGCGTGTCCCGCTCCGGATCGAGGGTGATGAAGATGGGCTGGACCTTCGCGGCCCGATCCGGCGCGTCCTTTTCGAAGCGGGCCAGGCCCTGCGCAATGCGCTGAAGATCGACCGGGCAGACATCCGGGCAAAAGCTATAGCCGAAATAGACCAGCCGGTATTTGCCCTTGAACTCGTCCCAGCTGCGCTTGCGGCCATCCTGATCGACAAGGGTGAAAGGCCCGCCGATCTTCGCGCCTGCAAGGCTGCCCCGGTCCGCCGCCTCCGGCCCCGATTCCGAAGATCCGCAAGCAGAGAGCATCATCGCCGCGCCGCCGAGCAGCGCCAGAAAAACTGTCCTGACCATGGTTCAGCCATGCCCCGAAAGGGGGGGATTTGGCAATTGTTAATCCCCTGTAAATTGGCTTTGAAAACATAAGGAGGGAGGGCCATATTCGGCCAATCCTTTTTATAGTGCGGACACCTTGATGATGAAGTTGCGCTTTCTTGCACCAGCGATGCTGGCCCTTACCCTCTTGCCGGGCGTCGCCATGGCCCAGTTTTCCGACAGCTATAATTTCCTGAAGGCCGTGCGCGACAAGGACGGCGCCAAGGTCACGGAGATCATCAGCAAGCCGGGCACCACCATCATCAATACCCGCGACAATTCGACGGGTCAGACGGCGCTGCACATTGTCGCGGAACGGCGCGACGCGGGCTGGATGAGCTTCCTGCTCGCCAAGGGCGCCAACCCCAATATGACCGATGCGCAGGGCAATACCCCGTTGATGGTGGCGACACGCCTGCGCTTCGTCGAGGGGGCGCAGGTGCTGCTCGACAGCGGCGCGCAGGTCGACAAGACCAATGACAGCGGCGAAACCCCGCTGATCCGCGCGGTGCAGTTGCGCGACCTGCCGCTCATCCGCCTGCTGATCAGCAAGGGCGCCAATCCCAACAAGGCCGACACGCTCGCCGGCATGTCAGCGCACGACTATGCCGAGCGCGATGGCCGCAGCCAGGCGATCCTCGACATTCTGGATAATGGTAAGCCGGGAAGCGCCACGCCCGGCAAAAGCGGGCCGGTTCAGGGTCCCGTATTCTGACGGGACCTGCATTCCGTCAGGATCGGTCCTGACCGCAAAGCAAAAGGGCGGGGGAACTTTTCCTCCCGCCCTTCATTTCTATCAGCGATAGAAGATATGGTTGTCGATGACGGCAACCTTGGTGTGCCGCCAGGCCGGAGCCACCCGGCGCGCATGGAAATAAAGCGCGCCCTCGGCCTTGCTTGTCCAGGCATTGTCCTGTGCGATCAGCGCGATGGCAACGGCCGTTTTCCAGGCCGGACGGCTGGCATTAGGCTCGGGAATGACGCCCCCGCGCACGAAGCTGAACTGGCCGGGCTGGGCCACCACGTCGCACATATCATCGCCGAAGCGATTGGAATCGGCGCGGTTGACGATCACGCGGGCCACCGCAAGCTGGCCTTCCAGGCTCTCGCTGCGGGATTCGTAGAAGATGGCGCTGGCCAGGCATTTGGTCTCTTCGGAAACCGAAACGCTGGTGTCGACATCGCGGACCATCGCCGCGAGCGAGGCATAATCCTTGTCGGGAACGGCGATAACCTCATCCGCGCGCGGCGCAGCGGCGGTCATATCGCCCGATCGCGGCCCGGCCTGCATCGTGCCGAGCGGTTGGACCACTTCCTTCCGGGGGGCGAACCGAATCGCCTGCGCCTTCGCCATATCGGCAGCGGAGGGAGAGGAACTGATGGTAACGGGCTGAAGTCCCGTAACCGAAGGGGCTTCATCGGCCCTGGAAACGCCACCGGCCACTGCGGCGGTGAAAGAACAAAGAGTCAGCGTCGCGACCAGCGCAGACTTCAACGGAAAACTCATACCAATCCAAAAACATGCGGTTGGTCGGCCGAAACGTCGCATCCTCTCTTATCTTATAGGACGCCGTGCCGCCCCCCGTCTGCGTGTTTACCGCGTTCCGTCCCCCAGTGAACGACCATCGGCAACCTGCGCATGGGCAAAAGCTCGGGCCCTCATAAGGATCAGGGGGGGTATGTCAATTACCGCTCAAAAGGGCGGCGGCGAGTCGTTCCCCATTTGGGACATCCAGTTCCAGCACCCATAAATCCGGGTCGGATCGGCGGCGGCGATCAATATATTGAGTCGCCTGCTCTTCATTACCCCAATATGTTTGACCAACAGGAGCAATCTCATAACCACCTGAAAGGGTCGGCATACGTTCGAAAAAGCGCGCTTTTCCGTCCGACTCCGGGCAACTGAGCAGGATGGCGCCGCTGATCGCATCCCCTTTGTGCAGGACGGCGGCAAAGCCTCCCTCGGCATGGGTACGGCGAACCAGCGCCTGCACAAGCAGCTGGCTGGTGAGGCGGGGAGTCATGCCTCGTATGAACGGCCGGAGGCGAAAGCCTCGCGCCGGTCCTCAGCCATGGGCGGGGTTATAGCCGGGCAAGCCGGCGAGCGCGTGCTGCGATCGCATGAAGGTGCCGGTGCCGCGCCCGATTTCCTCGCCGCTGGCGTCGATCAGACTTGCCTCGGCGACGAAGACCCGCCGGTGCCCGCTGACCCAGCGGCCGAGCGCCTGCACTGGCCCCGCCTTGAGCGGCCGGGTGAACAGCAGGTTGAACGCGGTGGTCAGCAGGAAGCGGTCATTCACCAGGCTATTGGCCGCATAGAAGGCCGCATCGTCCAGCATCTTGAAATAGACGGTGCCGTGCACCGCGCCCGCCGCATGGTAGAGCGTCTCGTCGACGGTAAAGTCGATCACCGCGCGTCCGGCTTCCTCTATGCTGAGGCGGGACGAAAAAAGATGATTGATCGGCGCGGAGGCATAAAGCCGCTCCAGCGCGCGAAAATGGGCCTGCTCCCCGCTGGGGGCCGACTCTGCCGGGCTTTCAGGCGGCGTCACGCGCCTCGGCCCCGGTCAGCAGGGCCAGCAGCGCCTCGTCGGACCCCGCCCCGCGAATACGGGCGGCATTCTGGCCGCTGCGCAGATAGCGGGACACGCGGGCCAGGGTCTTCAGATGCTCCGCGCCGCTGTCGACCGGCGAGAGGAGGGAAAAGATGATATCGACCGGCGCCTCGTCCACCGCCTCGAACGACATCGGCGGATCGAGCAGCAGCACAAGCGCATGAACCTTGTCCAGCCCGTCAAGCTTGGCATGGGGAATGGCAATGCCACCGCCAAAGCCGGTGGAACCCAGCCGCTCCCGTTCCATCAACCGTTCATAGACGAGATCGGGCGCCAGCTCATAAGCCTCCTGCGCCATATCCGCCAGCTTCTGAAACAATTGCTTCTTGTTGTTTACCGAAAGCCTGCTGGAAACCGCCTTCGGAACTAGGAGATCATGGAAATCGGTCATCAAAATGCTCTGGCTGCGCGGCGGGCCTTGCCACCGCCCGATACCGCTGCTCCCTTGTTGCGACAAGCATCGCATTGGTCCTCAGGCCTCGGCGCATAGTCGCACCATGCCGCAACGTCAACCAAAAGGCTGTCGTGGCAGGGCCTGAGGAACGCAATGCCCTATGTCAGCGAGGCTCCACCCAACCGATCGAACCGTCATGGCGACGATAGACCATATTATAGGCGGAGGTGCCCGCATTCATGAAAAGCAGCGCATTGGTGTTGCGCAGGTCGAGCATCATCACCGCGTCGGAAACGCTGGCCTCGGGAATGTCGACCCGGGTTTCGGCGATGATGACAGGCGCCTCGGCCGGTTCCTCTTCCTCTTCCGCCGAAGCGAAGATGGTATAGGCCGCATTGTCGAATTCGATTTCCGGATTGCGCGCCGCCTCCGCGGCGGCCGTCTGGGCCTGCCGACTCTTCAGCCGGTTCATGTAACGGCGCAGTTGTTTTTCCACGCGCGCTGCTGCGATATCGAAGCAGACATGGGCATCCTGCGCCTCACCGGCGCCCTTGAGGATGAGGCCAGCCATCACATGATAGACGATATCGCAATGGAACGCCCCATGCGGCGCGGGGCGGAAGGTGACATGCGCGGAAATGGTGCGGGAGAAATATTTGTCGGCGATGGCTTCCAATCGGGTCGAAACATGCTCCTTGAGCGCGTCGCCAGTATCGACCTGATGACCGGAAATACGAATGTCCATCTGAAGTTTCTCCTTTGGCTTTTTCCGGGACCGGCAGGGCCGGGCCCGTTTTTCGGAACGACCTCAGGCCGTTTCGGCAGGCGTTGGTGCGACCTCCCATAACGGATTGCTGAGGGTCCGGACAAACGCCCGGTGCCGTTCCAGTTCATCCGCCGGGACGGCAAAATGCCGTGGTTCCCGATGGATACGAGGCGAAGGACCTGCCTTCGCGCCTGTGTCGGCCTTTTCCGCGGCGTCCGAAGCCGCCGCATCGGCAAGACCAAGGCCGATCTGTCGCCCGCCGGTCAGTTCGATATAGACCTGGGCGAGCAATTCCGCGTCGAGCAACGCGCCATGCTTGACGCGATGGCTGCGATCGATGCCATAGCGGGAGCATAAGGCATCAAGGGTATGCTTGGCGCCGGGATGGGCGATACGCGCCATCCCCATCGTATCGATCATGCGATCGAGCGAGATATCCGGCCGCGCGCACCGCTTCAGTTCATGGTTGAGAAAGCCGAAGTCGAACCGCGCATTATGTGCGACCAGCATCGAATCCCCGAGGAAGTCCAGCAATTCCTCCACCTTTTCGGGGAAGAGCGGCTTGTCCCGCAGAAATGCCTCGGAAAGACCATGCACCGCCTCCGCCGCCGCCGGCATCGATCGCTGGGGATTGAAATAGCAATGATAGGTAGCGCCGGTCGGCACCCTGTTCACCATTTCAATGCAGCCGATTTCAACGAGCCGATCCCCCGATTGGGGATCGAATCCGGTCGTTTCTGTGTCGAAGATAATCTCGCGCATCGACTCTAATGACCCTCTGATTCTTACTATTGCGCTGGCTTGCGCAGAAGGCAAGCAAGCAACGTGCGGACCTGGCTCCGGGTCCGGTGAAATGTGGTGCCAGTATGGATGATATGATCCGCGCGGCGCCGTTTCAATGCATCGGGAGTCTGCAAGGCGAGGATCGAGCGGAATTTGCGCTCGCTCATTCCCGGCCGCGCGAGCACCCGCCTGCGCTGCTTCCACGCCGGGGCGGTGACGACGATCACCCCGTCGAGCTTGCGTTCGCCCTGCGTCTCAAACAGCAGCGGAATATCAAGGATCACCAGCGGACGCGCGGCATGGCGGCGCAGAAATGTCCGCCGTAGCTGCTGGACCATCGGATGGATGATCCCCTCCAGCGCCTTGCGCGCGCGCGGATCGGCAAGGATGATCGCGGCGAGTTTTGCCCGGTCCAGCCCCTGCGGGCCGGTGGTGCCGGGAAAGCGCGCCTCTATCGCCGGCAATGCCCTGCCGCCGGGGGCCTGCAACCGGTGAACCTCCGCATCGGCGTCGAACACCGGCACCCCGGCGCGCATGAACATCGCCGCCACCGCGCTTTTCCCCATGCCGATGGAGCCGGTCAGGCCATAGATTTTCGCCATAAAGCCTCGCGTCCTTCAATCCGCCGCGATCAGCAAAGCCTTGAGTTCGGCATCAAATTCCCGCGGCGCAGGCGCATCGAAGAAAATATCGAAGGCAAGCGCCGCCTGACCGATCAGCATTTCCAGACCATCGATCGTCCGCAAGCCCCGTGCGCGCGCATCCAGCAATAATTGCGTATCAAGTGGTACATAAACAATGTCATACACCACCGCCTGATCCGGCAGGGAAGCAAGATCGAGCGTCAAGGAAGGCTGGCCCGCCATGCCGAGGGAACTGCAATTGACCACGAGGTCGACCGGGGGAACAGGGTCTTCCATGTTGATAACATGGCCTTTTATTCCGGTACGATCGAGCAGAGCCTGCCCCTTGGCGCTGTCGCGGACCATGAGCGTCACCTGATCGACACCAATTTGTAGCAAAGCATATAAAATTGCCCGCGCCGCGCCGCCCGCACCGACGAGAAGCACGCTTTTGCCGCGCCATCCCATCGCCTGCAAGGGGGCCAGAAAACCGCCGGCATCGGTGTTGGTGCCGATCAACGGACCGGCAGTCTCACAGGCGATGGTGTTCATCGCGCCGATAAGATCGCCGACCTTGCCGGGGTCGCTGACAAAATCCATCACCGCGACCTTGTGGGGAATGGTGACATTGCACCCCAGCCAGTCGGGATCGGCCCGGCGCTTGAGGAAATAGGCGGCCAGATCCTCCGGACGCACATGGGTCTTGCGATATTCGGCCTCTATATCCAGTTTTTCCAGCCAGAAATTGTGGATCAGCGGCGATTTGCTGTGCGCGATGGGATCGCCGATGACTTCGGCATAGGGAAGCGGAGGAGAGGATATTTCGGTGCTCATTGCGCCAGAACGCCCCGCACGCGCAAAAAGTCAAGCAAGGCCAGCAGCGGCAGGCCCTGAATCGCGAAATGCGTGCCGCGAATATCGCTGAACAGCTGCGCGCCCGGACCTTCGATGCGATAGCAGCCCACGCACCAGCGCACCTGCTCCCATTCGCGATCGAGATAAGCGTCGATGAACGCATCCGAAAGCGGACGGACCGTCATCCGCGCCTTTTCGATATGCCGCCAGACCGGCCTCCCCCCCTCGCAGATCACCGCGGCACTGTGGAGCGTGTGGCTTGCGCCCGACAAGCGGCGCAATATGGCGGCGGCATCGGCGCGATCGACGGCCTTGTCGATCATCGATCCATCCTCCAGCTCCAGCGTCTGGTCGCAGCCGAGCACAAGCCCGCCCGGCGCCCGCGTCGAAAGGCGCAGCGCCTTCATTTCCGCCAGCGCGTCGGCAATATGGCGGGCATCAAGGCCACGCGCGCGGAAATCCTCCTTGAACGCCTCCTCATCGACATTGGGGGAAAGCGCCTCGAACGGAACGCCCGCCGCCTCCAGCATCGCGCGGCGGCTGGAACTTTGCGAGGCGAGAAGAATCGGATCGGTCATGCCGGAACCTCGGGGTTTTCCGACCGGCCCATGATGCGGTCGTTGAACAGGGTGATGATCGCCGCCGTCGCTTCCTCGATGGAACGGCGGGTAACGTCGATGGTCGGCCAGCCATGGTCGGCGATCATCCGCCGGGCGAAGCTGACCTCCTGCTGCACCCGCTCCAGATCGACATAGGCCGTCTCCGGTGCCTGATTGAGCGAAAGCAGCCGGTTGCGGCGAATCTGGATCAGCCGGTCGGGACTGATGGTGAGGCCGACGATCATCGGATGCTTCAGCCGGTAAAGGCTTTCAGGCGGAGGGGATTCCGGCACGACCGGGATATTCGCGGTCTTGTAACCACGATTGGCGAGATAGATGGAGGTCGGCGTCTTCGACGTGCGCGACACGCCGACGAGAATGATATCGGCCTCTTCCCAATTTTCCTCGCCTACGCCGTCATCATGGGCGATGGTGAACTGGATCGCCTCGATCCGGGCGAAATAGGCCTCGTCCAATATATGCTTGCGGCCGGGACGGTTGCGGGTTTCCTGACCGAGAATATTGGACATGGAATCGGTCACGCTGTCGAGCGGCGCGGCATGGGGCAGGCCCAGCGCCCGGCACTGATGTTCGAGCTTGCGGCGCAACAGCGGGTTGAACAAGGTGAAGAGGACCAGACCGGGATTGCCCGATATCTCCTTCAGGATGCGCTGGAGATGATCCTCCGAACGCACCATCGGCCAGAAATGGCGGATCGCCTCGACATCCTCGAACTGGGCGATGGCCGCCTTGACGATGCTTTCCAGGGTTTCCCCGGTGGAATCCGAGATGAGATGGAGATGAAGCCGGGTCATGGGATGACTGTGTTGGGGACCTGTGGATAAATCAAGGGACAGTCTCGGGGATAAACCACCCCTGCTGTTTCGTCCCCAATGCCAGAGCTGTTATCCACAGTCGATCCAGAGGCGCATAAAATTATGCACAGCCTGTTAGTTATGGGGACAAATTGTCCAATCCCCCTTCCTGCATCCGGAAATTCCTCTCCTCCCTGTTGGCAAAATTGGGGACAAGGCATAAACCCCAGCTTCAACCAGACAACAACTTCATCAATCTGAATCTATATAAACAGGATATAATAGTCTCCATGTCTCCGGCGTCGGCCAAACCCCTCCTCGCTGTTCTACAGGGCCAGCGTCCGTCGATCACGCCGCGCTGGATGATGCGGCAGGCAGGTCGCTATCTGCCCGAATATCGCGCGCTAAGGGCCGACAAGGGGGGGTTTCTCGAACTGGTCTATGACAGCAAGGCCGCCGCCGATGTCACCTTGCAGCCGCTGGAACGGTTCGGCACCGGCGATGACGGCCTGCACGGGGCGATCCTCTTCTCCGATATCCTGATCGTGCCTTATGCGATGGGCCAGAAGCTGTGGTTCGAGGCGGGCGAAGGTCCCCGGCTCGCGCCCGTGCTGGCGGATAGCGACATGAAGGCGCTGACTCCCGACTGGTCGCGCTATGAGGCGATTTACGAGACAGTGCGGCAGGTGAAGGCCCGTCTCGCCCCGGAAACAACCTTCCTGGGCTTTGCAGGCAGCCCCTGGACGATCGCGACCTATATGGTGGCGGGGCAGGGGAGCAAAGATCAGGCGCCTGCCCGCAGGCTCGCCTATAGCGACCCTGAGCGGTTCCAGGGGATCATCGATGCCATCGTCGAGGCGACCCTCCCCTATCTCATCGGCCAGATCGATGCGGGCGTGGAAGCCGTGCAATTGTTCGACAGCTGGGCAGGCAGTCTTTCCCCGCAGCAGTTCGAACGCTGGGTGATCGCCCCCAACCGGGCGATTGTGGAACGATTGCGGGCGGCGCGGCCCGGGGTTCCGATCATCGGCTTTCCCAAGGGCGCGGGCGCGAAACTGGTCGATTATGCGCGGGAAACCGGTGTCGACGCCGTGGGGCTGGATGAGACGGTCGATCCGCGCTGGGCCGATGCCGCATTGCCCGAGGGGTTGCCGGTGCAGGGTAATCTCGATCCGCTGGCGCTGCTGGCGGGCGGACAGGCGCTTGATGATGCGATCGACACCATTCTCGCGGCCTTCCCGGCCCGGCCGCATATCTTCAATCTTGGCCATGGCATCCTGCTCGACACGCCGATCGCCCATGTGGAGCAGATGCTCGCCCGGCTGGGAGGCGCGAAATGAGCTGGTTTCTCGGCGATGCCTATCTCTGGGTGAAGGCCGCGCATATCATCTTCGCGATCTTCCTGATGGCGGGCCTCTTCATGATGCCGCGCTTTTTCGTCTATCATCAGGAATGCCCGGTCGGGTCCGAGGAAGATCGCAAGTGGATCGAACGCGAGGACAAGCTGCGCCGCATCATCCTCAATCCGTCGCTCATCATCCTGTGGATATTGGGGCTGACGCTGATGGTGAACATAGAGGCATGGTCGATGCCCTGGTTCCACCTGAAATTGCTGCTGGTGCTGGTGCTGTCGGGCTATCATGGCTGGATGATCGGCTATGCGAAGAAGCTGGCGAAGGGGCTGCGGCCGCTCAGCGACAAGCGTTTGCGGATGATCAACGAGATACCGGGGATATTGGCGGCGATCATCGTCATCCTGGCGGTGGTGAAACCCTTCTGACCGGGAAAATACGTAGAGCCTGAAGCGAGGCGGGTCCGTTCTTGACTTGATGGGCGCGCCGGGATAACGCGAATCCTGTTCCTTTCGCCGTTCGGCTGGGCATGGCAATTCCCCATCGACCGTATGGCCCGCTTTCCATTGCGATTTCATCATATTCAACGCATCCCGGACTCTCCCCATGCATCTTAAAGACCTGAAGAAACATACGCCCGCCGAACTCGTGACCATGGCCGAAGAGCTGGGGGTCGAAGGTGCGTCGACGCTGCGCAAGCAGGACCTGATGTTCGCCATCCTCAAGGCCGAGGCCGAAAATGGCGAGCAGATCATGGGCGTGGGGACGATCGAGGTGCTGCCCGACGGCTTCGGTTTCCTGCGATCGCCGGAAGCCAATTTCCTCGCCGGGCCGGACGATATTTATGTATCGCCCAATCAAGTAAGAAAATATGGCCTGCGCACCGGCGACACGGTGGAAGGCGAGATCCGCGCCCCCAAGGATGGGGAGCGCTATTTTGCCCTCACGCGGCTTATCAGCGTAAATTTCGATGATCCCGAGGCCGTGCGCCATCGTGTGAACTTCGATAACCTGACGCCGCTCTATCCGACCCAGAAGCTGCGTCTCGATACGCTCGACCCGACCGTCAAGGACAGGTCGGCCCGCGTCATCGATATCATCTCGCCGCAGGGCAAGGGCCAGCGCGCGCTGATCGTCGCGCCGCCGCGCACCGGTAAGACGGTGTTGCTCCAGAATATCGCCAAGGCAATCACCGACAACCATCCCGAAGTGTTCCTGATCGTGCTGCTGATCGATGAGCGCCCGGAGGAAGTCACCGACATGCAGCGGTCGGTGAATGGCGAAGTCGTATCCTCAACCTTCGACGAACCGGCCGCGCGCCATGTGCAAGTCGCTGAAATGGTTATCGAAAAAGCGAAACGTCTGGTCGAGCATAAGAAGGACGTGGTGATCCTGCTGGACTCGATCACCCGTCTGGGCCGCGCCTATAACACCGTTGTCCCGTCGTCGGGCAAGGTGCTGACCGGCGGTGTCGACGCCAATGCGTTGCAGCGCCCCAAGCGCTTCTTCGGCGCCGCGCGCAACATTGAGGAGGGCGGTTCGCTTTCCATCATCGCCACCGCGCTGATCGATACCGGCAGCCGCATGGACGAGGTGATCTTCGAAGAGTTCAAGGGCACCGGCAACAGCGAAATCGTGCTCGACCGCAAGGTTGCGGACAAGCGCATCTTCCCGGCGCTGGATGTCGGCAAGTCCGGCACGCGCAAGGAAGAATTGCTGGTCGGCAAGGCCAATCTGTCGAAGATGTGGGTACTTCGCCGCATCCTGATGCAGATGGGCACCGTCGATGCCATGGAGTTCCTGCTCGACAAGATGAAGGATTCGAAGACCAATGAGGATTTCTTCGATTCCATGAATCAATAAGGCTGAACCTTTTCATCTTCAGGGTGTTTGACTGTAATGCTTGAGATTTTGGCTAATGCCGCCGCTGTTGCGGGTTCGACATCCTCCTTGGGGGATATCTGGTCGCACATTGTCGCTGATTTCTCGAACATCGGATCGCCGAGCGCCCTTTCCGCTTTTCTTCAGGTGTTGATGATCGACGTGCTGCTCGCTGGCGACAATGCGATTGTCGTCGGCGCGCTGGCTGCGGGCCTGCCGGAAGCGCAGCGCAAGAAAGTCATCATGATCGGCATTCTTGCCGCGCTGGTGCTGCGTATCGCCTTTGCGCTGGTGGTCAGCGAGTTGATGCAGATCGTCGGCCTGATCTTCGCGGGCGGCTTGCTGCTGCTCTGGGTCAGCTGGAAAATGTATCGCGAACTACGTCACGATACGCAGAATGTCGGTTCTCCTGAAATTGTCGGCGATGAAAGCAGCGGCCTGCGCCCGGCCAAGAGCTTCGCTGGCGCCGCCTGGTCGGTGGCCATTGCCGACGTATCGATGAGCCTCGATAACGTCCTTGCCGTCGCTGGCGCCGCGCGGGAGCATCCCGGCATCCTGATCGTGGGCTTGATCCTGTCGGTGGCGTTGATGGGCGTGGCCGCCAATCTGATCGCCAAATATATCGAACGCTATCGCTGGATCGCCTATCTCGGCCTGCTGGTGATCCTCTATGTCGCCGGATCGATGATCTATGAAGGCATTGTCGATCATAAAGTTGGCATCATGACGCTGGTGGATTAAGACGGATATCGCCCGTCGCGAGGCGATATCGGTTTTCCAGGGGAAGGGCAGGCTATGCAGGTTACCGTCAATGTGGATTGCACCCCGGAGGAGGCTCGCACCTTTCTCGGCTTGCCTGACCTGTCGCCCGTGCATGAAAAATATATCGCTTCGGTGATCGGCGCGATGGATGGTGCGGGTAGCGTGGAACAGATGGAAAAGATGATCCGTGCCTTTGCCCCGATGGGGGATGCCAGCATGCGCCTGTTCCAGCAGATGATGGACATCGGCCTCGCCAGCACCGGGGCAGGCGGCAAGTCCAAGGGCTGACCCCCTTTCGAGGGATCGAGTGTTGAGCGACACCATCTACGCCCTTTCCAGCGGGCGACCCCCTGCGGGGATCGGCGTCATTCGCATCAGTGGACCGCAGGCCTTTGCGGTCAGCACGGCTTTTCTGGCGGGGGAGGGTTTGCCGCATCCTCGCCGGGCCGGGTTGCGGACGCTCTATAACCCAGCCGATGGCGACGAGCTGGACCAGATTCTCTTATTATGCTTTCCTGGCCCCAATAGCGTAACCGGTGAAGACCTCGCCGAATGGCATTGTCATGGCGGACAGGCCGTTATTCGCGCGATTCTGGCAGCCCTGGAGGAACAGGGAAGGGCGGGACATTTTTCCGTACGCGAAGCTGTCGCCGGGGAATTTACCCGGCGTGGATTCGAAAATGGCCGGATGGATCTCAACGAAGCTGAAGGGCTGGCGGACCTGTTGTCGGCCGAGACCGAGAGTCAGCGCCGCGCCGCCTTGCGCATGGCGGATGGGCATTTTTCCCGACGGCTGGAAGAATGGCGCGCCGGCCTGCTTGCCTGTTCGGCGCAGGTGGAATCGCTGCTGGATTTTTCGGATGAGGATGATGTTCCCGACGATGGGATGGAACAGCAGCTCGCCCGGTCGCTTATCCGGTTGCGGCTGGACATGGCGGAGCAACTGGCCGCGCCATCGGCGGAGCGGTTGCGCGATGGCATTCAGCTGGTGTTGGCTGGTCCTCCCAATGCAGGCAAGTCGACGTTGCTCAATGCGCTTGCGGGGAGAGAGGCGGCGATCGTTTCCGATATAGCGGGCACGACGCGGGACAGGATAGAGGTGCCGGTCAATCTGGGCGGTATCGCTTTTGTGCTGACGGATACGGCTGGGCTGGCCGAAGCCAGCGAGGATCATATCGAGCGCATCGGCATCGATCGCGCCCATCATGCGATCGAGGCGGCCGATATCCTGCTCTGGCTGGGGGAGGTTTCTCGTTGCCCGCGCGGTGATGCACTTCGGGTTGCGACGCAGATGGACCGGCTCGGTTGGGTGATGCCCGAAGGGGCCGATATCGCGATTTCTGCCTACACGGGTGAAAATATGCACGCGCTGATCGAAAGGATCGCGGAAAAGGCGCGTTCTTTCCTTCCGGCGGAAGGGGGCTATGCCCTGCATGAGCGCCAACGCAAGGCTGTTGCGGCGATTGTGGATAACCTTGCTGCGATCGAGCAGGAACAGGACTTGCTGATCGTCGCGGAGCAATTGCGCGGCGCACGCGGATATATGGACAGACTGATTGGACGGAGCGGGGTGGAGGATATGCTCGATACCCTTTTTTCCCGTTTCTGCATCGGAAAGTGACGCGGCTTTTTTGTTTCACGTGAAACATTGATGCACAGCACGTTGACGATTTGGATACCATCGGGCCGGTATCACGCCCTGCTATCCCGTCAGAAAGAAATCTCGTCGAAATGCTGATGCCAATATCGCCCGAAATGGTCTAAGGGCTGCCTTCATGAGCAAGGATTTCGATGTCATCGTGATAGGCGGCGGCCATGCCGGAAGCGAGGCTGCGGCCGCTGCGGCGCGCAAGGGCGCGCGTACGGCCCTTGTCACTTTCGATCCGGCGGCCATCGGCGCCATGTCGTGCAATCCGGCCATCGGTGGATTGGGCAAGGGACATCTGGTGCGGGAAGTGGATGCCTTTGACGGCATCATCGCTCGCGCGGCGGATGATGCCGCCATTCATCACCGGATGCTCAATGCGAGCAAGGGACGGGCGGTGCAGGGGCCTCGCGTACAGGCGGATCGCTCTCTTTTCCGGGCTTCGGTGCAGCGCCAGATAAAGGCCCAGCGTGGGCTGAGCGTGCTTGCCGGTGAGGCCGCCGATCTTGTCCTTGGTCCCGCCGGTGAGGTTGCCGGTATCGAACTTTCCGACGGCAGCAAGATTCTGGCTTCCGCGGTGGTGCTGGCCACCGGCACCTTCCTTGGCGGCAAGCTGTTTCGCGGCGAGGAAGTGACGATCGGCGGCCGAGTTGAAGAACGTGCGGCTACCCGTCTTGGGGAAAGATTACGCGCGCTGGGTCTGCCGCTTTCGCGGCTCAAGACGGGAACCCCTCCCCGTCTGGATGGCCGGACGATCGACTGGGCCATATTGGATGAGCAACCCTCCGATCCCGACCACTGGACGATGGGAGCGATGTCGAGCGGGCGGCAGCTTCCCCAATTGGCCTGCGCGATCACCCGCACCAATGAGCGCGCCCATGCGATCATCCGGTCGGGGCTGGATCGTTCTCCGTTGTTCAGCGGTGCAATCGAGGGGAGGGGGCCGCGCTATTGCCCGTCGATCGAGGACAAGATTTTCCGCTTTGGCGACCGGGATGGCCATCAGGTTTTTCTGGAGCCGGAGGGGCTGGATACGCCGCTGGTCTATCCCAATGGAATCAGCACCTCTCTGCCCGTCGATGTGCAATGGGACATGCTGCGGTCGATGCGCGGTCTGGAGCGCGTAGAGATGACGGTGCCCGGCTATGCCGTCGAATATGATTATGTCGATCCGCGCGCGCTGAACCGAACCCTCGGCCTGACGGCGATTCCGGGCCTTTATTGCGCAGGGCAGATCAATGGCACCACCGGCTATGAGGAAGCTGCGGCGCAGGGGCTGGTCGCGGGGGCTAATGCGGCTGCCCATGCACTGGGGCAGGCCGCGCTCGAACTGGATCGCACCGACAGCTATATCGGCGTGATGATCGATGATCTCATCCTTCATGGCGTGACCGAACCCTATCGGATGCTGACGGCGCGGGCGGAATATCGTCTGCGTTTGCGCGCTGATAATGCGACGACGCGGCTCACCGGAATTGCCATCGATCATGGTCTGGTCGGTGAGGAGCGGGGGAGCTGGCATGAGTTCCGCCAGCGCAGCCGGGCGGCCGTAATGGAAGAATTGCAGCGGGAGAAATCCTCCGCCGAGCTGGCGCGCGAAGGCATAGCGGTAAAGCAGGATGGCAGCCGCCGATCTCTGTTCGAATGGGCGCGCTTTCCGGAAATGGAAAAGGTCATTGTGGATATGGTCCCATTACTCGCCACGGTCGAGGCGGACCTGCGGGATGAGATATTGGAGGATGCGCATTATGCGCCCTATCTCGAACGGCAGGCCGCCGAGATAGCCGAGCTGCATCGTAATGAGGCGATCCGTATTCCGGCGAATATGGATTATGCCGGTATAGGCGGACTCTCCCTCGAAATGCGTGAAAGATTGACGGCGGCACAGCCGGAAACATTGGCGGCGGCGTCCCGGATTGCCGGTATCACCCCTGCCGCTCTGGCGGCTATTCTCGTACATTTGCGGCGGCGGCAGGCGGTATGACCGAGGAAGAAGCACGGCGCTGGCTGGAGAGTCATTTCTCTGTTTCACGTGAAACATGGGATCGGCTGGAGCGCTATGTTGCTCTTCTGCTCGCCGGGATGGATGAACAGAATCTGATCGCGGAATCGACGCGCGACCATGTTTGGGCGCGCCATATCGTCGATAGCGCGCAGCTCATTCCGCTCGTTCCGGAAGCGGAACCGGGCGCGATCTGGGTAGACCTTGGCGCCGGGGCGGGCCTGCCCGGCATCGTCGTCGCGATCCTGACCGGCTATCAGGTGACGATGATTGAAATGCGCCGCAAGCGGGTCGATTTCCTCAATGGGGTGATCGGGGAACTGGGTCTGACCAATGCTTCGGTCTTTCTCGGCAAGGTCGAACGGGCAGCCTCTTCCTTCACCACGCCGGTATCGGTCATCAGCGCGCGCGCTTATGCGCCGATGGACAGGCTGATCGCGTCGGCGCTGCCGCTGGCGCGAAGAAAGACCGTCTGGGTGCTTCCCAAAGGGCAAAATTATCAAAATGAGTTGGATATAGCCCAATCGCTGTGGCAGAGTGAGGCAAGGGTCGAACCGAGCCTCACCGCGTCTGAAAGCGCGATCCTGGTCCTGAAAAATGTGCGGAAAAGGGGTGGTAAAGCATGATACGCATCGCGATTGCCAACCAGAAGGGTGGCGTCGGCAAGACGACGACGGCGATCAATCTGGCGACGGCACTGGCGGCAACCGGTCAGCGTACCTTGCTGATCGATCTCGATCCCCAGGGGAATGCATCGACGGGGCTGGGCATCGATCATGCCGCTCGCGATTTTTCCAGTTATGATCTGCTGATGGGCGAAGTATCGCTGGCCGGCGCGGTGATCCATACCCGTGTGCCGAAACTCGACATCATTCCCGCCACGCAGGACCTGTCCGGCGCAGAGATCGAGCTTATCGAAATGGCGGAGCGCACCCATCGGCTGAAGCGCAGCCTGGATGAGAATATCGGGCATTGGGATATCTGCCTGATCGATTGTCCGCCTTCGCTCGGCCTGTTGACCGTCAACGCGCTGGTCGCCGCGCAATCGCTGCTGGTGCCATTGCAATGCGAGTTTTTTGCACTGGAGGGGCTGTCGCAATTGCTGACCACCGTCGAGCGGATTCAGGGGCGCTTCAATCCCGGCCTGTCGATCATGGGGGTGGCGCTCACCATGTATGACCGGCGCAACCGTCTGACCGATCAGGTGGCTGAGGATGTGCGCGCCTGCCTCGGCAAGATCGTGTTCGACACGGTGATCCCGCGCAATGTGCGCCTGTCCGAAGCGCCGAGCCATGGCTTGCCCGCGCTGATCTACGATCATCGTTGCGTCGGATCGGAAGCCTATATGCAATTGGCGCGGGAACTGATCGAACGTCTGCCGCAGCCGGAGATGGCGGCGTGACGATGAAGGAAGGAAGTGAAGTCGCGGTGAGTGAAACGGATAGCGTCAGGGATCAGGAAGAGCGGGCAGCCAAGCCGCAGCGTCGTCCGCATGGGCTGGGTCGTGGCCTTTCGGCTCTGCTTGGCGACACCCTGAAGGAAGAGCCGATTGCGCGTGGCGAGGCGGGAGCGTCCAACGCCGAGGCCGTCACTGCCGCCAGCAATGGCCGGTCGGTCCAGCATATCGATATCTCCACTATTTTCCCGCACCCCGACCAGCCGCGCAAGCAGTTCGACGAGACTGCGTTGCAGGAATTGGCCGACAGCATCGCGGAACGGGGCGTCATCCAGCCGATCATCGTGCGCGCGCTGGCCAATGGATATCAGATCGTTGCCGGTGAGCGGCGCTGGCGTGCCGCGCAGCGCGCACGGCTGCACCAGATTCCGGCCATCGTTCGCGACTTCACCGACGCTGAGACGATGGAAATCGCGCTCATCGAAAATGTCCAGCGTCAGGATCTCAATCCCGTCGAAGAGGCGGAGGCCTATTCGCGGCTGATCGCCCATTTCGGGCACAGCCAGGAAGCGCTCGGCAAGCTGGTCGGCAAATCGCGCAGCCATGTCGCCAATATGATGCGTCTGCTCGACCTGCCCGGCACGGTGCTCGACGTGGTGCGCGAAGGGCGCCTCTCCATGGGACATGCACGTGCGCTGATCGGTGTCGAGGACGCGTCGCAGATTGCGCAGCGCATCATCGACAAGGGGCTTTCCGTTCGCCAGACCGAAAAGCTGGCGCAGCAGGTCAAGGGCAAGGTCAGCAAGGCGAATTCGGGTACCCAGACTCGCGAGAAGGCGGCGGTCGAACCCAATGCCGATATCGTCGCGCTGGAACAGCATCTGGCGGATATGCTGGGGCTGAAGGTGATGATCGAGCATGGCGCCAATGGCTCCGGAATTTTGTCGCTGCGCTATTCGACGCTGGACCAGCTCGACATGCTTTGTCAGCGCCTTTCCGGCGAATTGATCTGATATCTTCTGTCGCCGGATCGCGGACCGATCCGGTTTCCTTCCAGAAAAGGGAGAGCTTTCCCATGACCGACCGTAATCCGGATCACGCCATCCTGCCGATTTTTACCGATCGCTGGTCGCCCCGCGCCTTCGATCCGCGTCCTCTCGACAAGGGGACGCTGCTTTCGCTTTTTGAGGCAGCGCGCTGGTCGCCCTCCAGCCTCAACATCCAGCCCTGGCGCTTCGCCTATGCGTTGCGCGGGGACGAACATTGGGATGCCTATGTCGCGTCCTTGTTGCCGGGCAACCAGCTTTGGGCGCAAAATGCCTCGGCGCTTGTTTTTGTACTTTCCGATACAATGATGGAATATCAGGGTGCCGAGCGGCCGTCGCACAGCCATAGTTTCGATGCGGGTGCGGCGTGGATGGCTCTGGCCTTGCAGGCGACGAGCCTCGGTCTGGTGACCCATGGCATGGCCGGGGTGGATTTCGATCAGGCCCGCAGCGTGACAGGCGCGCCGGACCGATACCGGATCGAGGCGGCGATCGCCATAGGCTATCCCGGCGACAAGGCGGCGCTGCCCGAAGCTTTGCAGCAGCGGGAAGCGCCCAGCGATCGCCGTCCGCTGGACGACAGCATTTTCCATGGAACAGTGAAAAGCGCCTGACGGGTCCAGACGCATAACCGCCGGGAGCAGGGGCATGGCCGGGGAATTTCCAGCGCGGCGAGCGTGCTTTATCGTATCGATGCTCTCGCTCCTTTCGGCCCTGCCGGCTCCCGCCGCGCATGCTCAGGCCATTCGTTCCACGGCATCCGTGCCGCAGGAAGGTGATTGGCGGACGATAGCCGACGACCAACTGCTGGTGATGCGCCTTTCCGGCAATCGTACGATCATCATCCGGCTCGCCCCCGATTATGCGCCCGAACATGTCGCCAATATCCGGGCGATGGCGCTCGCCCATTGGTGGGATGGCCAGGCGATCAATCGCGTGCAGGATAATTGGGTCGTGCAATGGGGGGATGCCGCCAAAAGGCCGCTGCCTGCATCGGTGAAGCCATATCCCGCCGCTGAATATGATTTCGCCGCCATGCCGATTGTCCAGCGTCTGCCCAAGGCGGATGCCTATTCTGCCTTTGCCGGCATCAGCGCCGATGGCTGGCCGATGGCGAGCGATGGTACAAAAAGCTGGATCGCGCATTGCTATGCGACGGTGGGCGTCGGGCGGGCAGACGCGCCCGATACCGGCAGCGGCGCGGAACTGTTCATGCCGCTCGGCGGGAGCGCGCGCAGGCTCGATCGCAATTATACGGTGATCGGACGGGTGATCGAAGGCGCGCCTTATCTGTCCGCGCTGCCGCGCAGTCTGGGCAAATGGGGATTCTACGACAATCCGGCGGATTTCACGCCGATCGAAACGATCCGGCTCGCAAGCGACATGCCCGAAAGCGAACGCCCGCGCTTTCAATATCGGGCGGCGGATAATGCCCGCTTCGCGGCCTTGATCGCAGAGAAACTCCATCCCCGGCCGCCAATGGTGGCGCTGGGCGGGATGGATGTGTGCGACGTGCCGCTGGAGGTCCGCCGCCTTCCCTGAGGGCAGTGCTATCCTCTATCCCGAAACAGCGTCACCAAGCCGTTTCAGGGCTTCCTCACGGCCGATGAGCGGAAGAAGCTGGCTCATGTCCGGACCATGATCGAGGCCCGTCAGCGCCCTGCGCAGCGGCAAAAACAGCGCCTTGCCCTTGCGGCCGCTCCTTTCCTTCAGCGCGCCGGTCAAGGATTGCCAGATTGCCGCGTCGAAGGTCGCTTCCCCCAGCACCGCGATCGCCTCCCCGAGAAAGGCGCGGTCCTCTGCCTCCAGCCCCGCCGGTTCGATCGGACCGGTGACGATGCGCCACCAGTCGGCTGCCTGCGCAACCGTCTCGATATTCGGGCGGATGGCGAGCCAGCCCGCTTCGCTCATATCAGCGGGCAGGCGATCCCGTACCGTAGCATAATCGAATTGATGCACGATCTTCTGATTGAGCAGCGCCAGTTCCTGCTCGTCGAAACGGGCGGGCGCGCGGCCGAAATGGGCGAAGTCAAAGCCGTCGATCAGGGGCTGCACCGTAGTGGTGGCGATCACCGGGTCGCTGGTGCCGATCCGCGCGAGCAGGGCGATCAGGCTGATCGCCTCGATCCCTGCCTCGCGGAAGGTAGAAATGCCGAGCGATCCCAGTCGCTTGGAGAGCTTGCCCTCGGTGCCGACCAGCAGCGCTTCATGGGCAAAAGCGGGGGCAGGAGCGCCCAGCGCGGTGAACATCTGCAATTGCGCGGCGGTGTTGGAGACATGATCTTCCCCCCGCACGACATGGGTGACGCCCATATCTATATCGTCGATTACAGAAGGGAGCATATAGAGCCAGCTGCCATCGGCGCGGCGGATGACCGGATCGGACAGCAGGCGGGGGTCGAAATGCTGCTCCCCGCGTATCAGGTCGGTCCAGCCGATCGGCCGGTCATGGTCGAGTTTGAAGCGCCAATGCGGTTTCACGCCCTGCGCCTCCAGCGCAGCCCGCTCGGCCTCGCTGAGATTCAGCGCCGCCCGGTCATAGACGGGGGGCAGGCCCCGGCCGAGCTGCACCTTGCGCTTGAGGTCCAGCTCCTGCGCCGTTTCATAGCAGGGATAGACATGGCCCGTCGCGACCAGCTCTTCAAACCGAGCCTCATAGAGGGCGAAACGATCCGATTGTTTCGCCTCGGCATCGGGGATCAGCCCCAGCCATTGCAGGTCGGTACGGATGCCATCGGCAAATTCGGCGGTGGACCGCTCGGCATCGGTATCGTCCATGCGGAGCAGGAAACGGCCGCCATGGCGCTGCGCCCAGAGCCAGTTGTGCAGCGCCGTGCGCAGATTGCCGACATGTAGATGGCCGGTGGGGGAAGGCGCGAAGCGGGTGACGATGGGGGAGGAGGCGTTCATGATGTCCGGAAGGCGTTGGTGATCGGGTAACGGCGGTCGCGGCCGAAATTGCGGCTGCCGAGTTTCACGCCGGGGGGCGACTGGCGGCGCTTATATTCGGCAATATAGAGCAGCCGTTCGATGCGGGCGACGGTTTCCCGCTCAAACCCGCGCGCGACCAGCTCATCGACCGACAATTCGCTTTCGACCAGCCCATGCAGGATCGGGTCGAGCACCTCATAGGGGGGCAGGCTGTCCTCGTCCTTCTGGTTCTCGCGCAGTTCGGCCGTGGGCGGCTTGGTGATGACGCGTTCCGGCATCACCGGGCCATCGGGGCCGAGGCCGATGGCGGGCTTTGCCTCATTGCGCCAGCGCGAAAGGTCGAACACCGTGGTCTTATAGGCGTCCTTCAGCACCGAATAGCCGCCCGCCATGTCGCCATAGATGGTGGCATAGCCGACCGACATCTCGCTCTTGTTGCCGGTGGTGAGCAGCATATGGCCATATTTGTTGGAAATCGCCATCAGCGTGACGCCGCGGATGCGCGACTGGATATTCTCCTCGGTGATATCGCGTCCACGCCCGGTGAAAATATCGGCGAGCATGCTGTCAAATGCCTCGACCGCCGGTTCGATGGCGACGGTATCGAGACGGACGCCGAGCATGCGCGCGCAGCCCTCGGCATCGTCCAGGCTGTCCTGGCTGGTGAAGCGCGAGGGCATCATCACGCACCACACCTTGTCGGCGCCCAGCGCATCGACGGCGACAGCGGCGGAAAGCGCGCTGTCGATGCCGCCCGACAGACCGAGCACCACGCCGGGGAAGCGGTTGCGTTCCACATAGTCGCGCAGGGCGACGACCATCGCGCTGTAGACATCCTCCGGATAAGGCGCGAGCGGGGCGGCCGCGCCGGGCGCGCATCGCCATCCCGCCTCGCTCTTCTCCCAGCGGGTAATGCGCAGTTCCTCGCGCCAGTCCGCGAACTGATGGGCGAGCGAACCATCGCCATTCAGCACGAAGGACGCGCCGTCAAAGGCCAGCTCATCCTGTCCGCCGACGCGGTTGAGATAGGCGATGGGCAGCCCGGTTTCCCGCACGCGCGCCGAGCAGACCTGCGCGACGCGGCGGTCATCCTTGTCGATCTCATAAGGGCTGCCATTGGGGGTGAGGAGGATTTCCGCGCCCTGCGCCGCCAGATGGGCGCAGACGAACGGATACCAGACATCCTCGCAGATCGGCACGCCGAGTTTCACGCCGCGAAAGTCGATCGGATCGGGCAAAGGACCGGGGGCGAACAGGCGCTTTTCATCGAAAGTGCCGTAATTGGGCAGTTCGCGCTTCAGCCGTATCGCCTTGATCTCGCCCGCGTCGAGCAGCGCGACCGCGTTGAACAGCACGCCGCGATTGGCGATCACCGTGCCGACCAGCATCGCCGGGCCGCCATCGCCGGTCGCATCGGCGAGCCGCAGCAATTCTTCGCCCGCGCGTTCCACCAGCGCGGGTTTCAGCACCAGATCCTCGGGCGGATAGCCGATCAGCTGCAATTCGGGAAAGACGATGAGATCGGCCTCGCGCGCCTGCTCGCGCCAGCGCAGCATCGCGGCGGCGTTGCCCGCAAGGTCGCCGACGGACTGGGTGGTCTGGGCAAGGGCGATGGTGAGAGCGGCGGGGGCGGAACCGGAAGCCGGGTCTGAAGCGGAAATCAACTGCGTCATGCGCAGGCTGGTAGAATATTTTCCGCCCTCGCAAAAGCTTTCTTGGCGCGCTGTTGCCGAATCGGCACAAAGAATCGGGAAAAGCGCGTTGCACTTTGCGCTGTGGCCGCTAAAGGGACGCCCATATCCGGCGTCACATCAGCGTAACGAAGGGCATTTTCATGAAATTGATGACGGGCAACAGCAATCTGCCGCTGGCAAAGGCGATCGCGGAATATCTGGAAATGCCACTCACCAATGCGAGCGTACGCCGCTTCGCCGATGAGGAAGTATTCGTCGAGGTGCATGAAAATGTGCGTGGCGAGGATGTGTTCCTGATCCAGTCGACCAGCTATCCGACCAATGACAATCTGATGGAACTGTTGATCTGCATCGATGCGCTCAAGCGCGCCTCGGCCAAGCGGATCACGGCGGTGCTTCCCTATTTCGGCTATGCCCGGCAGGACCGCAAGCCCGGCCCGCGCACGCCGATTTCGGCCAAGCTGGTCGCGAACCTGATCACCGTTGCGGGCGCCGACCGCGTGCTCTGCGTTGATCTGCACGCGGGCCAGATTCAGGGCTTTTTCGATATCCCGACCGACAATCTTTTCGCCGCTCCGGTGATGTCGGCCGATATTCAGGCGCGCTTTGGCGATCGCAATATCATGGTGGTGTCGCCCGACGTCGGCGGCGTGGTGCGCGCCCGTGCGCTGGCCAAGCGCCTCGACAATGCCCCGCTCGCGATCGTCGACAAGCGCCGCGAACGCGCCGGCGAATCCGAGGTGATGAACATCATCGGCGATGTGAAGGGCCGCTTCTGCGTGCTGATCGACGATATCGTCGATTCGGCCGGCACGCTCTGCAATGCTGCCGCCGCGTTGAAGGCGGAGGGCGCCGAGGAAGTCGTCGCCTATGTTACCCATGGCGTGCTGTCGGGCGGTGCGGTGGCGCGTGTCGAGGCTTCGCAGCTGAAGGAACTGGTCATCACCGACTCGATTCTCGGCAATGATGCGGTGCTCGGCGCGGAGAAGATTCGCCATCTGCCGATCTCGCCGCTGCTTGGCGAGGCGATCAAGCGTATTGCGGACGAAAGCTCGGTTTCGAGCCTGTTCGACTGAGCGTTTCCGCGCGCGGCAAAAGTTGCGCCGCGTAACTAGGCCGATGTTCCACGTGGAACATCGGCATCAGCCCACCGGAAAAAACAGCAGCGGCAACGCCATCAGCATGGCGAGGCAGGCCATCAGGCGCATCCGCCCGGTCAGGAAGCCCGCCATCACCGGATGCCGCCAGGGCAGGGGGCAGCAGAGGAGGCTGGCCGCCATCAGCAATGCGGTGAGATGCTGGGCAAGCGGCGAAGGCAGGTCTTGCCAGAGCGCCAGTCCCCCCAGAAAGCTGCCGATGCTGAATATCCAGGCAAGCGCGGCCATGGTCGAAAATTCCCTTCGCAGGAAAGAACGGCGCGCAGCCTCCCGGCTTTAGAGTCCGTTTGCGAAGGGGGTTTGCCGATCCATTCCACTCCCCGTCGGTTTCCCACCCCATGATATCGCCCCGTGATGGCCAGGGGGAGGAGGGGACTGGCAAGACGCTCTTTCCCGCCCATTTTCAAACCAGCTTCAGACCCTCTTGCGCGATGCCGCCTGCTCGCCCAAGGAGGGGGTATGAGCCTTCAAGATGATCTGCTGCTGGCGCAAAGGCTGGCTGATGCCGCGGGCGAAGCCATTCGTCCCTTTTTCCGCGCCCGCTATGAGACGGATTTCAAATCCGACGATTCGCCGGTGACGCAGGCCGATCGCGCGGCGGAAGCGGCGATGCGTGCGATCCTGGAAAAGGAACGCCCGGCAGATGGCATCATCGGCGAGGAATATGGCACGGAGCGTGGCGATGCCGAGCGGATATGGGTGCTCGATCCGATCGACGGAACGCGCAGCTTCATCGCCGGACGACCGATTTTCGGCACGCTGATCGGCCTCATGCAGGCGGGCTGGCCGGTGCTCGGCATCATCGACCAGCCGATTGCGCAGGAACGCTGGGCGGGATTGACCGGGCAGGGCACGACGCTCAACGGCAAGGCGGTGCACAGCCGCCGGTGCCGGGAGCTATCCGACGCCATTCTCGCCAGCACCGGTCCGCAATATTTCCCCGGCTGCACCGGCGAGCATTTCGCGCTGCTGGCGCGCGATTGCCGCGATACCGTCTGGGGTGGCGATTGCTATAATTATGCGTTGCTGGCGAGCGGCCATGTCGATCTGGTGATCGAGGCCGGGTTGAAGCTGCATGATCTCGCCGCGCTGGTGCCGGTGGTCGAGGGCGCGGGCGGGCGCATGTGCGACTGGAATGGCGATCCGCTCACCCATGATAGCGACGGTAATGTCGTGGCGCTCGGCGATCCGGCGCGGCTCGACGATGTGCTGGAGGCGCTGCACGCCGGGCATGAAGGGCACTGATCTTTCGAGGGATCAGCCGGCGCCCTTTTCCAGTTCCGCGAACAGCCGGTCGACATCGGCCGGATGGCAAAGATCGTTGCCGGGCGTCAGCACCGCCGCGCTGCCCGCAGCCATACCGTAGAGAAAGGCGCGTTCGGGTGCCCAGCCCTGCGCCAGCCGGTGGGTCATGCCCGCGACGAAGCTGTCGCCCGCGCCGACCGCGCTCTGCACCGGAACCTCGGGTGGCTTGCGATAGAGCGAGCCGCCCTGATGGGCGAGCAGCGCCCCTTCATGGCCGAGGGTGACGACGATGATCTCCGCCGCGCCCTTATGGACCAGCGCGAGCGCGGCCCCGGCCATATCGTCCATATCCGTGCAGGTGCGGCCGATCAGCGCCTCGAACTCCCCCCGGCTCGGCTTCATCATCAACAGGCCGCCTGCCTCGACCGCGCGGGTCAGCGCGGGACCGGAGCAATCGAGCACCATCCTTGCGCCTTTTTCTTCGATAACTGACTGTAATTGAACATAAAAATCATCAGGCAATTCCGGGGCAAGCGACCCGCTGGCCACCAGCAGGGAGAAATCGATCGCGCGAATCCGGTCCAGCGCGGCGCGCCATTCCTGCTCGCGGATATGGGGGCCTTCGGGCACGAAGCGATATTCGCGGCCGGTGGAGCGCTCATAGACCGCATGGGCGACGCGGGTGGTGTCGGCAATCGGGATCGAGAGATGCGGCAGGCCCGCCGCCTCGATCAGTTGATCCAGCAATTGCCCGGTAAAGCCGCCTGCCAGATAACAGGCAAGGGTCGGGCTGCCGAGCCGGTCCAGCACGCGCGAGACATTGATGCCGCCGCCGCCCGCCTCATAGCGTTCGTTGCTGGTGCGCAGCTTGTGGGTGTGGCGCACCACATCGGTTTCGCAGGCGCCGTCGATGGCGGGGTTGAGGGTGAGGGTAAGGATCGGCTGGGTCATGCTGCCCCGTGCTGAAATTATGGTGAGCACCAGCTATCCCCAAAGTGGGGGCGGTGGCAAGTTCGGCCAGCGGGAAAGAAAGGGCAAGAAAGCCACGATTTTCTTGCCGTTTTGCTTGCCTTTGCGCGACTCCCGCCCTATAGGCGCGCCTTCGCGATGCGCAAGCGTGGCGATTCTGGAAGGGACGGTCCGGCCGAAAGGGCTGCCGAGTCTGTCCGCAACGTCCAAGTCAAGGAGACGAAAATGCCCAAGCTCAAGACCAAGAGCGGTGTGAAGAAGCGCTTCAAATTCACCGCTTCCGGCAAGGTCAAGCATGGCGTCGCTGGCAAGCGTCACCGCCTGATCAGCCACAATGCGAAATATATCCGCCAGAACCGTGGCACCTCGGTCATGTCCGATGCAGACGTCGCGCACGTCCGCCTCTGGGCGCCCTACGGCCTGAAGTAAGGAGTAACGGACTATGGCACGCGTCAAACGGGGTACTACCACCCGCGCCAAGCATAATCGCATTCTGAAGGCGGCGAAGGGCTATTATGGCCGCCGCAAGAATACGATCCGCATCGCCCGTCAGGCCGTCGAAAAGGCTGGCCAGTACGCTTATCGCGACCGCAAGGTAAAGAAGCGGAGCTTCCGCGCCCTGTGGATTCAGCGCATCAACGCCGCTGTGCGCATGGAAGGCCTGACCTATGGCCAGTTCATGCACGGTCTGAAGCTCGCAGGCGTCGAACTGGACCGCAAGGTCCTGGCCGACATTGCGATGCACGAAGGCGAAGCGTTCAAGGGCATCGTTGCCCAGGCCCGCGCGGCTCTTCCGGCTGCCTGAACCCAGGCATACCCAATTCGGGAAGGGCGTCGGGGGAAACCTCGGCGCCCTTTTCTTTTTCCGCCCATCCAGAAGGGATAGGACATGGCGCTTTCGACCTGGTGGCTTTTTGTCTGCGTGTCTTTCGTGATCTCGGCGACGCCGGGGCCGAACATGCTGCATGTGATGGTGCAGAGCATCCATCATGGGTGGCGGCGCGCCATTGCGACCATGGCCGGATTGATGAGCGCGGTGCTGCTCTATCTGCTCGCTTCCGCGATGGGGCTGGGGGCGATCTTGAAGGCGGCGCCGCATTTGTTCGATGTGCTGCGCTATGCCGGGGTTGGCTATCTGCTCTGGCTCGGCATCAAGGCCTGGCGCGCGAATGCCTCGCCCATGGGAATGGAGGCGGGCGCACCGGTCCGGTCGCTGCATTCGCTTTATGGCACCGGCTTCCTGACGGGGCTCGCCAATCCGAAGCTGATCATCTTGGCCGCCGCCTTCTTTCCGCAATTCATCGATCCCGCGCGGGCGTTCGCGCCGCAGCTGGCGATATTGGTCGGCACCTGTGTGGTGATCGAAAGCGGCTGGTACATGGCCTATGCGCTGGGCGGCCGCTCTCTCTCGCGCTGGCTCGCCCCTGCCAATCGCCAGCGGCTGTTCAACCGCGCTACGGGCGTGCTGTTCATCGGCTTTGGCGGCGCGTTGCTGGGCGCGCGGGTCTGACCCGCGAGGCCCTTTTTCAGGCGTTGCCCTTCCCGTTTGAGCGTTTTCAGCTCAGGTCGAATCATCTGGCGGCTGCGAAAACGCGGGAAATCAGGAAAATTAGAGCATGACCCGCTTCAATCCGGACGGATCATGCTCTAGAGGAGGGCGCGAACCTTTCCGCCCTGAAGGCATGGGAAAAGCATGACCGAGATTAGTGCATTGAAGGCCGGGTTGCTGGCCGATATCGAGAAGTCCGACACGCTGGAGCGGGTCGAGGAACTGCGCGTCGGTGCGCTGGGCAAACAGGGTGTGATCACCGCGCTGCTCAAGACGCTGGGCGCGATGACCCCGGAGGAGCGCCAGCAGCGCGGCCCCGCTATCCATGACCTGCGGCAGGGCGTTACCGACGCGCTCGCCACGCGCAAGGCGGCGCTGGAGCAGGCGGCGCTCGACGCGCGCCTGGCGGGCGAACGGCTCGACATGACGCTGCCCGTCGATGGCGTGGGGCAAGGCTCCGTGCATCCGGTGTCTCAGGTGATGGACGAGCTGGCGGAAATCTTCGCCGATCTCGGCTTTGCGGTCGCGAGCGGGCCAGAGGTCGAGGATGACTGGCGCAACTTCACCGCGCTCAACATCCCGGAAACCCACCCGGCGCGCGCGATGCACGACACTTTCTATTTCCCGGACACCGATGCGGAAGGGCGGGCGATGCTGCTGCGCACCCACACCTCGCCGGTGCAGATCCGCACGATGACGAGCCAAGAGCCGCCGATCCGCATCATCGCGCCCGGCCGCGTCTATCGCAGCGACAGCGACGCCACCCATACGCCGATGTTCCACCAGATCGAAGGGCTGGTGATCGACAAGGGCATTCATATGGGGCACCTCAAATGGACGCTGGAAACCTTCCTGAAGGCCTTTTTCGAGCGTGATGATATCGTTCTGCGCCTGCGGCCCAGCTATTTCCCGTTCACCGAACCCTCGGTCGAGGTCGATGTCGGCTATACGCTGGTGAACGGCCAGCGGGTGATCGGCGGCAGCGGCGATGACGCCAATGGCGGCTGGCTGGAGGTGCTCGGCAGCGGCATGGTCAACCGCAAGGTGATCGAGGCCTGCGGGCTGGACGCGAATGAATGGCAGGGCTTTGCCTTCGGCACCGGCGTCGACCGTCTGGCGATGCTGAAATATGGGATGAACGATTTGCGCGCTTTCTTTGATGGCGACCTGCGCTGGCTGAAGCATTACGGCTTCTCCGCGCTCGATATTCCGACGCTTTCGGGGGGAGTGGGCGCATGAAGTTCACGCTGAGCTGGCTCAAGATCCATCTGGAAACGCAGGCGAGCCTTGAAGAGATTCTGGGTGCGCTCAATGATATCGGGCTGGAGGTCGAGGGCGTCGAGAACCCGGCCGAAAAGCTGAACGGCTTCTTCGTTGCGAAGGTGCTGACGGCCGATCCTCATCCGCAGGCGGACAAGTTGCAGGTGCTGACCGTGGACGCCGGGCAGGGCGCGCTTCAGGTCGTCTGTGGCGCCCCCAATGCGCGCGCGGGCCTTGTCGGCGTGTTCGGCGTGGAGGGTGCGACCGTGCCCGCCAATGGCATGGTGCTGCGCAAGGCGGCGATCCGCGGCGTCGACTCCAATGGCATGATGTGCTCGACCCGAGAGCTGGAGCTGGGCGAGGATCATGACGGCATCATCGAGCTGCCCGGCGACGCGCCCATCGGCACGAAATTCGCCGATTATGCGCAGCTCGACGATCCGGTGGTGGAAGTATCGATCACCCCCAACCGGCAGGATTGCATGGGCGTGCGCGGCATCGCCCGCGATCTCGCCGCCAAGGGGCTGGGCCGCCTGCGTCCGCTGGACGAGGCGCTGTCCCATCTTCCCGCCTTCGTCCCGCAGGGCGCTGGCCCGGATGTGCGTATCGAGGATAGCGAAGGCTGCCCGGCTTTCTACGCGCAGGCGGTGCGCGGGGTGAAGAACGGCCCGTCGCCCGACTGGCTGCAACAACGGCTGAAGTCGGTGGGGCAGAAGCCGATCAGCGCGCTGGTCGACATCACCAACTTCCTGATGCTGGCGCTCGGCCGTCCGCTCCATGTCTATGACATGGCGCGCCTCAAGGGGCCGCTGGTCGCGCGCAAGGCGAAGGCGGGTGAGGAAGTGCTCGCGCTCAACGGCAAGACTTACACGCTCGACGAGACGATGACGGTGATCGCCGATGATGTGGCCGCGCACGACATTGGCGGCATCATGGGCGGCGAGCATAGCGGCGCGCAGGACGGCACCACCGATGTGCTGATCGAATGCGCCTATTTCACGCCGGAAAGCATCGCGAAAACGGGCCAGAAGCTCAATCTCACCTCCGATGCGCGCCAGCGGTTCGAGCGTGGCGTCGATCCCGCCTTCCTGGAGGAAGGGCTGGCGATCGCGACCCGCTTCGTGCTGGCGATTTGCGGCGGCAGCCCAAGCGAAGTGACGCGCGCGGGCACGCCGCCGGTCGAGGCGAAGATCGTCGCTTATGATCCGGCGCGCTGCCTCTCGCTGGCGGGCGTGGATGTCGGCGCGGACGAGCAGAAGGCGATCCTTGAAAAGCTGGGCTTCGGGGTTGCCGCCGACTGGTCGGTCACGGTGCCGAGCTGGCGGCGCGATATCGACGGCGCGGCCGATCTGGTCGAGGAGGTGGTGCGCATCCATGGCCTCGCCAATGTGCCCTCGACGCCGCTGCCGCGCACGCCGGGCGTGGCGAAGCCCACCGCGACGGCGGAGCAGCTGATGGAGCGCCGCGTGCGCCGCATGGCGGCCTCGCGCGGTCTCAATGAGGCGATCAACTGGTCGTTCATTTCCGAGAAGGAAGCCGCGACCGTGGGCGGCGGGGACTGGATTCTCGCCAACCCGATCAGCGAGGATCTGAAGGTGATGCGTCCCTCGCTGCTGCCGGGCCTGCTCTCGGCGGCGCGGCGCAATGCGGACCGTGGCGCGTCCTCCATTCGCCTGTTTGAGATCGGCCGCCGCTATTTCCGCCGCGCCGATGGCAGCAGCGATGAGCGGCTGACGGTCGGCCTCGTGCTGGCGGGGAACAACACCCCGCGCGGCTGGGCGACGGGCAAGGCGCAGCCTTTCACCGCCTATGATGCAAAGGCCGAGGCGCTCGCCCTGCTGGCGGCGGCGGGCGCGCCGGTGCAGAATCTCCAGATGATGGGCGAGGCGGGCGGCAGCTTCCACCCCGGCCAGTCGGGGACGCTGCGGCTTGGTCCCAAGGCGGTGCTTGCCGAATATGGCGTGCTGCATCCCGCGCTGGCGAAGCAGTTCGATCTGGGCGGCACGGTCGTCGCGGTGCAGCTTTTCCTCGATGCGATCCCGCAAAAGCGCAAGAGCGGCTTCATGCGCGCGCCTTATGCGCCGCCCGCGCTGCAATCGGTGACGCGCGATTTCGCTTTCCTGCTGCCCGAAGGGGTGGAGGGCGAGGCGCTGGTCCGCGCGGTGAAGGGCGCGGACAAGAAGAATATCGTTGAAGCGCGCCTGTTCGACGTCTTTACCGGCGCGGGCGTCGAGCCGGGGATGAAGTCACTCGCGATCGAGGTGACGCTCCAGCCCGGCGAAAAAAGCTATACCGAGGAAGAACTGACCGCGATCAGCGCCGCCATCGTCAAGGCGGCGGGCAAGCTCGGCGGAACCCTGCGCGGCTGATCCCGCGCGGTAAGGGATATGGGGAGGGGCGGGCGATCTTTGGTTGCCTGCCCCTCAACCTTTTTCCGGCACGCCCGGTTAAGGGCCTTGGGCGCATGGCTTCTTCCCGAAGGAGGCGGCGCATGTCGGTGATCGGAACGGCCTATTCGGGAATGCAGGCAGGCCTGATGCGGCTACAGGCCAGCGCTTCCAACATCGCCAATGCAGGCAGCACGGGGTCGACCGACGCCAGTGCCAGCGCCAATGGCGGGCAGCGGGCCTATCAGCCCTTGACCGTCGAACAGGCGGAAGTGCCGGGCGGCGGCACCTATTCGCGTCTGGGCACGATCCCGAACGCCACTGTTATCCGCCACGATCCTTCCTCGCCCCATGCAGATGAGCAGGGGCTGGTCGCCGCGCCGGATGTCGACCTCGCCAGCGAACTGGTCGATCAGGCATCGGCGAAGATCGCCTTCGAGGCCAATCTCAAGGTGCTGGAAACCGGCGGCCGGACGGATCGCACGATCCTCGAACTCTGGGCCTGACCTTCCATCGCCGGTTCAGACGGGCGACGCGCTATTCTGGAATCTTGCAATGGCGGGATTCGGCCAGCCCGCGCAGATAGCCGCGCCGGGCGATGCCGGCCGCGATCGCCGCCCGCAACCGCCTTTCCGCCGGGGCGGCGCCGGTCACCTCGCGCACCAGCCCGCGAAACGGGATCAGTGAGTTGATGATCATCTTGCCGCTCGCCTCGGCGATCTTTCCGGCGCGGTTTTCATTTTCCTCTTCGTTGGCGCTGAAATCCGGTCCCAGTGCTTCGTTCAGCACCGCCATGTCGGCGATCAGGGCATTGCATTTGCGTCCGCTCGGCGCGGCATAGGGGTTTTTGGCGGCTTCGCTCAGGATCGGGGGAATCTTCGTCTTGGCGATGCCGACATCGCGGGCAGGCTGGCTGGCGATATCCCCGGCCTTGTCGAGCGTGTCGTCCTCCTTCTTTTGCTGCGCATCGTCCTCCTGCGCATGAACCGCCGACACCATTATCGGGGCCGCAACCGGCGTCAGGACAAGCGCGCAGGCCGCCCACTGGTTCAATCGTCGGATCATGATATTGCTCCCTTGCGCGATCATGGTGTTTGTTTGCGACAGGAATCAGAAAACCGTTCAACCGCGCTTCCCGTTCCCATCAGCATTTTCCGCTCATAGGCATTTTCCGGCAGCCAGATGTTCCCATTGGCGGCGAAAATGCTCTATAGGCCCGTTCCGCAGCCGGTCGTTCCGCGACCTGCCGCCTTATCCAGGCCACCATCCACGAAAGCCAAGCCCGTGACAACTGCCTCTCGCCGTACTTTCGCGATCATCTCCCACCCTGACGCGGGTAAGACGACGCTGACCGAGAAGCTGCTGCTGGAAGGCGGCGCGATCCATCTGGCGGGCGAGGTGAAGGCGCGCGGGGCCAATCGCCGCGCGCGGTCGGACTGGATGAAGATCGAGCAGCAGCGCGGCATTTCCGTCACCTCATCGGTGATGACGTTCGAGCGCGCGGACAAGGATGGCGGCTCGATCATCTTCAATCTGCTCGATACGCCGGGGCACGAGGATTTCTCCGAGGATACCTATCGCACGCTGACCGCCGTCGATTCGGCGGTGATGGTGATCGACGCCGCCAAGGGCATCGAACCGCAGACGCGCAAGCTGTTCGAGGTCTGCCGCCTGCGCAATGTGCCGATCATCACCTTCGTCAACAAGGTCGACCGCGAAGGCCGCGATCCCTTCGCGCTGCTGGATGAGGTCGCCGATGCGCTGGCGCTCGACGTATGCCCGATGAACTGGCCGGTCGGCATGGGTGGCCAGTTCGAAGGGGTGTTCGACTTCGCCACCGGTACGTTGCGCCAGCCGAGCGGTCCGTCGAAGGAGTTCGAGGGCAAGAGCGCGGTCTTTACCGGTATCGATGATCCCCGGCTTGCCGATGTCGTTTCCGAAGAAGGGCGGGCGCGCCTGCATGAGGAGGGCGAGCTGGCGCAGGCGGGCTATGAGCCGTTTGACCTCGCCGCCTATCGCCATGGCGACCTGACGCCGGTCTATTTCGGGTCGGCGCTGAAGCTCTTCGGCGTGACCGAGCTGATCGACGCGATCGCCGCCTATGCACCGCCGCCGCGCGAGCAGCCCGCCGAGCCGGCGCCGATCTCTCCGGATCGCGGCGATGTGACCGGCTTCATCTTCAAGGTGCAGGCCAATATGGACCCGCAGCATCGCGATCGCATCGCGTTCATGCGGCTCTGTTCCGGCAGGTTCCGGCGCGGCATGAAGCTTACCCCGTCGGGCACCGGCAAGCCGATGTCGGTCCACTCGCCGATCCTGTTCTTCGCGCAGGATCGAGAGCTGGCGGACGAGGCCTTTCCCGGCGACATCATCGGCATTCCCAATCATGGCACGCTGCGGGTGGGCGATACGCTTTCCGAAAAGGCGGATGTGCGCATCACCGGCCTGCCCAATTTCGCGCCGGAAATCCTGCGCCGTGTCGCGCTCAGGGACCCGACCAAGACCAAGCAGCTGCGCAAGGCGCTCGATGATCTTTCCGAGGAAGGCGTGATCCAGGTCTTCTATCCCGAGATCGGCAGCCAGTCGATCATCGGTGTTGTCGGCCAGTTGCAGCTCGACGTGCTGATCTCGCGGCTGGAGGCGGAATATAAGGTCGAGGCGATGCTGGAAGCCTCGCCTTTCGACACTGCGCGCTGGCTGACCGGCAGCGAAGCGGCACTGCGCAATTTTGCCGATTATAACCAGAGCAATCTGGCGAAGGATCGTGACGGCAACCCCGTCTATATGGCCAGAAGCGCCTGGGACGTGGGCTATCAGCAGGAAAAAAATCCCGACCTGACCTTCAGCGCCACGAAGGAGCGCTGAGGGGCAGGAAAGGCAGGGCCGGAAGGTCCTGCCGAATCAGGCCGGGGGCTGATTGTTTTCGAGCCAGCGTGCCAGTTCGGAAAAGCCCATGGGCCGCTCGAAATGCAGGCCGATCATGCCGTTGCGCGCCCAGCGGACGGAGGCGCGCCGTGCGGGCAGCCCTTCGATGCGGATGATGCCCTGTTCATCGATGCGGGGCACATCAGAGCTTTCGAAGCACAGGCCATGCAGCGAGACATTGACGATGGAGCCGCTGATCAGGCCATGATCGAGTTCCATAATCACCCGGCCCGAGGCGAGAAAGCGCGGCGCGCGCGGCAATTTGCGCAGCACGCTGCGGGTCGAGCGGTTCTGGAGCATGTCCTGCACGTCGACCGGCTCGTCAAATTCGATGCCGGCGACATGATCGCCGGTCCAGCGCACCGTGCCGGTCACCACCTTGTCGGACCGCAGTTCGATCAGGATCTTCTGGTCGGTGCGGACCTCGCCGCGAATGTCGAGCTTGGCGCCATCGCGCGACATGTTGCGGACAAGGCAGAGCTGGTCCTGCCCGTCGACCACCGCGCGGCCGACTTTCAGGACGGTGACATAGCGTTCGGAGGTGCGGCGATCAGGCGCCGAATCGCCGGTTGCAGGCGTCGCATCTTCCGGCGTGATTTTGCTGTGCAGCATGGTTTTCCCTGGAAAAAACAATCCGAATCATCGGTCTATCCTTGGGCAGGATTAGGATGAAATGCTTGCCAGACTGCTATTGGGACAGGGTAAAGGGGATGTTAAATTCCGGCGGCCGGGCGCGGTCCTGCCCGGCGCGACATGCCCTTTGCGTTGCCATGCGGATGGCGGTAAGGGGGCGTAATGAACGCTCCCCTTTCCGAAAATGGCCCGGCCCCCAAGAGCTGGATCGCCGCCATCGCCCCTTATGTTCCCGGCAAGGCCGCCAGCGATGATGGCAAGCCGGTCGCCAAGCTTTCGGCCAACGAGAATCCGCTCGGCACCAGCCCGGCGGCGCGCGCGGCCTTCGCGGCGGGCAGCGCCGACCTCGCCACCTATCCCGATCCCGGCGCGGCGAAGCTGCGCGAGGCGATCGCCGCGGTGCATGGGCTGGACCCCACGCGGATCATCTATGGCACCGGATCGGACGAGTTGCTGCATATCGCGGCGAGCGCCTATGCCGGGCCGGGGGATGAAATCCTTTATGTGCGCTATGGTTTCTCCGTCTATGATATCGCCGCGCGGCGCGTCGGGGCGACGCCGGTGGTGGCGCCGGACAAGGATTATGGCACCGATGTCGATGCGCTGCTCGCGCTGGTAAGCGAGCGCACGCGGGTGGTGTTCCTCGCCAATCCGAACAACCCGACCGGCACCATGACCCCGCGCGCGGAGATTGCCCGGCTGCATGCGGCGCTGCCGTCCGATATCCTGCTGGTGATCGATCAGGCCTATGCCGAATATCTCGATGGCGAGGAGGATGACGGCGCGCTCGACCTCGCTAAAAGTGCGTCCAATGTGCTGGTGACGCGCACCTTCTCTAAGATTTATGGCCTTGCCGCCGAGCGCATCGGCTGGGGCTATGCCGCCCCGGCGATCGTCGAGACGCTGCACCGCATCCGCGCGCCGTTCAACATCACCACCGCCGGGCAGGCGGCCGCCGCCGCCGCCGTCGCCGATCGCGACTGGGTGGCAAATAGCCGCGCGCATAACAGCCAGTGGCGGCAATGGCTGACCGGAGAGATCGAGGCACTGGGCAATCACGGCCTGTCGGTGGTGCCGAGCAAGGCCAATTTCATCCTCGTGCTGTTCAAGGGCAGGCTGAGCGCGGAAACCGCGTTTCAGGGCCTGATGCAGGCCGGTTATGCGACGCGCTGGCTGCCGGGGCAGGGGTTGCCCGATGCGCTGCGCATCACCATCGGCGCCGAGGCGCAGATGCGCGATGTGGCGCGGCTGCTGCGGGAAATGGCCGAGGCTGCCTGAACCGGCCTATTCCTGCGGGGCGCCATGGACCTGCGTGAGCAGGTCCGCCGCGCGGGCGACGAAATCCCCGGCAATCTCGTGCGCATAGGGGTTGAGCGTCTGGATCGCGGTGAACAGCTCGAAACTGTCCTTGCCGATCAGCCCGGTGAGGTCGAGCAGATGCTGGTAGGTCTGCGTCTTGAGCATCTCGTCGGGGATGTTCATGCCGACCAGCGTGCGGCCGATCAAATGGGTGAGCGCCTGCACGAACGCCATTTCCCGGTCATGCTCCTCGGCGCTGGTGATGCGCACCCGCATTCCCATGGCGCGGCCCAGCGCGGCGACCCGCAAATGCTGGTCCCCCCGCGCGGGGCAGATCACGAACTGCCGCCCGTGGAGGCCATCGCGCGCGATGCTCTGCGGCCCGAACAGCGGATGGGTGGGGACGATATGCACGCTCTCGGGCATATAGTGCATCAGCCACCGGCTCGGCAGCATCTTGACCGAGCCGACATCGATCACCGTCGCGCCGGGGCGCACCAGCGGCGCGAGGCGGCGGATCGCCTCCTCCATCGCCTGCACCGGCATTGCGAGGATGACGACATCGCTCGTTGCGGCTTCCTCGAACGAGAGCGGCCGAAAGCCCTGCGCGGCGATGGTGGTGGCGTCCTTATGGGGATCATGCACGCCGATATCGAACCGGCCGGCAAGCTCGTTCGCCGCCAGCCTGCCGAAATCGCCGAAACCGATAAGTGCGAGGCTCTTCATGCCGCTGCGCCTATCATGCTGGCGGTGAATGTCCATCCCCGGCCTGCGCGGCGGCGGCCGGGGGATTGAGCGCATTGATCGCGGCATGGGCGCGTTCCTCCGCCTGCGCGCGAGGCAGGCCGGGCGGGATGATCTCGCCGATGCGATAGGTGATGATGCCGGGCCGCTTGAGGAAGCTGTTGCGGGGGGAAACCCGGCCGCTGTCGACCGCGATCGGCACGACCGGCAGGCGCAGCAGCTGGTACATGGCGGCGAACCCGGCTTTCAGCGGCGGATGCTCACCATGGGGCGCGCGCGTCCCTTCCGGGAAGAGGCAGAGCGAGCGCCCGCTTTCCAGCACGATGCGCGTCTGCCGCTGGAGATGGCGCAGCGCCGCCGCGCCGGTGGCGCGCTTCAGGCCGATCATGCCGAAGCGCGCGGCAAGCCTACCCCAGCCGGGAATGTCGAGCAGCTCCTGCTTGGCGACGATCGCGGGTAGCGCGACCAGTTGCAGGATATCGATCGTCTCGAACATCGATTCATGCTTCACGACATAGAAATGCTGGCCTTCCGGCAGGCTGCCCTCGACCACTACCTTCTGGCCGAGCAGCCAGCGGCAGAGGAAGCGATGGGTCGAGGACCAGGACTGCACGATCCGATAGAGTGGCCCGGTGCCAAAAGGCGTCAGTGCCAGCGCGGTGAGCACATGGATCACGGATGCGCTGTAGAAAGCGAAGGCGAAGAGCAGCGAGCGCAATAAAATAAGGGGCATGGAGGTCATGATTTCGATCAGATGCCGACCAGCGCGGCGGCGCGGCGCAGCAGATATTTATTATATTCCTTGAACAGCATGGCGAGGCTCGGCCGCGTCGGCACCGCATCATAGACAAGGACGATATCCCTGGGCAAAGCCTCGTGCAGCTCGAACGCGGCCCGGCGCATATGCCAGTCGCTGGTGATCAGCCGAACCGTGTCATAGCCGCGCTTTTCCAGCCAATGCGCGGTCTCGATGCCGTTGGAGCGGGTGTCGATCGCCTCGCGACCCAGCGTGATGCAACAATCGAACAGGCGATCGGGCTTATTATAGCGCACCGCCAGTTCATGCGGGCGCACCGAGCGATCAACGCCGGAGATCAGCATCTTCTTCGCCGCGCCTTCCTGCAACAGCGAAAGCCCCCGGTCGATCCGCCCCGCCCCGCCGGTCAGCACCACGATGGCGTCGGTGGAACGCAGGTCGAGCGGACGGGGCAGCCAGATCGAGAACCAGGCGAAGCCGAGGCAATAGAGCAGCAGGCAGAAGGCGAGGAAGCGGGAGATCACAGGCTGCGCTCCAGTGCCCGTCTTACCGTGATGCGTGCGGTCAGCATCGCCAGCAGCACGCCGCCGATCGGGATCAGCAGCAACAGCAGCGCCAGCAAGGGGGGAAGGGTCATCATTCCGGCCAGCTCCGCATCGATCGCGATCAGCCGGCTTCCCAGCAGCGAGAGCATCAGCCCCGCCGCGCCGAGGCCCAGGACGCCGCCGAACATCGCGTCGATCGCCATGCGCCGCTGGAACAGCCGCGCGATCTGGATATCGGTCGCACCGAGCAAATGCATGATGTCGATCGTCGCGCGATGGGTGGCAAGGGCGCTGCGGGCGGCGAGCATCACCACCGCCGCCGTCACGCTGATCATCAGGATCACCAGCCCGCCTGCGAGCCACATTAGCGCGCGCATCAGCCGTTCGACCGGGCCGAGATATTGTTCATGCGCGTCGATCCGGGCGGCGGGCGAAAGGGCGCCGATCTGACGGGACAGCGCCTGCATCTGCGCCGGGGTGGCGCCGGGTGCGGCCTCGAAGTCGATCATCGCGGGAATGGGCAGTTCGTCGGGCGGGCTGTCGGTGCCGATCCAGGGCTGGAGCTGCGCGCGCAATTCCTCCTCCGGCACGATGGCGACCGTGCGCACGGTTTTGTCGGCGCGCAGCAATGCCGCCACGCGATGGGCCTGGTCGGTGCGTCTGGCGGCGTCTGCCTCGACGATCTGCACGGTATAGCCGCCCGCCAGCGCCCCATGCATCCGCGTCAGCCCCTGATGCAGCGAGAGCATCGCGGCGGCGGCGAGCAGGGTGAGGAAGATCATGATGCCGATGATCCACGGCATCGGGCCGCGCCGTCCCTGCGGCAGCCAGCGATTGCGCGCGGCGCGCGCGGTGCGGCTCGACCAGCGGCTGGCATCCCTACTCTGCCGGAAATCCGCCATCATAGCGGCTTTCCAAGCGCACGGCCCAGCAGCGCGGCAGGCTCATTACGGGGCGGAAAACGCAGCGAGCCTGTCGGATCGACCAGCCGTCCCTTGTCCAGCCGCATCATCTGCGAGTGGGAGATCATCGAAATCAGCGGCAGATCATGGGTGGCGATGACGATGGTGGTGCCGAGGCGATTGAGCGCCTCGAACAGGCCGAGCAACCGCTTGGCCATCTCCGGATCGACATTGCCCGTCGGTTCGTCCGCGACGAGGATATCGGGCCGCCCGATCACCGCGCGGGCGATGGCGACGCGCTGCTGCTCCCCGCCCGAAAGGGATTCGGGCAGCGCGTCCGCGCGCTCGCCAAGGCCCACCCAGGCGAGCATCTCCTGCACCGGGCCTTCGATCTCCTGTTCGTCCATGCCCGCCAGCCGCAGCGGCAGCGCGACATTATCATGCGCGGACAAATGGGAAACGAGGCGGAAATCCTGGAACACGACGCCGATGCGGCGGCGAAAGCCGGGGAGGCGGTTGCGGTGCATCATCACCACATCCTCGCCGAAAAGCTTGAGCACGCCGCGCGTCGGCCGCTGCGTCAGATAGAGCAGCTTCAACAAGGAGGTTTTGCCCGCGCCCGACGCGCCGGTGAGAAAATAGAAGCCACCGGCGGAGAGGGAGAAGCTGATATCGGACAGCACCTCCTCATCAGCCCCGTAGCGCAGGCCGATATTCTCGAACTCGATTATGGCGTTCATATCCGTTTAAGGCTGGCCCCGCTGTGTCCCTTGCCTGTCCATCGCACAAGGTCCGCCGCCCGTAAAGTCCGATGCCACCGGTAGAACGGGACCGGCCGTGCCCCCTCTTCGGTGAGGTGGTGCATGCTTATCCGTTCATGGTGACTTGCGCGGGAGTCCTGAGCGCGCTTATTAGGTGACATGATCCTTGTCTGTCCCAATTGCGCTACCCGCTATATCGTCCCCGACGAAGCCATTGGCGTCAATGGCCGCCAGGTGCGCTGTGCTTCCTGCAAGCATAGCTGGTTCCAGCAGGGCGCCGCCCTGCCTTTGCGGGAGGAAGGGATACCGCCCACGCCTCCGCCGCCCGCCGCCGCGGCCCCGGTCGCGCGGGACGAAAGGCGTGATGCCGGGGAGGAAGTCCCGGTTGCGGCGCCTTCCGCCGCCGTGGCTCCATCTCCTGCTCCGGCCCCCGCGTCCGACCGGCAACCGGATGCTGTGCCGGATGCCGCCGTCGATGCGATGGCCGATTCCGCGCGCGAGCAAGGATATGAAACGGAGCAGGCCGGGGAGGACCGGCCGCGCGGCTATGCCCATGCCGTCGATGTATCGCGGGTGGAGAGGCCCTATGCGCGCAGCGGCAGGAATTTCGACGCCGGGATCGGTCTGGCGGAAGATAACAGCCTGATCGATCCGCCGTCATCCCGGCGGCCGCGGCGCAATCCGGCGCGGCTGTGGACCTGGGCGGCCGCCCTGTTCTGTCTGGTACTGGTCGGTGCGGGCACGGCGCTCTATTTCCTCGGGCCGCCGCAATGGGCGGTGCGCGCGGGGCTGCTTTCGGACAGTCAGGAGCCGGACCTGCTCTTCTACCTCGCCAAGCCCGCTGAGCGGCGCAGCCTGCCGAGTGGTCAGGAATATTTCGCGTTCAGCGCGCGCATCGTGAACAGCGGCTCGCGCATCCTGTCGGTGCCGCCGGTCGAGGTGCAGCTGCGCGACCGTCAGGACCGGATGGTGTTCAGCTGGACTACCAAGGCCGACAAAGCGGAGCTGAAGCCGGGCGAGGAAGCAAGCATCAGTGAGAGCCGTCTCGACATTCCCAAAAATGCGGAGAATCTTTCGCTGACCTTTGTCGAAAATGGCCGCTGAGCGGGCGATGCCCTAGGTTTTCGAGCCAGCGGATGGTTTCCACGGCTCGAAATCACTCTAAAATCGTCATAAACCGACAAAAGTTGCACAGGGCGCTTGCAACCCCCAAAACCCTTTGCTAAGGGCCAGCGCCTACCGGGTGCCGGGTGACTGGCTTCCTTCTCTGATGTGCGGTCGTGGCGGAACTGGTAGACGCGCAACGTTGAGGTCGTTGTGGCCGAAAGGCCGTGGAAGTTCGAGTCTTCTCGACCGCACCAGAATGAAAAGAAAAGGCTTTTCCAGTAATATGCTGGATCATGGTCTTTTACGCTGCACACTCCATCACAGCTTCATCAGGCGCATAGAGTGTGTTCGGTTTTGTTTGAATCAAAGCCCGCCTTTCCAATTTTGATCATTCCGCATTCCCGGCTGTCGGATATTTTCTTCTGACAGGGAGATGCCTGAACCGGTTGGATGAGCCTCGTTTGAACGAGGCGCGGGAATATCTCCCATCGAACCGGCCTGTAGAGGCTTCGGCGCTTATCTTTACGGCGTGCGCGCTGGATCAGCCTGATCCCTGACCTTCTGCCGGGGCGCGCCTATCGCGCTTGCCGGTGCCGGGGCAATAGCCCCGCCGGGCCGGGAAGGGACCTGTGCCGGGGTGTGCCCGATACCTCCATTATGGAGGATCATCGCCAGAGACGCGGCGCGGAAAAGCCGGGCATTGGTGATGTTTCCCCGCCCTATATCCGCCGTTTCCGATCAGCTTTTGCTTGTCCCTCGAATCGCCCTTTTTAGGGAAGGCGGCGATTGCGGAAGAGGGGGCGGCGACCCTCTCCATACGTCTCTCGGGGGCAAGAGGGGGAAATATGACGGACGCCAATGATCCCATTCCGCGTATCGGCCGCGATGAAGAGGCGGCGGGCAGCGGTGATCCGGTTGCGGGCAATATCGCGCAATTGAAGATGCTCTTCCCGGAGGCGCTGACCGACGGCAAGGTCGATTTCGACGTGCTTCGCCAGCTGCTCGGCGATGCGGTGGAGGATGGCGAGGAACGCTATGGCCTGAACTGGAAGGGCAAGCGCCGCGCCCGCGCCTTTGCGCTTACCCCGAGCCTGGGCACGCTGCGCCCGGTGCCGGAGGACAGTGTCGATTGGGAGGCAACGCGCAATATCCTGATCGAGGGCGACAATCTGGAGGTGCTGAAGCTGCTGCGTCGGTCCTATGCGGGCGAAGTGAAGCTGATCTATATCGACCCGCCCTATAATACCGGCAATGATTTCGTCTATCCCGATGATTATCGCGATTCCATCGGCAAGTATCTGTCGCTGACCGGCCAGCGGGGGGAGGCCGGGGAAGCGCTGACCAGCAATAAGGAGGCCAGCGGGCGCTTTCACACCGACTGGCTCAACATGATGTACCCGCGGCTGATGCTGGCGAAGGAATTGCTGCGGGAAGATGGGTTGATCCTGATCAGCATAGACGAAGCCGAGCAAGCCAATCTCGTTTCCTTATGCTGTGAGATATTCGGTCAGGAAAATTACGTGACCAGTCTGGTTCGTCGGCGGAGAATGGCGAGCGGAATGCGTGATTCCGGTATTTCGCCGGATCACGAATATGTGGTGGCCGTTGCGAAGAATGTCGCGCAGCTTGAGATTCTGGGATTCGAAAGGGATGTAGCCGATTTCCCCCATGAGGACGCGCGAGGCAAATATCGCAGCACCGACCTTACCGTGGGCATGGGCCGGGCGCTGAGGCCCAATCAATATTATCCGATCACCAATCCGCGTACAGGGGCGCAATATTGGCCCAGCGAAAGCCGGGTATGGCGGTTCGAGCCGGGCACCATGACCGGGCATATCGAGGCCGACGCCATCATATGGCCCGATGATATGGAGGAGCGTCGCATGGCGCGCCCCCGTTTCAAGACCCGCTATGAGAAGGAGGGCGACGCACGCAATCCGGTCTCTTCATGGATAGAGCGTTCTTCAAATATTGCCGATGCCAAATCCCTGATATCCGGCCTGAATGAAGAAGCGACCAGACAGGTGCGGGATTTATTCGGAGAGCAGGCCTTCGATTATCCAAAGCCTCTTTCCCTGATGCAGAGCCTGCTGAAAGTGTCGACGCATAAGAAGGATATCGTCGTCGATTTCTTCGCGGGTTCCGCCAGCACCGGCCATGCCCTTTATGCGCAGAATTTGCAGGACCGGCAGGAAAGGCGCTTCATTCTCGTTCAGCTTCCCGAAGCGCTCGATCCCGGAAATAGCGACCAGAAAGTGGCCGCATCCCTGTGCAAGTCCCTTAACAAACCCCTCAACATCGCCGAACTCACCAAGGAACGCCTGCGCCGTGCGGGGGCGAAAATCCGGACGGAGCATCCCGAAGCCGACGTCGACACCGGCTTTCGCGTCTATCGCCTCGCCACGTCCAACCTGAAGCCATGGCAACCCGATACCGATGATCTGGCGGCGAGCCTTTTCGATGCGGTCGATAATGTGCTGCCCGATCGCACGGAGGAGGACCTGCTCGCCGAGTTGCTGCTCAAGACCGGCGTTGACCTGACCTTGCCCGCGCAAAGGCGCGTCCTTGCGGGGAAAACGGTCCATGCGCTGGGCGCAGGTAAGCTGATCGTCTGTCTGGGCGATATCGCCGCTGGAGAGGCAGAGGAACTGGGGCAAGGCATCGCCGACTGGGCGCTGGAGCTGAACCCGGCGCAGACGACGCTCTATTTCCGCGATGGCGGCCTCGGCGCCGAAGGCAATCGCGCGGCGACCAAGGCGAACCTCGCCGCGATCCTGCGTCAGCGGCTGGGCGATCGCATCGCCAAGATCGCCAGCATCTGAACCGAGGGGAGCACGCGCGATGCAATTCCTGTTCGAACCGGAACTGCCGCACCAGCAGGCCGCCATCGACGCGGTGGTGGACCTGTTCGCCGGGCAGGAGGAGCGGCAATCGCTGTTCACCGTCTCGCCCCGGCAGATGGCGGAGGAACTGGATTATGCCGAAAAGCTGCTCGGCTATGCCAATCGCTGCGATCTTGGCGAGGAGGCGATCCTCGCCAATCTCCAGAGCGTGCAAAACCGCAATGCGCTGCCCGCCTCTCCGTCCCTTGTCGTAAAGGGCGGCGGCCGCAGGGGCGCGGGCGGCGATTACAGCATGGACTTCACCGTCGAGATGGAGACGGGCACTGGCAAAACCTATGTCTATCTGCGCACCCTCTTCGAGCTGAACCGGCGCTATGGCTTCACCAAGTTCGTGATCGTCGTGCCCTCGGTCGCCATTCGCGAGGGCGTCAAGAAAACGATCGAGCAGACGCGCGACCATTTCCGCCAGCTTTATGACGGCGTGCCGTTCGAGAGCTTCGTCTACGACAGCGGCAACCTCGACCGCATTCTCGATTTCGCGTCTTCCTCCGCGATCCGGGTGATGATCGCGACCGTGCAGTCGCTGGGCACCAGGACCGCGATCTTCCAGCAGGCGCGGGAGCAGACCCGCGACATTCCCGGCGTCGAATGGGTGAAAAGCACCCGCCCCATCCTGATCGTCGATGAACCGCAATCGGTCGACGCCAATCCCGATGGCGCGGGCCGCCAGATCGTGCGCGCGATGGAGCCGCTGGCGACGCTGCGCTATTCGGCGACGCATGAGCACAGCTTCCACCCGATCTACCGCCTCGACGCCTTCGACGCGCATGAGCGGGGGCTGGTGAAGTCGATCGAGGTCGACGGCGCGCGGATACAGGACGCCGAAAACAGCCCCTATGTGAAGCTGATCGAGGTGGAGGTCAGAAAGGGGCAATTGCCCCGCGCCCGCATAGAGATCGCCAGGCAGATGAAAGGCGGGGTGTCGCGCCAGTCGGTCTGGGTCGGCGACACCGACATGCTGGAGGAGGAACGGCTTACCGGCGGGCGCGGCATCTATGCGGGCTATCGCGTCGGTATGATCCAGAAATTGCGGGGTCAGGGCACGATGCAGCTGATCGTTCCCGGCGATGACGTCAGGACACTGGCGTCGGGAGAGAGCTGGGGCGATGCCGACCCGCTATCGCTGGCCCGGGCGATGATCCACCAGACGATCTGGCATCATTTCAGGAAGGAACTGCGCAACCGCCCGCTCGGCATCAAGACGCTGAGCTTGTTCTTCGTCGGCAGCGTCGCGGACTATCGCCGGTATGACGGGGCGGGGCAGGGCCTGCCCGGTCCGATCGCGACGATTTTCGAAGAGGAATATGCGAAGCTCGCCGCGCTCGACGAGTTCCGGTCCCTCTTTGCCGAAGTGCCCGCCGATGCGAAGGCGGCGCATGGCGGTTATTTCGCGCAGGACCGGAAGGGGCGCTTCACCGATCCCGCGCTCAACGCCGCGGGTGAGTTCACCAACGCCCGCTCGCGCGAGGAGGCGGAGCGCAGCTTCACCCTCATCATGAAGGACAAGGAGCGGCTGCTGGACGAGGGCGAGCCGCTGCGTTTCCTTTTCTCCCATTCGGCGTTGCGGGAGGGGTGGGACAATCCCAATGTGTTCCAGATCTGCACCCTGCGCGAAATGGCGTCCGAAACGCGGCGGCGGCAGTCGCTGGGGCGGGGCTTGCGCCTGTGCGTGGACAAGGAGGGCAGGCGGCGGCGTGACGAGGGGCTGAATCGCCTGACGGTGATCGCGCAGGAAAGCTACGCCGATTATGCGGCGGGCCTGCAAGGAGAGATGGAAAAGGCGCTTGACCTGAAGCTGGGCATGGTGACGGCGGAGCTGTTCGCGGGCCTTGGCTATCCGCTGGCCGAGGGTGGCACCGCGCTGCTCTCTCTGCCCCATGCCCGCGCGATCGTCGCCGGGCTGGCGGAGGGGGGGCTGATCGATGCGGCGGGCCATGCGCTGCCGGACCTGCGGGCCGCGCTGGCGCGCAATGCGGTGCCGCTTCCCGATGATCTTCCCGATGCGGCCGCGCGGCTGGTGCGCGACCGGCTCCATCGCCTCGCGCGGCGGTTGCCGATCAGCGACGCGCGCGCCACCGGGCGGGTGCAGCTCAACCTCGCGGTGCTGGAGGGGCATGAGTTCCGCGCGCTGTGGGACCGGATCAGCCGCAAGACGACCTACCGCCTTGATTTCGACGACGCCACGCTCGTTGCCCATTGCGCGACGGCCATGGCGGATATGCCGCGCCCCGGCGAAGCGCGGGTGACGTTCGAACTGGCGGAAATACTGGTCGGGCGGGAGGGCGTGACGCCGGAAAGGCGCGCGACCTCGATGCCGCAGCGGCTGGCGACGGCGCGGATCGACCTGCCTGATCTGCTCGGCGAATTGCAGCACCGCACCGACCTGCCGCGCAGGCTGCTCGCCGATATATTGGTGCAGTCCGGCCGCCTCGATGATGCGGTGGTGAATCCTTCGGCCTTCATCGACGCGGTGAGCGCGATCATCCAAGCGGGCAAGCGGCTGATGATGACCAAGGGCATAGTCTACAAGCCGCTGGACGATTATTGGGCGCAATCGCTCTTTTGCGCCGAGGAGGATGTGCCGCTCGACCGGCTGGTGGCGGTCGCCCATGCGCCGGTCGATCATATCGTCGTCGATTCCGGGATAGAGGCCGAATTGGCGAAGGCGTTCGATATCAGCGGGGCGATCCGCACTTTCGCCAAGTTGCCGCGGGGCTTCAGGATCGCGACGCCGCTCGGCACCTATAATCCCGACTGGGCGATCGTGCGACGTCATGACGACCGGGAGGATGTCTATCTGGTGAGCGAGAGCAAGGGCGACCTCAACACGCTGCGCGAGGCGGAGCGGGCGCAGATCGCCTGCGGCAAGGCGCATTTCCGGGCGCTGGGCACGGCCTTCATCACCGCCACCAATCTGGACGGGATATTGGCGCAGAGCTGAACGCCGTTCCCCGGCCCACATACCCTGAAATCCCCGCCACCTGCATGAGATGGCGGGGCGATCGAACAGGAGGGATTCGACCGGTTAGAGGGGGTTCCAGGCAAGCGGCGTCATCCGCCGACCTGGAAAATGTGGAATTAGCGCATGATCCGAGCCCGTTTGACCGGACCATGCCCAATAGTTTCTACAGTTTTGCGCCGATGGTGATGCCATAGGTGCGCGGCTCGGCATAATAGCCGCCCGCATAGCCGAGCTGGCCATAATCGATGCCGCGGATGAAATCCTTCGCATTGGTGAGGTTCTTCACCCAGAGGCGCACTTCCGCCTGAGCGGCCCCGACCCGGAAGCCCTCCACGCTGATCTGCGCGTCGATGATATCGCGATCATCACCCTTGATCTCTTCGTTGAACGGGCTCGTGGTGACGGCGGTGAAGCTGTATTTGCCGTCCTCATGGGTATAGCCGATGCGGCCGCGCAGCACCTTATCGCCGCCCAGCGGGAATTGCGCGTTCAGCGCCACATTGGCGGTCAGCGGCGAGGTATAGCCCGGCGTTACGATCGAGGCGATGTTGATCGGGTCCGCGCCGGAGGTGGTCGACTGACCGGCGAGGAATTCCTTATATTTCACATCGACATAGCCGATATTGCCGTCGATCGAGAAATTGTCGGTCAGGATCGCCTGCACCTCCGCCTCGACGCCATTATAGATGACCTTGCCCGCATTGCCGATGCGGGTGGCGAAGGTGCCGACCGGGGCATCGGTCAGCGGCACATTGACCGCCAGATCCTTGTAGATGTTGTGATAGCCCGCGACGTTGAAGCGCAGGCGGCGGTTGAACAGCTCGCTCTTCAGGCCGATTTCATAGGAAGTCACGTTTTCCGGCTTGAAATGTGGCAGCGTGGTGGTGCCGGTGATCACCGGGTCCTGCGAGTTGAAGCCGCCCGAGCGATAGCCGGTCGCTGCGCGCGCATAGACATTGACGCGATCGGCGATGTCATAGCCTGCCATCAGGTTCCAGGTGAATTTGTGGAACTTCGCCTCGCCGGATTCGGGGGTAGCGAGCAGGGCCGCACCATTCTGGTAGCGGATCATGCTCTTCTTGTCCCAGGTATAGCGTCCGCCCGCCGTCAGGCGAATGCCGCTGTCGCGCCCGCCGGGATAGAGGGTGAACTGGCCATAAAGGGCGGTGCTCTCCGCCGTCGCGGTATAGGCGAGGCGGGCCTGCGTCTGCACCAGCCGGTAGCGGGCCGGATTGGCGGCGGCGAAGGCCGGGCCGAGCGCGCCGAAATTGCCGAGGAACACCGAATTGGTGTCGAGCACATAGCCGCTGTTCTGATAGCCGTCCTCCGAGCCGCGTTCCCAGAAATAGAAGCCGCCGACAACCCAGTCGAGCGTGCTGGTATCGCCGGAAATCTCCAGTTCGTGGCTGAACTGCTTGTGGCGGCGATTATTGTCGATATCGAACAGATTCTGCGAGGTCGTGGGAACCGCGGCGGCGGAGATATAGGGAATGGCCGCCGTCGGGATCGACGGAATATATTGCAGCAACGATGCCGGCATGCCGTTGAACAGGCTGGCGGCGGTATAGGCCGAACCGGTAATGCCGCCGATGCCGTCGAGATCGCTGAGCGTATAGCTGCGCCAGAAGCGGTAGCCGGTGGTCGACTTGATCTTGAACGCGCCGAAGTCGTTCTGCAACTGGAGGTTATGGCCCCAGCTCTTGTCGCGGGCGCGGCTCAATATGTCGTTGCAGACCGTGCTGCGATAGGCGCGCTGCGGGGCTGCGAGCGCCGCGCATTGCGGATCGGTGAAGGTCGCCCCGGCGAGATATTGCTCGACCGGCGCCTGCTGCGTCACCATCACCTCCTGTCCGTCGATCAGGATCGGATCGCGATAGGTGCCGTCCGCCACATTGGTGAGCTGGAACGGCATTGGCGTGCCGACGATGCGGCTCCAGTCGAAAATATATTGGATGCTGCCGGTGCTGCCCAGCTCGGCGCGGGCGGCGATGCGGAAGGCATCGGACTTGCGCGCGCCGGGGTCCTTTGAATCCTTAGGCTGAAGGATATTGTCGACGATGCCGTTGCGTTCATTATGGCTGTAGGAGAAGCTGGTCGAAATACCGGCGATCTCACCCGGATCGAGGACGATCTTGCCGTTCCAGGCGTCATAATTGCCATAGCCCGCTTCCGCCTTCATGCGGAAGGTGGAGGACGGCGCGCGGGAGATGAAATGCATCGCGCCGCCGGTGGTGTTGCGGCCGAACAGCGTGCCCTGCGGACCGCGCAGCACCTCGACGCGCTCCAGGTCCATCACGTCGAGGCCCATGGCGCCCGCGCGGGCGATATAGACGCCATCGACATACAGGCCGTTGGCCGCATCGACGCCGAAGCTCTCGCTGCCGCCGTTGGAGATGCCGCGCATGGAAAAGACCGCCGCGCTGTTGCTGACCGTGCCGGGCATAATGGTGACATTGGGCGCGAGGCCGCTGAGGTCGCGGGAATCCCGGACGCTCAATTGCTCAAGCTTCTCGGAGCTGATCGCGCTGATCGCGATCGGCACGTCCTGTAGGTTCTGCGCGCGCTTCTGCGCGGTGACGACGATATCGGCAAGGCCCGGCTCGCTGCTCGCCGATGCGCCGGAGGGCGCCCCGGTCTGGGCCCCGGTCTGTGCCAGCGCCGGTCCGGCGAGTGCGATGCTGCTTGCGCCCAGGCACAGGCGCAGCGCGGTGGATAAGCGGTTTCTCGACATCCTGTATCTCCCCAAAATTTATAATGTTCGTCGGTTATGCTTGGATAAGGGCGAACCGGATCGCGCCGGATTTGCGTGATCCTGTTCGCGGCAATTGCGGATATTCGCTTCGGCCTGACCGCGTGCGGTTTCAGGCGGGCATGTAAAGCTGCGCTGCCTTGCCGCCGTCGACGGGCAGGGCGGTGCCGGTGATGTAGCTGGCGGCGTCGGACAGCATGAAGACGATGGCCTCCGCCAGTTCCTCCGGGCGGCCGCCGCGACGCATCGGGATCGCGTCGGTCGTCCGCGCCGCCACTTCGGGTGCGCGGGCGGTGAACTCCTCGGTTCCGGCGGTCTGCACCTGCCCCGGCACGATCGCGTTGACGCGTATGCCGAGCGGCGCGCCCTCCATCGCTGCGGTGGCGGTGAAGTGGACAAGCGCCGCCTTGGAAGCGGAATAGCTCGCCATGTTGACGGTGGCGCGAATGCCGCAGGTCGAGGCGATGTTGACGATCGCGCCCCCGCCCGCCGCCGCCATCACCTTCATCGCCGCCTTGGTGGCGACGAACACCGCGTCGGCATTGACGGCGAAATCCTTGCGCCAATGGTCGATCGTCAGGCGGCTGATGGGCGCATAATGGGTCGACATCGCATTGTTCACCAGCATGTCGAGCCGCCCATATCGGTCGGCGACCTCTTCGATCATCGCGGCCAGCGCATCATTGTCGGAGACATCGAGCCGGATCGCCTCCGCCTGCCTGCCGTTCGGGCCGCTTGCGGCGTCGATGGCGGCGCGCGCGGTGTCCAGCTTTTCCTGCCTGCGCCCGCAGATCACCACCTGCGCGCCGCGGCGCGCCAGCAGGCATGCGGTTGCAAGGCCGATGCCGTCGCTGCCGCCGGTGATGATGGCGACTCGCCCTTCGAACTCCTCAGTCATTCGACTTCATCCCTCTTCCCAATCGGCCATTTTCTGAACCTTGGACGGGCGCGCCGGTGATGCCGAAGGCGCTGCGTCGGACTTTAGGATTCTTCAAAATGCGGAATTTGTAAATCAAAAAATTACGAATCTTTCAGTGCGGCTATCGGGTGATGTCAGGGATTTTCTTCTCGCAACTGCAAAAGGAAAAAATCTTATAAATTCAATAAATATCAGATTTATATATAAATTTATGGAATTTTGACGCCGCCGCGATTGCATTTTTGGCAGGCTGGGCCGGTGATTTTCGGATATCGAAAAATGCGGAAAAAAATTATTGTTGAAATACGCGAATGCTGGAATAAGCTCTGGGCAAGCACAAACAACAGAACGAATCGAAGGAAGCGGGAATGTCTGGATCGGGGACGGCTCTGGCCGTCGATCGGCATGGGTGGGCGTATCGACCGGTGGCGCAGGCGACCGGATCGGCGGCGCCCGGCGACATCTTCCGCCTCTGTTTTTCCGGTCCGGGGATGGCATGAGCAAGATCGATCCAGTTTTCGCGGCCGTTACCGCCGCCGGTACGCCTTTCGAAATCGGCGAGGAGCAGGGGCTGCGCTTCTTCGTCAACGCGCCTTCCGATCTCAACCGGCTGATCGAAAGCGCGCGCCGCTTCGGCGAGCGCACCTGCATCGTCGATTTCGACGGGCCGGAGGGTGAACGGCGGCTGAGCTTCGATGAGGTCTTTGCCTGGCGCGACCGGCTGGCGACCCGCCTTGGCATCGCACGGGGCGAACGTGTCGCGATCTGCATGCGCAACCGGGCGGAATGGATGATCGCCTTCCTTGCGGTCATCCGCGCGGGGGGCATTGCCGCTGTGCTCAACAGCCGTGGCGCGCCGGATGAACTCGCCGCGATGATCGGGGAAGTGACCCCGGCCCTCGTCCTCGCCGATGGCGAACGTGCGGAGCGCATCCGCGAGGGCGGCTATCAGGGACCGATGATCGACGTGACGCAGCCGCTGGCGGGCGATGCGGCGATCGCCGGTGATTTCCCCGCCGCCAGCGCGGGGGACCCCTGCGCGATCCTCTTCACGTCGGGCACCACCGGGCGGGTCAAGGGGGCGGTGCTTTCCCATCGCAGCCTCATCACCGGGCTGCTCGGCACCCAGCTCACCGGCATGATGGTGCTGCACAATATGGCGCGCGATTATGGCGTGCCGGTCGAGACGCTGCTCGCGCAGGCGCCGCAACAGGCGATCCTGCTCGTCTATCCGCTTTTCCATATTTCCGGTCTTGGCGCGGGATTCCTCGCGCCGCTGCTGTCGGGCGGCAAGATCGTCATCATGCGCCGCTGGGACGCCGGCGAGGCGGTGCGCCTGATCGAACAGGAGCAGGTGACGCAGCTTTCGACCGTGCCGACGATGCTGTGGGACATGGTGCACCGGGCGAGGCAGGGCGCCCTCAACCTGTCCTCGCTGCGCAATATCGGCTCTGGCGGGCAGGCGCTGCCGCTCAATCTGCTGGAGGAGGCGCGGGCGCTTTGCCCGCAGGCGATGATCGGCGTCGGCTATGGCATGACCGAGACATCGGGCGCGATCGCGCAGGCGGTCGGCGCGGATTTCCTGCGCGCGCGGGCCTCGGCCGGGCGGGTGCTGCCGCTGGTGGACATGCGCATCGAGGGCGCGGACGGGCGGCTCTGCGATACCGGCGAGAGCGGCGAGATTCTCGTGCGCAGCGCGATGGTGATGAACGGATATTGGAACCGGCCGGAGGACAGCGCGAAGGCGTTCACCGCCGATGGTTGGCTGCGCACCGGCGATATTGGCTTTGTCGATGAGGAAGGCTTTCTCTTCATCGTCGATCGCGCCAAGGACATGGTGATTTCCGGCGGTGAGAATATCTATTGCGCCGAGGTCGAGCGGGTGTTGAGCGAAATGCCGCAGATCACCGAATGCGCGACCTTCGGCATTCCCGACGAACGGCTGGGCGAATTGCTGGTCGCGGTGGTGCAGGCCGAGGGGCTGGACGAACGCTGCGTCATCGACTGGGTGGGGGAACGGCTCGCCCGCTACAAGGCGCCCGCCCATGTGGCCTTTGCGCGGGAACCCTTGCCGCGCAACGCCAGCCAGAAAATCGACAAGATCGCGCTGCGTGCGCTGTGGCCCACGCTGGCCGCGACGGCCAATTGACAGGAGAATATGTCATGGGTTTTCCCAAGGATATCGGGATCATCGACTGCATGCTGGGCATACCGGAAGCGGAGGACCGCTCCGCCTGGTTCGACCCTTTTCGCCCGCTGATCAAGGATCGGCAGACGCTGGACCAGTTCGCGATGCCCGCGCAATATATGTTCAAGGACATTCCGCAGGCGGGCAGCGATGTCGATGATTTCGTCAGCTGGACCGTCGAGCAGATGGACAAGCATGGCGTCGAGAAGGCGCTGGTCGGCTGGAACGACAATGCGACCTCCTATCGCGCGAAGGAGAAATATGGCGACCGCTTCTTCTTCGACCTGCCGTGCGATCCGAACAACGGCATGGAGGAGGTGCGCCGCATAAAGCGCATCCATGCCGAGGTCGGCCTGTCGGCGCTCAGCGTCTTTCCGGCCGGTACGCTGCCGCAGGTGGCGATCAACCATAAATATATGTTCCCCCTCTACGCCTGTGCGGAGGAACTGGGCCTGCCGGTGCTGCTCAATGCCGGTATTCCCGGTCCGCGCATCCCGATGGAGACGCAGAAGGTCGAGCATCTCGACGAGGTCTGCTGGTTCTTCCCCGACCTGAAGGTCGTCATGCGCCATGGCGCGGAACCGTGGGAGGCGCTGGCGGTCAAGCTGATGCTGAAATGGCCGAACCTCTATTATTCGACCAGCGCCTTCGCGCCGAAACATTATCCCAAGGCGATCATCGACTACGCCAATACGCGCGGTGCCGACAAGATTCTCTACGCCGGCTATTTCCCGATGGGCCTCAGCCTCGATCGCATCTTCAGCGATATGGAGAAGGTGCCGTTCAAGGACGAGGTATGGCCCAAATTCCTGCGTGAGAACGCCCGCAAGGTCTTTGACCTTAAATAACCGATCAGAACGGAGCATTTCCCATGTCCCAGGCCGACACCAAAGTCGCCCAAGATACGGCCCCCGATACGACCGGGGCCAACGATGCGCGTACGCCGCCGGTCGCCGTCTGGCAGATCCTCGAAAAGCTGCGCGGGCAGGACCTTGCCGACTGGCGCCTTGCCGAGGTGAAGAACCGCGCCTCGATCGAGGAGCGCAATCTCGACATCGGCATTCCCTTCGGCTGGTATCCGATCCTGCTGTCGTCCGAACTGGCGGTGGGAGAGGTGCAGCCGCTGCGCTATTTCTCGAAGGACCTCGCCATCTGGCGCGGCGAGGATGGCAAGGTCCGCATGCTCGATGCCTATTGCAAGCATCTGGGCGCGCATATGGGCCATGGCGGCAAGGTGCATGGCAATCTGCTCGAATGCCCGTTCCATGCCTGGCGCTATGATGGCGACGAGGCGGTGGTGAAGGACATTCCCTATGCCCGCGTCATCCCGCCGCAGGTGAAGCGCAAATGCACGCGCAACTGGCACATCACCGAAGCGAACCGGTGGATCTGGGCCTGGTATCATCCGGAGGACGCCGATCCGTTGTTCGAGGTCGCGGTGCTGCCGGAGGCCACCGATCCCGACTGGACCGACTATGAAGTGCATGAGTGGAATGTCTGGGGATCGATCCAGAACATGGCGGAAAATGGCGTCGATGTCGCCCATTTCCGCTATATCCACGGCACCGCCAATGTGCCGCTGGGCGAATTGCGCTGGGGCGACTGGGGCCGGGGCGCGGACGTCAGCGCCAAGATGGGCACGCCATGGGGCGAGGTCGATGGCCTGATCAGCTATGACACCATGGGTCCGGGGCAGAGCTGGACGCGCTTCACCGGCATTTCGGAGACGCTGCTGGTCGCCTGCCTCGCGCCGGTGGAGCTGGATCATGTCCATGTCCGCTTCTGCTTCACCCAGCCCAAGGCGCAGGCGCAGGGCGAGCGGGCGGGCGTTGCCAAGGCGATCATCCGCGACATCTGCAAGCAGTTCGACCAGGATAAGGTGGTGTGGGACCGGCAGAAGTTCGAGCCGAACCCGATCATCTGCGATGGCGATGGGCCGATCCCGCAATTTCGCAAATATTATTCCCGCTATTATGTGAAGGAGTAAGGACGGTGGCGAGCGAGGAAAAATCCGGCGTCACCCGGCGGGAAGTCGTCGCGGGCGCGGCGGCGATGGGCGTGGCGGGCCTCTCCGGCGGGGCAGGGGCCGCCGTCGCCAGGGGAAGCCATGTGCTCGACAGCCATGACGCGCTGGGGCTGGCGGAACTGGTGCGCAAGCGCGAGGTCTCCCCCACCGAATTGCTCGACGCGGCGATCGCGCGGGCCGAGGCGATGAACCCGCGCTTCAATTTTCTCGCCCAGCGGCATTATGACTATGGCCGCGCCGCCATCGCGCGCGGACTGCCGCAGGGGCCGTTCACCGGCGTGCCCTGGCTGCTGAAGGATTTGAACACCTATATTGCGGGCCTGCCGACCGAAAATGGCAGCCGTTTCTACAAGGGCTATATCCCGACTGTGACGTCGGAGCTGGTGCGGCGGATCGAGGCGGCGGGCTTCGTCATCTTCGGCAAGACGACGGTGCCGGAACTGGGCCTGACCGGCACAACCGAGAACAAGCTGACCGGCGACACGCGCAATCCATGGAATCCGGCCCATATCACCGGCGGATCGTCGGGCGGCGCGGCGGCGGCGGTGGCGGCGGGCGTGCTTCCGGCCGCGCATGCGACCGATGGCGGCGGGTCGATCCGTATCCCGGCATCCTGCTGCGGCCTGTTCGGGCTGAAGCCGAGCCGGGGCCGCGTGCCGATGGGGCCGCCGCGCACCGAAGGTTGGGGCGGGCTTTCCGTCCATCATGCGGTGAGCCGCAGCGTGCGCGATTCCGCCGCGATCCTCGACGCGACGCAGGGAATAGAGCCGGGCAGCCGTTATGGTGCGCCGACGCCCGCCGAAAGCTTCCTTAGTCAGGTCGGCAAGACGCCGGGCAAGCTGCGTATCGCGCTGATGCTCGACGCGCCCGCGGGCAGCCCGGTCGACCCGGAATGCATCGCCGCCGCGCGCAAGACGGCGCAATTATGCGAAAGCCTCGGCCATCATGTCGAGGAAGCCGCGCCCAAATTCGACATGGCGGCGCTCGGTGCGGCAGGCTTCGCGCTGATCGGTTCCTCGGTCGCGGCCGACATGCTGGATCGCGCAAAGGCTACCGGCATCGCCATCGGCCCCGACGTGCTGGAGCCGATCACGCTGGGTTTCGTCGCTTATGGCCAGAAGGCGACCGGCATGGATTTCGCGCGGGCGAATACTGCGCTTCAGGCCGCCGCCATCACTATGGCGCAGTTTCTGGAGCGCTATGACGTCATCCTTTCCCCCACGCTGGCGGCCCCACCGCTGGAACTGGGGCGGATCAATCTTTCGCCCGATACCGATTTCGCGACCTGGGGCCAGCGCACGGCGGCCTTCTCGCCCTTCACCCAGATCGCCAACATGACGGGCCAGCCGTCCATGTCGGTGCCGCTGGCGATGTCGCGGGCGGGCCTGCCCATCGGGACATTGTTTACCGGCCGCTATGGCGAGGAGGCGTTGCTGTACCGCCTCGCCGGACAACTGGAACAGGCGGCGCCATGGCGGGACCGGCGCCCGGCGCTCTGATCCACAGGATATTCGGAGAGATATGAGATGCGGGGACTGGCGGGAAAGACCGGGATCATTGCGGGCGGCGGGCGCGGCATTGGCGCGGCGACCGCGCGCCGGTTGACGGCCGAGGGCGCGGCGGTGGTGATCGGCGATATCGTCGAGGACTGGGCGCTCGACACCGCGCGGGCCATTTGCGAGGCAGGGGGCAAGGCGATCGGCGTGCGGCTCGACGGCACGCAGGCAGCGTCACAGGCGGGGATCGTCGAGGCGGCGCTTGCCGAATTTGGCAGCCTTGATTTCTATCATTCCAACCTTGCGGGCGGGACCGAGGGCGATATCGACGTCCTCCATTGCAGCGAGGAGGTGCTCGACCGCTCCTTCGCGATCAATGCGAAGAGCCATTTCCTCGCGACGCAGGCCGCGTTGCCGGTGCTGATCGAGCGCGGCGGCGGCACGATGATCTACACCTCGTCGGGCGCGGCGATTTCCGGCAATCTGTTGCAGGTCGCCTATCCGATGACCAAGAATGCGCTGCACGCGCTGGTCCGCCATGTCGCGCGCAAATATGGCAAGCAGGGCATTCGCGCCAACGGCATCTGCCCCGGCGTCGTCCTCACCGAAGCGGTCGCCCAGCATCTGACGGAGGAATATGTCCAGTCGATGTTGGAGAATATTCCCCATCGCCGCCTCGGCCAGCCGGACGATATCGCGGGCGCGGTCGCCTTTCTCGCCTCCGACGATGGCGAGTGGGTCAATGGCCAGCTCTGGCATGTCAATGGCGGGTCGCTGCTGCGTGACTGAGGAAACAGATATGCGGTCGAAAGGCCGGGCGGTGCCCTCCAACCCTTATGTGGTGCTCGCGGCCCTGCTGGCGATCTATATCGTCAACTATGCCGACCGCTATCTGCTGACCGGGCTGATCGGCCCGATCAAGGAAGAATTCGGCATCGGTGATGCGATGATGGGCATGCTGATGGGGCCGGCCTTCGTGCTGCTCTATGTCGTGCTCGGCGTGCCCTTTGCCCGGCTGGCGGACCGGGGATCGCGGGTCAGGGTGATCGTGGCGGGCTGCGTGCTGTGGAGCGCGGCGACGATGGCCACCGGCCTTGCGACGGGGCCTCTCGGCCTGACGCTGGCGCGGGTCGCGGTCGGCGTGGGGGAGGCGGCGTTCGTGGCCCCCGCCTATTCGCTCCTTTCCGATTATTTCCGGCCTGAGCGGCGGGGCGTGATATTCGCGATCCTCGGCCTTGCGACCTATATCGGCCAGATCGCCGGGCAGGCGGGCGGTCCGGCCATCGCCGCGCATCATGACTGGCGCATGGCCTTTTACAGCATGGGCGCGGTCGGCCTTGTCCTTGGCCTCGTCGCTCTTCTGCTGATCCAGGAGCCGCAAAGGGCGCAGGCGGGCGAGGGCGCGCAGGCGCCCATGCTTCCTTTCAGCCAGCTGGTGCGCGGCCTCATCCGCAGCCGGGCCTATCTGCTGATGATGTTCGGTTTCGGTTTCGGCGCGCTTTCGGGTGTCGCCTTCGGCTATTGGGGGCCGGAATTGTTCGCGCGCAGCTACGCCCTCGATCCGGTGGTGGCGAAATCGGCCTTTGCGCTGAATTTCGGCCTTTCCGGTCTGGTTGGAACGCTGTTGTTCGGCGTGCTGTCCGACCGGCTGACGCGGCGGAGCATGATCTGGCCTTCGCGCCTGTCCGCCTGCGCGCTCGCCGCCGCGACGACTGCGATATTGGCCGCGACCTGGGCGGGCAGCTTCGATCTGGCGCGGCTGGTCGCGATCCCGGCCGGGTTGCTTGGCGGCGGCTGGTCGGTGGGTTTCCTCGCGACGCTGCAATATATGCTGCCGCCGCAGATCAGGGCCGCCTCGACCGCGCTTTTCCTCGCCGCGACGACGTTGCTCGGCTTTTTCGTCGGCCCATGGGCGACCGGCATATTAAGCCAGCTGTTCGGCAATGACGCCGCCTCACTGCGGCTGGCGCTCAGCTGCATCCTGCCCTTCGGGTTCCTCGCCGCCCTGCTCGGCGCGATGGCAGGGCGCTGGGTGGAGCGGGACCGGGCCTATTTGCAGGATGCGCTTTCCGTTCGACCTGCCGGGCCTTTGCTGGCACAGTCGCCCGCGACAGACGGCAGGATCGGAAAGGGACCCGTGCAATCCTATGAGTGAGAGTTTCGCGTTCGACGAGACGGACCGCAAGATTGTCGAACATCTTCGACTGAACGGCAGGGCCACCAATCAGCAGATTGCGGAATCCCTCAATCTCATCGCCTCCACCGTCTCGACCCGTATCCGCCGGATGGAGGATGCCGGCATGTTGCGCGTGGTCGCGGTGTCCGACTTCGCGGTGCATGGCTATCATGTGATCATCCATCTCGCGATCGAGGTGAGCGGCCGCCCGGCGTCGGAAGTGGCCGAGGAACTGGCCGCCTTTCCCGAAGTGTTCGCCATTCATCTCGTCACCGGCCGCTATGAGATCAGCCTGGTGCTGGCCTTGCACGATATGGACGAACTGGCGCCGCTGATTGCAGGCAAGCTTTCGCAGGTGCCTGGCGTCCGGACGATGATCCCTTCCATCGGTCTCGATATCGTCAAATATGGCCTCGACACCGCGCCCATCGACAGCAGGAAGCTCGCATGAGCAGGCCGGACCTCGACGATCTGGACCATCAGCTGATCGCCATCCTCGCGCAGGATGCCCGCGTGTCCAACCGCAAGATCGCCAGCGACCTCGGCGTCAATGAAGGGACGGTGCGCGGACGGATCAAGCGCCTGCAACAGGAAAGGCTGATTTCCTTCACGGCGCTGACCGGCATGAAGCTGGACAAAGCGACCAATATCGCCTTCCTCGCGGTGCAGGCCGATGCGGCCCATGCGCGTCAGATTGCCCGCGATATCGCCCATATTCCGCTGGTCAAATCGGTGATGATCATGCTCGGGCCATTCAACGTGATGGCGACCTGCCTTTATGACGATCTCGACATGCTGCACCGCCTCGCTTCCGAGCAGATATTGACGATGAAGGGTGTTCATCATGTCGAGACTTCGCTCGCGGTGCGGACGGTGAAGTTCAGCAACCGCGTGGTGCGGATTACCGACGTGGCGGCGGACGCCGGATAAGGGGCGGAAAATACCTCCCAATGGTATATTCGGAATTTTTTATCTTAAAAATTCCGCAAATCGCTGCTTGAAATGTATTTTTCCATGATATAGCAGGTTTCAGGGCGGGTTTTGTGGCGCAAAGAGACTCCACCCCCGCCGCTGACAGGAGCAGGATGGAATGGATCATCATGTCCCGCGCGCGCTGCGCGGGGCGGCTCCGCACGGAATTTTGAGGGGCGACCTGAAATGGAATTCGCATTTACCGACGAACAGCAGATGATCGCGGAGACGGCGCGCGCCTTCTTCGCCGAAAATGCGACGAGTGAGCGCACGCGCAAGGCGATGGCGGGCGACGGCATCGACCGCGCGCTTTGGGAGGGCTTCTGCAAGGACCTTGCGCTGTCGGGCATCGGCCTGCCGGAAACGGCGGGCGGCGCGGGGCTGGGCATGGTCGAACTGGCGATCATCGCCGAGGCGGCGGGCGCTCAGGTGGCGGCGCTGCCGATGCTGGGCAGCCTGGCGCAGGCCGCGCAGGCGATCGCCGCGGGCGGCAGCGAGGCGCAGCAGGGCGAATGGCTGCCCGCGCTCATTTCCGGCGACAGGATCGCGGGCTATTTCCATGATGGCGGGCTTCAGGCCAGCGGCAACCGGCTGACCGGGGGAGGGCGCTTCGTCACCCATGGGACGAGCGCCGATCTCTTCCTTGTCACCGACGGGCGGGGGATGTGGATCATCCGCGCCGATGCGCCGGGCGTCAGCATTAGCGCGCAGACCAGTATGGACCAGACCCGGCCCTTCGCCCATGTCGAGCTGACCGATGTCGCGGGCGAGCCGCTGGCCGACGCGCAGGCCGCGCTCGACGCCGCCCATCGTACCGCGTTCCTGATGGTGGCGGCGGAAGCGCTGGGCGCCGCGCAGGCCTGCCTCGACCGCACCGTGGAATATTCGAAGGAGCGCGTGCAGTTCGGCCGCCCGATCGGCTCCTTTCAGGCCTATAAGCATCGCCTTGCCGACATGATGATAGAGATCGAGCAGGCGCGTTCGGCGGTCTATTGGGCGGCCTGCGCGGTGGATGAGGGATCGCCGGACGCCCCTCTCGCGCTGCATGCCGCCAAGTCCTTCGCCGCCGATACCTGTTTCCGCTGCGCCGGGGACATGATCCAGCTGCATGGCGGCATCGGTTTCACCTGGGAGCATGACGCGCATCTCTTCTTCAAGCGCGCGCGGTCGCTTCAGTCCATGCTGGGCAGCGGCGCGTGGCACCGCGAGAAAATCGCCACGATGATTTTGGGAGAGGCGGCATGAAGCTCGGTTTTTCGGCGGCGGATGAGCTGTTTCGGCAGGAATGCGCGGATTGGCTGGCCGGCCAGATGGCGGGCGAGTTTCGCGATATCAAGGGCGTCACCAAGCTGACCGGCAGCCCGGAGCGGCGCAAGGAATGGGAGCAGCAGCTCGCCGCGCATCGCTGGTCCTGCATCGGCTGGCCGAGCCAGTGGGGCGGGCGCGACGCGACGCTGGCGCAGCAGGTGATCTTCGCCGAGGAATATGCCCGCGCGGGCGTGCCGGGGCGTGTCAACCATATCGGCATCGAACTGGCCGGGCCGACCATCCTCACTTTCGGGACGGAGGAGCAGAAGCAGCGCTTCCTGCCGGATATCGCGGCGGGCCGGACGATCTTCTGCCAGGGTTTTTCCGAACCCAATGCCGGGTCCGACCTTGCCAGCGTGCGCACCAAGGCGCGGCTGGAAGGCGGGGAATGGGTGGTCAACGGCCAGAAGATCTGGACCAGCCTTGCCCATATTTCCGACTGGATCTTCGTCGTCACCCGCAGCGAGGAAGGGTCGCAGGGGCCAAAGGGCCTCACCTTCCTGATGATGCCGATCGACCAGCCCGGTATCGATATTCGCGGCATCCGCCAGATCAACGGCGACGCCGAGTTCAACGAGACCTTCTTCACCGATGCGCGCTGCCCGGCCGATAGCCTGATCGGTGCGCCCGGCGATGGCTGGCGCATCGCCATGGGCCTGCTCGCCTTCGAGCGCGGGGTTTCGACGCTGGGCCAGCAAATGGGCTTCCGCAACGAACTGGACGAGATCATCGCGGCGGCGAAGGAGAATGGCGCGGCCAATGATCCGCTGATCCGCCAGCGGCTGGCGAAGGCGGAGGTCGGCTTGCGGCTGATGCGCTATGGCGCGTTGCGGATGCTTTCGCAGACCGACCATTCGCGAATCGACGGAGCGGCGCTCACCTACAAGATCCAGTGGGCGAGCTGGCGGCGCAGCCTGGGCGAACTGGCGATGGACGTGCTGGGGCAGGCGGGCGAGATCAGCGCGCATGAGGAGTATGAATGGGACACGCTGCCCAATCTCTTCCTTTTCTCGCGCGCCGATACCATCTATGGCGGCACCAACCAGATTCAGCGTAACCTGATCGCCGAACGGGGACTTGGCCTGCCGCGTGAACCGCGCGGCGCGGCCTGAACATAGGGGCGGTGATGAGTGGCGAGGAAGAGCAGGATGCCTTTGAACGGCTGAAGAACCTGCCGCCGCGCGGGCATCATGCGCTGCTCGGCATCTATACGGTCGATAATGGCGAGGACTGGGCGGAACTCGCCTGCCCGTTCGCGCCGGGCTTCCTGATGGACCCGGAAGGCGAACTGGTGTCCTCGGGGCCGATCCTCTCGCTCATCGATGCGGCGGCGGGCGCGGCGATCATCGCCCGCACCCGGCAATGGCGGCCGATGGCGACGCTCGACCTGCGCGTCGATTATCTGAAGCCCGCGCGCGCCGGGCACACATTACATGCCCGTGCGAGCTGCGATCAGGTGACGCGCAAGGTCGCCTTCGTCCGCTGCGAGGTGCATGACGGCGACCCCGCGCGGCCTATCGCCTTCGCCACCACCAGCTTCTTCTTCACGGACGAGCCATGATCATACACACCCCCTATGCGCAGATGCTGGGCGTGCGCGGACTCATCGCTGAACCCGGCAAAGTGGCGCTGATGATGCCGGCAACGCCGCAGATGGAGGGACGGGAGGGCTTTCTCTATGGCGGCGTGATCGCCAGCCTGCTGGAACTCGCCTGCCTGGAGGCCATTATCCAGGAGCGGGGCAAAGCCGGGCCGCGGCCCAAGCCGGTCAACATATCGATCGATTTCCTGCGCGGTGGACGCATGGTCGACAGCTATGTCGAGGCACGGCTGGGCCGGATCGGCCGTCATGTCGCCAATGCCGATGCCGTCTGCTGGCAGGGCGACCGGGAAAAGCCGATCGCCACCGGGCGGATGCACCTGCTGCTCGGCTGATCGCCTCGCAGTCGGCGCATCCGGCAAAGGCTCATGCCTTTTTGGCGGCGGTGATGATGATTTCGACCTTGTAATCGGGCGTCGCCAGCTTCGCCTCGCCGGTCGCGCGGGCCGGGGCCTGACCATCGGCGATCCACGCATCCCACACCGCGTTCATCTCCGCGAAGTCGGCCATGTCGGCGAGCCAGATCGTCGCGCTCAGCAGATGATCCTTGTCGCTGCCGGTGCGTTCCAGCAGGCTGTCGACCTGCGCCAGCACCGCGCGGGTCTGCTCGGTGACGCTCTCGCCCGGCAGGGCGACCTGACCGGCGAGATAGATGGTGTCGCCATGCACGACCGCCTGGCTCATGCGGGGTCCCTGATCGAAACGGGTGATGGTCATTCGTCTTGCTCCTGGGGTTGAGGGCGGTCATTTGCGGGCCGCCGGGATAGGGGCGGCGTCATGCCCCGATCGGCAAAGGCTTGTCCACCCCGCGATGGTGCCGCTATGATCCCCCGACCATGACCGGACAACTGCACATCAAGCGAGTCTATGATCCGCCTGCCGCCGGTGACGGCCAGCGCATCCTCGTCGATCGCCTCTGGCCGCGCGGGGTGAGCAAGGAAGCGGCGGCGCTCGATGAATGGTTCAAGGATATCGCGCCTTCGCCGGAATTGCGGAAATGGTTCGGCCACCAGCCGGAGCGCTTCGCCGCTTTCAGTGAGCGCTATCGCGCGGAACTGGCGGCCAACGAGGAAGCCGTCGACCATGTCAAGGCGCTGCTGGCCAAGGGGGATGTCACCCTGCTTTATGCCGCCCATGACCCCGCCTGCAACCATGCGCTGGTGCTGGCGGAGTTCCTTGAAGGGCGCTGATTTCAGAGCGGCTTGCGGAATTTGAGCGTCATCCGGTCGCTTTCGCCGATCGCCAGATATTTGTCCCTGTCCGCCTCGCCATTGCGCAGCGTGGGCGGCAGCGTCCATACGCCCTTTTCCCAGTCGGCGGTGTCGCGCGGATTGGCGTTGATTTCGGAAGAGCCGATATATTCGAAACCGGCGGCTTCGGCGATGCGGCGCACGGTGGAGGTCTTGAGATAGCCGCTCGTCTTTTCAAGTGCGCCGTCCCGCCCCTCGGGCAGGCGGTGATCGACGATGCCGAGAATGCCGCCCGGCTTCAGCATGGCATGGAAAGCCGCGAAGGTTGCGGCCTCGGTGCCGCCCATCACCATATTGTGGATGTTGCGGAAGGTGAGCACTCGGTCGACGCTGCCGGGGGCGATAACCGCCGTCTCGCCGACACTATAGGGCACCAGCTGCACCTTGTCGTACACCGATGGATTGGCGGCGAGGAAATCACGATATCTGCCGATGGAGGGATTGGCGGGTTGCAGCGCGTAGAAACGGCCATGATCGCGCAGCAGCGGGGCCAGTATCTCCGTATACCAGCCGCCGCCGGGGGAATATTCCACGACGGTCTGATCGGGTTCCACCTCGAAGAACCGGAGGGTTTCGGCGGGATGGCGATATTTGTCGCGCGCGATATTGGCGGGCGTCCGGCTGGGCGCGGCCACTGCGTCGGCGATGGCGCCCGCGGCCGTGACGCTGCTGCTGTCCGGCTTGGCGGGGCGCGCGGCGAGGGGCAGCAGGGGCAGGGCAACGCCCGCGAGCAAAAGGCCTATACGCGCAATGGCAGACATGAGGCACCTCTTCTTTACCGCATGGGAAGGTCGTGCTCCCGCGTTCCGGGAACGGGATCAATCAAGCAGAATTTCCTCGCTCTGTTAACCGGGAATTGGAAAGCGATCCTCGTCAGGGGAGGAAGAAGGCGCTGCCCGGCTGACGACATTCACGATCATTTAGGGCTTTGACCGATAGACAGGCATCATGACGGCTGCCTCCACCCCGCTTTCCTCCCTTTCGCCGCCGGACGGCGCAGGCCAGCCCTGGGCGATCGAAGCGGACGGGCTGGTCAAGGAATTCGATGCCTGGCGCGCGGTCGACGGACTGGACCTCAAAGTGGCTTCCGGCCGGATTTTCGGGATTCTCGGCCCCAATGGCGCGGGCAAGACGACGACCTTGCGCATGTTGCTGGGGATCATCCGGCCCGACGCCGGGCGCTCGCGCCTGCTCGGTCATGACGATCCGCTCTCCATCGCCTCGCAGGTGGGCTATCTGCCCGAAGAGCGGGGGCTTTACCCGTCGATGAAGGCGGCCGACGCGATTGCCTTCATGGGCGCGCTGCGCGGTTTGCCACTGGCCGAAGGCCGCCGCCGGGCACGCGAACTGATGGAGAATTATGGACTGGGCCATGCGGTCGGGCGCCAGATCCGGGCCTTGTCCAAGGGCATGGCGCAGACCGTCCAGCTGCTCGGCACCATCGTCCACCGGCCGCGCCTCATCATCCTCGACGAACCATTTTCCGGCCTCGACGCGCTCAACCAGCAGAAGCTGGAGGAGCTGATCCGCGCGCAGGTGGCGCAGGGGGTGACGGTGATTTTCTCCACCCATGTGATCGCCCATGCCGAGCGGCTGTGCGAGGAAATCGCCATCATCGTCGGCGGTCGCGTCGCCTTCAGTGGATCGGTGGAGGAGGCGCGCAATCGCCTGCGTCCACGGGTGCGGCTGGAAACCCGCGCGCGGGACGGGGCATGGCGCGCGGCGCTGCCGTCCGATGCGCGGTCCGACGGGCGCTACTGGCATTTCGAGCTGCCCGAAAGCGGTGTGGAGTCCCTGCTCAAGCGCCTGATCGAAGGCGAAGCGGGGATCGAAACGCTGTCGATCGAGCGGCCGGGCCTGCATGACGCCTTCGTCGCCATCGCCGGCAGGACCGCCGCCGACAGCCTGCTCGCGTCCCGGCCGGAGGAGGATCGATGACCCTGACCATGCGGGCCGCGTTCGTCACCGCGCGGCGGGATTTCACCGCGCTCATCCGGTCGCGGGCCTTTCTCTTCTTCCTGCTCGGACCGCTGGTGATGTTCGGCATCGCGCTGGTCGCGGGCGGGCTTGGCAGCCGGGTGGTCGAGGAGCGCGACGATCCCGTCATCGCGGTGATGATGGAGCGGCAGGAGGCCGCCCGCATCGTCGAGGCGGCGCATCGGTTGCGGACGGTGACCGACGATCTCCCCCGGATCGAGGTGGTCGCGGCCGATGCCGACCCGGTGCGCGGGCTGCGACAGGGGCGAGGCGGCCGCGGTTATCAGGCGGTGATCGGCGGATCGGTGGAGCGGCCGATCCTCTATGCGACGGCGAACAATGCGGAGGTCTGGGCGGGCCGGATGCGGTTCCTGCTGGCCGAGGCCGGGCAGCCGCGCGATCTGGCGGCGGTCTCCCTCACCCGGCATATCGTGTCCGGCAGGGGCGTCGCGGCATCGCCCGATCCCTTGCAGACCGCGCAGGCAGGACAGATGGTGCTGTTCCTGCTGACGATGCTGCTGGCGGGCATGGTGCTTTCCAATCTGGTCGAGGAAAAGGCCAACAAGATCATAGAAATATTAGCGGCCAGCATTCCGATGGAATCGATCTTCCTCGGCAAGCTGTTCGCGATGCTGGCGATGGCATGGCTGGGCATTTGCGTCTGGGCGGGCAGCGGCGCGCTGATCCTGTACGGATTGGGCGCGGCGCTGCCGACCCTGCCGACCCCGGCGGTCGGCTGGCCGGTCTTTCTGGGGCTGAGCGTCCTCTATTTTTCGACCGCCTATCTGTTGTTCGGATCGCTGTTTCTGGGCATTGGCGGCATGGGGGCGACAGTGCGGGACGTGCAGACCCTTTCCATGCCGGTGACCATGGGTCATCTGGGCGTGTTCATGTTCGCCACCTATACGCTCACCAAATTGGGCCAGCCGGTGGAGGTCGCGGCTGCGATCTTTCCGTTCAGCTCTCCCTTCGTGATGCTGGCGCGCGCGGCGCAGCAGCCTTCGCTCTGGCCGCAGGGGTTGGCGTTGCTGTGGCAGTGCCTGTGCACCTGGTTCATCATCCGCGCGGGCACGGCGATGTTCCGGCGCACCGTGCTCAAATCCGGGGGTCCTGCCCGGCGGAGTAAGCCAGCATAGCGTCGGGGCGTTCGGGACGCGGTGCCGGGCGCCTTATTTGAGGGCCAGCAGATAATCGACGACTTGCTTGCGCTTCACCGGGTCGGCGATGCCGGGGAAGGGCATTTTCGTGCCCGGCACCAGCTTTTGCGGCGAGGTGAGCCAGGTGTCGAGGCTTTGCGCGGTCCAGACAAGGCCCGAGGCCTTGAGCGCGGCGCTATAGGCATAGCCGGGCAGGCTCGCCGCCTTGCGCCCGGAAAGACCGGCCAGATTGGGGCCGAACATCGTCTTGCCCGGTTCGGTCGAATGGCAGGCCGTGCAGGGGGCAAAGGCCGGGGGCCTTGGCGCCGCCGATGCTGGAATGTGAGGGGCTTCGGGGGCCGGATTGGCGACGGCAACGGGCCCGGTCGCGATCATCAGCCCGATCGCGGCCATCGCGGCCATAAGGCATGATCCATCTGGATTGAAGCGGATCATGCCCTACTTCGCCTGATTTCCCGCGTTTTCTAGGCCGTCAGGCGATACCAGCTGACTTGAAAACGCTCTTGCTCCGGTCATGCGATAGTCTCCGGGAAAGGGGACTGACGGCGGCGGGGAGGAGCGATCCGAAGGATGGGCCGCCACCGTCAGAACGGTTGTCTGGAATGCGCACCAAGGCGCGCATTCCAATTTTCTACTATCGGGTCCGATGCTCAGAACCGGTCGTTGTTCATCACCTTGGTCCAGGCCTTCACGAAGTCCTGCACGAACATCTCGCGGGCGTCATCGGATGCATAGACTTCCGACACCGCGCGCAGTTCCGCGTTGGAACCGAACACCAGATCGACCGGCGTCGCCGACCATTTGCGGGCATTGGTCGCGCGGTCATAGCCTTCGTACAGCTTTTCATCCTTCGCCGACTTTGCCCATTTGGTGTTCATGTCGAGCAGGTTGACGAAGAAGTCGTTGCTGAGCGTGCCGGGACGGCTGGTGAACACGCCATAGGGCGAATGGCCGCTATTGGCGTCGAGCGCGCGCATTCCGCCGACCAGCACGGTCATTTCCGGCACCGTCAGGTTGAGCTTGTTCGCCCGGTCCACCAGCATCTCCGCCGGGCCGAGATCGCTGTCCGCGCCATAGAAGTTGCGGAAGCCATCGGCGCGGGGACGCAGATAGTCATAGGAGGCCGCATCGGTCTGTTCCTGCGTCGCATCCACGCGGCCCGGCGTGAAGGGCACGGCCACGGTGACGCCCGCCTTCTTCGCCGCCTGCTCCACCGCCGCATTGCCGCCGAGCACGATCAGGTCCGCCATGGAGACCTTCTTGCCGGCAGGGGCGGAGCGGTTGAAGTCCGCCTGCACCTTGCCGAGCTTCGTCAGCACCGTGGCGAGTTCGGCCGGATCGTTGACCGCCCAGCCCTTTGCGGGGTTCAGGCGGACGCGCGCGCCATTGGCGCCGCCGCGCATGTCGGTGCCGCGGAAGGAGGCCGCCGAGGCCCATGCCGCTTTCACCAGTTCCCGGTTGGAAAGGCCGGTGGCGAGAATCTTCGTCTTGAGCGCGGCTTCATCCTGCGCGTCGATCGTTGCATAATCGGCCTTGGGCAGCGGGTCCTGCCAGACGAAGCTTTCCTGTGGGGCCTGGCCACCCAGATAGCGCGCGCTCGGCCCCATGTCGCGATGGGTCAGCTTGAACCAGGCGCGGGCGAAAGCCTTGGCGAACTCTTCGGGATTTTCCTGGAATCGCTTGGAGATCGCGCGGAACTTCGGGTCCTCCTTCATCGAGATATCGGTGGTGAACATGATCGGCGCGTGGCGCTTGTCGGCGATATGCGCGTCAGGTACCAGATTGGCCGCATTGGGATCGCTCGGAATCCACTGGATCGCCCCTGCCGGGCTGCGCGTCTTCACCCAGTCGAAGGCGAAGAGATTGTCGAGATATTGGGTGGTGAAGGCGATGGGATTGGCCGACCATGCCCCTTCAAGGCCGCTCGACACCGTATCCTCGGCATTGCCTTTGCCGCATTTATTCGCCCAGCCCAGCCCTTGCTGCTCCACGGTGGAGGCGGACGGATCGGCGCCGACGCATTCTTCCGGCTTGTGTGCGCCATGCGCCTTGCCGAAGGTGTGGCCGCCGGCGATCAGGGCGACGATTTCCTCATCGTTCATCGCCATATTGCCGAAGGCGAGGCGAATGTCGGCGGCGGCGGCGATCGGATCGGGGTTGCCGTTGGGGCCTTCGGGATTGACGTAGATGAGGCCCATCTGCGTCGCGGCGAGCGGACCCTTGAGGCCGCCCTTGCCGTCGCGGCGCTCATCGCCGAGCCATTTCTTTTCCGGTCCCCAGAACACCAGATCGGGTTCCCACGCATCGACGCGGCCGCCCGCGAAGCCGAGCGTTTCGAAGCCCATATTCTCCAGCGCGACATTGCCGGTCAGCACCAGCAGGTCGCCCCAGCTCAGCTTGCGGCCATATTTCTGCTTGATCGGCCAGACGAGGCGGCGGGCCTTGTCGAGGCTGACATTGTCGGGCCAGCTGTTGAGCGGCTCGAAGCGCTGTTCGCCGCCGCCCGCGCCGCCGCGCCCGTCGCCGACGCGATAGGTGCCCGCGCTATGCCAGGCCATGCGGATGAAGAAGGGGCCGTAATTGCCATAATCGGCCGGCCACCAGGGTTGCGAGGTGGTGAGGACCTGCTCGATATCCTTCTTCACCGCCGCGATATCGAGGGTGGCGAATTCCTTCGCATAGTCATAATCGGCGCCATAGGGATTGGCGGAACTGTCATGCTGGCGCAGCGGCGTGAGGTCGAGGCGGTTGGGCCACCATTGCTGGTTGCTGAGCGAGGATTCCTGGGCCAGCGCGGGTGTCGCGATCGCCGGAGCCATGGTGACCGCGAGCACGGCCAATAAGGATATGGAAGATTTACGCATTGTTCCCCTCCTGTCAGTTCCTGTCTGTTTGCTGAACGGACAAAGGGGTATCAGAGAAAATTGGGCAGAAAAAACAAATCAGTTTCGTAACTGATATCGGAAATATCGATCAGGAACGGGCGGCGCCTATACGCTGCTCAGCAGGATGCTGGTCTCGCTGTTGAGGATGCCGTCGATCTGGCGGATTTCGCGCAGGATGCGGTCGAAATCGGCGATGGTTTCGGCCGTGATCCGCGCCACCAGATCCCAGGCGCCATTGGTGGTGTGCAGCGCTTCTATTTCCGGAAAGCCACGCAGCCGCTTGATGATCGCGGTGGTGGAGCGCCCCTCGATCTCGATCATCATGATCGCCCGCAACGCGCCGTCGTCGCTGCGGGAGCGGATGGTGAAACCCAGCACCGCTCCGCTGTCCAGCAGGCGGTCGAGTCGCATTTGGGCGGTGGCGCGCGACACGCCCAGCACGGCGGCGAGCCGGGTGATCGGCATCCGCGCATCCTCGCGCAGCGCGGCGATCAGTTTCCGGTCGAGATCGTCGTAGATATGCACTCGACCCCCTGATCGCCGGGCAGGGCCTCCTCCGCCCGGCGGGCGCGGGAATGGCGCGCGCCATAGGTGAGGTAGATGAGGAACCCAGTGGCGATATAACCGGTGAGGATGGCGGCGGGCAGCCATTCGCCCTCGATTGCCTTGGCCGCGATGTCGATCAGCACCGGCCCCATCAGCAGCATGCACATGATGAGCGCGAGCACGGGGATGAAGCCGATCCACAGGCCACCGATGCGCACCCCGCCCAATGGCACGCGGAATGGGCGAGGCATGTCCGGCTGCGTGGTGCGCAGCCACATCACGCTCAGCGATACGACGACGAACATGCAGGCCGCGCCGATGCTGACGAGATCGCCAAGCAGGGTGATCGGCAGCAGCGCGGCGGCGACGCCGGAGATCAGCACGATTGCGATCGTGCCGAGCGCGGGTGTATGGAAGCGGCTGTGGACACGGCGGAAGAGATCGGGGAGGAGGCCGTCGCTCGCCATCGCGAAGGCGATGCGCGACTGGCCATAGCTGTTGACCAGCAGCACCGAGGCAAGGCCGGTCAGCGCGCCGATCTTGATGATGACGGCGAATACCGGCATGCCCATCGCGCTCACCGCCACGGCGATCGGGTCCGGTACGTTGAGCGCGGCATAGGGCACGAGGCCGGTCAGCACGATGGCCACGGCGGCGTAGACGACGGTGCTGGCAAGCAGCGCGCCCAATATGCCGATCGAGATGTCGCGATGCGGGTTGCGGGTTTCCGACGCGGCGGTCGCCACCGCCTCGAACCCCAGATAGGCGAAGAACAGGATCGAGGCGGCGCGCAATACGCCGGGCAGGCCATAGGCGAAGCCGCCCTGATGGGGCGGGATGAACGGCGTCCAGTTATGGGTGTCGACCTTGCCCGCGCCGACGACGACGAAGCCCAGCAGCACGCACAGCTTGACGATGACCAGCAGCGTGTTGACCGCCGCCGAATGAGCGACGCCGCGCACCAATATGGCGCCCGCCACGCAGATGCTGAAAAAGGCGACGAGATTGACGCGCTCCCCGCTTTCGAACAGCATCAGATGGCCAACCCGCTTCGCCTCTATGGTGGAGGTGGAGATCATGGCCGGGATGTGGATGCCGAAATCGCCGAGCAGGCTGGAGAGATAGCCCGCGAAGCCGACCGAAAGCGCCGCGCCCGCCAGCCCGAATTCCAGCATCAGCATCCATCCCAGCCCCCAGGCGAAGCCTTCGCCGAGGCTGGTGTAGGCATAGGTGTAGGATGCGCCCGACACCGGCAGCGCGGAGGCCAGCTCTGCATAGCAGAGGCCGGTGAGGCAGCAGGCGAACCCGGCGATGGCGAAGGAGAGAACGACCGCGGGGCCAGCATAATTGGCGGCCGCCATGCCGGTCATCACATAGACGCCCGCACCGATTACGATGCCGATGCCGATCAGCACCAGTTGCACCGGCCCCAATGTCCGGTGCAGCCCGGAACTATCGGCGTCGTGCCGCACCGAATCGAGCGATTTGCGAATGCGCCAGCCCTGTTTCGCCTGCGTCATGCCCTGTCGATTCCCCCCATATTCCGGCCTTTCTTATTATGATCCACCTACCGGCCCTTGCCGGACGACAGCAGGTTGGAAGGCCCGGTTTCCACTATCTCCACCGCATCGCCGACCATGATGTCCGCCGATCCGTCGGGGATCGCGTTCTGGCCGAAGATCAGGCCGTTGCTCGCCTTGCGGCCCATTGCGCGCAGCGTCGCCAGCGGTTCGTCGCCATCGACCTTTTCCCCTGTCGCCGGGTCCTGCGTCGTCATCACGCAGCGGGCGCACGGCTTGACGATGCGTAGCGTGACGCCGCCGATCCTGATCCGCTTCCAGCAATCCTCGGCCCAGCCCTCGGGGGCGCCGGAAAGGACGATATTGGGGCGAAAGCGCTCCATCGCGACCGGAACGCGCAGCCGCTCATTGAGCGCGGCAAGCGATTCGGTGGTGGTGAGGAGGATGGGGAAGCCATCGGCGAAGCTGACGATATCGTCCGCCTCGCCAAATTCGGGATCGACCGGGCGGCGGCTTTCCTCGGGCTTGTAGACGAGATGCAGCTTGCGCCCGAAAAAGGTGGAGAGCCACGCATCGGCCTCTTCCCCGCCGGAGAGCGCCTCCACCTCGTCGCGCCAGACCTTGACGGTGCGCGTGGCGTCGTTCGCCTTTGGAAAGCGCACGGCAAGGTCGCCCGCCGCCTTGTTGCGCAGCAGGATGCCATCCTCGGTCGGCAGCGCTTCGATCTGCGCCATGGCGGGCAGTTCGCGCCGGGTCATGAAGCGGCCCGCCTCGTTCACCATCATCCAGCGCCGATCATCGACGATGCCGATCGGCTCGATCCGGGCGCGGGCGACCGACTGGCCGCCCATGCTCTTGACGGGATAGCGGTAGAGCGCGGAAACCTGCATAAACCTCCGATCAGGCCGCAGCGGCCACGCTTTCGAACCCGCTGAGGAACGCATCGAGATTGCGCCCCAACGCCTCGCAGGGATAGCCGCCTTCCTGCACCAGCAGAACCGGCATGTCGACCTGCGCGATCACCTCCGCCGCGCGGCGGAAACCGTCGCTGGTGACGTTAAGCACGCCCACCGGATCGGCATCGGCGGCGTCCAGTCCCAGCGACACGATGAGCGCGCCTGCGTCATGGCCGGCGATCCGGTCCAGCCCGCGCCGGATCGCGTCGATATAGATATCATCGCCCGATCCATGCGCCAGCGGCAGGTTGAGATTATAGCCTTCCCCCTCGCCCGCGCCGGCCTCATCGGCATAGCCGGTGAAATAGGGGAAATAATTGTCGGTCGCGGCATGGAGCGAGACGGTCAATATGTCGCTGCGGCGATAGAAGAGCGCCTGCGTGCCGTCGCCATGATGCACGTCCACATCGAGGATCGCGACCTTGCCATGCTTTTGCGAGAGGTGGTGCGCGGCGATCGCGGCATTGTTGAGGAAGCAGAAGCCGCTCGAATGATCATGGCCTGCATGATGGCCGGGGGGGCGGCTGAGCGCATAGGTGACGCGCGCGGTTTCCAGCGCGTCGGCGGCGGAGAGCGCGGCCTGCGCCGCGCCATAGGAGGCGGCCCAGCTTCCTTCGCGGATCGCGGTCGAGGTGTCGGCGCTGTGATAGCTGACGAGGCCGAGGAAGCCGGACGGGCGGCGCTTGATCGCCCCGCGCGCGAACTGCGTCGTCATGATCTCTTCGAGATCGGGATCGGTGGCGATGCCCATCGACCAGGCATCGCGCAGGAAGTCGAGATAACCCTGGTCGTGGACGGCGGCGAGCGGAGCAAGGCCATGGTCGCTCGCCTCCACCAGCTGATGCCCGGCCTTTTCCGCCGCATCGCGGAGGGTCAGATAGCGCTCCACCGATTCGGGGTGAGGCATGACGACGCCGCGCCGGAAAAAGCGGTGGGGATCGTGGCGGACGGCATCAGGGGAATGGAAAACAAGCATATGCAAATCCCGTTGGTTTCCCGGATTTTCTAGGAAAACCCATCGCCAATGTCGAACCCTTGTTCTGGCAGGGTTGTTGAAATAACATGCTGATATGTAATGAATTTATCTGGATATTCGGTCAATATCGGGCCGGGGGCCGCGCGATACCGAATAATGTTCGGTCAAGGTCGCGCAAAAACGCCGATTGCACGTTGTGCCATGGGGGACGGGCCGCCCGCCGGGATGGGGTTTGCTCCGGAATGGGCCTCACTCTGGAATAGGATAGCCGGTAAAGGGCTTCAGTTCCTGCATCACCACATGGCTCACCATCTTCTCGACCTTATATTTGGGTTCGAGCAGTCGCTGGGCGAACGCCTGCCATTCCCGGACGTTGGAAAGCATGAAGCGCACGATATAGTCGAAGGCGCCGTTGACGCGTAGCGCTTCGATTACCTCCGACGTGCCGAGCAGCAGGTCGTCGAAGCGGGCGAGATCGTCCGGCGCGTGCGATGCCATGGAGATTTCGGCGACCATGATGAAGGTCGGCCGCACCCGGTCGATGGCGATGGCGGCATGATAGCCGGTGATGATCCCGGCCTCCTCCATCTGCTTGACGCGGGCGACGCAGGCGCTGGGCGACAGCGCCACCCGATCGGACAGCGTTCGATAGGTGATGACGTTGTTCGCCTGCAATTCCCGCAGGATCTTGAGATCCCGCTTGTCGAGCTTCATGTCGCCCTTTGCCTTCATGTCCGGTCTTGCTGCTCCCTTATGCGCGCGCGATCAAATCCCAGAGCGGGGGCAGGAGCAAGTGCTTTTGCGCAATACGCTCAATCCGGCAGGGGAAGGAGCAGGCGGCGATGACGGCGCCGCAGCCACCAGGCGAGCAGACCGGTGGCGAGCATCGCGATCAGCGCGCCGCCCGCCACCGCACGGAATATGCCGAGATAGATGGGTAGGGAGACGGCGGCGTCCTGTGCGGGCGCGGCGGCGGCGCGGGCGATGAGGCCGCCCAGCCACTGCCCCCAGGAAATGGCGAGGTACCAGACCGCGACAAGGGTGGAGAGGATGCGGGCGGGCGCGAGCCGGGTCATTTCGGCAAGGCCGACCGGGCTATAGGTCATCTCGCTGACCGCGTGGAGCAGCAGCGCGAGCACGATGAGGGCGAGCGGCACGCGATTGCCCGCATCGGCAAAGGCGCCGCTCATCCCCAGCAGCGCGAAGGCGAGCGCCTGCAAGGCGAAGGCGAATATGAACTTGGTGATCGGCGCAGGGTCGGCATGGCGCCTGCCCAGCCAGTCCCACAACCCGGCGAGCACCGGCACGGCGATCAGCACGAAACCCATGTAGAAGGCCGTCACCTGCGCCGCATTGATCGCGAGGCTGCCAATCGCAAGGGTGCTGTTGCGCTCGGCGAAAAGGGCAAGGAGCGAGCCTGTCTGTTCGGCAAAGGCGGTCCAGACCATCGCCAGCAGCACCAGCGCCAGCGCAAGGCCCGTGCGCAGCCGCTCGCCGGTATCGCATTGCCGCCACAGGAACAGCGCGAGGAACAGCGCGATGGCGGCGGTGCTGAAGCCGAGCAGCAGGCCGACCAGCGCGAAATGCTGCACCAGATACCAGACCAGCGCGATCACCGGCACGGTGGCGAGGGCGACGGGCCAGAAATGGCGCAGGCTTTCCCGCCCGGCAGGAGGCTGCCCGGCTTCGCCCAGCAACGGGGCGAGGCGCAGGAAGGCGGCATAGCCCATCGCCATGCCCACGCCCGCCGCGCCGAAGCCTGCCCACCAGCCGAAGCGCATGCCGAGCCAGCCGCACAGCACCGACGACCAGAAGGCGCCGATGTTGATGCCGAACATATAGAGGGTGAAGCCTTGCGTGCGCTCTTCCGGCCGGTGCTTGTAGAGCGCGCCCACCAGCGCGGTCATGTTCGCCTTCTGGAAACCGACGCCGACGACGATCAGCGCCAATGCGAGGTGGAAGATCGCCTGCGAGAGCGGCGGCACCGGCTCGACCTCAAGGCGATAGCGGCTTTTCTCGATCCGTGGGGGGAGGGGGCCGCGAGGCTCCTCCACCAGAATCGTGCCATCGGTCCGGCGATGGATCGTCAGCGCCACGCCATCGCCGCGCACCAGCCTTTCCTGCCGTGCTTCGCCCCGGCCGCTGGCTTCGAGGGTATAGGCCGTCCCCTGATAGTGGAGATACTGGCGCGCGGCCGGGCCTTCCAGCGCCATCGCGCCATGCCCGGCGACGAGCAGCAGCGCGCCGAACGCCACCGCCCGGCGGGCGCCCAGCAGCCGGTCGCCGACCAACCCGCCCGCCAGCGGCAACAGATAGTTGAGCGTCGTATAGGCGGCGTAGCGTTCCTGCGCGGCGGCGTCATCCAGCAGGAAATGCTCGGTCAGGTAGAAGATGAGCAACGCGCGCATGCCATAATAGGAAAAGCGCTCCCACATCTCCGTGAAGAAGAGCAGCCACAGGCCGCGCGGATGATGGCGCAGCTGCCGCGCGACCGGAATGCCGGAGAGGAAGGTGAGCAGCAGCGCCCATGGCACGATCGCGGCCATGGCGGGGCGTCAGAGATGCGCCTCGAACCAGTCCAGCACGCGCTGTTGCACATCGATCTGATGTTCGCGCTCGCCGAACCAGTGCGGTTCCCGGGGATAGCGCACCATCTCGGCGGGCTTGTCCAGCATGCGCAGGCCGACATAGAAATGCTCGCCCTGCTCGATCGGCACGCGGGTATCGCCCTCGCCATGGAGGAGGAGGACCGGCACCTTCACCCGGTCGAGCAGGCGGACCGAGGAGGCGGCGTCATATTTGGCGATATTGGCGGGCACATCGCCATAATAATCCCATGGGAAATCCGGCGTGTCGGTGGTGCGCGCCATCGCCAGCAGATCGGTGACGGCCGCGCCCATCACGGCGGTCCTGAACCGGTCGGAATGGGTGACAGCCCAGCCCGACATGAAGCCGCCATAGCTCCAGCCGCCAATGCCGAGGCGGGCGGGGTCGGCGATCTTGCGGGCGACGAGCATATCGATGCCGTCATTGATATCCTGAAAATCTGCGCCGCCCCAATCGCCGCGCACCGCGCGCGCGAACTCCGCACCCTGTCCGTCCGATCCGCGCGGATTGGGCAGGAACACCGCGAAGCCGTGGGTCGCGAGCATCTGCGCCCAGTCATGCCAGCTGCCGAGCCAGCCCGCCCACCAGGCCCATTCCGGGCCGCCATGAATCTGCGTGACCATGCGCAGCGGCGTGCCGGGCCTGTATCCGGGCGGCGTCACCAGCACGCCATAGATATCCCGCCCGTCGATGCTGCTCTTCCAGCTGATCTGCTCGACCTTGCCGAGTTTCCAGTCCGCGACCTGCGGATTGATGCGGGTGATGGGGGTAAAGGTCTTGCCGGTGAGGACGAACACATCGGATGGGCGATCGGGCATATTGCCGGTGAGCGCGGTGACGCGGCCATCCTCGCTCAGCGTCAGATTGCTCGCCTCGCCGTCGAAATCGGCGGTCGGGGTTATCGCGCCGCTGCGCGGGTCGATGCGCACCAGCCGCGATCGCGTCTTTTCGAATGACAGCGCGACGAGCTGGCCGTTCGCCGTCCATTCCGGCTCGGACAGCAGGCCGGGATACGCATCGCCGATCCGCTTCACCGTGCCGGTGGTGGTATCGAATATCCGCAGCGCCGTGGAAATGCCGCCCTTCAACGGCTTTTCCGCGCCGTCTTTCAGGATTTCGACATAAGCGATGCTCTTGCCGTCCTTCGACCAACGCGCGCCGCTCGCAACGGAGGCCATCGCGGTTTCGCGGACGGCCCCGCCCTGCACGGGCAGGAGGACGATGCGGCTATGATAGAAGAAATCGTTGATCGAAGGGGTGGGTGCGACCTTCAGGGCAAGCATTTTGCCATCGGGCGACCAGCTTATCTCGCTGACATTCATATCGCCGGGGGAGAGACGGCGCGCGACGCCGCTGTCGATATCGAGCAGCCATAACCGGCTGTAATGCTTATGGTGGTCGACCTCGATCCAGTCCTTCTTCGCGTCGCGTTCCGCGCGTTCCTGCGCGTTCGGCGGGTCCATGGCGAGGAAGGCGATCTGGCGCCCATCGGGCGACCATTGAAAGGCGGTGACGCCGCCCGGCATCGCCGTCAACGGAACGGCCTCGCCGCCATCGGGGGCGATCCGCCAGAGCTGCATCGCGGAGGGTGCGGGTGGCTCTGCGTCGAGCTGCGGCTCGGTACGGAAGGCAAGCCCGCGTGCCGGATCGGACAGGGGATTGGGGCGGCCGGAGAGAAAGGCGATGGCGCGCCCGTCGCGCGACCATTGCGGCGAGTGGCTGAAGCCCTTCGAGGAAATGAAGCGCCGCGCCGGGCTTTTGCCATCGGCTGCTACTTGCCAGATTTCGCTGCCATCGGGCGTGAAGGTCGACATTCGGTCCTGCACGGTGAACAGGATCGAGCGGCCATCGGGCGACAGCGCGATTTCGCGGGTGTCGTGCAGGGCGATGATATCGCGCGGCGTCAGGGCTTGGCCCGTCTGGCGCGCGATCTGTTCCTGCGCATGGGCACTGCCGCTGCCATGAGGAAGAGAGAGGGGAGCGAGCAGGGTCAGTCCTAAAGCCAAAGATGCCATGCCGGTGCGCCAGCCTTGTTTCATGTCGCTGCCCTTTTCATCGCGGAGGCCGAGCACGGTTCGGCTGGTCCGGCCGGATCGCGCATCATGCAGAAAATAAATGGGAAAAATGAAGAAGGAGGCGGTGCGCGATCTTATGCGGTCGCGCATCGCCTCCCTCCGCTGGCTTGTTACATCGCCCAGTTGAACTGAAGCCCGAAGGTGCGGGGCTTGATGATATATTCGGTCAGGCCGACGCCATAATCGCCATAGCCGAAAGTCACGGCGTCCTTGTTGCCGATATTCTCGATGAAGGCGGTCAGCGAATAGCCGTTTTTGCTAATGCCCGCGCGGGCGTCGAACACATTATAGCCGTCGAAGACATAGGGCTGGTTGATATAGCCCGGCGCGCTCGACACATAGCGATGCATAAGCGTCAGGGTCGGCGCGAGCGGCGCGTCGACCGCATAGGTCAGCATGTTGCTGATCCGCCATTTCGCCGAGGACGGCAGGCGCTGGCCCTTGGTCAGGCCGGCGGTCGGTACGTCTTCGTTGATCTTCGCGTCGAGATAGGTGATGTTCGACTGGAACATCAACCCCTCGACCGGGCGCACCGTCAGCGTCGCGTCGACGCCGTAGATGCGGGCCGAACCGGCATTGGCGCCATAAGTATAGCCATCGGGGCGGCTCAGGCGCAGCTGAAGGTTGGACCAGTCGACATAATAGCCGGTCAGGTCCACCGACACCTTCTTGTCGGCGAGGTCGAAGCGGGTGCCAACCTCATAGTTCCAGAGGGAATCCGATGTCGTCCCTGCCGGCGTATCGAACCCTGCCAGCGGGAAGATCGTATTGGGCGACCCGAAGCGGAACCCCTTGGAAGCAAGTGCATAGATCGTCAGGTCGTCTTTACGGTAGGAGATCGAGACCTTGGGCGCGAAGCCGCTGTCCTTCACCCTGAACCGGTCGCCGAGCGACCCGCCCACGCCGTAGAAAATGCCATAATAGTTGGTGAGCGTGTCGGACTTGGTCTTGAACAGGCGTCCGCCCGCAGTCAGTGTGAAATTCTGCGCGAAGTGCAGATTGCCTTCGCCGAACAGCGCGGATTCATCGCCCTTGGTATAGGATACGCCGCTAAAATAGCCGTCCTGTCCGTTCATCGAATAGAAGAGGCTGCTGTCATAGGGCGTCGCTGCCCCGGCCTGTATCTGCGCTTCGGCGTCCGGGCCGTAGATATAGTCGTTATAGGACTTCTTCACATGCATGTGCATGGCGCCGACAACCCAGTCGAAAACTTCGCCCTTGGGTGAGGCGAGACGGATTTCATAATCCTGCGTCTTCGACTTCAGCCTGGCGAGATAGGTCTGCGGAAAGCCGCCTGCCATGTCGCCATAGAAGGGGGTGTAATCGTCATATTGGGAGTCGGTCTTGCGCACATAGGCGGCGCTCGCGGTCAGCGTCGCGAAGCCCAGATCCTGATCGAGCCGCAGATTGTGCAACTGGGTGCCGAAGCGGAACGGCACCTCGATCGCGGTGTCGCGGATATATTTGCCCAGATCGGCGAAGCGGAAGCTCACGTCGTCGGTCCTGTTGGTCTGGTAGAGACCCATATAGGTGATCTTGGTGGCTGCGCTCGGCGTGAACACCACCGACCCGCGCCAGCCTTCGACCGCGACATCGTTGGACCCGTTCTTGCCGGTGCCGATATTGTCGAGATAGCCCGCCTGCTCGCGGCGGGTATAGACGAGGCGCACCGCCAGCTTGTCGTCGATCAGCGGGATGTTGATCATCGCCTTGGTCGCATAGTTGAGCTGGCCCGACGCGTTATGCGTGCTGCCCACCATGCCTTCGAACGCCGCATGCATGCCCGATGCGTCGGCGGTGTTGGCGATATAGTTGATCGCGCCGCCCAGCGATGCCGAACCGAAGAGCGTGCCCGCCGGACCGCGCAGCACCTCGACGCGGTTGACGTCGAATGCGTCGATATCCGGGATGCCGGTGGCATAGCCGGGTTCGGTCAGCGGAATGTCGTTGATGAAATAGCCGGTCGTGCCCTGGCCCTGATCGAGGCCCGCAGTCGTGCCGATGCCGCGAATGACGGCGGTGGCGACGCCCGAGGGGCCGTTGCTGAAGGCGACGCCGGGCAAGCGGGTGAGATAATCGGCGAAATCCTGCGCGCCGATTGCCTGCAACTGGTCGCCGGTCATCGCCGAGACCGATCCGGCGATCTGGCGGATCGGCTCCGCGCGGCGGGTCGCCGTCACAACGATGTCATTGCCGTCGATGCCGGTGGCCGCGCTCTGCGCGAAGGCCGGTGCGACATTGGCGGCAAGCGCTGCCGTCCCCGCCGCAATCAAGAATCTGGTTTTCATGCCTTACCCCTTTTCGAACAAAAACTGTTCCTCCTGAAAGGGTGGAAGAAGCCTGCTCAGGCCCCTTCTTCGCAGCAAGCACGGTTTGCCCGCTCTGGTCCTGCTGCCCCGTTTCCACCACAGGCTAGGGCATGGCCGCCGCATGTCCAGCGGCGCAGGCATTCGATCTAAGGCCATGATAATGAAGGATTTTATATAATTTTCGCCGCGTTCTTCCGGGAAGTGCCGGAAAAAACAGAATTTTGTGCGAAAACCGGTAATGAAAAACGCCCATTATTCCATGCATTCCCTCGCCCGCACTGCCTCGCGCGCGGGCATTTCCCTCCGCGCGGGAAGCGCTATAGGGGGAGGGGTATCGCCGCCGCGCATCGCGGGGGCCGGAAAAGGGATGATAGGCCGTGACTTCCGACCAGTTGATGGACCTGCTGATCACCCGCCTCGTGCGGGAACGGGGCGGCGGGCGGCACCGCTGGCGCAAGATCATGGGCGATGTGCGTCTCTACAGCCTCACCACCCATCCGCATTGCAACTGGGCGATCACCCCGAGCGGCACTTCCCTGGAAATAGAGGCGGTGGAGCATCTGGCCGACGAGGTCCGGCTGGCGCATCCGATCGTGGAGCGGCGATAGGCACGGGCTTCCCGCCCCGGAGTGCATCCGGCCCCGATGGAACTTGTCCTGTCCTATTTCAGCAGTGCTGGTCTGGGGATTCGGGCTGTCCCATGGTCCCTTCCGGCCTGGCGATATTCTGGCGGGGAATTGCGACCGGGCGCGCCGCCTCCTGAAGCCGCTGGCGCAGCCATTGCAGCCCTTCGTCGGAACTGCGGGAGCGATGATATTGGATCATCTCCCGCATCACCGGAAAGGCGAAGGGAATGGGTTCCCAGCGCAGCGGGAAGATTTCCGCCATGCGCAGCGCCAGCCGTTCATGCATGAAGGCGAGCCGGTGCGTCTCGCACAGCAGCCAGGGGATGGTGGTGAAGGAGGGGGCTTCCACCTCGATCCGGCGATGGAAGCCCATCTGGTTCAGTTGCTGGTCGGCAAAGGCCAGCGCGCGATGGTCGCCGATGCGCACGCCGACATAGCCCGCCTCGCGCAATGTCTCCTCGGTGAGGGGGGCGTCGAAGATCGGGTTCTTCGCCCAGCCCGCGACGACATGGCGTTCCTCGAAGAACAGCTCGGCGGGCTGGTCCTGCAACATGAACAGTTCCGGCGAGACGAACAGATCGGCGCGGCCCTCGTTGATCTGCGCCTCGCTGGTCTCGCTGGGCAGCGCGAGTTCGAGCCGCACGCCGGGCGCCTCCCGCGCGAGGTCGGCGATCAGCGGCACGACGACGGCGGTGACGATATAATCGGAGATGATGAGGCGGAAGGTGCGCTGGGAGGTCGCCGGATCGAACTTGCTCGACGTGGCGAGCAGCCCTTCCACTTCGGACAGGCACCGGCGCACCTTGGGCAGCAGCGCCTCGGCAAAGGCGGTGGGATACATGCGCTTGCCCTGCACGACGAGAATCTCGTCATCGAAATAATCGCGCAGACGGGCGAGCGCGGCGCTCATCGCGGGCTGGCTGAGGTTGATCTGCCGGGCGGCGGCCGACACGCTGCGCGTTTGCAACAGCACATCGAACACGGCGAGCAGATTGAGGTCCAGCCCCTTGAAACGCATCGATCCCCTCCCGGCCTTGCGCCCATCCATCTGTAGGGCAGATGATGCAATGCCGGTCAGGATCATTTTTGTAAATGGATTTTCCGGTTCAGGCGTCGCGGTCGCGATCCTCCAATATCAGCTCGGCGGCGCGCCAGCCGATGACTATCGCCGGACCATTGGTGTTGCCCGCGGGCGGCGTCGGCATCACCGAACAGTCGACCACGCGCAGGCCCTTAATGCCATGGACACGCAGGCGCGCATCGACGACGCTGGTTTCGGCCTTCCCGTCGCCGGTCTGCGCATCCCCCCTCTGCCCCATGCGGCAGGTGCCGGTCGCGTGGATGCCGGGGCTGGTCAGCCATTCCAGCACCTCGCCGATCTGTTCGTCGCTCTCCACCGCCTCGCCGGGGACGACCTCTTCCCCGACATAGGGCCGGAGCGCGGGCTGGCGCATATAGCGGCGGACGAGGCGCACCATGTCGATGAGGAACGCCTTGTCGGCCGGATCGCCCCACCAGTTGGCATCGACCTCCACCCCGTCGGCGACATCGGCCGAGCGGATCGAGACCGACCCCCGGCTTTTCGGGCGCAGCGCGATCGCATTGACCGTGATCCCGGGCTTGTCCTCCAGTGCGCCGCGTCCCGGATCGGCCTTGATCTCTTCGCTGGACCGCATCGAAAAGGGACCGACACCGAACTGCACATCGGGCCATTCGGGCGGGGAATGGAGTGAAAGGAGCGCCGTCACCTCCGGCGAGGTATAGGCCATCAGCCCCTTGCGGGTGAGATAATAGCGCAGCACATGCATCATCAGCCGCCAGCCGTGAAATTCATGATTGGCGCCCTTGTCCTTGTGAAGGCGCCAGGACATGGAGAACATCGCATGGTCGGCCAGATTGCGGCCGACAGCCGGCAGATCGTGCAGCACCGGTACACCGGCCTTTTGCAGCACCTCCGCCGGGCCGATGCCGGAAAGCTGCAATAATTTGGGGCTTTGCAGCGCGCCGGCCGACAGGATCACCTCGCGCCGCGCGGCGATGGAGCGGCGGCCGTCCGCGCCGCGCAGTTCGACGCCGAGCGCGCGGCCCTTGTCGATCACGACCCTTTCGACCAGCGCATCGGTCATCACGGTGAGATTGGGGCGCTTCATCGCGGGCTTCAGGAACGCGCGATAGCTTGATGCGCGCCGCCCGCGCCTGTCCACCGTCGCCTGCGTATAGCCGATGCCGCCCGTCCCGGCGTTGATATCGTCAAGCCTGGCGAGGCCCATTTCTTCCCCCGCCGCGATGCTGGCGGTGATGGATGGAGACCGAAAGGGCAGCTGCGTGATCTGGAGCGGACCCCCGCGTCCGCGCGAGGCATGGGCGCCTGCCTGATGATAGCTTTCCATCTCCCCGAAACAGCGCCGGATTTCCTCCCACCGCCATTCGGACAGGCCCTGCGCGGCCCAGCCGTCATAATCGGCGGGCATGCCGCGCAGATACCAGGTGCCGTTGGTCGAACTCGACCCGCCAAGGCCGCGTCCATAGGGCCAGACTTCGCCCGCCGGGCGGCCCTGCTGCTCCTTGACTGGAAAATGCCAGAAATGGGTGGGGTTGCCGAACATCTTCATGAACGCGCGCGGCATGTTGACCAGTTCGGTCTCATTGGTGCCGCCCGCCTCGATCAGCAGCACGCTGCTCCTGCCGTCGGCGGAGAGGCGATCGGCGAGTGTCGCGCCGGACGAGCCGGCGCCCACGATGACATAATCATATTCTGCGGCAGGGGTGGTCATTCCGTTCAGGCTTTCGAAGGAGAGGGGGCGGCCGCTGCCCTGGCGCGACCGAAGAGAAAGGGGGGAACCGCAGCCAGCAGCAGCGTGAGAAGGCCCAGCGCCAGCATCGCCGGTTGCAGGCCGCCGGTGAGGCCGCCGACCAGCGAGACCAGCGGCGGGCAGAGGAACAGGCCGCTGAAGAAGGTCGTCGCCCAGATGCCCATGCCGCGCCCGCGTTGTTCGATCGGCAGCCGCGCCTGACCCCAGGCGAGCAGGGAGGGGATCACCATGCCCGCGCCGAATTGCTGGATCGTCGCGCCGACCGATGCCCAGCCATGGCCCGGCGCCAGCGCGATGACGACCAGCCCCGCGCCGATGAACAGCCCGGCGATGGCGAGCAACTGGCCGACGGTGCGCTCATGCAGGCGGCGATAGAAGAAGGCGCCGCCAATATAGGCGATGCTGGTGGCGGCCTGGATGAGGCCGATCCGCGTCGCTGACCCCGCGCCCTTGTCCAGCAGCACCGTCGCGATATGCAGCGGCTCGACATAATAGAGCAGCGAGGTGACCATCGTGACCGAGCCGATGATCGCCGCTTCCTTCCACGGAAAGGCGGCAGGGCTGGCCTTTTTGGTGTCGGCGACGGGGGTGAGCGGCTCGTCGATGACGGCCAGCGCGACAAGGAAGATCGGCAACGAGGCGGCATAGACGGCGAACGGTCCGCGCCAGCTGATATCGGCGAGCGCGCCGCCCGCCGCGATCAGCAGCGTGCCGAAAACCGAGGTCGCGACGCCCACCCAGGACACCCAGCGATAGCGTTGCTCGCCGAAATAATCGCCGATGAGCGCGCTCGACGTGGTGATGATGCCCGCCTCCGCCACGCCGAGCAGCGCGCGGCTGGCGACGATCAGCGGCAGGTCGTCGATGAGCAGGGGCATGATCCCCATCAGGAAATAGAGGCCGAGCGCGCCGACGAAGCAGGGACGGCGGCCGAAACGATCCACCACCCAGCCCGCGACCGGAGAGAAGAGCGCGATGCACAGCGACGGGATCGTCACGATCATCGGGATCAGCCATTGGGCATGGGGATGCGCGCCGAAATGGGCGGCGAGCTTCGGGATTGCCGGAAACAGCGAGACGATCGCCATCACCGGCAGCACCTGCGAAAGGACGAGGACGATGCCCTTGGCGGTGGTGCCGCGCCCGCGCGTCATCGCGGCCGCGCTCATGCCGTGGGACCTTCCAGCCCGAGCAGGCGGCGATTGGCGGCGACATCCACGCCGGATGCGGCGAAATCGTCGAAGGCGCGCTCCGTCACGCGGATGATATGATCGCGGATGAAGGGCGCGCCCTCGGCCGCACCGTCTTCCGGATGCTTCAGCGCGCATTCCCATTCGAGCACGGCCCAGCCGTCATAATCATAGTGGGCCATTTTCGAGAAGATGCCGGTGAAGTCCACCTGCCCGTCGCCCAGCGAACGGAAGCGGCCGGGCCGGTCGGCCCAGCCCTGATAGCCGCCATAGACGCCCGCGCGGCCGGTGGGATTGAATTCGGCGTCCTTCACATGGAAGCATTTGACGCGCTCATGATAGATGTCGAGGAACGCCAGATAATCGAGCTGTTGCAGCACGAAATGGCTGGGGTCGTAGAGGATCGAGGCGCGGCTGTGGCCGTCCACCGCGTCGAGGAACCGCTCGAAGGTCACGCCGTCGTGCAGGTCCTCGCCGGGGTGGAGTTCATAGGCGCAATCGACGCCATGTTCCTCGAAGGCGTCGAGAATCGGGCGCCAGCGGCGGCCCAGTTCGGCAAAGGCTTCCTCGACCAGCCCTGCCGGGCGCTGCGGCCAGGGATAGACATAGGGCCAGGCGAGCGCGCCGGAAAAGGTCGCATGGGCCTTGAGGCCAAGCCGGGCGCTGGCCTGCGCGGCGAGCGTCACCTGACGGATCGCCCATCGGGTGCGGGCGGCGGCATTGCCGCGCACTTCCGGCGCGGCGAACCCGTCGAACAGGTTGTCATAGGCCGGGTGGACGGCGACGAGCTGGCCCTGCAAATGGGTGGAAAGCTCCGTGATCTCGACCCCGGCCTCGCGCGCGCGGCCCGCCAGATCGTCGCAATAGTCCTGCGATGCGGCGGCCTGTTCCAGATCGATGAGGCGCGGGTCGCAGGGCAGCTGGATGCCCTTATAGCCAAGACCGGCGGCCCACCCCGCCAGCCCTTCCAGCGTATCGAGCGGCGCGGTTTCGCCGAGAAACTGGGCGAGGAAAATCGCCGGTCCCTTGATCGTCTTCATGTCTCTGTTCCTTCGACCAGCAGGTCGGTCCAGCCCAGCCGGTCGCGGCTGGCCGCGACGGCGGTTTCGATGAACGCCATGGAGCGCAGGCCATCGGCGATGCCGGGCAGCAGCGGCGCATCCTCGCCGCGCAGGCGACGGGCGAAATCGCGATAGAGATTGGCGAAGGCTTCAAGATAGCCCTCCGGATGCCCGGCCGGGATGCGCGTCGCTGCGATCGCATCGGGGCCAAGGCCGCTCTGGCCGGTGCGCAGGATCTCCATGCGGCCCGACAGGTCATGGCGGATCACCTGGTTGGGATCTTCCTGCCGCCAGATCAGCGATCCCGTCTCGCCATAGACGCGCAGCGACAGGCCATTGGCCTCGCCCACGCAAATCTGCGAGGCGATGAGGACGCCGCGCGCGCCATTGGCGAAGCGCAGCAACACCGCGCCATCATCGTCGAGCTGGCGGCCCGGCACCATGGCGGCGAGATCGGCGCAGAGCGAGGAAACAGGCGATCCGGTGACGAACTCGGCAAGATGAAAGGCGTGGACGCCGATATCGCCGATGCAGCCGCCCACGCCCGCCTTGCTGGCATCGACGCGCCAGCTGGCCTGCTTGCTGCCGGACTTCTCGATCGCCTGCGCGAGCCATCCCTGCGAATATTCGGCCACCACCTTGCGCACCGCGCCGATCGTGCCGGAGGCCACCAGCGCGCGCATTTCCCGCACCAGCGGATAGCCGCTATAGGTGTAGCTCAACGCATAGGGCGCGGACGCCGCCGCCACGGACCGGGCGAGCGCCTTCGCCTGCGCCAGCGTCGTGGTCGCGGGCTTGTCGCTCATCACGCCGATCCCGGCCGCGAGGGCGGCCTGCGCGATGGGGAGATGGGTGTCATTGGGGGTGGCGATGGTGATGAAATCGACGCCATCGGGCCGTGCCGTTTCGGCTGCGATCAGGGTCGCATAATCGGGATAGGCGCGGCCGGGATCGACGCCATAGGTTCGCCCGCCTTCGCGCGACCGCTCCGCATCGGAACTGAAGGCGCCCGCGACCAGCTCTATCTCACCATCGAGCATTGCGGCGATGCGATGCACCGGGCCGATAAAGGCCCCCGGCCCGCCGCCGATCAGGCCCATGCGTATTGTCATGCTGCTGTCCTCGCCTCGACATTTTCGTGATGCCGGAGGCACCTGTGCGGCAGAGGGTAGGTGGGGGTCATAAATCTGACAAGATTATTATAATTATCGTTTTCCATCCATATTATGGATGATAAATGCCTTATTTATAATATGAATATTAATTCATAAAAGTTATCGATTTTTCCGATGGATGGAAGCTTGTTAGCTAGGCCTGTCCGATGATTCGGGACATTCCCCGGCGTTCCCTCACAAGCAGGATCAGAACAGGCGCCGGTTCAGGTCGGGTCGACCGGAAAGGAAGAAGGATGCGGATTGCCATCGGCAAACCCCTTGCGGGAAACGATCTGCACGTCGTTTTGCGTCCTTCTTCCCCCCGGTCCGCCCCGGCCATTTTTGAGTGAAGGTACGAAGATTATGAGCAGGACCAGCGGTATAAAACGCGGCGTGAGCCTCTACAGCTTTCAGGAGGAACTGTTCCTGAAGCAGATGAGCGTCGAGGATTGCGTCGCCTTCGCGGCTTCCCTCGGCGCGACCGGCATAGAGATATTGCCGGAGCAGAATATCCCGAGCTTCCCCCATGTGACCGACGCGGAAGTCGGCGCGTGGAAGGAACTGATGGCGAAATATGGGACGGAGCTGTCCTGCTACGACATGTTCCTCGACACCAAGTTGCGCAAGGACCGCCTGATGACGGATGAGGAGCAGGTCGCCTCGATCCGCCGTGATCTGGACCTGTGCCATCGGCTTGGCATCCGGAATATGCGCGTGCTGGTGTTCGTGCGCCCGGATATCCTCGAAAAATGCGTGCCCTATGCAGAGGATCTCGACGTGCATATGGGCGTGGAGGTGCATGCGCCCTGGCATATGGAGCATGCCTGGATCCTGCGCACGGTGGAGGTCGCGGACCGGCTCGGCACGAAGCATCTGGGGCTGCTGCCGGACATGGGCATCTTCATGAAGCATTATCCCCCGGCTTTCCGCGCCCGGTTCGAACGGCAGGGCGCGCGGCCGGAGGTCGCCCAGTTCATCGTCGACCAGCATGAACAGAAGATCATGGCCGAATATACGATCTATGAAGTCGCGGTGAAGATGGGCGGCAACAAGGCGGAGGTCGCGATGGCCGAGACGCTGCGTCACGCGCCCTATTCCAACCCGAAGCGCATCCGCGACTACATCCCCTATTTCCGTCATATCCAGGCGAAATTCTATGAGATGGACGCCGGCGACAATGATCCTTCCCTTGCCTATGACGAGGTGATCGACCAGCTCGTCGCGGGCGGCTGGGATGGGTATCTCTCCAGCGAATATGAAGGCAATCGCTGGATTCAGGATGTGGAGGAAGTGAACAGCCGGTTGCAGGTGGAGCGCCAGCACCGGATGTTCGAACGACTGATCGCGCAGGCGGAGGCGAAGCACCATGTTTGACAAATTTCTGATCGTGGAAAACAGCCTGCGTCCGTGGGAAGAAGCCGGCGAGGTCAAGGGCTTCCGCTTTCAGGCGCGGCTCGGCTATTATCGCGGCCTCACCCTCTCGATGGTCGAGGCGCTGGATATCAGTATCGACGGGCAGGTGGTGGAAAGGTCCGCCGTCCGTCTCGACGAAGGCAAGGGCTGGCTCAGTCTCGATGAGATGGAGACCGCCTATGATCGCCGCTGGGGCTTCGGGCAGGCGGTGGAGATCGGCGTGCTGCTGCCCGGCGGCCTCGCGCCGGGCAGCCATGAACTGAGCTTCAGCGAACGGTTGCGGGTGTCCTACCTGCCTTTCCCGTCGATCAACAGCGACGCCAAGACGCTGACGCTCGCGGCCTGAAGCCAGTCGCGACGTCGATAAAAAGGGGCTGCCCGCCAGTGCGGGTGGCCCCTTCTGGCATAAGAGGTCCCTTGCGCAGGAAAGGCATGACAGCGCTCGCATATCGGGCTATGCGGGCGCTGTATAACACCGACTAATGCAAAAGTGACCAGAGGTCGATGAGGACAGAAGCGACAGCGGGCGGCGGCATGATCGCCATCGACTGGGGCACGACCAACCGGCGCGTCTATCTGATGGATGCGCGTGGGGGCGTGCTGGCGAGCGAGCGGGACAATCGCGGCGTCAAGGCGATGGCTGAGCAGGATTATCGCGCGGAGATCGCCGCGCTGCGCGCCCGTTTCGGGGCGCTGCCGGTGATCGCGGCGGGCATGGTCGGTTCGACCCGGGGAATGCAGGAGGCGCCCTATGTCGCTGCTCCCGCCGATCTGGCGGCGCTGGCCGCTGCGCTGATGCCGGTGACGGGCGTCGAGGCCATGGGGATCGTCCCCGGCGTGTCCTGCGTGGCGGGGCATCATGCCGACGTGATGCGGGGCGAGGAGGTGCAGGTGCTGGGCGCGGTCGAGGCCGGTCTTGCGCCCGCCGATGCGCTTTTCTGCCAGCCGGGCACGCATAATAAATGGATCGAGTTGCGCGATGCGCGGATCGTCCGCTTCGCCACGGCGATGACGGGCGAGCTTTTCGCCCTGTTGCGCGATCACAGCATTCTTGCCGAGATGATGGGCGGTTCGGTCGAGGACGGCCCGGCTTTTCGCGCGGGGGTCGAGGCATCGGGCGCGGGTCCGTTGCTGGAACAGATATTCGGCGTGCGCGCGGCGGTGTTGCTGGGCCTGCGCGACCGTGCCGATGCCGCCGCCTTTCTCAGCGGCCTGCTCATCGGCGCTGATGTGCGCGGGCAGGGAATTGCGGGCCGGCGCGTGCATCTGCTCGCCGATGCCGGTCTTGGCGCGCTCTATGCCAGCGCCATCAGCCTGCTTGGCGGCGCTTCGCTCTTCATCGACAGTCATGCCGCTTTTGCGGCGGGCATTCACGCCATCCGGGATCAAGCCTATGTCTGACAGCCTCTCGCTCTTTCGTTCCAGTTTCGCCGCCTGCCCCCTCGTCGCCGTGCTGCGCGGGGTGACGCCGGACGAGATCGACGCCATCGGCGATGCGCTGGTCGGCGCGGGCATTCGCATCATCGAGGTGCCGCTCAATTCGCCCGATCCCTATGAGAGCATCGCCCGGCTCGCCCGCCGCCATGGCGCAGCGGCGCTGGTCGGCGCGGGCACGGTGCTGACCGTCGAAGAGGCTGAGCGGGTGGCGCAGGCGGGCGGGCGACTGATCGTCTCTCCCAATGTGGATGGCGCGGTGATCGCGGCGAGCGTCGCGGCGGGCCTCGTCTCGCTGCCCGGCTATTTCACCCCGAGCGAAGGCTTCGCGGCGCTGGCGGCGGGGGCGCATGGGTTGAAGCTTTTCCCGGCGGAAGGGGCTAGCCCCGCGTTCCTCAAGGCGCAGCGGGCGGTGCTGCCGCGCCAGACGCCGGTGCTGGCGGTCGGCGGGATCACGCCAGAGGTCATGCCCGCATGGCGCGCGGCGGGCGCGGATGGTTTCGGCCTTGGCTCCAACCTCTATCGCGCGGGCAAATCCGCCGAGGCGACCGCCGCCGATGCACGGGCCTTCGTGGCGGCGGTAGGCGCGCTGTAAGAGCCGCTATTCGGCAAAGACCTTGAATTCGACCAGCCGCGTGGCCCTGCCTTTGGGCTGGCGGAAGGCGAGCCGGATCTTGTCCGACGTTACCGCCTGCCAGTCGAGCGGCGTGACGCCATTGGCGACGGGTCTGCCCTTGGGTTGCGCGATGGCCTGCCAGCGGCCGTTGATCCATGCCTCGACCCGGTAGGAGAGCGGCGTGGCAAAGTCCTTGCCGTCCGCGAAAAAGGCGAGTTCGGCGCGGGCCAGGGGGAGGGGTTTGCCGAAATCGATCGCATACCATTGCTCGGCGGGTGAGGGTGCGGACGACCAGCCATTGGGCAGTTCCGGGAAGAACCAGAGCCGCCCGTCGATCGCATCATGGATATTTTCGGCCTCGGTCGCGCTGGAGGCTGACCCTATCGGATAGTTCCCGCGGACCAGTTGCACCGCCCGGTTGATCGCGCGGGCCGGTTGCGGCGCGGGTGCGCGCGGCAGGTCCATAGTCAGGCGTCCCAGCGTGTCGCGGCGGGCCGCCTCCCTGCCGTCGACCTCCACGACCAGCCCCCGACCCCTGCCGTAGTGCGTGCCGTCCTGATCCCAGCGGATCGCGACCAGATGGCCATGATAGGGGATATTCTCGACCCGGAACCAGCCCAGCGCCTGCGGATCGTCCGCATCGGGAAGCAGTGGGTTCACCTCCAGCACGTCGTCGGCGCGCGGGCGCAGGCCGACGAGGCCGGTCAGGATCAGGTCGACATAGCCCGAATGGAAATAATGATGGCTGCGGTCGAGGCCGACGATCGGCCGCCCCGTTTCCGGGTGATAATCCTCCTCCAGATCGAGGCGCCTGTCCTTCCCGATGCCCTGATAATGGAGCTGCGTATATTGGCGCAGCAGCCGCATATAGTCGCCGCGCGTCACCGGTCCCTGCTGGTGATAATGGTCGAGCAGGTTGGCCATGCCGATCAGCACCTGTGTCGTCTGATAGGGCCAGACCGGGCCGTTCCACTGGCATTCGGGGGCACGGCCGAGATAGCGATATTGCCGCATGTAATTGGGGTAATCCGCCTCGACCGTGCGCATCCCCGCCTTGCCCGCGAGCGAGGCGGGGGAGAGCAGATGCGCCCAGGCGGCGGCATAGCGGGCCTCGTCCGGCGGCAGGTCGACCATCCACGGCAGATAGCCGACCAGCTCCCGATTGCGGATCGGCTGCCAATATTTCACATGCTCGTTGCCGAGCTGGTGGCGATCGATGAAATGGGTGAGTGTCTCGCTCCACAGGTCGGTGAGGACATGGCTGCGCAGCGCCTCGGCCCGCGCGGCATAGTCCTTCGCCATCGCCTCATTCCCGGCCATCGCGGCGAGGCGGGACAGGGCGCGGGCATTGGCGAACATATAGCTGTTGACCGACGGGCGGAAGCTGTCGCCGCCGCGGAAGCCGTCCTTGCCGCCGGAGGCGTCTATGGACGAAACCGTATATTCGGTCGCGTCGAGCAGCGGTTCGACGAAATAAAGCCCCTTGGTGAAATCATATTTCTCATCCCAGAGGCGGTAGATATGGCTCATCACCGGCAGATGGCGCAGCGCGGCCCCGCGATCGCCATCGACGAGGAAGCGGCCCCAGACCGAATCCGCCATATGGTCGGTGAAATGGCGGTCATTGCCGCCATTATACATGAAGTTGATATAATCATCGGCATAGCGCCGATCGCGCAGCCAGCGCCCCTCGCCCAGATGAAAGCCGGTCGCGTCGTTGAGGCTGGCATAGGGCTGGCGCTGCCAAGGCACGTCATCGAGAAATTCGGTGGAGATATAGCCTTCCGCGCCCAGATCGCGCTGATGCGCGCGGTAGAGCGCCCAGCGATAATAATAGACCGCATCGATATTGGGGTCGGCCGATTCGAAGAAGGGGATGCGGCCCTCATACCAGGGCGCGTCATTGCCGAAGTGCCGCAGCGCGATGCGATGATGATCCATGGCGGCAGGCGAGACGGAAGCCGATGATAGCGGCGGTGGCGATGGCGGTGGCGTCTGGGCTTCCCCGGCACTGGTGGGCAGCAGGGCGGCGCAGGCCAGCAGCACGATATGGGGCAGGCGGGGCATGGCGATCCTCCCTCGGCATGGATAAAATGATGGCGGCCATGGCGGGAAGCGGAGAATCTTCCTGCCATGGCCGCCGGAGGAACGGGATGCGGGGGGAGAGATCCGCATCCCTTCGGGCATCAGTCGAAGGTGTAGCGAACACCCAGCGCAAAGGTCCGCGCCAGCAGGGTGGTGCCCAGATTATATTTCTGGGAATCGCCCACATTGTCGAACTTGTAATAGGTCTGCTGCGTCGCCTTGGTGAGGTTCACCGCGTCGAAGGTCAGGCCCAGACGGTCGGTGATCTTCGCCGTCAACTGGAAGTCGAGGCTCTTTTCCGGGGTCCGCCACACGCCGATCGGGTTGGCGAACAGACGGGCCTCGTTATTGGCGAGGAACGCCTTGCGCCAGATATAGGAAAGGCGCGCGCCGATCGGGCCGTTATCATAAGCGAGCGTCGCGTTGTAGGAGAGGTCCGACACGCCGAAGAAGGACGAGCTGGACTGACCCGTGATGTTCCCGGCATCGTCGGTTTCCGGGATATTCTGCTTGGAATCGAGGATCGTCACGCTGCCGACGAAACCGAGGCCATCGAGCGGGCCGGGCAGGAATTTCGGGAAATAAGTGAGGCCGACTTCCACACCCTTCAGCACGCCGTTGGAGGCGTTGACCGGACGGGTGATGGCGAAATAATCGGTCGCGCCCGCAACGATGCCGTTGTTGGGGATATATTCCATCACCGTCAGCGGCACCACCAGCCCGTCGATCTCGCGGCGGAAGCCAGTGACGTAGATCGCGCTGTCGCGATCGAAATACCATTCGAGTGCAAGGTCGAAATTCTTCGAATGGGTGGGCTTCAGGGTCGCCGTGCCCGCCGAGCCGCTGCCATAACCGACATTGGTGAGGTCGCCGGTGAGGGTGTAGTTGGGATTGATGTCGGTGAAATTCGGACGGCGCAGCGTTTCGCCATAGTTGAAGCGGATGCGCAGATTATCGGTCAGTTCATAGCGGGCGGTGAAGCTCGGCAGGAACTTGTGCGACTGGCTCGACACGCTGGTCTGCGCGCCGCCATTATAGCGATCGAAGAAATTATAATTGGTGTCGATCGTCACGAAGCGAATGCCGCCCTGCATCTTCAGCGGGCGACCGAAAATCGACAATTCGGCATCGGCCTGCGCATAAAGGGCGATGGTGTTCTCATCGATATCGAACACCTTTTGCAGCGCCAGTTCGTCGGAGGTCTTCACGCCATACAGCGACCGGATGGTGTCGGCGTTCTTGTAAAGCCAATAGCCGTTGGGCAGCACCCAGCTGGTGGGTACATCGGCGCGTCCGTCGAAGAAGCCGGAATTGGTGAAATAGGCGCCCTCATCCAGCGTGGAGAAGCTGATGGCGCCCGGCGCGCCCGCGTCCTGCGTACGGACGGAGTTCGACGCCTTGCGGTCGTCATAGCGGAAGCCGACCTTGATCCGGCGCAGGAAGCCTTCATCCCAGTTATAGTCGCCGTCCAGCGTCGCGGTGATCGCGCTGCCCTTGTCCTTCGACGCATTGTCGTAGAACTGGGCGAGATTCCAGACGCTGGGGTCCGTCAGCAGCGAATCGTCGCTGAAATGATAGGAGGGAATGCCGCCGCCCGCGTTGAAATCGGCGCTGATCGAACTGGCGACGCGATCGGTGCGCAGGGCGATGAACGAGGTCTTGTAGGTGCTGGTCTGATAGGCGATGTCGCCGACGATCTTGCCGCGATCGCCCAGATCCCACTTGCCGTTCAGCGCATAGACGAAGCTGTCGGTCTTGTTCTTGGTATAATCGCCGCTGTTGAAGCCATAGACATCGGAAACGCCGGTGCGCGACTTGACGATATTGGTGCCGTCATACAATTCGACCGAGCCGGGATTGCCCCACCAGTCGACGAAGCTGAACTGGAGGCTGTTGAAGGTGTCGCCGCGGAAGCCAGCATAGAAGACCTCGGCCGTGTAGACCGAGCTGCTGTTGGGCGCCCATTGCAGCGCGACATTGAAGGAGGGGCGCTCGCGCTTGCCATAGAGGTCGGAGCTGAAGATCGCGTCACGCGACAGATAATAGGGAACGTCGACGCCATTGATGTTGAGCGTCGAGCCGGCTGCGGTGGGCAGGCCGTAATTCTGCCCGGGAATCCAGTTCTGGTTGCCATCGCCGGGGAAGATGCGTTCGAGCGGGGAAAGGCCGGAGCCGGCCGGCGGGGTTTCGGTCGCGAAGGGGACGAAGGCGCCCGCCGTGACGGTCTGGTCGCGATATTTAGTCCGGGTATAGCTGCCGTTGACGAGGATGCCGATATCGCCGATGCCGGTTTCCCAGCGGTTGGAGATCAGCAGCGCCGCGTTCGGGTTGTAGCTGTCCGCCTGCTCATTATAGATGCCGCGAACCAGCCCGGAAATCGCGAAGCCGTCAAAATCGAACGGGCGGCGGGTTTCGACGTTGATCTGGCCTGCGAGGCCGGTTTCGATCTGGTCGGCCGAGCGGGTCTTGTACACATCGACCTGGCGGACGAGGTTCGCCGAAATATCCTGCAACGAGAAGGACTGGCCTGCGGCGGTGAAGATGTTGCGGCCATTGAGGGTGGTGAGGGGGTCGGTCAGGCCGCGAATGGAAATGGCCGCCGCTTCGCCGCCGGTGCGGTTGGTGACCTGAATGCCGGTGACGCGCTGGAGGGCCTCGACGACATTATTGTCCGGCAGCTTGCCGACGTCCTCGGATACGATCGAATCGACGATCTGGGTCGATTCCTTGCGCACGTTGATCGCGCCGACGATCGAGGCGCGCACGCCCGTCACGATGATTTCATTGCCTTCCGTGCCCTGATCATCCCCTTGCGCAACAGCGCTCTGCGGTGCGGCGGCATTATCCTGCGCGAAAGCGGAACCGGCTGTCAGCAAGGCTGCCAGCGACGCGGAACAAAGGGTAATCGACCTCAGTTTCATAGCTATCCTCCCCTATAGGCGGCACCTTGCCTGCCTTGATTTACTCGGACTATTTATGCCGGAGAAAAGGGCGGCGCAAGAGGGAATATCGCGAAAGGAAGATGGAAGGGGTGACTGTTGCAACAATGCTGCATAAGGATAAAAATCATCTATATTCAAATAGATGAAGATATAATGGCGCGACTTTCACAAGAAAGATGGGGAAGGAACTCCAGGTTCCTTTCCCATTTCATATCGGCTGTTTTGCCAAACTTATTGCTTCCGTCCGACGCCCGCGTCAGCTGATCCGCCAGAGCGTTTTGCGGTCTCCGCGCGGCGCCAGGAAGAGGCTTCCCGCCTTCGCGCCAAGGGCCTTGCCGGGGGTCGCGGCGGCGAGGAAACGCTCGCCCTTGCCCTTGCCCTCGCTGACACGCAGGAAGCGGCTGCGCTGGGCGAAGTCGGCGCTGCCGTCATCGGCGGCAAGGCTGACCGAGCCGTCCGCCGTGACGACCAGATACTGGTCGCGCCGGGTAATCGGGGAAAGGCGGACGCCGTTCGGCTCCGACCCGCCGCTACCCCAGATGCGAAATTGCGTTGCCGGCAGGGTTGCCGCGCCGACATGGACGCCGCCTTCGTCATGATAGAGGAAGGCGGCGTCATCGCCCGCGGGCGACAGCCGGTCGGGCAGCGGGCCATTGCCGACGGGCACGCCGAAATCGGGGCTGCCGTCCGGTTTGTAATAAAGACGCTGGATGCGCGTGTGGCGATTGGGATCGAACAGTGGGTCGCCGGTGATCCCCTCATAATCGCGGCCATGATAGACGAGGATGTCGCGTCCCTGCTCGTCCACGGTGAAGCTGTTGTGGCCGGGGCCATAGACGCCGGTTTCGCGATTGGTGACGAATACCGGCTCGGGCGATTTTACCCAGACATTCGGGTCCATGATATCGGCATCGGCGGGCGCGGTCAGCAGGCCGAGGCAATAGCGCGCGTCGGTCGCGCTCGCCGAATAGGTCATGAACAGGCGGCCATTGCGTTCCAGCACCGCCGGGGCCTCGGCGACCTTATAGCCCTGTATCTCCCAGTCGAGCGTCGGCACGGTAAGGCGGATGGCCTTCTTCGCGAGGGTCAACGGCGTGGCGAGCGGCGCGAGATAGAGATTGGAATTGGTCTCGATCCCCGGTTCCCGCTGCGCCCAGCAGAAATAGCGCACCCCGCGATGCACGAACACCGTCGAATCAAGATTGAAGCTGTCCCACGGCGCTTCGAACTGGCCGAGCACCGACCATTTGCCGGTCATCGGGTCTGCGCCGTCGCAGGCGATCGCATAAGTGCGGATGCGGAACACATCCTCTCCGCCGCCGCTCGGGCCTGCGGCGAAATACATGATCCAGCGTCCGTCGATCAGGTGCAGTTCGGGCGCCCAGATAAAGCCGGAGAGCGGCCCGCTCGCCTCATGCCGCCAGAGCACCGCTTCTTCCGCCGTTGCCAGACCGGCCAGCGTTTTCGAGCGGCGCAGCACCAGACGGTCATATTCGGGGACGGAGCCGGTGAGATAATAATAGCCATCCTCATGGCGAAAGACCTGCGCGTCGGCGCGCTGCTTCACCAGCGGGTTGATTGCAAGCGGGGTGGCCTGATGCGGCGCGGGGGCCGCGCGCACGAGGGCGGGTGTCGCCGACAGGGCGGCGGTGCCTGCGATGAAACCGCGGCGGGACAAAGAAAGTGTCATGATCGATCCTTTCGCATGGCTCCCGGCGGGGAGCGTCGATATCTTGAAATCAGCGGGGCCGTTCACGCCCACGCCTCAATAGTCGGCGACGGGCCAGCCGTCCGCGCCCCAGCGCACGGGCGCGATGCGCAGCGTCGGCGCGCCATCGGCCTGTCGGTCATAGGCATGATAGACGACATAATCCTTGCCATCCCCGTCATGCAGCCAGCCTGCATGGCCCGGCCCGCGAAAGCGCTGCTGCTCCTGAAGGTCGGCGCGCAGGAAGAGGGTGCCGCCCCCTTCCATCAGCGCGCTGCCGTCCTTGCCGAGATATGGCCCGGCAATGTCCTTCGAGCGGCCGATGACGGTGTAATAGGTGCTGTTCACGCCCTTGCAGCAATAGTCATAGGAAACCATCAGCCAATAATAGCCGCCATGGTCGATGATGAAGGGAGCCTCCACCGGGGCGGGTGCGCCCGCAGGCGCGGGGCGGCGGGCGATGGAAAGCGGCTTCGCGCCCGGCTTCAGCGGCTTGCCGGTCTTCGGGTCCAGCTCGAACAGCTTGATCCCGGTCCAGAAGCTGCCGAGCGAAAGCCAGTGTCGTCCTTCGCGATCGATGATGAAATTGGGGTCGATCGCGTTGAAATCGTCCTTGTCGGTCGACATCACCACCAGCCCCTCGTCGCGCCAGCCATAGCCGGGCGCGCTGGGATCGAGCGTCGGGCTGGTGGCAAGGCCAATGGCGGAGCGGTTCGAGCCGAAGGTGGAGACCGAATAATAGAGCCGATAGCGGCCGTTCACATAGGAGATATCGGGCGCCCACATGCCGTTGGAACCGGGGATGGCCCGGCTCGCCCAGCCGGGCAGCGCGGTAAAGACCGGTGGCCCGGCGGTCCAGTGGGTAAGATCCTTCGAGGTGCGCGTCTCGATCAGCCGGTCGCCATGACCGGTGCTGAACACATGATAGACATCCCCCTCGCGGATGATCACCGGATCATGGGTCGGCACGAGATCGCCCGTAAGGCGGCTGTTGAGCGTGGCTTCGCGCGGGGCAGGGGGCTGTGCATTGCTTGCGCCCGCAAGAGCGACCAGCGTGATGCTGGCCCATTTCATGATGTGCGGCATCGTCATGCGTGCCTCTCCGCTGTTCTTGTCGGGAGGACCGGGCAACCTCTGGCGGGCCGCCCGGTCCGGATCGTCATTGCAGGTCGAGCACCACCACCGACTTGGGCGGCAGCGTGACGGTCAGCGTGCCACCCGAAATCCGCGCGCCGGTGAAGGGGGCGGGCTTTACCGTTTCCGGTGCGTCGAACGTGTTGTGTGCGTTGATCGCGGGCGCGGTCAGGATGCGGCCCGAAACCGAGGAGGCGGAAAGGCCGTCGAGCTTCACCGTCACGCTGTTCGCCTGACCGGGATCGAGGTTGGAAAGCCCGACATGGACCTTGCCATCCTTGGCCCGCACCGCCGATCCGCTCACCGCGGGCATAGCGAACTTGTCGCGGGCATAGCGGGGCGTGTCGATATCGATCGGCAGCACCGTGGCATCCTGCCAGGGCTTGTACATCTCGAACACATGATAGGTGGGGGTGAGGACCATCTTCCCGCCATCGGTCAGGATCATCGCCTGAAGCACGTTCACCATCTGGGCGATCGCGGTCATGCGCACACGGTCGGCATGGCGGGCGAAGATATCGAGATGGATCGAAGCGATCAGCGCATCGCGCAGCGTGTTCTGCTGGCGCAGAAAGCCGGGATGGGTGCCGGGGTCCTGCGCATACCAGGCGCCCCATTCGTCGACGGCGAGGAACACGCGCTTTTGCGGATCATATTTGTCCATGATCGCGCTGTGCTTCGCGATCAGCTCTTCCATGTGCCATGCGCCCGCGAGCGCATCCGCCCAGCCGGTCTCGTCGAAATCGACGGCAGGCGCGCGCGGGGGCCAGCCGCCCGCCGGATGGACATAATAATGCAGCGAAAGGCCGTCGACGAAATTGCCCGCGACGCGCATCAGCGTCTCGGTCCAGTTATAGTCGTCGACATTGGCGCCCGCCGCGATCTTCAGGATCTTCGTTCCGGCGGGGGCCTTGACGAAAGTGGCGAAGCGGCGGGTCTCGTCGGCGGCGAATTCGGCGCGCATATTGCCGCCGCAGCCCCATAGCTCATTGCCGACGCCGAAAAAGGGCACCTTCCACGGTTCCTTATGGCCGTTCCTTGCGCGCTCTTCGGCAAGGCTGCCTGCGGGCGCGGTCATATATTCGACCCATTCGGCCATTTCCTGCGCGGTGCCATTGCCGACATTGCCCGCGATATAAGGCTCTGCCCCGACCTGCCGCGCCAGTTCCATGAACTCATGCGTGCCGACGCTGTTCGGTTCGGTCACGCCGCCCCAATGGGTGTTGACCTTGACCGGGCGCTTCGCCTTCGGGCCGATGCCCTCGCGCCAATGATATTCATCGGCGAAGCAGCCGCCGGGCCAACGGATCGCGGGCACGTTGAGATTGCGCAGCGCCGCGATCACATCATTGCGGAAGCCGTTGGTGTTGGGAATCGTCTTGTCATTGCCGACCCACAGGCCGCCATAGATGCCATTGCCCAGATGCTCGGCGAACTGGGTGAAGATCATTCGGTCATAGACCGGGCCGGGCGCATCGGCATGGATGGTGGCGCTGGTCGGCTTGCCCGCCGTCTGGGCGGTGGCGGGCGTGGTTATCATCGCGGCCGAGAACAGCAGCGCGGCCGCTGTGCGGCGCAGGGTATCGATCATAGGTCCCCTCCCTCTTTTGGGATGTTCAGTCGTAAAAGGCTTCGGTCGTCTCGCGCTTGCCGCGCAGGAAGGCGTCGGCGACGAGGCGCAGCGGATCGGTGTCGACATCGCTGCGGCCGCCCCGGATCAGCGTCGCGAACCGGCGGTAGAGGCCGGGATATTCGACATCCTCGCTATGCTCCGTCCCGGTCGGGAGAGAGAGCACCGCGCCGCCGTTGGAAAGCTTCAGCGTGCCCGCATCTGTCTCCACGATGATGTCCCAGCTCTGCGGTCCGGTCTGCCGCCAGTCGAGGTCCATATGGATGAGCGCGCCCGCCGTGTCGCGGAACTGGATATCGGCGGCGATCGGCGCCGCGCGGTTTTCCGGCAGGATCAGCGTCGCTTCTTTGAGGAAGAAGGGGCGCGGCAGGATATGGGTGACGATGGACAGCGCGTTGATGCCCGGATCGAACACGCCGAGGCCGCCCGGCTCCCAGATCCAGGCCTGCCCCGGATGCCAGACGCGCACATCCTCGCGCCAGATGATCGAGACTTTCTCGATCCGGCGCTCGGCCAGCCAGGCCCTCGCCGGGGCGACGCCCGCAGCGAACCGGCTATGCCAGGATGCGAAGAGGCTGGCGCCGGTCTTCTCGGCGAGCGCATCGAGCGCGCCGACTTCGGCCAGTGTCGCGCCCGGCGGCTTTTCGAGGAACACATGCACGCCCTTGCGCAGCGCCATGGCGGCGAGGTCATAGCGGACCTGCGGCGGGGTGCAGAGCGCGACGGCATCGACCGCCGGGCCTTCCTCCAGCAGCGCATCGAGGCTGCGATGATGGGGGACGCCCTCGATCCCATTGTCGCGGGGGCTGACGGTGGCGGCGAGGCTGAAGGCATTATTGCCCTCGATCGCCGGGACATGCTGGTCCCGTGCGATCTTGCCCATGCCGACGATGCCGATGCGGATCGGGTCCATCGGCTTACAGCGCCTTCACGGCGACCGGCGCGGGCGCGGCGCGGCCCAGCGCATTGCGTACCGGCAAGGTGAAGGGCGCGGCGGCGATTTCGAACACATCGCCTTCCTGCGTCTCCACGCCATCGGTGAAGCTCAGCGTCGCGGTGCCGAAGAAATGGACATGCACGTCGCCGGGGCGGCGGAACAGGTCATATTTGAAATGATGATGTTCCAGATTGGCGATGCTGTGCGACATATTGTCCTCGCCCGACAGGAACGGCTTTTCCCAGATCGTCTTGCCGTCGCGCAGCAGGCGGCTGGTGCCCTCGATATTGGCGGGCAGCTCGTCGATCAGCAGTTCGGGGCCGAGCGAGGCCTGCCGCAGCTTCGAATGGGCGAGCCAGAGATAATTGTGCCGTTCGGTCACATGGTCGGAAAATTCATTGGCGAGCGCGAGGCCGAGGCGATACGGCGTGCCGTCCTCGCCGATGATGTAGATGCCGGCGACCTCCGGTTCCTCGCCGCCGTCCTTGGCGAAGGCGGGCATGGCGAAGGGGACGTTGGAGCCGATGAGCTGCGAGCCGTCGCCCTTGTAGAACCATTCGGGCTGCTGCCCCTCGACCCCCGGAGCGGGCTTGCCGCCTTCCAGTCCTTCCAGGAACATGCGCATGGAATCGGTCTTGGTCTCGGCGGCGGCGGCTTCCTTGTGCATCTTGTCGCGGCCTTCCGCCGAGCCGAGATGGGTGAGGCCGGTGCCGGTCAGCAGGATATGCGCGTCATCCTCATGGTCGATCGGGGCGAGGAGCGCGCCCGCCTCGAACTCGGCGGCGATATCGACCGCATCGCCCTTGCCTTTGGCGGCGGCGAGGGCGGCAAGGCTCTGGCCGGTGGCGATGGCTTCGAGCGCCAGCGCGCGGATGCTCTCGACGCCGGGCAGGAACCATGCCTCGCCGCCATCGGCCAGGATCACGGCCTTTTTCCCATGGGTGCCGCGATGTTGCAGCAGACGAAGTGCCATAACAGAAACTCTCCCAATCTTGCGCCCTGTATAGAAAGACCGTGCAGGCCGGGCGCGCGTTGCATGTGAAACGGGGAAGCGGGCGAAGATGCGCTGCGCCCGCTTCCCGGAAATCAGATCAGCCCAGGCGCAGCACGCCGTCGATCAGCCGGGGCGCGCCGTCGCCTTTCGCCTCGTCGCGCAGTTCCGCAGGGAGCAGCGCCGGGGCGAGGTTCTGATAGGAAACCGGACGCAGGAAGCGATCGATCGCGAGGCTGCCGACCGAGGTGGTGCGGCCATCCGAGGTCGCCGGGAACGGGCCGCCATGGACCATCGCATGGCAGACTTCGACGCCGGTGGGCCAGCCATTGGCGAGGATGCGGCCGACCTTGCGTTCGAGCAGGGGCAACAGGCGCCCGGCCAGCGCGGCGTCGGCATCGTCCATATGGATGGTGGCGGTGAGCTGGCCTTCGAGGCCCGACAGCACGGTGCGCAGCTCTGCTTCATCCTTGCAGCGGACGATGATCGAGGACGCGCCGAACACCTCATGGCCAAGCGCCTTGTCGGCGAGGAAGGCCGCCGCGCTCGTCTGGAACAGGGCGGCCTGCCCCGTTGTGCTGCCATTGCCGTCCTTGCCCCGCGCCAGCGTTTCGACCGCCGCCGCGCCGCCGAGCGCCTGCGTGCCCTTGTCATAGGCCGCGCAGATGCCGGGGGTGAGCATGGTCTGCGCGTCCGCCGCCGCGATGCCGCCGGTGGCGGCCGCGACGAAGGCGTCCAGCCCATCGCCCTCGATCGCGAGGATGAGGCCGGGATTGGTGCAGAACTGGCCCGCGCCCATGGTGAGCGAGCCGACGAATGCGGTGCCCAGCGCTTCGCCGCGGGCTTTCAGCGCCTCGGGCATCAGCAGCACCGGGTTGATACTCGACATTTCGGCATAGACCGGGATCGGCACTTCGCGCGCCTGCGCCAGCTTCATCAGCGCGATGCCGCCGCCGCGCGATCCGGTGAAGCCGACGGCCGCGATGCGCGGGTCCTGCACCAGCGCCGCGCCCAGATCATTGCCGGGGCCGACGAGGTGGGAGAAGGTGCCGGCAGGAAGCCCGCTCGCCGCGACCGCGCGGCTGATGGCGGCGGCGACCAGCGCGCCGGTTTGCGGGTGGGCCGGGTGTCCCTTCACCACCACCGGGCAACCGGCGGCGAGCGCCGAGGCCGTGTCGCCACCGGCTGTCGAGAAGGCGAGCGGGAAGTTGGACGCGCCGAACACCGCGACGGGACCGAGCGGGATCATGCGCAGGCGTAAATCCGGGCGGGGCAGCGGCTGGCGCTCCGGCAATGCCGGGTCGATGCGCAGGCCGAGCCACTGGCCCTTGCGCACGACATCGGCGAACAGGCGCAATTGTCCGACCGTACGGCCGCGTTCCCCTTCCAGGCGGGCGCGAGGCAGGCCGCTTTCGCGCATCGCCGCGACGATCAGGTCGTCGCCGATCGCCAGAATCTCCTCGGCGATTCGTTCGAGGAAGGCGGCGCGGGTTTCGCGGTCCGTGGCGCGATAGGCGTCGAACGCTGCATCGGCAGCGGCGCAGGCCGCCGCCACATCCGCCGGACCATGAACGGCAAAGGCCTCCCCTTCGGGCTGGCCGGTCTCTGCCGTCACGGAACGAAAGTCGGTCATCTTGAATCTCCCTATTTACTCCGACATATTATAGAGAGGAGAGGAAGGCAATCATTGTAATGAATGTTTATGCCTTCGCGATGTTTCTCATTTCGCCCCGGCACGGAGGCTGATAGGGGTGAAGCGGTGGAGGAAGACAGCGTGACAGAAACAAAGCCCGCAAAAGGCGGTGGGGTTGAAGCGGAAGGCAAGGCGGCAACGCCTGTCCGTCAGGCACGCGGTCCGGGCCGTCGCCTGCATGGCGCGATCGCGCACAAGCTCGGCACCGCCATTTTGTCAGGCCAATATCAGCCCGGCGACACGCTTTCCGGCGAAGTGGCCTTCGCAGAGGAATTGGAGGTGTCGCGCAGTGCCTATCGCGAGGCGATTCAGGTGCTTACCGCCAAGGGGCTGGTCGAAAGCCGCCCCAAGGCGGGCACGCGCGTGCTGCCGCGCAATCGCTGGAACCTGCTCGACCCCGAAGTGCTCGCCTGGGCCTTTGCCGGGGAGCCGGATGTAGAGTTCGTGCGCAGCCTGTTCGAACTGCGCGCGATCGTCGAGCCTGCCGCCGCGCGGTTGGCGGCGGAGCGGCGCGACAAGGCCGATCTCAAGGCGATGAAGGAAGCGCTCGCCGCGATGCGCCGCCACACATTGGCGACCGAGGCGGGACGCGCGGCCGATCGCGATTTCCACAATGCGATCCTTCAGGCGACGCGCAACGATGCGTTGATGGTGCTGTCCGCCAGCATCGGTGCGGCGGTCAACTGGACGACGCAGTTCAAGCAACGTTCGCGCGCGTTGCCGCGCAATCCGATCCCCGATCATGCCCTCGTCTATGAAGCGATCGCGGCGGGCGATGTCACGGCGGCGAGCGATGCGATGCGCAAGCTGGTCGATCTGGCGCTGGATGACACGCGCAGCTCGATGGCGTCCTGAGCCTTTTTACCTGAAGCAGACTATAAAGCGCCGTTTATAGGGGCCTTGCCGATCTGAAAGGCCGCGCATCGAAAGGCTCGGCCTGAGCGGGAGGCCATCTCTATCTTTCTCTGGCGCTTGCGGTGATATCGCAAAAAGGCCCGGCCTCCATTGCAGGAAGCCGGGCCTTTGCCTGTTCGAAGGGGGCTTGCCTCAATCGATATGCTGATCGGGCAGCGCATGGGTGACGCGCGATCCCCAGAGCGCGTAGAAGAGCACATAAAGCTCACACGCCGCCGTCAGCAGGAACGAGGTCTGGAGGCCGTAATGATCGGCGATCCAGCCCTGCACCACGACCAGCGCTCCGCCCGCGATTGCCATCACGAGCAGGCCGGAGCCTTCCTCCGTCAACGGACCGAGGCCCTTGATGCCGAGCGTGAAGATGGTCGGGAACATGATCGAGTGGAACAGGCCGACGGAGATCAGCGCCCACATCGCGACATGGCCGCTGGTCGAGGCGGCGGTGATCATCACCGCGAAGGCGCCGATCGCCGCGACCGCCAGCACGCGCTCGGCGGGAACATTGCGCATCGCGAAGCTGCCGACGAAACGGCCGACCATCATTCCGCCCCAGAGGAGGAAGAGATAATGCGAGGCCTGTTCATGGGTCAGGTTGCCGATCTGCGGCTGCGACACGAAGTTGATGAACAGGTTGGAAACGCCGATTTCGGCGATCAGATAGATGAAGATCGCGGGCACGCCCAGCACGAGGTTGCGATGGTGCCAGAGCGACTGGTTCTTGCGGTCCTCGCGCGCGGCGCGCTGGGTCGCCGCGCCCATGGCAGGCAGCGGGAAGCGGGCGATGACGATGGCGAGGATAATCAGCACCGCCGCGACGATCAGATAAGGAAGCTGCACCGATTGCGCATCGGCAAGCCGTTCCGCCGGGGTGAGGATCGCGCCCGCCTCCGCCGTGCCCGATGCCGAGCGGCCGAGGATCAGATAGCCGCCGAACAGGGGCGCGAGCGTCGTGCCGAGCGAGTTGAACGCCTGCACCAGATTGAGGCGGGAGGACGCCGTTTCCGGCTTGCCGACCACCGCGACATAGGGGTTGGCCGCGACTTGCAGCAGGGTGATGCCGCAGGCGATGATGAACAGCGCGACCAGCGTGATGCCATAGGAGGGGATGCGCGCGGCCGGGATCATCCCGAGCGCGCCCGCCGCCATGATGCCGAGGCCGACCACCAGCGACTTCTTATAACCGATGCGTTCGATCAGCTTCGCCGCCGGGATCGAGGCGACGAAATAGGCGATGAACCATACCGATTCGATAACGGTAGTCTGGGTATAGCTGAGGTCGAACACGCTGCGCAGATGCGGCAGCAGCGTGTTGTTGATGACGGTGATGAACCCCCACATGAAGAACAGGCTGGCGAGCAGGGTGAGCGCGGGACCGTAGCGGGCGGTGCCCTGGTCCCCGGTTTCGGCCAGTTGCGCGGTATTCGTCATTATTGGTGAAGCCATGTCACCCATCTCCAGAAAAAAGGCCCTGCTTTTGATCTGCCCTGTTTTTGCATGATCGCGGCACGGCTTGCGCTTGTTTAATTTGTCGGACTATATATGTAGGAACGGCTCGTCAATGGGGATGCCCGCTGGCGAACGGCATAATCGGGAGGACTGGAATGCATCGGATGGTACGGGGCCGGATGGCATGGGGCCGGATGACACGGGGGATGGCACAGGCGGGCGCGGCGTCGATCCTGCTGGCGGGTGCGCTGCTGGCGTCCACATCGGCGCTGGCGGTGGAAACCGCGCGCAAGCCCGCAGGCACGCTGGCCGATGGCGCCGGGGTCGAGGCGATCACGCTGACCGCGAAAAACGGCGTTTCCGCGACGATCCTCACCTATGGCGCGACGCTCCAGTCGGTGCTCGCCCCGGATCGCAACGGCAAGACCGCCGATGTCGTGCTGGGCTATGACGATCTCGATTCCTATGTGAACCATCCCAACTTCTTCGGCGTGACCGTTGGCCGCTACGCCAATCGCATCGCGGGCGGGCAGTTCGCGCTCGACGGCAGGAAGTATCAATTGCCGCTCAATGACAAGAGCAATTCGCTGCATGGCGGCGGCAAGGGCTTCGACAAGCAGCTCTGGAAGGTCGTTTCGCTGAAGTCCGGCCCGGTGGCGAGCCTTGTCCTCTCGCATGTCAGTCCCGACGGCGATTCGGGCTATCCCGGCAAGCTCGACGTGACGGTCACCTATTCGCTGGACGAGGCGGGCGCGCTCACCATCGCCTTTGACGGCAGGACCGACAAGCCGACCATCGTCAACATGACCAACCATGCGATCTTCAACATGGCGGGCGAGGGCGCGCCGGAAGGGGCGACCGGCAATATCCTCACCATTCCCGCCACGGCCTATACGCCGGTCAACGACAAGCTCATTCCCACCGGCGAACTGCGCGCGGTCGAGGGTACGGTATTCGATTTCCGCGCGCCGCGCCGCATCGCCGACGGGATTCGCGACGGCCATGACGAGCAGATCCGTTTCGGTCAGGGCTATGATCATAATTATGCGCTCGACAAGGGATTGACCAAGGCGCCGGAACTGGCCGCGCGACTGGAGGACCCGGCCTCGGGCCGCGTGCTCGAAGTGCTCAGCACCGAACCGGGCGTGCAATTTTATTCCGGCAATTTCCTCGACGGCACCTATGTCGGCAAGCAGGGGCATCTTTATCGCATGGGCGACGGCATCGCGCTGGAGCCGCAGAAATTCCCCGATGCCCCCAACAAGCCCGATTTCCTTTCCGCGCGCGTCGATCCGGGCAAGCCCTATCGGCACGTCATGATCTACCGCTTTTCCACTCGCCCCTGAATGTCCACCTCTCCCCGACGGGAACCGCAATGACTGATACCCCCAAAGTCCAGCTTCGCTCGCGCGCCTGGTTCAATAACCCCGACAATATCGACATGACGTCGCTCTATCTGGAGCGGTATCTGAATTTCGGCATCAGTCTGGAGGAACTGCGCTCGGGGCGGCCGATCATCGGCATCGCCCAGACCGGCAGCGACCTTTCGCCCTGCAACCGCCATCATCTGGTGCTGGCGGAGCGCATCCGCGAGGGCATTCGCGAGGCGGGCGGCATTGCGCTGGAATTTCCGGTCCACCCGATTCAGGAAACCGGCAAGCGCCCCACGGCGGGCCTCGATCGCAACCTCGCCTATCTTGGGCTGGTCGAGGCGATCTATGGTTATCCGCTCGATGGCGTGGTGCTGACCACCGGCTGCGACAAGACGACTCCCGCCTGCCTGATGGCGGCCGCGACGGTCAATATTCCGGCGATCGCGCTGTCGGTCGGGCCGATGCTCAACGGCTGGCACAAGGGCGAGCGCACGGGGTCAGGCACGATCGTCTGGAAGGGCCGCGAGATGCTGGCCAAGGGCGAACTGGACGAAGAGGGCTTTATCAAGCTGGTCGCCTCGTCCGCGCCATCGACCGGTTATTGCAACACCATGGGTACGGCGACGACGATGAACAGCCTCGCCGAGGCGCTTGGCATGATGCTGCCCGGATCGGCGGCGATCCCCGCACCCTATCGCGACCGGCAGGAGGTCGCCTATCATACCGGCAAGCGCATCGTCGACATGGTGTGGGAGGACCTGAAGCCGTCCGACATCCTGACGCTCGATGCTTTCCACAATGCGATCGTCGTCAATTCCGCGATCGGCGGATCGACCAACGCGCCGATCCATCTGGCCGCGCTTGCCCGCCATATCGGCGTCGAACTGCCGCTGAAGGACTGGGAGACCCATGGCCATAAGGTGCCGCTGCTGGTCAATCTCCAGCCCGCCGGCGAATATCTGGGCGAGGATTATTATCGCGCCGGGGGCGTGCCTGCGGTGGTCGCCCAGTTGATGGCGCAGGGCCTCATCCGCGAAAATGCAATGACGGTGAACGGCCGGACGATGGGTGAGAATTGCCGTGGCGCGACGATCGAGGATGAGAAGGTCATCCGTCCCTTCGACCAGCCGCTGAAGGAGGAAGCAGGTTTCCTCGTGATGACCGGCAATCTCTTCGACGCCGCGATCATGAAGACCAGCGTGATCAGCGAGGAGTTCCGCGCGCGTTATCTCTCCAACCCGGATGATCCCGATGCGTTCGAAGGCCCGGCGGTCGTGTTCGACGGGCCGGAGGATTATCACCACCGCATCGACGATCCCTCGGTCGGCATCACGCCCGCAACGCTGATGTTCATGCGCGGCGCGGGGCCGATCGGCTATCCCGGCGCGGCCGAAGTCGTCAACATGCGCCCGCCCGCCTATCTCATCACCGAGGGCGTGAGCGCGCTGCCCTGCATCGGCGATGGGCGCCAGTCGGGCACGAGTGGCAGCCCCTCGATCCTCAATGCCTCGCCGGAAGCGGCGGCCAATGGCGGCCTTGCGCTGCTGCGGACCGGCGACCGGGTGCGCATGGACCTTAAAAAAGGGCGCGTCGACGTGCTGATCTCCGACGAGGAACTGGCGCGGCGCAAGGCGGAATTGCTGGCGCAGGGCGGTTATCGCTATCCCGAATCCCAGACCCCCTGGCAGGAAATCCAGCGCAGCATCGTCGGCCAGATGGATAGCGGCGCGATCCTCGAAGGGGCGGAGAAATATCAGCGTATCGCCCAGACGCGGGGCTTGCCGCGCGACAATCATTGATAGGCACCTTCCTTCTGTCTGGGGACAGTGCATATCGGGGGGAACGGGGCCATCGCCTCGTTTCCCCTTTCCTATAGAAAAATGGCATGAACGGGAGAGTGACGATGACGCAATGGCGGCAGATCGAGCGCGACACGCTCGACATATTGGGCGAGGGCACGATGTGGTCGCCGCGCGACAATGCGGTCTATTGGGTCGATATCCTCGCCCCCGCGCTCAACCGTCTATCGCTTGTCGATGGCGCTATCGAGCGCTGGACGATGCCCGAGCCGCTGGGCTGGGTATGTGAGCGGGCCGGGGGCGGCCTTGTCGGCGGCTTCCGGAGCGGCTTTGCCTTTATCGATCTCGATCCGATGGCGATCCGCCCGATCCATGATCCCGAGCCGCATCTGCCGGGCAACCGGATGAACGACGGCAAGGCCGATCGCCACGGTCATATCTGGTGCGGTACGATGGACATGGCCGAGGAGCAGGATAGCGGTGCGCTCTACCGCCTCGCGCCCGATGGACGCTGCGAACTGGTGGACAGCGGCTATCGCGTGCCCAATGGCCCGGCCTTTTCCGCCTGTGGCCGGTGGCTCTACCATAGCGACACCGCGCGGCGGACCATCTATCGCTTCGCTCTCTCCGAAACGGGTGTCGCGGACAAGCAGCCCTTCCTGCATTTCGCCGAGGAGGACGGCTATCCCGATGGCATGACGGTCGATGCCGAGGGGGGCCTCTGGGTCGCGCATTGGGGCGGCGGCAAGGTCAGTCGCTTCACCGCCGAGGGCGTGTTGGATCGCAGCATCGCGCTGCCTGCAAAGCAGATCACCAATATCACCTTCGCGGGCGAGGGGCTGGACCGGATGTTCGTCACCTCGGCCTCGACCGGGCTGCCGCCATCGGCCCATGATGGCGCGCTGTTCGAAGTGGAATGTGGCGCGCGGGGGCTGCCGACCGGGCAATATCGGGGCTGATTTTGCCCCGGCGGCAGACCAGTGCCGCCGGGGTCTCTCCTAACCGGATATCAGCGTGAGGTGGGGTGATCCTGCGTGGCATCGCCGCCTAGTGCGCGTACCAGCGCGACGCGGGCCTGCATCAGGTCTGTCTCCACCGTCAGCACCGCGCGCTGGGCGTCGAGCGCGTCGGTCTGCGCGGTGACGACCTCCAGATAATCGGCCGCGCCGTCGCGATAGCGGGTGAGCGCCAGCGCGCTGGTGCGCGAGGCGGCGTCGGCGGCGGCTTTCTGGTCGGCGATCTGGGTCGCGAGCAGGCGGTTGGCGGCGATCGCATCCTCGACCTGGCGGAAGGCGGTGAGCACCGTCTCGCGATAGGTCGCTGCCGTCTCCTCATATTCGGCGCGGGAAAGGCGGACCTTGGCGGCGCGGCGGCCGCCATCGAAGATCGCCAGCGCGGCGCTCAGCGGTCCCAGCGCCCAGAAGCTGTTGGGCGTGGTCAGCAATTCGCCATGCGTCGTCTGCCAGCCACCGGACAGGCCGAGCGTCAGGTCCGGGAAGAAGGCCGCCTTCGCAACGCCGATCCGCGCATTGGCCGCGGCCATGCGCCGTTCCGCCGCGGCGATATCCGGGCGGCGCTGGAGCAATTGCGAGGGTATGCCGGTGGCGACGCCCTCCGGCGCGGCGAAAGCCTGTACCAGTGGCGCGACGGCGAAGCCGGAGGCGACGGCGCCGGTCAGCGCGGCGATCTCATGCTCGGTTGCCGCGCGCTGGCTGGCGATGGCGGAAATCTCCGCCTTCGCATTGCCGAGCACCGTGCGGGCGCGGTTGACGTCGATGCCCGAGACGATGCCGCCATCATGCCGCCGCCGGGTAAGGTCATAGGCCTTTTCGAAGGCATCGACCGTCTGGCGCAGCAATGCGGCCTGTGCGTCGAGGCCGCGCAGGCGGAAATAGGCGTCGGCCACCGCCGCTTGCAGGCTCAGGCGTGCCGAGGCGAGGTCGGCCGCGCTCGCTTGCGCGTCGGCACCGGCCGCCTTCGCGCCGTTGCGGATGCGGCCCCAGAGATCGAGTTCATAATCGAGCGCCCCGCCGACGCTGAAATCATTATAGGTGCGCGCCTCCCCGGTGCTGAGCGGGCGACCGGCCGAGACGCGCTGGCGGCTGGCGTCCGCGCCGACGCCCAGTTGCGGAAACAGGTCCGCGCGGCTGTCGCGAACGAGCGCACGCGCCTGATCATAGCGGGCGAGCGCGGCGGCGAGCGTCGGGCTGGCCGCTTCGGCCTTGCTCTCCAGATCATCGAGCACCGGATCGCCGAACGCTTCCCACCATGGCCCGCGCGGGGCGGCGTCGAGCGGGGTGGCGGCGGTCCAGCCCTCGACCTCCTTGAAGGTGGCGGGGGCGGCGACGGTTTCGGGCCGATAGGCAGGCGCCATCGAGCAGCCCGCCAGCAGCAGCGCCAGCACCGCCGCGCCGGAACGGGTACGCATCAGGCCTTGCCTTTCCCGTCGCCCTTCGCATCGGGCGCGGATTTCTGCACCTGCACCTTGTCGCCGGTGCGGATCGAATCGGGCGGCGAATCGATGATGCGATCGCCCGGCTGGATGCCGCTCGACAGGGTGATGCTGCTGCCTTCATCGCGGGCGATGATGACCGGGCGGATGGCGACGCGATCGTCCTTGCCGACAACGACGACGGTGGGGCCGTCATTGCCGTAAAGGATCGTGCTGCCCGGCACGGAGAGACCGTTGCCCTTGCCCGCGCCGACCTTGAAGCTCACCTGCGCGAAGGCGCCGGGCTTCAGCGCGCCCTCGCCATTGTCGGCCTGCAATTCGACGAGCACCGCGCCCGACTGGGCATCGACCGCCTGTGCGCTGCGCGTCATCGTCGCGGCGAAGGTGCGGCCGGGATATTCGGGCAGGGTCAGCGCCGCGGCCATGCCGGGCCGGACCTGCGCCGAATAGCCCTGAGGCACGCGCACATAGATGCGCATGCGGTGGGTGTCGGACACGGTGAACAGCGGCTGGGCCGACGCATTGCCCGCGACCACCAGCGCGCCGATCTGCGCCGACCGGCTGGTGACGACGCCGTCAAAGGGCGCGGTCAGCCGGGTGAAGCCCTGCATCGCCTGCAACCGCTTCACATTGGCGAGCGCGGCATTGGCGACGGCGGTGCTGGCGGCGAAGCTGCCTGCCTTCTCATCGGCCTCCTGACGCGACACCGCATCCTGCGCCAGCATCGCGCTCCAGCGTTTGGCGGTCGTGCCCGCGAGCCGCTGATTGGCCAGCGCGGTCTGATAGTCGGCCTGCGCCTGCGCCAGTTGCTGGTCGACCTCCGGCGCGTCGAGGATGGCGAGCGGCTGACCCGCACGCACCCGGTCGCCGATATCGGCGAGCCAGCGGCGGACATAGCCATTGGTGCGCGCGTAGATGGCTGCGCTGTTATAGGCCTGGATGGTGCCGGGCAGGACCAGCGCGCCGCCGTCGGCATCGCTTTTCGGCAGCACCACGGCGACGGTCGGGATCGCGGCTTCCTCTGCGGTGGCGCGCAGTTCGTTGGTGGCGTTGATGCGCGTGCCCATGCCGATCGCCACGATCGCCAGCGCGGCCACGCCCGCGCCGATGCCCACGCGCTTCAGCGTGCGGCTGGAGGGGCCGTTGCTCTCGGCTTCTGTCGTCAAGGAGGTGTCATGCATGGCGGGGAAGCAGCTCCGGGGTAGAAGGGGTAGCTTCGGCGGGGCGATGGCGCCGGTGGACGAAGCTGAACACCGTGGGAACGAAGAACAGGGTGGCGATGGTCGCGCAGATAAGGCCGCCGATCACCGCGCGGCCGAGCGGGGCGTTCTGCTCGCCGCCTTCGCCGAGGCCGAGCGCCATCGGGGCCATGCCGATGATCATCGCCAGCGCGGTCATCAGCACCGGGCGAAAGCGCACGAGGCCCGCCTGAAGCGCCGCCCGCGTCGCGTCGCCCAGCTCGGCGAGCTGTTCGCGCGCGAAGCTGACGACGAGGATCGAGTTCGCCGTCGCCACGCCCATGCACATGATCGCGCCGGTGAGCGCGGGCACCGACAGGGTGGTGCCGGTGATGAACAATATCCACACAATCCCGGCGAGCGCCGCCGGAAGCGCGGTGATGATGACGAACGGATCGACCCAGCTCTGGAAATTGACGACGATCAGCAGGTAGATCAGCAGCACGGCGGCGGCGAGGCCGAAGCCGAGGCCGGAAAAGGCGGTGTTCATCGTCGCATATTGGCCGCGAATGGTGACGGTCACGCCCTTCGGCAATTCGCTGTCGAGCGACTTGATCGCCCGCTCTATATCGCCCGCCACCGCGCCGAGGTCGCGCCCCTGCGTGGTGCCGTAGATGTTGAGCACCGGCTGGATATTATAGTGCGAGACGACCGGCACGGTATTGCTGCGCGTCACGGTCGCGAGACCGCCCAGCGGCTGGTTCGCGGTGCCGACCGCGCCCGATACCGGCACATTGGCGAGCGCGCCCATGCTGTCGACAAGATATTCGGGCGTCTGGGCGACGACTGGATATTGCACGCCATTTTCCGGGTTCACGAAATAGACCGGCGCCGTCTGGCCTGTCCCGGCGAGCGTGCTCGCAAGGCTGGTCGTCACGTCCTTTTCGGTAAGGCCATATTGGCCGATGCGGGCGCGATCGACATCGACGTCGATCTGCGGCGCGTTGGAAGGCTGCTGGATGCGGGCGTCGGCGAGGCCGGGAATGGTCTTCATCTTCGCCAGCAGCTTTTGCGCATAGGCGCGCGCGCCCGCCAGATTCTTGCCCGTCACCTGCACGTCGACCGGGGCCGGCGCGCCGAAGTTCAGGATCTGGCTGGTGATGTCGGCGGGCAGGAAGGCGAAGGTGGTGCCGGGGAAGCGCTGCGCCAGTTCATGGCGGAGCAGGACGACCAACTCGTCGGTCGGGCGATGGCCCTTTTTCAGCGACACCAATATGTCGCCATCCTGCGGGCCGATGGTGCCGCTGTTGTTATAGACGGTGTTGATCGAACTGGTCGGCAGGCCGATATTGTTGGTGATCGATCCCAGCTCTTCCGCCGGGATGAGGGCGCGGATCGCGTGGCTTATCCGCTCGAAGCGGGCGGCGCTGTCCTCGATTCGGGTGCCGACGGGCACGCGCACATGCATGGCGATCTGCCCGGAATCGACGCTGGGGAAGAAGTTGCTGCCCAGCAGCGGCAGCAGCGCGAAGGACGCCAGCACGATGGCGAGGAAGCCGATCATGAACGGCTTGCGCGCGGCGAGCGCCCGGGACAGCAGGTCGATATAGCCCGCGCGGACCTGCTCGAACCGACTCTCGAAACCGCGCTGGAAGCGGACGAGGGGATTGCGCGACTGCGGCGTTCCGGCGAGGTGCGAATTCTCCCCGGCCGGTTCATGCGGTTTCAGCAGATACATGGCGAGGGTCGGCACCAGCGTGCGCGACAGGATGAAGGACGCGATCATCGCGAACACCACCGACAGCGCCATCGGCACGAACAGGAAGCCCGCGACGCCGGGCAGGAAGAACATCGGCACGAACACGATGCAGATGCACAACAGGGAGACGAAGGCGGGAACGACGATCTGCGCGGCGCCGTCCATGATCGCCTGGATCACGCCCTTGCCCTGCTCCAGATGCCAGTTGATGTTCTCGATCGTCACCGTCGCATCGTCGACGAGGATGCCAACCGCGAGCGCGAGGCCGCCCAGCGTCATCACGTTGAGGGTCTGGCCGAAGATCGCCAGTGCGCCGATCGCCGCCAGGATCGCGAGCGGGATCGACAGCGCGATGATCACGGTCGAGCGCCAGGAGCCGAGGAAGAGCAGGATCATCAGCGAGGTCAGCGCGGCGGCGATCAGCCCTTCGTGGATCACGCCGTTGACCGCCGCCTTCACGAACAGCGACTGGTCGCCGATGGGCAGGATCTTCAGCGTATCGGGCAGCGTCGCGGCGATGCGCGGCAACGCCTCCCTGACGCCCGCGACGATGGCGAGGGTGGAGGTCGAACCGTTCTTGAGCACGGTCAGCAGCGCGGAGCGGCCGCCCTCCACATGCACGACATTCTGCTGCGGCGCATTGCCGTCACGCACATAGGCGACATCGCGCATGTAGATGGTCGCGCCGTTGACCACCTTCACCGGCAGATTGTTCAGCGCCTCGATCGAATCGGGCGCATTGTTGAGGCGGACGCTATATTGGGTCGCGCCGATCTTCACGAAACCGGCGGGGTTGATCTGGTTCTGCGCGGCGATCGCGTTGCCGACATCCTGCGCGGACAGGCCCTTGGACTGGAGCGCGAGCGGATTGAGATCGACCTGCACCTGCCGCTGCTTGCCGCCCGAGGGATAGGGCATCGCAAGGCCCGGCACGGTGACGAGCGCGGGGCGGATCTGGTTCTGGCCGATATCGTAGAGCTGCTGTTCCGACAGCCCCTTGCCGGACAGGGCGAGTTGCAGGATCGGCACCGTCGATGCGCTGTAGTTGAGGACCAGCGGCGGGGTGATGCCGGGTGGCATCTGTTTCAGCACGGTTTGCGAGATCGACGTCACCTGCGCGGTGGCGGTGCGGATGTCGGCGCCCGGCTGGAAAAAGATTTTGACGATGCCGATGCCCTGAAGCGACTGGCTTTCGATATGTTCGATATTGTTGACCGTGGTGGTCAGCACGCGCTCATAGGGGGTGATGATGCGGTCCGACATATCCTGGGGCGCGAGGCCGGAATATTGCCAGGCGACCGCGATGACCGGGATGCGGATTTCGGGAAAGATGTCGACCGGCGTGCGCAACGCGGCGAGCATCCCGCCAATGGCGATCAGGATCGCCATCACGATAAAGGTTAGCGGGCGATGCAGGGCCACCCTGACAAGTGCGATCATTCACGACTCCCGGCCTTCCCGGCGGAAATCGCGGGAAGGTGTATTTTCTGGTCTCTCCTTGAAGAACATCCGGTCCGGCGGCAGCACCCTCTGCCGGGGCAGGACCCTTGTTCCTTTGGATTGGAAGGCGGGGAAAGCCTTCATGTTGCTCCATGCCTTGTTGGTCATGTCGCGTCTAATATATAATATGGCTGGATTGATATTATAGGCGACATGATTTTATGGATTTGCGGCATCTGCGCTATTTCCTCTGCGTGGCGGAAGAAATGCATTTCGGTCGGGCGGCGGAACGGCTCGGCATTTCCCAGCCGCCGCTCAGCCAGCAGATCAAGGCGCTGGAGGAGGAACTGGGCATCCGTCTGTTCGACCGCACCAGCCGCCGGGTGCGCCTGACGCGGGAGGGGGAGTTGTTCGCGCCCGAGGCCCGGCGCACCCTGCAACAGGCCGACCATGCGATCGCGGTGGCGCGGCAGGCGCAGCGGGGCGAGGTCGGCCGGCTCGCGCTGGGGTTCACCGCGTCGGCCCCGTTCGTTCCGGCCATTTCGCGTTCGCTCTATCGCTTCCGCCAGGGCTATCCCGCGGTGCAGCTCAGCATCCAGGAACTGGGGCGGACCGAACAGCTCGCCGCGCTTGAGCAGGGGGAGATCGACATCGCGATGGTGCGCGGAACCGAGCGGCCGGTGCTGCCCGATGGCTTTGTCACCACCTGCCTCAGCGAGGAGAATATGGTGCTGGCGCTGTGGGAGGATCATCCGCTCGCGCACCGGGCGCAGGCCCCGGCGATCGCCGATCTGCGTGACGAGACGCTGGTGCTCTATACCATCACCGCCGGGGCGGGCTTCAACGAATATCTGGTGCGCCTGTGCGAGGAGGAAGGGTTTCCGCTGCGGATCGAATATGAGGTCAGCGGCCTTGCGACGTTGCTGGGGCTGGTCGCGGCGGGCTTCGGAGTTTCCATCCTCGCCCAGTCACTCGAACGATTGCATGTCGACAATGTGGTCTATCGGTCCTTCTCGCCGCCGATCTTCACCCGGCTGTGGCTGGTCTACAAGCCCGGCCTGTCCCCCAGCGGGCAGGCGTTCATCGGGATGCTGGAAAATGCGGATAAGGAAGGATGACGCAGGAATATTGCCATTTGGCTCTATAATCCCCATATACTGCCATATGGAGATTGGCTATGGCTGCCCTGCACCCCGTTGATACCGCACCCCGTCCCTTCCTCGCCGCGCCGATTTCGGATGCCGAAGGGGCGGCGATGTTCCGCGCGGCGGTTGCCCTTTTCCGCCACTGGGGGGTGACCGACGATCAGGCGGCGATTCTGCTCGACATGCCGGTGCGCAGCTATCGCCGCTGGAAGGCGGGCGCGGCCGGGCGGCTCGACCGGGACAAGAAGGCGCGGCTTTCCAACCTGATGGGTATCCACAAGGCGCTGCGCCTGCTGTTTCGCGAGGCGCAGCGCGGCTATGCCTGGGTGAAGGCGCCCAATGACGTCTTTCAGAGACGATCGGCGCTCGATGTGATGCTAGGCGGCGAGATGACCGACCTGATGCGTGTGCGGCGCTATCTCGATGCGGAGCGGGGCGGCTGGTGATCGATCCGGCAGCCCTCCCCCGATCGCGGGTGGAGTGGAAAGGGGCGGTGCGGATCATCCGTAGCCTCTATCCGCCCATCGACCTGTTCGAGGATATCGCCGATCCGGCCGACTGGCCGCTGCTGTTGTCGGCCGAGCAGAAAAGCAATCCGCGCCTGATGGAGACGATCGGCACGCTCGATCTGGTGCCGCCTTCCCGCCGGGTGGGCGGGCCGGGGGCGAGCTGGCTGATGGCTCCCTTCACCCATGTCAGCGCCGACCGGCCGAGTCGCTTTTCCGATGGCCGCCATGGCGTCCTGTATGCGGGCGACCGTTTCGAGGTCGCCCTGTTCGAGACGATCCACCATCATCAGCGCTTCATGGCCGCGACGCGCGAACCGCCGGGCTGGACATCGCAATTCCGCGAATTGCTGATCGATATAGCGGCCGACCTGCATGATCTGCGCGGCGCGAGGAAGGATGCGGCGGCGCTCGACCCCATCGACTATATAGAAGGGCAGCGCCTTGCCGCGCTGTTGCGGGCGGCGGGGGCGGATGGCCTCGTCTACCCCAGCGTGCGCCATGCGGGCGGGCAGTGCGTCGCGCTCTTCTACCCCGATCTGGCCTGCAATGCGCGGCAGGGGCGGCATCTGGATTATCATTGGGATGGCGCGCGGGTCGACCTGTGCCGCGACGCGGGCACGGGCGAGGTATTCCGCATCGTCGAGACGGAACGCGCCGAGAGCGCATAACAGCCCTTGCCCTCCGCCTGCGCTTACGCCAAGGAAGCGGGCGTGAGTTCATCTATCGTCATTGGAACCGATCCGAACGGGACGCCGGTCCCGGTCGATATGGAGGAATTGCTGGCCACGCGCCTGCTCGTGCAGGGCAATAGCGGGTCCGGCAAGTCGCACCTGTTGCGCCGGATGCTGGAAGAAAGCGCCCGCATGGTGCAGCAGGTCATCATCGACCCGGAGGGCGATTTCGTCACCCTTTCCGAGCCCTTCGGCCATGTCGTGATCGACGGCTCCGCCCATGACGGGCGGGAGATCGAGCGCCTTGCCTCACGCATCCGCGCCCATCGCGCGTCGGTGGTGCTGGCCCTGGACGGGCTGGAGCTGGAGGCGCAGATGCGCTGCGCCGCGCAGTTCATCTCCACGCTGTTCGATGCGCCGCGCGACCATTGGTATCCCGCGCTGGTGGTGGTCGATGAAGCGCAGATGTTTGCTCCGGCCGCCGCCGGTGACGTGTCCGACGAGACGCGCCGCATGTCGCTCGCGGCGATGACGAACCTGATGTGCCGCGGGCGCAAGCGCGGCCTTGCGGGCGTCATCGCGACGCAGCGGCTGGCGAAGCTCGCCAAGAATGTCGCGGCGGAGGCCTCCAACTTCCTGATGGGTCGCACCTTCCTCGATATCGATATGGCCCGCGCCGCCGACCTGTTGGGCATGGAGCGCCGTCAGGCAGAGCAGATTCGCGATCTGGAGCGCGGGCGCTTCCTCGCGCTCGGCCCCGCCATCTGCCGTCGCCCGATATCGGTGAAGATCGGCGATGTCGCGACCAGTGCGCGTACCTCTTCGCATAAGCTGGTGCCGCTGCCGACCGCGCCGAGCGAGGAACTGACCGCGATGCTGTTCGAACGCGGCGAGGGCGAGGAGGAGATGCTGAGCGTCGGCGCGCCGGAACCGGCGCATCCCGAACAGGACAGCGCGGCGCTGATCGATCAGATCGCCCATTTCGAACTCGGCAAGACCGAGGAGGAAAAGGCCGAGGAAGCGAGCCGTCCCGCCGTCGCCGATCTTTTCGACAACAGCGATGAGGTGATGACCGAAATCCTCAACGAAATGGCGACGGACCCGGAATGCGAGTTCCAGCCGATCGCCTCGCTCTATCAGGATTTCACCGTGCGCTGCCGGATGCGGCAACTGGCGCGCGCGCCGATCGACCTGCCCGCCTTCCGCCGTCGCTATCCCATCGCGCTAGCGGGAATGGAAAACCCGGCGGACCCGCGCTGGGCCGAGGCGCTGAAGCTCGCCGAGCGGGTGAGCGAGGATATATTGGCGCCGTTCCTGATGCTGGCCCATGCGGCGATCACCGGCGCGCCATGCCCCAATGACGAGGATATCGCCAAGGCCTATGGCACCCAGTCGGCGGGCCGCGTACGGCGGCTGGTCGACTATATGGAGCGCAATAATCTGATCGTCATCCGCACCGATTTCAGTGGGCGGCGATCGATCGGCATCCCGGAACTGGGCCTCACCACCGCGCCGATGGAGGCATGATCGGATGGACCTCGACATTTTGCTGCACCATTATTTCGGCACCGACGCGCTGGAGCAGGTGGACGAGACCGCGCTGGTGCTCGGCAAGGAAAGGCTCGCCATCGACTTCGGGTCGGAGACGGAGCCGGGCCGCCGCTTCGCGCTCTGGACGTTGATGGAGGCGATCGGCACCGCGCCGGTGCCTGCGGAGGCCTTTGCCGAGCCGGAGGACGCGCCGCTGCGCGCGGCGGCGGAGGCCTATCTTACCGCCGCATGGCGGATGGAGCGGGATGGAGAGGGCGATGACTGATCTTGTCCGACCGGCGGTGCTGTTCGTCTGCCTCGGCAATATCTGCCGCTCGCCGCTCGCCGAGGCGGCCTTTCGCGCCGAGGCCGGGCGTGCGGGGCTGGACGCCTTCGCCGATTCGGCTGGGACCGGGGACTGGCATATCGGCAATCCGCCCGATCCGCGCGCGCAGGCCGAGGCGCTCCGCCATGGCATCGACATTTCCCGCTATAAGGCGCGGCAGGTGACGCGGACGGATTTTGTTCGTTTCACCCATATCTTCGCGCTCGACACCACCAATTTCGGCGATCTACGCCGCATCGAGCCTGTTAAGGCGCCGGCGCGCCTGTCGCTGCTGATGGATATGGTGCCGGGGCGCGAGGGCACGAGCGTCAACGATCCTTATTATGGCGGACCGGAAGGTTTTGAGGAGACATGGGCCGATGTGTCCGCTGCCGCCGGGGCATTGGTGCGCAGGCTGCTGCGATGATGCGGCAGGCGGCGACGATGCTGGAGGTCGCCACCCCCGGTATCGCTCTGGTCGAGATTACCGGCGCGGTGACGCGCTGGGTGGCGGAGCAGCGCATGGATCAGGGGCTGCTGACGCTCTTCTGCCGCCATACCTCTGCCTCGCTGCTGATCCAGGAAAATGCCGCGCCGGAGGTGCAGGATGACCTTATGGCCTTCTTCGCCCGCATTGCGCCGGAAGATCGCGCGCTCTATCGGCATGACGATGAAGGCCCGGACGACATGCCCGCGCATATCCGCGCCGCGTTGACGCAGGTGCAGCTTTCCATCCCGCTGATCGGCGGTCGGCTGGCGCTCGGCACCTGGCAGGGCGTCTATCTGTTCGAGCATCGCAGGCGGCCGCATCGGCGCAGCATTGCGCTGCATCTGCTGGGGGAATGAGCGATGAGCCTTGAAAGCGTCCGCGACTGGTTGGGCGAGCATGCGCCCGATGTCGCGATCATCGAGATGGCGCAATCCACCGCCACGGTGATGGAGGCCGCCGCCACGCTGGGCGTTGAGCCGGGGCGCATCGCCAAGACGCTGGCGATCCGGGTGAAGGACGAGGTGCTGCTGCTGGTGACGCGCGGCGACGCCCGGCTCGACAATGCCAAGACCAAGGCAGAGTTTGGCGGCCGCCCGCGCATGCTCGATCCGGAGGAGACGCTGGCGCTGACCGGCCATGCGGTGGGCGGCGTCTGTCCCTTCGGCCTCGCGAGCGACCTTCCCATTTGCTGCGACCGCACGCTGGAGGTTTATGACACCGTGTTCCCGGCGGCGGGATCGCTCAACAGTTCGGTGGAACTGACGCCCGCGCGGCTGGCGGCGCTGACCCGCGCCCGCTGGGTCGATATCAGCCGCCTGCCCGAATGACCGGTGAGCGGCCCCTGATTGGCAATCTGCTCGATCCATTGCCCGATGCGCGGGGCGGCGAGATTTTCGAGACGCTGCTGGCCCGCCCCGGCGTGCGCGTCGAGCGGATCGTCTCGCATGGGCAGGCGACGCTGGAGGAGGCCCCGTATTGCCAGCCCCATGACGAATGGGTGCTGCTGCTCGCCGGGGAAGCGCGATTGTGGATCGAGGGGCAGGAAGAGATTAGACTATTGCCCGGCGACCAGCGGCTGATTCCCGCTTTGGCGGTGCATCGCGTAGTGGCGACCGCGCCGGATCGGCCGACGATCTGGCTCGCGCTGCATTTCGGAGAGGAATGATGGGTGATGTGATCAATTTGCGGCAGGCGCGCAAGCGCTTCGTGCGCAAGGCGGCCGAGGACAAGGCGGCGGAGAATCGCGCCCGTCACGGTCTCACCAAGGGGGAGAAACTGCGCCAGCGCGATGAGGCGGACCGGCAGGCTCGACGGCTCGACGGCGCGCGCCGCGAAGAGGAAGAGGGCGGGGCCTGATGCGCACGACTCATGACGGCGCGACGGTGCGCCTTTATCATCTCGACGATGCGGCGGAGGGCGGTGCGGCGACGACCCTGCTCTATGGTTCGCTGGCGGAGGCGCTGCGGGTTGCGGAAAGCCAGCCCGCCGAGGTGCAGGAAGGATTGTTTCTGGCGACCGATAATGACGTGATCGCCTATCTCGACCTGATCGGAGAATGAGGGCGGGGCCTTTCCCCCTTCTGTGGCCCTTGCGGAAACAATTTGTCACGATCAGGAAAATGAGAGAAATAATAAAGAAATACTATAGTCATGAATGTTGCTATCAAGCAACTATCTGGTGATTATCATGATGATCGTGCCAAGATTGGCTTCGCATAGAGAAAAATCGGAAATAGAAAAATCGCATCGCCTGAACATGGTCGGAAAAAGAGCCGTGGCGGGATGATGCAGGAAGGGACACCCATTAAAAAAGGGAGTTCCCATGAAAAAGACTATTGCGTTCGCAGCCCTGCTGCTTTCCAGCACCCCCGCCTTCGCCCAGATGGAAGAGCCGAGCGGTCCGGTCACGGTATCGGGCAGCGTGGCGCTCGTTTCCGACTATCGCTTTCGTGGCGTGTCGCAGAGCGACAAGGAAATGGCGGTGCAGGGCGGCCTTACCGTCACCCATGAAAGCGGCGCCTATGTCGGCACCTGGGCATCGAACCTCGCCGGCTGGGGCACTTTCGGCGGCTCCAACATGGAACTGGACCTGTTCGGCGGCTATGCGATCCCGCTTGGCGGCGCGACGCTCGATGTCGGCCTGACCTGGTATATGTATCCGGGCGGCGCGGACACCACCGACTTCGCAGAGCCTTATGTGAAGCTGTCCGGCGATGTCGGCCCCGCCAGCCTGCTGCTCGGCGTCGCTTATGCGCCCAAGCAGAAGGCGCTGGGCAAGGTCTACAGCAGCGGTCTGCCCGATGCCGTCTATAATCCGGGGGACAAGGAAGATAATTTCTACATCTGGGGCGATGCCAGCACCGCGATCCCCAATACGCCGCTGACGCTGAAGGCGCATCTGGGTTATTCGGACGGCAATAGCGGCCTTGGCCCCAATGGCACCAGCATCGCGCCGACCGGCAAATATCTCGACTGGATGCTCGGCGCGGATGTCGCGGTCGGCCCCGTGACGCTGGGCATTTCCTATGTCGATACCGATATCGGCAAGTCGGACGCGGCGCGGCTGGGGGCAGGCTTCACCTCGTCGAAGAACGGCTCGTCCATTTCCTCGGGCCGGGTGATTTTCTCGGTGTCGGCCGGGTTCTGATGCTGCGCTGCCCGACGGGCAGCGAATGCAGAAAAGGCCGGGCCTGCTGGATGCAGGTCCGGCCTTTTCGCGGGGGAAAGGGGCAGGCTCAGTCGAAGGCCTGATTGTTCGTGCCGTGCAGTTCCGCCTGCGCCTCGCGCACCGGCTCCTGCTGCCGGGCGACTGCGGTCTGGCGGCCTGTGCAGCTCAGCGCCTTGTGGGTATCGGCGTGGCAGACGGCGGGGGCGGTTTGTGCCGCCTTGAGCGGACGGAAAGCGACGACCGACTTGCCGGCGGGCATCGCCACGCGCTCATGGGTGTCGCTGATGGTGGCCGCGCCCGCCGCAGGAGCAAGGGCAAGCAGGGCGGTGGCGGCGATGATGCGCAGCATTGGGCAATTCCTTGTTCAAAAAC